>ENA-OQCB01000066-OQCB01000066.1-human-gut-metagenome-genome-assembly--contig:-NODE-66-length-46842-cov-5.882757_pt1 | contig 46842 bp, 50 predicted proteins | sample MGYA00242493_ERZ504568 | MGnify/ENA primary metagenome ERZ504568 (study PRJEB26092, sample SAMD00036229) | human gut metagenome | host: Homo sapiens | study: EMG produced TPA metagenomics assembly of...
TTTCTGCCAGTGCAGTAAAGTCGTTATCCCACCGTTTCTTCATCTTCAGGCTGTATGTGCCGTCTTCAAGCTGCGATACACTTTCGATGGTACCGGACTCGGAGAAGGAATAGTCGCTCTCCATGGCGGAGAGACGGTTGAAGATAAGCTCAAGGACGGTAAGGCTGTCGCGGACCTCGAGGCGGGACAGCTGCATACGGCCGTCAGGGAATATTCCGGCACCCTTGCCCGCGACCATAGAGTCGATAAACTCGCCGAACTTCAACAGAAAATTTGTGCCGTCAGACTGGTCTTTGCGAAGGAACATATCCTCCATTCCTTCAACGTAACCGGCTTTGTCCGCGTAACCGGCCTTTATCTTCTGACCATTTACCAATAGATAGTTCTCAATATATGAAAGCAACTCAAGCAAATCATAGTTACGGTGTTTGTGACCGACTCCACCACCAGAGCCATAAACGCGGGACATAAAATCTGCCAAAAAATAAGCAATGGCATCCACAGATGTTGTTGACCATTTTTCTGAATACGGATTTTGAACAGGAAACAGTGCCCCCCCGGATAACGATAGATGGGGAAATTCAGCAAGCCGAGGGGGCACTGTAAAAGAACCGACTTCAGGTACGGTAATGTTGAGAACGTCTGTAGGGACATCGGTTCGGGGAAGATTTAGTAATGGACGAGCGTCGGCATACTTGAATGTGAACGTATAATTGCTTGGAAGTTCGCGGTCTGTATAGCTGACATTGCTGTCTGTTACAACTATCCGGCGCAAATAATTACCGGCGTACAGATACTTGCCATTTGACGGGAAGAAATCAAGCAGCCATTTGCGCTCATCTCCATTCAGGTAACCAGTATTTTTTGAAACTTCCTCTCCGTGTCTACACGGTATTCTGAAAAAATTTCGTCAATTTCAGCAATATTATGCGTGTGTTCGCCATTGAATACAGTGTTACCATATGCTCGGAATGTATCGACACCTCCCAAAGAGTTTTCAAACAATATCCACTGTTCCTGCTCCGACTTCATGTTCTCAGCATAATACCGTTGGATATATGTGAGGCGTTGTCCGGATGTGCCCTCAACCCATACATCGTAATATGCAGGTAATTTATGTTCCAGCCATCCCGCAACGACAGAGTATTGTAGAGGCATGGTATAAGCTATACCTGGCATCAATTCTGTAACAGTATAATCAGTCTGAGATTTAACAGTACCAGACTCATCAGTAAAGTATGCGCGGAGTTTGACTGTACCGGCAACCACAGCATAGTAGGTCAGGAACTCCGGAGAATAATAAGTGACCGGCTTTACATTCGGCTGCCAGGTGAGGAAATTCTGTGTCAGGAAATTGGTGGCGGAGTCAGTCAAGCGGTCCACTCCAGAGCGGATAACGCGAAAGGTGATTTCAGTGGAGTCGATGACTGCTGTGAAATCGGCAACCAGGTTGGTTTGCTGATATACCTCTCCGATGTCTTTCAAGCTGTATGACAGAAACGAGTGTACAATTTCATGTATATCTATCTCCATCACTCCGTTTTCGTCAGGAGCATATACCTGAGACACCAGTTCTTTGTCGCCGGCCTTCAGAGTGAATGTCGTCTGCCGGGAAGAGCCGATGATGAAATTCTTCAGGTTCATCGAGAGCGACAGCATGTCGGGCTGTTGGATGATATTCATTTTACATTCTGTTTTTGGTGCGAATTTATGTGGATTGATTGCATGCAGAAAGGACAACGCATCATCAACCGCCTTAATCTGTAATCAATTGGGGAGTCATGTAAACGGACACTCTTCTATAACAGATTTCACCTTCTCCCCGGCGTGGATAATACATATAGCTGTAGTAGTCCGTCCGCTTGTGGTACTGTCCGCCTGCGGCATACTGTTTCTCGGTGGGCGGTGCAAGATAAACGATGGTCATGTCCACCAACGCGCCCGCCTCGAAGCCTGCTGCTGTCCATTCGTCTTCCGTCATTTCGGATAGCGTACAGTTTACCTTCCACTTGTAGGCAGGCATCTTCATCCGTTCGCTCTCGTCCATGGCCATGGTTACGGGCTCCTGGAGCTGCGTAGTGAGCAACGTTGTATCCATTGGCATATTGTTGCCTCCGAGAGTGTACTTCAGCACGTCGATGAGGTATTCCGAACCGCCCAGTGCCACTTTCCGGTAGACGGGGAGGGCTTGCTTCATTGTGTTCGTCATCAGTAGCGGAACTGTTACCTTGTGCAGGGCATTGCGCAGCAAGGTGTCGAAGTCTCGCCAGAATTTTTCATAGATACCGATAGGGCCGTTGTACAGAAGGGAGTAGCCACGCGCGGCATCGTGGTTTGCCCCGACGGGCAGTCCGGTACTGTTACTCAAGGCGAAAGCCAGCATGGGATTCTGGTCATGGGAGGTTTCGGTCAGGTAGGGATCGCTTGTCATTTCCTCACTTTCCTCACTTTTCGTACTTTCGTCCGCTACCCGGATAGTACTGTTGAGCATCCTTCCTTCTCCGATATAGGGGGCAGTTACGGAATTCCCGTATTCTCTTCCGTTGATAGTGCCCTGCACGAAAAACATTAGGCTGTCGAAACAGAACTGACTGTCGGGCACCTCCACTTCATAGTCATCCAGTCCTTCTTCTCCGGCATAGAACGGCAGGTTTCCATCGGACACTACCCTGATAACGCCCTCCCTGCCATAGCCCATCCTTACGTATCTGCCGGATGCCATGTCATAGTAGGCCGTGGGGTATTTGCGCTCCAGCTCGGTGGTGCTGTCAAGAGTGCTTCCATTGCTGAGGGAGCTCTTTGACGATAGCTTCAGCTGACGGGCTGTCTCGTAATTGATTTCCGGTTGTCCGGCCAGACAAGCCGTCAAGTCTGTCGGGTTGCGTGCGGCTATCATGTCTTTGAAAAACTCTATGCGGACGGTCTTGGCCACTTCGTCTGGAACAAACTCGCAACAGAACTTCTTGCGGAAGACTTCGAGCAGGGTGGAGCATAGGCAGTCGGGCACCAGGTGGGCCAGCAGGATGGTGCCGTTCACCAGCGCATCGGCAGTATTGTTGATGAACACCATGCTTTTGAAAGGCTCGGTCTCGGTGAAAAAATTCGGTTGCAAGGTATAGCCGAAATAGGAGAAGATACGTTCCAGTAGGTAGGTGGCACGGATGAAGGGCGTAATGTAGTAACCGGGATCAAGTGTGATTATACGGCTGTCCACCTTCTCTGTACGGGCATATGAGTTGTATAAGCCTTGTTTCCTTGTGACTCTGGGACGGACCTGCATCGGCCTTCCATTCTCGTCCATTACGCAGGTGACGTTCACTCCGCGTTTTTCCCCGTCCAGCTCGATGATGACGGGGAAGAGGGTGAAATGCGGATTGGTGTTGTCGAGCAACGAACGGCACCAGTTGATACCTTGCTCTACGGTTTCTACTCCGGGTACGGTCTCGCTGCCGAAAACGGCCGGTACGGCAACTTTCTCGATGCGCGAAAGGAAACTGCCCTCGTTCATGTAGAATGTCGTCGTTATCTTCTCTTTCCGCTTGGCACCGAGTATGGCTTGCCGGGCGGTCACACAGTAGTCACCGTCTCGGATGCTGCATGTGATGTCTGTCTGCGGCTTTTTACGGTTGGCCACCATATCGGGGTAACCGGTCAGTTCCCGGTTCAGGTCTGTATCCGGGAGATCCACCGGAAGTGACTGCTCACCATAATCATTGAAGAACAGATTCGGACGTTCGATTTCAATTTGCGTGTCAGGTGCCAGTTGATAGGCTTTTCCTGAAGAATGTACTATTTTCATGATGAAATGTTATTTGCTTCCTATTTTACGCGAACGGTTCCGCAATTCCTGCTTGCGTTCAAGTTCAGATAGAGTGACGGATGCTGGGATGCCTTCTTCATCAATACGGATGATTGCATTGGCCAGGCGCTCCATCAGTCTTGGAGGCAGAGAGGTTCCTGATGGCGCAGGCGGTACCGGCACTGCAGATTTCTGGGCATCAATGGAGCCACCGGATGAATAACCGGCCATTCGAGCACGGATTGCCTGGTTAAGGTCAAGTGTCCTTATGGTACCGGCCTGCTGGGACTTGTCCAGTATGTCAAGTATCGGTGCGACGGTAGGGTTGCTTACAGCTGCATTGCTGGCCACCCATTCTTTGGATTGTCCGGAAGGCCCTTCACCTACTATGACAGTAGGACGGTCAATGAATCCCCGTGCATCAGGGTCGTAGTCGGCATCGGGAAAGAGCTTTCCATCCTGGGCGCGCCGGACATCAATCTTGCCTCCGGACTGGCGACCGGTGGCAACGCGTGCGCCGGTACCGGAACTGCCGGAATTACTGCCGGAAAGAGTCATATTTTTGATTTTATCCCGTTCAGCTTTGGCACTGGCCAATTGTGCGGCTCCGGTCACGCCCATAAGGGCTGCTGCGATTGAACCCGCAATCGGTCCCAAATCTGCATATGCTTTCATGATTGATACAGCTGTATCTGCGATGATTTGTGATGCCTTGATTGCAAAATTCACGTCCGCATATTTTTTCTGTATATCAAGCTTTCTCTGGGCCTTTTCGTTTTCCAGACGTTCCACTTCTTCCGTATTACCTTGGGCTGCCTCAATTTCCGCATCATATTTTGCATCGACCTGGTCCATTTCCGCTTGCTGCAATGCTTGAATGGCCCCGGAAAACAGACTGGAATAATAGTCAAACTGCTTTTTATAACTGTCCCGTTTGAGGTTCTGGACGGCTTGCTCATATTGTTCTTCAGTCAGAAATTGCTGTTCACGTGCGAGCCTGAGCTGTTCCAGTTCCGCATTGAACCGTTCCTGCTGTGTAGACAAGCCATACTGGTCACGGATGGACTGGATGCGTTGTTGATGTTCGGATTCAAGTTGTTCCTTAGCTCTAAGGTAGGCACTGTCCAATTCTGTCGTATCAAGATTGTTTTTCTCAGCCATTTCCTTACGCGCCTGGTAGGATGCCTCAAGAACCTTGAGTTGCGCGGCATAGTCTTCATCAACTGTAGTAACCTTGAACTCTGATTTGAAGTCCTTGACAAGTGTATTCAGCTTTTCCTGCAGTGAAGCACGCTTGGCATTCGCCGCCTTCTCCGCATCAATGACACGTTGATTGGACTTCCGGACGAGATTTTCCTTGGTTTCTGCATTGGAAATGGCCATGGATATGGCGTCCTCATAATAAGACTGTTCTATGATGAGCCTATTTTCCGCATACGATTTTTCAAGTTCGAGTACCAGCATTTCATGTTGTTCCTTACTCATTTTTCCTGATGCCAGAAAAGCTGAAAGAGCGGCAAACGATTCATTATACCATTTCTGTTGGGATTGCAGTTCTTCCTCCCTTAATGCTTCAAGAGACTTGGCGGCTTCCTGCTCCGTAGAGACTTTTGCTTTCTGCTCTTTTTCTGCAGCCGACTTTGCTTCTTTGGCAGCCTTTTCAGCCTTCTTCCTGGTCGCGTCAGAGTCCTCTGCCGGGAAACGTTTGTTGTATATTTCCTGGGCTATTTCTACATACTCACCGGCTGCGTCCTTGTTGTTCTTTATCCAAGCTTGCAACTGAACCTTCTCCATCTTGTTGAAGTTCTGGCGTGCTTCTGCAAGCTTCTGCTGGTTCTTGAAGGTTTCTTCAATAGTCTGGCCGTTCAGTTGTTTCAATTTCTCTTCGGCACCCAGAATGAGGTCACCATACTTTTTTATATCCTGCTCTATCTGTGGAAGAGCTTCAGTATTGATGTATGCTGTCGGTGCCGCAAACATGCCGTTGCTCTGGAAAACAGTCCTTCCACCTTGTTTCTGCTGTTCCAACAGATTCTTATATGCCTGGCGGTATTCTTCCAATTGCTCTGTTGTTTCCCGGATGGCTTTCTGATTCTCAAACTTTAGCAGCGCCCTTTGTTTCTTAAGGAATTCCTCCACCTTTTCGCCTGAAATTTCGATGGCATTCCCGTACTGGTCGAATGCTGTCGCTGCGCCAGGTACCATGTTCCTTATCTGGGCTATGACATTGGCCAACTCTTTCTGTTCTTCGGCTGAACGTGAGGACTTGCCTGTCAGTTCCTCGTACCGGTTCAACAGTCCCGGCAATGCGCTCTCAAGCTGCACCATCTTGTCGAAATGGTTCTCGTAAGTTTCCGTATAAGTGGTGAACATTTCCCCAAGTTTAGTGAAGAATCCATTGGCATACTTCAACATGGATTTCCAGAACGGCTCCAGCTTTTTCCCCACTTTATTGAAAAAGGCATCCATTGTGTCTCCAAGGTTGGACTGGATTCCTTCAAGTTCCTGCATCTGCACGGCCATGGAACCGGCAATGCCGTCTACACGACCGAGAGAAAGAAGATAATCTTTGATGGCATCCTCAGAATTGCGCACTTCGGTAGTCACTCCTCGGAAAGAGAACTTTGTAGTCTCCCCGGATTTGGAAGCCTTGATACCGAACTCCTTCAGACGTTCGTTCTCCCCGGTCATCGCATCAAGTATAGCCTCAATGAGCTGATCGACGGACTTTCCTTGGGAAGCGGCAAGGTCTCCCATGTTGACAAGCTCCTGGCTGGTAGGCTTGACCCCACGATTAACCAACTTGATATATGCTTCAGTCCATTCCTGCAAGGACGATGGGGTGTCTGCTGCCAATTGCTGAAGCATCTTCATGGCATCATTGGCCTTCTTCTGCGACTGGAAAGTATTCCGAAGGACCGCCTCGTATTTGGCGAATTCCTTGCGTGTCTCGTATGCCTGGTTATGGACATCCTTAAGCCATCCGACAACCTTAACGGCAATGAAAGCCTTGGCTGCCATTTTTAACTTGGACATCCAATTCACGCTGTTGCCGAACTCATTGTTCATGTTGTTACCTGCGCTGCGTAACTCGCTCATACGGGCACGGACTTCTCTGAGACGGGTATTGAGCTTGGCATATTCTTCCGGATTCGCAGATTCAGTCATATCATCCAAAGCAGCGGAAAGCTCCTTAGCTTCTTTCTTGAGCTGTCTCATGGTGAGATCGTTGACTTTCAAGTTACGGGTCAGCAGACTTATTTTCTCATTGTTTTTGGAAATTTTGGCAGTATAGTCTTTGCACTCTTTCGCAAGGTTCTGATAGTCTTTCGTGTTCTTTTTGCCTTGGGCTTCGAGCTCCACCATAGCCTTGCGGCGTTCGGCCTCTTCCTTTTTCAAAGCCTTGGTTTCCTTGGTCAGTGTATGCAGCTCTTCCTGAAGCTTGGAACTGTCACCTGAGATTATGAGTTTGATTTCGTCTTCGGATAAATGCTTTTTTGCCATAATGTTACCAGTTTGAGTTTTCATATTGAAGGGCCTGCTCCAGTTCCTTGCGAATATTGGTACGAACTTCTTCCGTGAAACCGTACTTTATTTCCGGGAATGTCTCATGATACAGCACTCCCCAGACCACCCGGTTATAAAGAGCAAGATTACGGCGAATATGACGGGAAATACGGTCACCGGCTCCACGACGATAATAGATGTCAAGGAAGCGGAGATATGGGAATATACGCAGATAATAGGCTTGTTTCGTATCTGATTCCTGGGCAATGAACGGACGTTTCTGAAGATGTGCCACCAGGTCACCAGACCGTGAGTTGAGATATGTACGCACAACTTTTTCTTGTGTTTCATAAATAAGGTTGATGCCTTGAGACATTATATCATGGACAAAACGTTCTCTGACAAGCTGGTCTGTAATCATATTCACTGTTATTTCCAGCGAAGATAGAATAGGGGAGGGGGTACGGAAAGGACATAAAACGAAGGGGCAACTATTCATCACGAACAATTACCCCCTATATGACAGTAGTATTTAGTTTCTCGCTTGGAGCATCCACCGGAAGTCCAGTCCTGATGAACCAGGACGGTTCTGGTATTTATAACCGACATCAAGCATGGCTTGATGAACCTGCTCCTTACTAATATGCGCTCCAGGATCAATGCGACGAATGGCGTCGTAGACTTCATCCGTAGTGAACCAATGGGTGGCATGGCGTGCATCCGGGGCAGGTTTGAACGATGCGGACAAGGATGCTATATGGATACTGATATCGGTAATTTTCTGTTCTTGCTCTTTATTTTTCATTTTGTCCTCCTTTCTCATTAACATCAAGCGCATGCTGCAGGCAGGCAATGATTTCACGGGCATCCTCCGCAGAGATGTCGCACATCACATAGTTGCCATAATAAGCAAGGCAATATTTAGACTCACTTGTTTCAGTTCCTGTACAAAGACGTTCGGCTTGAACATAAATATCTTTTTGTGCTATAGACTTGATACGGTTCATTTGGCACCTCCTTTCTGGCACTTCTTTGCCTTATAAACGCACAATGCAGTGACCACAACCAATGGTGGGAACACCATTCCGGCACATGCCCATAGGATGGCGCGGAAGTACCAGTGGTCTGCTTCGGTCTTGACTTCGCAGTCGGGAGCCAAAGCACGGTAGTAACGGCGCTGGAGGTTATTGACTTGCTCGGTAAGAGCGTTAACGGATTCGCCCACGGTAGGGATGCCGGAGGCAGGCACGTTGAGAGTGCCTTGAGATAATGTTTTCATATACAATGATAGTTTGGCTGTTAAAGGCAAGTTTTCTTACATCCTTTTGGATGCAAGAACGGCTGCCTAATCCCGAGTCGCCAAACTATCATTGTATAACCCCGAAGAGCATATAATGTGGGAAAAAGACAGCCGTATTCGTTCACGTAAGTAAACTTCTACTAATTCGTATATGAATCTGCAATGCAGACCTATGGACATAAAAAAAGCCCAATTTCGTATTGAGCATCTAACCGGATGCTTTTCGGTGTTGTACACAACAATAGTTTGGCATTGCAAATATGGTGAAAGTTTTTGGAATGGCAAAAGAAAAAGGTTATTTTTGGATAAATCTATCAGCTGGTTCCAATCATCATCATGATATGCTTTTTATCAGGTCTGATAATAGGACTCTTGATAGGCTTCCTATAAGTGCAAATATACCCCATTTCTGCACATGTTAAAATTCTCATGTGCAGAAAATGCATTTTTGTTCAATAAAGAAGAATTACATAAAATTTTATTTATGGAATTTGTGCATAAAGAAATATTTATGTATATTTGCATTGTCATTAAAACAAAGAGATATGGAAAAAGAAACAAAAATGCAACTGGTTGCAAAGCTTACCCAGTTAAAATTGTTATCTAAAATGTATGAACACACTTTCAAGAATGCAGGAAACCAAATGAGTAGGCAGAAGATGGATGAACTCTTGGATGCAAAACTGGAAACAGACAAACAGATAGCACTTTTAGAAAAGGTTCTGAAAGAATTGGAAAAATGAAGTTAAACAAGCTCCCCATAAGGGGAGCACAAAACAATAAGCTTATGGCACTTAAAGATGATTTGAAGAAATTGCATGAAATCGCTCACTCCGGCACACCGGATGCTATGGAGAAATATGTTGCTCTCTCTGATGAAATAACCAGTAAATACACAGATCAAAAAGATGTTGATGCAATAGCCGATTTCCTAATCAATGGCTACAAGGAGGTTTCATCAGAAGCTGAAGAATTGAACAACTATATCACATTGAAGCAACAAATAGCTCCCTATACGGAAATCATTCCATTGGGATACATTGCCAAGAAGTATTTCGGTAAAAGTACCGCATGGCTTAGCCAACGTATCAATGGCAGCAAAGTTAGGGGTAAAGTTTATACGCTCAGCAAAAAGGATTTGGAGACATTCAACTTCGCTCTCCAGGATATAAGCAAACAATTAGGTTCACTCTCCATATCTTGAGAGACGTTTTATGACAACTTATCCCCGTAGTATGAACCGCTACGGGGATTTTTCGTTCTACCGACCACATCAATATAAAGAAGGCTTTCACACAAGTTGGAAGCCTTCTTTTGTTTGGAGGGGATTATTCTACTTTCATATACCCGTTGGAAAGCAAATCCTCAAAAAATGCTCCGGGGTATCAGCTCGGACTACATGCCCCAGTCTGGTCATGGAAACGGTCGGCGAAATGGTACATATACTCCTGGTCAGTACATTCACTGTCGAAACGGCTGCTTTCACGGAGTTTGGTTACAAAGTCTGCAGGGCAGGAGGCGGCAATTATACCGCCATCCTGCAAAGTGTAAGTTGTCATCATATTATGCTAAATTTTTTGGTTCTCAATTGAAAAAAACTTTTTGGTCGGCTGTCAAAAAAGGGATATTTGAAAGCGGGCATCCCGAATTCACCATGCCATGTTTTGCAAAGGTAATCATGTTGGCGGCAAACCGTATCCAATTTTCCATCTTTGTGAAATTGGTGGTACCCGAATGCTGGCGAAATTCAACTGTGCGGTGGCGTGCGTAAGCCTCAAGGTTCAATTTGTGGTAGCGGTCGTTTCCGAAGGCTGAACGTAGCTGCATGATGTTCTCTGCCTCCGTTATGCTGCGTTCCGAAATTCCGGTAAGGCATTTGCAATATCTGTTGTTCCGGCGGGTACCCGGCATAAAGGAGTCGATTACCGGTTCGAGGCGGCGGTAAGTTATTGCAAGGTTGCGCCAGGTTTCAATGGTAAAGTCTGCAGCGTCCATGTGTATATGAAGGCCGCAGCTGTCGTTCACCTTCACATTGCAATAATCGAGCACCCAGCATACCTTCTGAAGTTCCTGCAATCCGGCTTCCCCTTCAAGTATCGGGCTTACCAGCTCGAAAGTATCGTTCCCTCTAAGACTTCTGTCTGTAACCAGCTTCCAATGGTCGCGGGTGTTATGGTTGTAACCTTCCACTGCAACTGCAATTCCGGCCTCACGAAGTTCACGGGCAAGAACTTCCTTTTCGCAGTTATATGCCTCTATCTCGATGCCGAAACGTCTATTGAAAGTATAGTCCAATTCGGGGCAGGCTGTGATGACCGGTTGCTGGCCGAATCTTCCGGCTTCCAGCATTTTCTTATATACGTTCTGCACGAAACCGTAATTTCCGTTTGTTACCAAATCGGCTACCTGGCGGCGGGTCAGACCTAAAAGAAGGAGCTGCTGTATCTTTGCCGTCTTTGTTATGCTCTGGTTAAGAATGTTTGTAACTTGTTCGTTCATAATGTTTTATCCTTTATTTTTCGTACAGCTAAGGTAACACTATTAACGCGCATAACGTAGTAATATCTTGTTTATTATCAGTGTATTAGCTTTATTTTGCTTGAGTAAAAAAATGATTATTTCTCGTGGTAGGGATGACGGAAAAGAGTAATCAGGAGTAGCTCCTGACCGCGAACTTCGACAGCCACGGCCAGGATGGAAATAAACAACATGAACAAAAAGTTTCTGAACCATTTAATGGTCTGACATCTGCTACTCACTAAGGGATGGTTTGACATTAAACAAATCGGTTGCTGCAGAACTGAACATGAGTGTCCAACCTATGGATTTGAATTCGGATGAGACAAAAGGGATAATGTCATGATTCTCCGATATCTTATCAAGCCATGGTAAATCCTCAGACCGTGAATCGAGAATAAGCCTTTTCCGAAGTGCCGCAAGGAGAGACAAGGTCATTTCCGAGGCAATGGCCGTCTCAACCATGTCTGCGGAATCCGAAACTTTCATGGCTATGGTAGCTGCAAGTTTCTGGCTGTCAAGAATGGAGTTGTGTGTGTCACGGCTTGATGTGAATTCTCCGAAATCCACGAACAGATAGTTGCCGGTAATATTATCGACGCGCTTCTTTACGTAATCGTATGACTGCCCGAAAACAAGATTCTCAAGTTCGGGCATTATCGGTTCCGGGAGTTTTTTGACATACCCAAGCAGTTCCGTATATTGGATAAAGTCACTTGAGCCGTTGGCGAACATGGAGACAACCCCTTCCTTTTGGGGAAAACGGGCAAAATATCTGAGTAAATCAAGTATCATAGGATTTCATTTATTATGTGGATTGGAAGTCTGACTTCTCTGGCAATATCCGCTTTATCCATTTTGGCCGCATGCAGGCTGCGCACTGTATCAATAATTTTCTTCCGGAGGATGGTCAAATACTGGATGACATTCATCTGTTCGATGGTTTCAATATCCCCAAACCCGTCTGAACTCAAGTTGTACAGAGACTCAAGTGCACCCGTGGAAATGGCAGAAACTTTGGTCTCCTCAAGTTCTGTAAGCAACTTGAACTCAGTTTTGGTAAACAGATAATTGGTGAAGGCCTGAAAATTGAAGGCTATGGAAATAAGCTCATCCATCGGCATCCCAGTGAACTTCTGTGCCAACTTATGCGCTCCGGCAGATGAATACCGGTCCGGATAGTAAAGGATAGCGGCCAATAACGGAAGCTGTTCTTTCGGACATCCAAGGAGACCACGTGCCTCAATGAACTGGAGTGCCGTAAGCGAGCAAGTAAGCCGGTTGAACATGGTTTCTATATTATAGGCAAAAAAAAGGTTTCATCCTCAAGATGTATCGCCGGAACCAATTGTTTGCAGAAACATGAGTCGACTGCATATTTGTAGTCCAGTCTGTCCAGATACCTGGATATGGTTATTCCATGCAACCGGTGTGGTGGTATCTTCTTACAGAGTCTGTATGTTTCAGAATCCAGTTCCTGGAGTGCTGCATCATTATCCGGATAGACAATTGTGAAGGGAAATGTCACTTGCTCTGCAAGCCAGGCCACATTTGCCCATCCATCCGTATTCCTTATTTTTTGAAGATTCCATCCCATAATTCGGCAAACATAATTCACACGAACCATGCCGACGGATATTTTTCCATCCGCAAACCTTTGTATATCACGCATGAGTGCTTGGAAGTGATAAGGAGTTAATCCATCCCAGGAATTGGGGATGCTGTATTGCATTCCTTTTGCTATAAAATCTATTGTCAACATGGCATCAGCATTATTATGTCGTCCGGACGGTTAAAGGATGTGTTCGTATCTACAGAGCCGGAACTGTCCGTTGACAAAAGCAGATCTATATTGGCCAGTTCCCGCTTCACCTCTTCAAGCAGAGAGTCTGACAGAGCAAGTAAACGTTCTTGCTCTTGAGTACCATATCGCATAACTTTTGAGTCTTCAAATAAATTGCGAATCGTACTTGGAAAATCGAGAATATCAAAACGCCGCAGGGCAATGGCTATGGTCTGCTTGGCGAGGCATCGTTTGAGCAGACGCAGTATCTCTTCCTTTTTTTCTGCCCGCTCAAAATAGGCCGATATCCCGTCATCCAGCGCTTCGCTCTGGATCGGTATAGTCCGGAAAAAGAACAGATAGGACATGTCTATCGTATACAGCATGTCGAACTCCTCCGTACTCTTTATTTTAAGAACATCAAGCATCTTCTTGTATCTCGTTTCTTTCCAGGAGGGCACGGTCTGACTGTTATCAAGCAATTGGATGACAGTATCCATGGCATTATAATAGTTCTCAATATACGACCTGCGCATGCTTTCCTGCTCATGCTTGTATATATCGACATCATCCTTACGCTTGGATACAACATCAAAAATGAGCTGTTTGGCCATGGTCAGATTGGCCATCGCAAGACGCAGGGCCTCCTTCAATTCGCCCTCGTCTGCCGTCAGTTCGGTGTAGACATCTTTGGTAAGGATGATAACCATCTGCTTTTTCGCAGAAATGGCAGACGAATTGAGCTGGTCGAAAGTGACATTGCTCTCTGCATAGGGAGCATACTTCCGAAATTCCGAAATGGTGGTAAACAGTTCTTCCAATATTCTCATGACTGTTGCTGATTTAGTCTGTTTTGAGGTGAAACATCTTCCTGGCGTGCCGGAACTTCGCGATAGAATCCAAGACGGTACCCCTGGCTGTATAAATGGGGAAAGTTTATCTGTATGGCCATATTGAACGGTTCGGAGCAGATTTCGTCTTCCGATGTCAGTGACATAATGTATATCAGATAGTTGTAATACGCATCGGCTCCTGATTTGGATATGACCCCGTCCTTGCTGACACTGGATATGGAGGAGTCAAGTCCCACGCTTGACAGCAGCACCTCATCGGCGCGTTTGTCATAGGATATCAAGGCATCGATATATTCCTTGTATTTCAAATCAACCGTCTCTATCTTCCAGCGTTCCTCTTCGCCCTGGCTGTTCTTGAAGCTGATTGTCGCATACGCCTTACCCTGGTTGTCTGCACCGGACAGATAGCGGGAGATCTTGCGCAGTTCAGACTGCAGATACTTTATCAGGGTGGATTCCTTGAATTCCGAACCAATCACGATGCCATTGTACATCAGTTCTTCCTCATTGTTTTTCTTGCGCCGTTTATTCTCGTCGCAGAGTTTGGTTATCTGGATCCTCTTGGACTCAAGCCAGGCATTGGGGATGACAATGTGTATCTTGGCGGCAAGCGAATTACGTAAAAAGGAGTTGATATAATCAGCCGTATCGTTGGAACCCTTGATGTAGGAGCGGGTACCGGCATGGGTTTCGTTCACACCGTAGAACTCATCCACGGATTTTTCCCGGTGATGGGAAATGGCCGCGAATCTGTAATTGGCAAGCTCCGAAAAGGAAAACTTCGGATAGATGCGGAAAGTGGATGTGCCATACCCCCAACGCCCTACGGCAATGTAGCGGAAATCCCGGTAGTAGACAACATCTGTCGCCACATCCTTCTTGGTGGTGGCCAGCCGGCAATGTCTGTTCTCCATGGATTCAAGGCCGGCAACGGGCATCGTCCCTCTTGCTTTTCCCTTTGTGAAGCGCCACTTTACGAAACAGTCCCTGAAATAGTAGTAGTTCTTGATGATTGATTTGGCCACTTCCTTATAACCCGATTCAAGACCGCGCTGTTCCCAACTGTTGAGCCAGTCCATGATTTCCGGACAGTCAACCCACTGTTTCTGAAGTTTCCCGTCCACGATTGCCGGCTTGTACACGGCAAGCCCATGGCCATACAGCATGCTGACCTGCTTGGTAATCAGTCTTGGCAGAAGCCGGTTCTTCTTTATGTCGGACGCGACTTCCTCGCATTTCATGTTGTTGAAGCCACGGCTGCACACCTGGAATCCTTGGATGCTCTGCCACTGCGTATCCGGAAGACTTCCTCCACTCAGGGGGAACATCGGGTCCGGTTCCAGGACTGAAGCCATTGGCCTGTCTCCAATCTGGAAGGATATTACATTGTCATCGTCAAGATAGCAACCGAAGTTGCCTACCATTTTGAGATTGCTTTTACTCATAACCAATCTATTTTATGAAGTTTGAAACCATCTTGAGGAAAGCCCATGTACCTGATGAGAATACGGTAGCACATCTTGGGTTCCCCGTCTGCGTCTGTAAACAGAAAGAAGTTGTCACTGTCTATACTGAATCTTTCTTCAGGCAGTTGAGTACGCCATCTGCATCCTTCTTTAACTGTCAATGTGGCTGATGCCTCCCCCTTATGCCTGGAACACGGGAAGAAGGCAATGGTAAAGCAGCCGTTAGGCAGTTTTGATATCTCTTTGGCCCATAGCATCGCTTGAATACCGGTCATTGTCATTTCCATGCCCGAAAGTAGCAGGTTTCTACTGTGGGAAAAAGGACGAGAAGCACCCTCCGTCATATTTCCGAGGAATGCTGGAGGATGCCTTGCAATCCCAAAACTCAGCGATGCGTGCTAAACAGTCCCTCACGAAGAAAACGCTTTTCGCTTTCAAAAACATAAACACCTGGTTTCCAGATAAAAATCATTTGTTTCAATGTCAAACGACACCATTATTGTATCTTTACTGACTATTTTTATAGTGAAAAACAGCCGTTATATAGTCAGATTATCAGGTAAATTGTCCGGCATGGACGATAATTCACTCAACACTTTGTTTCCATAACGCCCGAAAAGAAGATAAATCAGGGCGCTGGGAAGCTGCGTTGTCAGTCCGGCCTGGTTCTTGAGAGGCACTTTCTTTTCCGAAGATTTGTCCAGCTCGATGCGACCTTCCGTTTTTTTCAACGGTGACAGCATAATGGCACTGCAAAGGTTCCTGCACTCGTTTTCGTCTATCAAAATTTCCGGCAAGGCATTGCTCCGGCCTCCAAACATAAGAAGCAACAACTTGAACTGTTGCCAATGATATACGGTGGCCTGCCCTTCGTTCATCAGTTCCACCTCAAAGCCATAACTTTCCAACTCACGCTTCAGGGCACGGCTGTCGGTGGTAATCTGCTCCAGTTCTTCACGACGTTTATTCCCGGCACGGTCAGGATAGAGGACGATACGTTTATTCAGAGCATCGGTACCGAAAAACTCGTAGAACTGACGGGCGAGTTCGGGCTGTTCATCCGGGTAGCAGCAATAGAACTCTTTGATTATACGGAGCTGACGGCCGTATTCCTTTTCCTGCCCGACAACAAGGCTGGAAAAGTGGCCGGGGTCATATCCTACCAGTAGCTCGTCACGCTTGTTGTAGTGCTTCAAATAGCGGGCTGTGAGTAGAAAATGTTCCCGCAGGTCAAGTCGTAGAATGGATTCATAGATATAGCTGTCTGCATACTGATGTTTCTCCTTGTTGTAGTTGGCGAAGAACTTGTTGATAACCTCCTTATGGCGGATAGCGCAGATGGAAGTGAGGAATTCGTCCATATCCAAGGTCTCAAGCTGCGTCTTGAAGAATTTCGGACCAAGAATATCCTTGTTGCAGAAGGAACTGGCACGGACGTACAACGTGGCGTTACGGCGCATGTCCGCCAGGCGGGGCTGCCATAAGGATATGATGCGATCCTGCCTGATGATTTCAAGACGGATACGCTCAAGGGTAACGGGGTTAGTCGTTTCCCGTTGTGAGTTTATAAGCTTGTATTTATGATAGATAGCTGCATTCACATGAAGCGCGACTGTAGATATTTCCTCCATCAGTTTCGTATCCATATTCTTCTCATATTCCTCGAACCAGTCATCTTCGCCGAGGTCCACACGCGCGGTATCGGATACGCCCGTGATTCCTTGGTAATAAGGTGACCGGCGTATTTCGGCACTGGCACCACGGAGGGAAGGGAACAAGCGGGTTTTCAATTTCTCCCCTTTGTTGTGTTTCATCTCTTCAATGATGGCGTGGACGGCAGAGCGTCCGGCAACGGACTCCGGCTGGTCCGAACTTACCAACTGGATGTGATGGCCATCCCGGAAAACGACACTGTGTTTGGGGTAGGATATGGGATATCGGGGCTTGCGGAAATGAGAAGGGAGCTTATTTTCGCCCACCACATAGTCAATACCATATTCCAGCATGGAACGCACCTTCCCACCTATGGTGACTTCCCTGGAGAAATAAGCCTGAAGGTTGGGCCATACGTTCGTCATCAGGGCAACGTAGGTCTTATGTACCAGAAACGACAGCTCGCCTGGCATGTCATTGGCCACACGGATGATACGTGGGCCGGTGATACCTTCCGTCTTGCCACCTGCACGCGCCACCTCGGCAAATATGTTGTTGGCATCGATGACATTGACCAGTATCTGCATCTGGTTCATGTAGTATTCCTCAAACCGGGAAGTGGTTTCAATATCTGTTTCCATTTCACTCTTCATTAAGTTCTTCGTATTCAGCTTCCTCAATATCCGCATCGCGCAGCAGGCGCTTCTTCTCGGCCTTCTCGATGGGAAGGTTCTCTATCAAGTTCAGATAGAAGCCTTTATTGTGCTTGGAGGCAATCTCCTTCAGGGAGGCCTTGCTGTATCCCAGGTCTTCCGGAGTAAGTTCGGGAGATATCAGGAAGACGATCCCCAGGTTACGGTCGGCTTCGGCAATCTCGGCGGCACGGCGACGGCACTCCAGGGCGGCGGCATAGCACTTGCCCTGGGTCTTGTAGTCACCGGCAGCCGCACATAGTTTGGCAAGATCCTCGTACTTGTCGGCATAGTTGGACTCCCACACCTTGATGGACACATTGTTGTCGATATTGAAGTAATTGATGGCCGCATAAATGCGTGCCTTACATGTACGTTCATCCACATTTATCTGCTGCTGGGCATTGATGCGCTGGCGCAGCTGCTTGGCGGCACGGGTGATGTTACGCTCGTATTCGTAAATCTCCGCTGCCCATTGCAGCTGCTTGAGGAATAACTGCACATCGGCAGGAATGCCGTCACACTTCCCGGTGGTGAGGAATGCGGATATCAAGTCCGGATGTATCTTATCAAGGGTGTCGAGTCTGGTCATATTCCAAATAGTTGGTTTCTTAAGTCTTTGACTGTCCGTTCCTGCTTACGTGTTTCCAAGGTCTCAATGGCCGACACATCACCGGTCTCGGCTTTCTTGGCAAGTTCGGCATCGATATTGTATTCTCCCAGGGCACAACCGTTACGGTAGGCGTCGTAATATACGTCACCGGGTATCGACAGACGGACTATAAGTGCCGTTTTTTCTTTTCCACGCAGGCCGAGAAGCGTACATATACGTTGGGGAGTGTACCCCAAGGCACCGAAAGTACGCACTTGGGATACATATTCGTCACCTATCAAGGTGGCCTTATCGACATTTGAAGTTGGACTGATTTCATTTTTCATGTTATTGTTCTATTTCGTTGATGGTCTTATATATCTGATATATCACTTGCGGCACCATGGCATTTCCATAGGCTTTTATCGCTTCTGTCCTCCATCTGGAATAAGGGTTTTGACGGATGGACCGGGAGCCTTTAAAAATGGCATCAGTATCCAATAAGTCGGAAATCCCATCATCTCCTCGACAAATAGGGGGTTGAGTTGGGAAGTCTTCCCAATACCGTAATCCGCATGTATTTCCCCACGCAGACTCGTTCTCTGGAGAGAGGGGTTTTTCCTTGTCGAGCCTCCCTTCCAATCCGATGCAGTCGGTGTGCTCATCAGATGGAAAATCCTTCCAAGTCCTACACTTCCGTTCGAACCGTTCTGATTCACTTTCCGAAACATCCCGTTCTTCGTAATGATAAAGCGGTCGTTCTGTCCTATTACTGCACCAATTGAACTGTCTGCCGCTTGAGGAGTAGGAAGAAGTCCCCCATAAACAAGCTGGCTTAGCAGACTGTTGTATGTCGTTCCGTTCTTGTATCCCTTTTTGAGTGCCCTTTCCTTCATTTTTTCCGGTGCTTCGCAACGTTGGACAGTCGTGGGAGTCTGCAACAAATTCGTACGGAGGTATTCTGCCATCCGTATCCGATTTTCCTTCACTCTTTTTTTTCGTAATCTGAAGCTGTTGTTACAAGCGATGAACCAGACTCTGTCTCTTCTATGGGGCGCACCGACGGCACAAGCCGGTATAACAATCGGTTGGACAGTATATCCTTCGGCTTCAAGGTCCTTGCAGATGGTTTCGATGACAAACTCCTGTTTATCCTCATGCTCCGTAGCCGGCATACTTTCCATGTCAGCCTTCTTGCTGGGTTGTACCATTGATAAGATGCCAGCAACATTCTCACCAACAACCCAAGGCGGTCTGATTTCCCGTATGGCACGTTTAAATTCCGGCCAGAGGTAGCGGTTATCTTCTGTTCCCTTTCTCTTTCCGGCCACACTGAACGGTTGGCATGGAAATCCTCCCGTGAGGACATCAATTTTCCCTTGCCATTCTCTAAAATCTGTTTTTGTGATATCCTCATAACTTTTTGAATTAGTGAACCAATAATTAAGTACTTGTCTACAAAATGGGTTGATTTCACAATGGAATACATTTTCCCAACCCAACCAATAAGCGGCCAATTCCGGCGCACCTATTCCGCTGAAAAGTGATGCATGTCTCATTGGATTACCTTGTTTTGGTCAGCTATCATATCAGCTGTCTGTTTCACATCCAGTAATTCTCCGTTCCGGACTAACCGGACGGGCTGTTCAGGGAACATGGCGCGGTATCGGTAAATGGTGGCGGTAACATATTTCGGGTCTATCTCCATAGCATGACAGATACGGTCTATCTGCTGGCATGCCATGAGGGTTGAACCGGATCCGGAGAAGATGTCGAGGACTATCTGACCGGGAGTGCTGGAATTGGATATGGGATATGCCATAAGGGCTATGGGCTTCATTGTCGGATGTATGGCATTGCGCTGCGGCTTGTCGAAATTCCAGACGGTAGTCTGCTTACGGTCGGAATTCCATTGATGTCCGGCACCCGGTTTCCAGCCATATAGACAAGGTTCATGCTGCCATTGATAATCCTGGCGTCCCATCACCATAGTATTCTTTACCCAGATGCAGCATTGTGCAATCTTGAATCCCGCTTTCCTGAGAGAAGCCCGGAAATTCTCGCCTTCACTGTCCGCATGGAATATATAGTAGGATCCTCCCGGCTTGAGTACGGCAAACATGACAGAGAACACCTGCCTGAGAAAGGTGGCGAACAAGTCGTTTTCCATGGAATCGTTCTGGATGGTGAGTTCCTCCTCTGTACCGCCTTCATAGTTCACGTTGTACGGTGGGTCTGTGACGCACAAGTCCGCATGCTGTCCGTCCATCAGCGCCGTGATGTCCGCTTTGGAACGGCAATCGCCACACATCAGCCGGTGACTGCCGAGCAACCATATATCGCCGGGTCTGGCAATTACAGTATCTTCAGATGCAGGAACATTAAAATCGGTGGCATCTTCCTGCACATTTTCCGACTCATGCTCTTGGGCAAACAAGGGAGATACCTGCCCGAAATCAGTGGTCTTGACCTCATAACCCAGGTTGAAGCGCTGCAGGGTGTCAGAATCTATATTATATTTTTTGAACAGCAGGGTATCCGGATTCCTGGTGGCAAACTCGGAATTATAGGCTGCGATTTCCTCTACCGCTTCCTTCTTGTCTGCCGCAAAAATGGGTTCATAAGGTATTTCCGGTATTGTAAACCCGGACTTGCGCAATGCAAGCAGTGCTTTCCGTCTCTGATGGGCATCGATAATCCAGAGCTTTCCGTCCGGATCCTGCCAGGCTTTGAACGCATACTTGAAACCACGGGTGATGATAAGCATCTGCAGTTTCGATAATTTGTCAGGATCAGACTTCTTGAAGTCCTCCTGAAGCTCCAAGAACGAATCCAGCGGGGCAGTAGGCAAACCACCCAAATTAAATACTTCTATCAGCTTTTCCATTTTACTTCGAATTGAATTTTTGCAATATTGCTTTGAACAGTGATTCCCGTTCACGGTGACGTCGGAGATTCTCCTTGTCTTGGGTGCGCTTGTTTTGTCTGTCAGCGCGTTTCAGGTAACACTCGTATCTGCGGATATTGTCCGTCACGTTCTTATGCAGGCGCAGGAACTCCTGCGGGTCCGTCTGCAGCAGCTTCTCCAGTTGTGCTCTCTCTGACTGGTGTGCTATGAGCGGATGAATGTAGAGGAACTTCCCAGTGTCGTTGAACGATTGCAGCTCATCGAATGCCTGGAGATTACGGATACGCAGTTCCACCATGTCCATGATGTCACGCTTCTGCGGTTTTCTTTCCAGACTTTCGTCGAGCTGCTTCATCTGTTTCCAAGTGACCACACGGTCGTTGTAGATGAGTGTGGCTATTTGGACTTGCGGGTCGAAGAGGTTGTCCCAGTCGATTTGCGGGTATTCCTCTTGCTTTTGGACTTTACCGGAACCTTGGCCGGCTCTTTTTTTTTTCTCTTCTTCCAGCGCCTGCTCAGTCTCCTGGGCACGGGCTTCCGCTTCATCCCTGGCTTCTTCCGCTTCATCGGCACGCTGTTCGGCTTCTTCAGCACGGGCTTCCGCTTCTTCAAGCGCTTGTTTCAACTCTTCTGCCGAGTTGTCAGCCGGAGCTGTTTCAGGCTTTTCAATGTCGTCATGTGGACCGGTCTCTTCAGTATGTGTTGTTTCCCCTTCGGGCATTTGCTGTTTTTTTCCGGCCGTTTTTTTCGTAGCAGGACCTTTTGTTTTCTTTTCTCCGGCATCTTCAGCCTCTTTTGCCTTTTTTGCAATCATAGCCCGGCGATACTCACGTATTTCCTCACGTGTGGCACAATCTAACAAAGCATAAAGGATATCATCGGCATAACGTTTGGGATTGCGTGAGAATGTGGCAAGCTGTGGAAATCCAGGAACTTCTTTAGCCAGTAACTCAAGGTCATATTGTGCCACATCCGGATTCCGGAGAGCTACGAAATGTGTCTTCTTTTCTTTGAAACTATACATAACATACAGATTTAAGTCCTACAAGCCAACACGCTGCCTATAAAGGAATTATGTAGGCTTGTAAGAAGTTGTTTTTACTAAGCTGTCTGCACTCGGCTGCCGGATACCTCGACAAGTGTAGAGGCATCAAGCACCATGAAGGTGATGGAAGAACCTGCCTTGGCTGTCCAGGTGGCGCCGTCCTCCAGTACAAAGCTGTTGCCGTCGGCAATGGTGGCCGCCTTGTCGGTACCGGTACCCTCAAGCGTGATGTAACGTCCCTTATCATTGGCTGTCAATCCGCTGACGGTGGAAATGGCGTATGTGCCTTCACTACCATCGGGGATTGTATAACGGTTGTTGGTGGATTTAATGGCAAGTGCCGTTGCGTCAGCCGTGTGAGCCGCTGCCGGAGCACGGACAATATCGCCCGTATACTTATAGTACTGGTCAATGCTTGTACGTGTGAAGGTATAGGTTACATAACGCCCGTCCTTGTCGTTTTTGGACTCGAAAGAGGAGAGTACCATCGGACGGTCATAGTTGCCGAGAATGTACCACTGCGCATCGCCCACTTCCTTGAAAAGGATGATGAACTTGCCTCCGGCATGCTGTTCAATGAAATCGAGCAGCTGGTCACGCATGCCGCCCATGACGGCAACAAAAGTGTTGGTACCGCTGGTGGTAATGTCACCCTTCTCGCCGGTTGAAGTGTAGGTGGGAATATCGTGAGCCGCAAAGTACTTCATATATTGTCCGGCTTTCATCGGGATGGTGCTTATCTCACGCTGCTGGTTAGGAAGCGGAAAGGGCACATCGGAATTTACCTGGTCGATATCCACCAAATAAATCTTATAGGCGATGTTTGAGCCATGCGTCTTTCGGTCGGATACGTCATCCACGTCACCGATGACCATCATGGCGGCCAGTGTGGTACCGGAAAATCCGTAAATTCCCAGCACAGAACCGGGGGACATGACCATGTCAAGAATAAACACGAGTGCCAGAAGCACCATCAGCGAAAGGAAAAACCGGACCTGCATCTTACGGGCAGCCTGGTTCCCTTTACGGAAAGGATTTGAAATTCTTTTTGCTTTCATACAATTTTAATTTTTAAGTTATAAAAAACGGAGCGGGCTTAAGTGGACCCGCCCCGCGCTACCTGAAAACAATCTGTTCTTATAGACAACCAATTATCTGACTCCAGGAATGTTGGGCTGGAGTGCAGCGTTCACCTTGCGTACACCGCCTACCTGACGTTCCAGTTCCAGGAAGTTACCCTTACTGTTCAGGATTACCATGATATAGTCACCCTCTTTGGTCGGAGTATAAGCTTCCGTAATGTCGGCAAACTTGTCCGACTTGGCGATGGTAGTGGCATTCTCGGTACTGCCACATTCAATGATGTAGGCTACACCGGCTTTGGCTCCCGTAATGTCCGTAATGGCTTTGGCGGCAGTGTTGGCCGCTGTTATCTGCCAGAATCCCTTTGAAGCATCGACAGTGGTCGCGTCCGCTGCCATATCGACGGCAGGTTTGTTCATGAAGATCTGCTGCCATTCGTAATTGTTGGCCTTCAGTTTTTCCAGGCTGTCAAAACGGCGGCCGGTGAACGAAGCGGCGGTACCTTCTTTCCAGGTGGACCATGCCTTTACCAGTTCCATGTCCTCTTTCACCTTGATAGAGAGCATCTCGCCCGGTACGAATTCCAGGAACTGGAGGTTACCCGGAATATCCATGAACATGAGGGGAAGCTGACCGAGGTAAGGCAACCAGATGATACGCATATTCGTGTCAGGTACCACATTGCGGTAACTGTCCGGACCGGAAAAATCAATGTCCTTTCCATATTTGGCGCGGACATTCTTAATCCACCAGGGCAAATGGGTTTTATTCAGATAGAGGACGTGGCGGTCAAGGTCCATGTCTTCCGTGCAGGAAGCCACCACATCGCCGACAAACTCCTGAACGGAATCCAACATGTTGGAAGCCGTGTAGCTGCGATAGGACTCATCGTCATGGGGAAGAATCTTAAACTCATGCATGTAGCGGACCAGCGTGTATATGATTCCGGTCGATGCGTTCAAGTAATTGCCTGCGACACCCGTTTCCGGCTTGACATAGATACCCCGCATACGGCGTTTGTTCTGCTCCACCTGCGCAGTTTCCAATGAGTTCAGGATGCAGAACTCGATCATGTTCCACTTGATAGGATCGGAGCCTTCCTTGTTCAGATAAGCGATGTACATGCGCTCCAGTTCTTTCATCGGACCGAACTTGAGCTTGATCATCGCATCATCCACATGACCCATCTCGTTCTCAAGCTTCATGTCACCCTTCCAGATTTCACCCTGCTGGTAAGCTTGGGAAACTTCGGAGAAGAAGGCATTGAACACGAGGTCATGGTCCTGAATTCCATAGCGGACGGGAAAATACTGCGTGAGGTCGCGGACTGCGAGTACACGGGCTATCAGGGCATCCTGACGCAGAACCACATACTGGTTACCCACACCGGCTGTGTTCACCCCTTCGTAATTCGTACTGAATTCTCCGGCTGCCAGGCGTTTGGCGTCAAGCATGCCGTTTCTGTGCAGATAGCTGTAACGCTGCTGCAGTGAACGGGAGAAAGTAACGGCCTGTCGACGGAAAGCGGCTCCTTCATTCTCTTCATCCCATGGACCGAAAGAAGAAGCTAAGGCCGGATTGACAGCAATCCTATTCCAGCGTTCGGACATGGAGAACATCGGGTTTTCGATACCGAAAAGATACTGGGAACGGTCTGCCGGTCCCGTGAACATGATGGAAGAGGCTGTCACTGTCCGGGAGGGGATATCGTCCTCCGCACGGTTATTCATATTGTCAACCAGACTTTGCACGGCAGTGGCCAGTTGCACCAGGCCTTCACCGTTGGCTGGCTGTGCTACGGTCTGCACCGGTCCATTCCCGCCGTTTCCCTCTTCCGTGGCTGTTGAATTGGTTTGTACCGGATTGACGATACTTCCAAGAATGGACTGTACCTGGTCAATCTGTTCCTGGGTGACGGCAACCGTTTGCCGTTGCGCCGCCTGGTCCGCAGCCAAGTCATCCTGAAGGATAGACTGATACTCCTGATTATAGGAGTTGACTATCTGTCCCCATTCTTCCTGGGTCAGTTGATTGGCTTTCGCTTTGTCCAGCAGATTCAGTTTCTGCAGGACGGTCTGAATTCTTTCCTTTAAATTCATGATAAACAAAAGTTAAGTTATAAATAGTTGAGAGCACTTCTTTTTATATTCTCAATCTCCATATAGCTGCGACCGAGTTCTACAGCCTTAGCCACAGCTTCGGGAAAAGTCATGGAGGCGTCAACCAGCCCTTTATCGATGGCATGCGGAGTATCGAACGTTTCACCACGGAATACCGGGTCGTCTTCCGGCAGGCTGCCCAGTTGCGGTCTGGACGCAAGAACGGCGGCAAGGAACTGTTCATTGGGTGGATCCAGTTCTTCTTTGATGTACTGTTCCGGTTTCCCTCTGAGCAAGTCATCCGTCTTTTTATTCTTCAGGTCTGATTTCGTGGCTTTGGCCTGGATGAGTTTGAGACCCATCTTTTCGAACCATCCGTCATAGTTACAAGTGGAAATCATGGTTCCTATGCAGCCGATGGTATCATAGGCCGTGAGTGCGGCAATGAAACTGGAATGGCAGGTTATATAATAGCTGGCCGAACAGTTGCACTGCTCCACCAATGTCATGACAGGTTTGCCGAGTGAGCGCATCGTCTCACTGAGTCTGTCCATATACCATGCTTCCCCTCCCGGAGAGTTCACATGCAGGAAATGGCAGGTTATGGCCGGATTGGCTTCTGCCGCAAGCAGGTCCCGTTCGAACTGCTTGGAGGAGAAATACCACTGACAGTCTGAGGTGATGAATCCCCAGATACGGTGATAGGCGATACTGCCTTCAGGAAGTTCGTCAGAAGAGAAGTCATCGGTGACGGTTATACCCTGGAGTTCCGAACGGGCCTTCATTTCCTGCTGAAGAAGTGAAAGGGCCTTTTTCGATGTCTCTTTATATGTGGGAGGATTTTCATTGAAGAAAAAGGATGTCGGCTGCAGACTGTCAGCGGGCACCAATGGAAAAGCCTCTATCATGGCAGAAGACAAGCCCTCTGCCGTGATAAGAAGCCGGTGTATATTTAAAGTAAGAAGCTGGCGTAGATAAGTTCTGTTCATTGCGTATCTTTTCAGCGAAGATAGGCAGCCTGCAGAAAGGGGAGAAGGACGCTACAATAGCGGGGAACTGAGCATTTTGCATTCAATTTTAAGAGTCGCCGAATTCAGATTGGGGGATATCGAGACAATGGCGGGTATTTTTTTGTCCCCGATCCGGAAACTCCGGTGCCTGGTGTCAGTGAACTCGACAATGCAGAACCTGCCTGCCAGGAAGTCTTTCATCACTCCGGATGGAGGAAGGCTTATGCTTATATCTTTATTGCAATTGAAACAGCAGCCCGCCTCTGAAGATTCCGGTACCGGAGTAAACTCAAACTCATCGGCCATGAACCGATAGACATCCTGGCGCATGCTGGTCACCGGATAGACTTTAATCTGAATGGAAAGTTCTTTCATATTAGGATATTTATTTGTAATTCAACAAGTTCGCCATACATAGGACATTTTGTCCGCCATTTTGGGACAAAACGCATAGTTCGGTCGGTGATTTTTTAGCCGTTTTTTAACTTCTTTTTATATTCGCGGCGTTTTTTCCGCTTGCGGATGTTCTCCCGCCACCGATAGAAGTTCTTCAGCAACGCATCCTCACTGATGCTGTCTATGCAATACGCACATAGGAAATTGTGAACGATATCGAGATTGTTCAACTCATGCCCGTTCAAGTCGTTCTCGTCCATTGCCGTATGAAGTTCCCGGTTGAACATCCTGCGTATTTCCGTTTCTATGATTTTGGCCGACCGTGGAGACAGATAGTTGTATATTTCCGGATCCTTACCGATACGCCTCTCCGGGAGTATGATAGTCAGATTACCGTCATCTATGGGAGACTGGTTCTGATGACGCCGCGACATCAGCGTCCATATCACATGGTACAAGTCCGTATTGTCAGGAATACGGAAAGGTTCATCCGCACCGTTGTTGTACTTTCCACGCAGATATTCAGCCAGGTAAGGTGTAATTGAAATACTCGTCGTAATCATGCTCATTTCCTTAAAAAATTTTTTTGAAACCGTTTTTGTTTATTTTTGCTTCCAACTGTCCTACAGTCCAACAGCATTATTAAAGTTACTGATTATTATTTAGTTATACAAATTTACTATAAAAAAAATACTGTTGGAGGACGTCCAACACGTCCAACAAGCCGCATTTTTTGCCGTTTTTGTTGGACGGAGCCAGTTGGATGGTTGAAAAATGGCAATCCAACACGTCCAACAGCGTCCAACAAGACAACGCCATTGTAGTATATATATATGATTAAATAGAAAATATATACTACTATACAACAGAGAGTTACATTTTAAAATTCTTTCTCTTGTTGGACTGTTGGACTGTTGGACGCCTCTTTTGAAATATTTTCTTTTCAAAACTCCCTCTATATTGCTTATCTTTTTATTCCAGGGGGTCCGGGGGATGGAGTAGGGAAGTATCATAATATACCAGGGTGATGAAACCGAACGAAATGTCCGTAAATCAGAATATAAAAAAGCATTTATTCCCGATGGGGCGGCCACCGGGAATAAATGTCTGGTTTGTGATATAGGAAAATGTAACATCAGAACTTCAGCTCTTGGGGGGCACCGATTGCTCCGATAGGGTCATTGTCGGGATTATCGTCAACACGGGATTCTTCAGAACCGCGTTGTAAATCAATGCTATATAATTCTCTGAAAATTTCGTAGTTGATAGCTATGCAACTGGAATTGGTACACTTCTTCTCAACTTTACGCACCATGTCATTGTTGAGCTTTACCGGAATTCCGGTTTCATTGGGAGTATCTTCCTCGAAACCGCCGCGTGGTACCTCCACGACTTCATACCAATTGAACCGGCGTGCATGGACAAAGCCCAGGTAACTGGGATGGGAGCGGAGGTTCTGCTCGATGGTCGACTGCGTTGAGTCTTCCTGATTGTAAGAAGAACGTGCGTACTGCGTATAGATGGTACTGACGCGTAGGAATAACACGCGGGTTCCTGCAGGAATAGGAACCTCCTTCTTCTCTCCTCCGGGCAGCTTGATGGTGATTCGTTCCGGTGTATCAATGGCGAAGTCCCTGCCTTCCCTGATTGCCTTGGTATCAATCATCACATCCATAGCCTTGAAGAATGTGGCCAGCTTATCCGTCTTGGAAATCAGTTCCACCTGAAATTTGATTTTATCGCAGGCTATTTTAAAAAACTCCTCATAGGTGAACGGCATTTTCAACTCTGTATAATCCTCAATCAGTCTGCATGTTGCCAGAAACAATGATGCAGTCTTCATGAGCCGGTCAATCTCACCGGCATTCACCAGTGCCTGCTTCAATTCATCATAGGATTTCTGCTTCAGTGCCCGGAAATGCTGCATTACCAGCGGACGCAGCTGAAGGACTTCAAAGAGGACATTCGACAACCCGATTTTGGCCGGATCTTCTATATCCTTGAGTTTGTTGAAAAGCTCCACTTCCTCCCTGGTCCGGTTTTTCGGTTTGGGGACTTCGCAGACTATAATACGTGACATGAGTGCATTGTCATCACGTTGGGGAGTTTCCTGGCCGCAAATGATAACCGGCGCGTACACCTTGTCGTTTTCTATCTCCTTGCCGGATGTGCCTTTACGCTTCTGTCTTCCATCGCCATCATATACTATTCCTTTAAGTGCCTGGAACTTTATATCTGATATATCCTTATTGTTGTATTCATCAAGGACAACCGGAACATCCCGGAAAGTGCTCATCAATGTGGACATGGCTGCATCGGTACCGATGTTCAGGTTGAAAATTGGTATTTTCGGAGATATGAACAGGGAACGGATGGATATCGCAATCTGTGTTTTTCCGGATGACATCGGTCCCATAAAGAATGGCGCTGTAAACAAACGGTCTATGCAGTGTATATTGCTTCGGAAAGCGCACATGATGGCAAAGAGAATGGCCCATTTCCCGTTGTCATTGATTTTATAGACACGGTCCATCAGTGAGGCCCATTCGTCGAAAGTACAACGTTTGTCTATAGGGATTTCCTTATAGACAAGCTGTGAAATAAGTTCATACTTGTCGGACTGCTTGCCGGAACCGGCATATATGGTGGAGAATGCCGGCAGATAATAGTTCTTGCCATTGTGGGTGACCACTCCAAGCTCATTTACCGCATCAAATCTCGGTATTCCGTCAACAACATGGAAGATGCCGTTGGCAAAGGCAAAAAACTGTTGGTCATCCCGTCGGGAAAAACCGTCTTCCTGCTGGTTCCCGTATGTGGAAACCTCTGTGCAAGTAACATAATGTCTGCTCATATATTCACGTATTTTAGTCCAATGTTTCTCTTCACCATTGGTGAAGTTGACTGCTTCCAGCATAATCAGCTTCTCCTCAATAGTGCTTTTCTTGGCCAAGACTTTGGAATTCACCTCAATGTAAAGTGGTGTCTTGTAATAACGGCGGTTTATTCTAAGGACACGTTTGTTTTCCTCATCGTTGTCCGAGTAAATATGCAAGAGTGGAATCATATAGAAGTCACCGACCATGGTATGGCCGGACTTCTCATTCTTGAAAAGGTAGCATACCGGTTCCCCCTGCTTGTTTAACTTCGGATAGTAATTGCATTGCTGGAACATCTGCAGATATTCCGGATTGTCCTGGACATAACGGGGAAGTTCGTCCGGGTCATAATTCTCTTCAGTATAGTCATCGTCCGTCCGTTGTGCATTGATGGCCATGCGTGATTTGCGTTTGGCCAGATAGGGCTTGAGTATTTCATTCAAGGCTTGCTTGGTCAGTCCCAGGCAATTCTGAAAGTAGGTAAAGTTGATGATGCGTACCGAATCTTCCGCGTAGCTGATTATTTCAGCACAACGTTCGATATAGGGAGCACGCTCGCCATTATAGGTCTTAAAAAAAGATTTGTGCAGGAATACATAGAATTTCGCGAAATTGAAAGTCTCGATGATATCGTTTGCCTCCCCGTCCATATTTTCCTCGTCGTCACTTCCTTCCTCATCATTATCATCCTGGACATCCCGTTCGACCGTTATGGTGATATTGGAGAGCCCGGCACGGAAAATGGCAGATAATCCGGCAAGGTAACCGGATTCCGTACCGTCCTTTGCAATGGTAAGACCATCGCTGTCAGAGGTGAACATCTGGCTTGCCTGACGCAACTGCTGTATGTCGTTCATTCCAGGAATGCCATGGACGTATGCTATGGGGGCATCTCCATACAAGGTGAGGAATTCTTGATAATCTGATGTCAGGATGCAAGGCTCATTTCCGCTACGTGCCTCCGCAATCATATCGATACCATATATGCCGGGAGCCATCTTGTCTTTCTCCTTGATGGAAGCTGTCTTCCGCTGTCGCAAGATGGAATTCACTTTCCGCTGGATGACTTCTGTGTTGCTGCCGAAAATCCCGGCCATTATCTCTATGCACTTGAGAAGAAGCGTTTCCGAAGGGATGACAGATATGAGGGTTGAAAGCCGTTGCATTGCCTCTTCCTCTCTGTTTGGGTCGGTTCCGGGATTCTTGCCTCGTAAGGAGATGGCAAAATATTGAAGGAAATTCTGTTCCCGGTTTGCAAGCCATTTCCCGGTTTCAAGTTTCTGCTCCTGGGCAATATTATCAGGATCTTTCCCTTCAGGAAGCGGAACTGCACTGACCTGGAAACCCGCACGCAAGAAAGCCTCACAGTTGGCCAGTGACGCTTTCAGCCCGGCTGCATCCGCATCATATACAAGTATCACGCGATGGGTGAACCGGCCAAGCAGCTGTATCTGTTCCGGAGTCAGTGCGGTTCCGCTGGTGGCAACGGTATTGCAGACACCGAACTTGTGCATGGACATGGCATCGAACTGACCTTCGACTATATACGCACAATCATACCTTGCAATGGCAGTACGTGCCTGGTACAGACCGAAAAGGTGAGTGCCTTTCTTGAACAACGGCGTGTCCCCGGTATTGACGTACTTGCCGGTGTTTTCCTGCGGGATCAGCCAGCGTCCGGTATATCCGTTTATGTTGCCCTTGATATCAAAATAGGGAAACATGATGCGGTCCTTGAAAGTGTCGAAGGTGAAGTTCTTCTCGCTTCTCTTCAGAATGTCCGTTTCAAGTAGCTTCTGTTCGGAAAATCCGGCTGCAAGCATCTCCTTTTTAGCCAGGTTACCTGCCGGGGCATATCCAATTCTGAAATCCTTCAGGACCTTGTCATCCAGACTGAACCCTCTGTCATGCAGATAAAGTTGCGCCTCCGGAAGATGCTTCTCGAAAAAGAATGCGGCGCCTTTCATCGCTATACGCTGCGCTTCACGTTCTTTTACCCTGGCCGTTTCCTCGTCGGACATCACCCGTTCAGGGAGAGAGATTCCCGCACGGCCAGCCAGCCAGGTGACAGCCTCGTTGAATGACATGTTCTCATGATCCTGGACAAACTGGATAACATCCCCTCCCTTGCCGCAGACGAAACACCTGTATGTCTGTCTTGACGGACTGACGGTCATCGACGGATGCCGGTCCGGATGAAACGGGCAGATCCCTATATAATTGATACCTCTCTTGTGAAGGGATACAAACTGGCCGATCACGTCCGTAATCTCGTTGGCATCCTTTATTCTCTGTTTTAATTCGTCATCAATCATTGTTCTTCAAATATGCAAAGTTGACGCGCTGCGAATGCCTCCTCCAGTGTTATGCCGAAATACTTCGACAACGCGATATATTCTTCTTGGTTTATATTTTTTCGGCCATAGAAAATATCCCACCAGCGCATCTGGTTGATGCCTACCTCCTGGTAGAAGGCACGGTTGGGCATGAAATTTTCCGGATGCCGGAATTTCAGTCGGAGAATCTCCTGCACCAGATTCCGCTTGACTGTCTGTCCCACTACAATATGCTTCCGGTGCATATATAACTGTACAGCCAATGCGGATCTTCCCAAATGCTCCGCCATTTGTTCCAATGTCTTCTTATTGACATTTTCCCGGACGTATCTGTCCTCATCGGGTTGCCATCTTCCATTGTTCATAGCTTTCTTTCCTCCATATCTGTGTATAGTCTTCATTGAATTCGTATTCAGAGTGCCCGGTGATATAGCAGCAACAGAATTTGATAAATAGTTCCTGCTGCTCCGGTATGACCGAGCCCCCGATATCATAGTAATGCATGACCTTGAGCTTGTCGAGGGCACTATATACCCTCGTCTCAAACTCAAGAAAAGCGTCGACGCCAAGCTTCTCCAAGAAACGGTCTATCCAATCAAGATTTTCCATTCTATATTTCAATAGGCTTTCCATATCATCAAGGACGTTATCCGCTCCTACAGTTCCCGCGTTTCCTTCAGGCTCCCAATGAACAAGCTCATCAGTCTCGCATATAGTCCGGAAGCTTCCTTCAGATTATCCGGATTCTTGCCTGTAAGCTGTACATCCATCTTGTTCTTGAAATAATCATTCCGTATGAGTAGATGCAATTCCCGGTTCCGGTCATCAACTACCGAGACCTTCACTTCCTCCACCACACTCCCCAGTTCTGAGGCATCCAACCACAAATATGACTTTTCATCTGTCTTCAGATGGCAGTATCGATTTACCTTGCCACCTTTACGAATTAACTCCACTTCGACGATTGTTGCTACCTGATTGGTACGCAGGATGCGCACCTTCTGACCTTTCTTCATTGACCTTTCTTTTTTATTCATTACTTGATTGTTTTTAGCCGAACAGCATTGGGCTCAGTTCATAATTACTTATCAAAATTTCTGTTTTATGCTTCGCCTCCGTTAGATTGGCGACCTTGAGAGGCATATCTATCTTTTCTACATGCCATTTATTCACAGTAACGAAATACCGGAGTGTTTGACACCAAAAGTTAGATAAAATGAACTTTCCTTTTATTTCCTGCAGGAGAGTAAGCAGCTGGAACAATTCTTCGTGAGTATATCCACGGTAATGACCTTGAGTACATCCTGGATATGGTGGGTCAAGGTAGAAAAACGTATCGGATGTATCTCTTTGTTTTATTACATCCAGCGCATCCCGACAAGAAATTTGCACATCCTGCAGGCGATTCCTCAATGCGGAATTAAACTCTCTACGCTTGTTTCGCATGAACACACCGGTATGGCTTCCTGCCGAACCATTACACCATTTCCAACCGCCGTGCATACTTCCGGAAAAAGAACCGTTTGTTATTATGAATACAGCCCAGGCTATATCAGTATCTCCGGCCGGAACTCTTCCGTTATAGTAATCTTTAGCCAGATAGTAGTCAGATTCGGAACAAAGACTATTGTCAATCTTTTCAGCCAGTTGCTCAAAATTAGTCGCAACCTGCCGATAGAACGTAATAAGTTTATCGTTCTTATCATTAATCACCTCAAGATAGCTTTTGGGCTTTTGAAAAAAAACAGCACCTCCACCAAAAAAAGGTTCACAATAAATTTTGTGAGCCGGCATCATAGAAATAATTTTGGCTGCCAGCTGCTGCTTACCCCCGTAATATGTGATTGGAGTTCTCATTTAGTTCCTTTCTTTATAGTTTTAAAACTGATACCAATAGTCTGCAATCTCTTTAAGGCTTGTTTCTCATAATCCTTTTTAATTTTCTCGCTGATTTTTTTATCCCAGCAATCGACACAAAAAGTTCCATCGGGAGTATTATAGCAACCACCTTTTATCGGCTTCCCACATCTCTTGCATTGTAATTCACTATCCATTGGGTTCATATCTATTTTTTTACATTACAAAACATACACAGCTATATGTTCCACTTTCAGGCAGTTCCCCGAAGTTAACCCTGATACACAACTCTCCGCAAATGACAAAAGGCTTATCGCTCATCACCTTGCCATAGGCACCATAATGTTCGTGAAAGACCTCTGACCCCGGTTTCATTGAGTCCAGTGCCGTTTTCATTTTCTCGGAGGTATAAACGGTTATCCATCTGTTTGCATAATTGTAATAAAGCAGTCCGGTACCGAGAGAATCGCACATCTTCAATACGGTTTCTTCTACCTGCTGCCTGCTGAAGACAACGCCGGTCTGCAGCTTCTGCACCTTAACGTCCGGGAATTTCTTTTTGAATGTTGTTTTAGTAACCATGATTCTTGTCATAAGATTGTTATAATTCTTTAAATTCCTGCTCCATCCGGCACTTTCTCACGTAAAGTCCATCTATAATGTACTGGGTACAATACTTGGGAAGGGGGATAACAACAAGGTCACGAGTACCCCTATCGGCATCGCGATACACACAGCATTCCCTGCTGCTTTTTAGGATTGAATCAAGCAGGGAATCACACTTTTCAATCTCTTCCTTGAGGGTTTTGGCCCTCTCAAACGATTCATTGTTCATATTATCTTAAAAATAATGGTGTGATGTACATAGAGGTGGAAATTTTTGCTTGGTAGAATACCCCATAAACTCCAAGGTAAAGATGTCCTCTTCGATATCTTTCCACGCCGAATATACACCATACATACATTCACGCGCATAGAAAGGCGGCTTGTAGGGGTCGCATACGCAGATTATCTGCACATGTGATTTACTATTGTATGATACCAGCTTCGTCCTGGAATCGTCGAATAAATCTCCAACGACATGTTGCCCGGGCCGGATATTGTAACAGTAACTGTTGTCCTGATACACGTCAAGGGTCTCCCAAGGATATGTCGGGAAATCTGTCATTTTCAAATCTCTCATATTACCGCATATTAGATAGATACCCAATTGCAAATCCTATTATCCCAATATTTATCATCAAGACGATAATATCAAAGAGAAAGAGAATTCGGTAAGATCCGGATGCTTTCCGCATTGCCCAGACACATAGTATCAAGACTGCCACTATCACAATTAGTGATATCCACAAAAAAACAATCACATTACTCATCACTGTCCTATTTTTGCAAATTGATCTATCTTATCTGCCAAGGTATAATAGCCCATCACCTTTTCATAGGATATGATGCAGACAATGCTGTCGCTGTCATGCTCCACAAGAATAGTCCACTGTCCACCCTTGGCATTCTCATATACCTCGAGCCGAACCGGACGGCTGCGTGGGTATTTCTCATTCATAACCTTAATCTGGTGCTCGATGTCACACTTCAGTGCATCCAAAGAACATTCGTCAGCAATCAGATGTCGGTCAAACTGTTGCACGTATATCTGTAATGCCCTGCCTTTTTTGTTGACATTGGCATAAGTCTTGATGTTATCTATAAAGTATCTCATAGCATTCAGATTTTATGTATTTACCAAGTATTGCTCCATAAGTTCGGGGATATCTTCTATCATCTTCAGCATACACTCATGCGGCGCATTAAGAAATGAAATAGCAAGGATACTAAAGTTCTGGTCTATCTGCCGAACTTCATCTACCTGCAGGTAGTCCAGCGCATCAACGGCATCGACGAAAGGAAGATGACTCTTGAGTGCAAATCCACAGTTGCATATTACTCTGCCCGAAGCCGTCGGACGTGGAATCCACATCCTGAACTGTCCGTCAGGAGTGGAAATGGAGGAAAAACCTTTGTTGTTATTCATGTATTCTGTTTATTAAGTTAGTAAATCATCGTCTCATATAGGGGAATCGAACCCCAGTCGCGGCAAATCTTAAGTATACCGCTACCATTTGAATGTAGTATGAGGGGCCGGACTATCTTCGCAGACCGCCACAGCCATAGAATACACATTAAACACAGATGGCACACCTCACGGTGGGCTTATTTCATTTGATTCCGATGCCAGTAGGAAATCATCTCACCCACATTACGAACCTTGATTTTTGCCTTGATATTCTCTCGATGGCGGTTAACCGTACAAGGCGAGATATGTAGCTCTGCCGCAATTTCATCAGTTTGGCAGCTGGAGGCAATGAGCCGGAATACATCCATCTCGCGATCGGTCAGTGCTGTATCAAGCTCCGGTCTGCATATCACCCCTTCATGTTCACATTCACCCCGTAACGGGCATTTGACCTCCTCGAATACAAACCGTCCATCCTTGTTAATGTCAAGATTGTACTGGTCATACTCTCCGAAATTGCATCGGATGAAACGATGAACTACCCGGAATTCATAATGCCACCGGTTCATCGTGCTGCTGGAGTAGAGCTGCATCAGCCGAGCATGTGCTTTCGGATATCTGTCTCTGATGACAGTAAGCATGTGTTCGATAGTCGGGCGGTCAGCCTCCTTGAGAACAACAGCCGGCTGCCCGAACTCTTTCATCATCACATCACCTTCAGGGGTGTTGTAGAATTCAATATTGGAGATAAATGCTACCATATAATTTGAGTTGCTACACGTCCTTTTCTAATTTTATACCCAACATCTAACAAAGCTCTTTCATATTCAGGTTTTAAATGTCTGCTACTTACCAGATATCTTTTTTTTCCACTGCGTATTGCTCTCTTTATATCATTTATTAAGTAATTGAATTCTTTTGGAATCGGATTCATTCCTTGTACAGAGACCATGTCTTTGATTTCGGGCGTTATGGTAATATTTTGTTCCATAATCTTAATAGCTTTTAGTTGTTGGAAATAATTCTTCTACACTCTTGCCGAGATATTCGGCGATAACTTTCTGCTTAATAAGTGGAGGATTGTTCTCTCCATTAATCCAACGATACACTGCCGCCGGAGTAGAATAAGTCAATTCGGCCAATTTCTTAATAGTTTCTTGCTGCTGATTAGGCAGGCTCTTCATATAGTCTGTAAATACCATAATTGATAAATAATTAAAGTTTTCTATTGATTTTGCATTTCGTTTCCCCAACTTAGTCGCGCGAATTTATTAACGCAGTGCAAACATAGAAATAATATTTCAAAATATGAAATCAATAATTGAATATTATGAAATTTTATTTCATAAAAGAAGATAACTTATTGATAACCAATTCATAACTTTAAATTATGAAAAAGAAGAATGAAACACCGATACATCCAGTGATTGAAAAGATACGTAAAATCATTGCAGATAGGGGTTAACCCAAATTGTCGCAGCCGAATTTGCAGGAACATCACCATCTCAATTTAGCAAAATACTGGGGGGGAAGTTCAACTAAGTTTATGGCAACTTTCAAATTTTGCAACGAACTTAGATATGGATATTATTGATGTTTTCACTTATCCTCAAAAATACACCCTCAACGGTAAGAGTGAAGAAGATTTGGAAGCAATTCTTCAGATAAAATTAAAAAAAGATCGGAAAGACCAAGTGCTTAAATTGGTTTTTGGTGATAACAACTTAGAAATACTAAATAAGTATGAGAACAATAGAAATATTTTCTGTTTACAAAATTGATAGTTTCATAAAGAAATGGCGTAAGGCATTCCCAACTTTATCTATTCAGAAGGTGGATGAACCAACCTCTAATTGTTATGTACTATTTAAATATGATACTAATAAAACTATGAGATTTCCTTTTGAAGCTATACATGGAGCACATAAAGGGTTCATAGAAGGTTGGATAAAGGAATGCAATCCCCAGAAAATACTTCAGCCAGAAGAGCTTGAACATGAATTGCGAAAAAATAGAAAAAAGAAAAATAATGATGATATACACTAATAGACAATAATAGAAGAATATACAGTTATACAGTTTTATACGCAACGGATTGTCAGCATCTTATTGTCAGTAGTGAAATTCCCGCTACCCCGACAGAAATTAATAAGCTACTGATTTTTCAGTAGCTTATTTTTGTATATACCCTCTTTCCCACTTATCCAAATAGCAGCGTAAAGCAACTCCCTTTTCCCACAGTAGACTGCACCGTGATATTCCCTCCATGCCGGTTCATCACTTGTTTACATAAACTGAGCCCGATGCCCGAACCGGAAGGCTTGGTGGTGAAGAACGGTACAAAAATCTTATCTTGCACTTCCGGCAGAATGCCTTCACCATTGTCATTGACAGTGATTAGGCATTGCCACGAGAGGGCGGGTAGCATCTTCACTTCTATCCGGGGATGCTCTTTCCTGCTACATGCCTCTTTGGCATTTTTAATCAGATTAATCAGTACTTGTTCTATCTGTGTCCGGTCTATCTGGAGTATGCGGTCGGTCTCCGGAAGCTCTATCCGGATATACTCTTCCGAAAACAGCTTCTGCAAATCCTGCAACAGCTCGCGGACGGCAACCGGACGACGGACGGGGGCGGGAAGTCTTGTCAGCTTCCGGTAATTCTCCACAAACTCCAACAACCCCTTACTACGGCGGTGGATAGTCTGCATTCCCTGCCGCATGACGGGATAGTTCTTTTCCGACATTTCCCGCTCGCTCAAGGTTTCGGAGAGGGAGATGATGGGAGTGATTGAATTCATTATTTCGTGCGTCAGCACACGTATCAGCTTTTGCCACGCTTCCATCTCATTGCGTTCCAGCACGCGGGTACGGAAATTCCTCATCGCTTCGGAAAGCTCGTCCACCATATCCTCCATAGACCGGTTCTTGTAGGGAGAACGGAACGACAGCATCATGTCGTCATAGCGCAGGCTCTCTGCCAGATGGCGCATCATGCGCACCTGCATCATCTGCAGGCGGTACAGATGAACGGCAATCGCCAGCAATATCAAAAAAGCCATCAGTGCACTGAACCACAGTCCGGCATCCACCAGCAGATAAACGCCGACCGAAAGGAAGGCTATGCCGATGATGTGCAGTGCCACAATCAATGAATATCGTTTCATAAGCCCAGTTTTTCAAGTTTCCGGTACAAGGCGAAGCGAGTAATGCCCAAGTATTCGGCGGCACGGGTCACATTTCCTTCACTGAGCCGCATGGCACGTTCCACAGCCTGCCGTTCCAATTGCTCCAAGTTGAGGACTTCTTCTTCCTTCTTCTGACGGGAAACAGAAGCTTGGAACATAAAGTTCTCCGGACGAAGCAGAGAACCGTCTCCCAATATGACAGCACGTTCCACTGTATGCTGCAACTCACGTACATTACCCGGCCAGGCATATTTCAACAACTTGTTTTTCGCCTCCCGGGTCAGCCCGCGCATCTCTTTCTGATATTTGCGGGCATACCGTTGCAGGAAATACTCTGCCAGCAGGAGGATGTCGTTTCCGCGTTCCCGCAGAGGTGGAATATGCAACTCGATGGTGTTGATGCGATACAGCAGGTCTTGGCGGAAGTCTCCTTCGTCCACCAGCCGACGGATGTCTGCATTGGTGGCGCAGATGAGCCGCACATCAATGGGCGTAGCCTGCGTACTTCCCAAACGACTGATACAACGCTTTTCGATGGCAGTCAGCAATTTGGCCTGCATGGGCAGGGAAAGGTTACCTATCTCGTCCAGAAAAAGCGTACCGCCGGTTGCCACTTCCATACGTCCAGCTTTCGCTTTCCGTGCATCGGTGAAGGCGCCTTTCTCGTAGCCGAACAACTCGCTTTCGAACAACTGTTCGGGGATACTGCCGAGGTCTATCGTGACAAACGGCTTTCCATAGCGGGGAGAATTGCGGTAAAGCATACGGGCAATCACATCCTTTCCAGTTCCATTCTCACCTAATATAAGAATGTTGGCATCCGCATCGCGCAACTTCTCCACAGTAGAGAAAACTTGCTGCATGACGGGAGAATCACCGATAATAATCTCTTCGGAGCCTCCCGTTGTGGCATTGCTCAGTACTTCCACCTGCTCTTTCAGCAGATTTATCTCGGTGCGCGAACGGCGCAACTTCATGCCCGAAGAAAGGGTCGCCAACAATTTTTCCTTCTCCCACGGCTTGGGAATGAAATCCGTAGCCCCCGCTTTGATGGCACGCACTGCCTTGTCCGTATCCGCGTAGGCAGTCATGAAGATGACCACTGCTTGCGGGTCGATACTCAGAATCTGCTTCAAGCTGTCGAAACCTTCCTGACCACTGATGGCATCACGGCTGAAATTCATATCCAGCAGAATAATGTCCGGACGGAAAGTGGTCATAAAATGCTCGATGCGGTCGGGGGTCACCGCCACCTTTATCTTCTCGGCGTAGGGTTCGAGAAGAAGGTTCAGTGCAAAAAGCACATCCTCGTTATCATCTACAATCAATATTTTACCAAACTGCTCCATATCTGTTTTCTTTTCGTGCAGGCAAGGCCTACACAATCCCACATCTCTTGTACGGGCAAAGATAAGTATAATATCCATGTGTTGTGCGTGCATTATCGCACTATTTTTGTGCGCAACTGCACACGTTTGGAAAGCTTCGAACCACAACAAACACTTATAATACAACAACTTATACTTATGGCATAGAATTTGAACTTTATAGAGTAAAGAAAACAACTATGCACCGGAATATATTTTTATTGCTTATTACATTCAGTCTGACGTCGAGTGCCGTTGCCCAAGAGCACACGTTGGAGCTGACTTTGGAAGAAACCATCGAGCAGGCCCGCCAGCAGTCGCCCGACGCCCAAAATGCCCGCCATAGCTTCCGTTCCGCTTATTGGAACTACAAATACTACTGTGCCAACTACCTGCCGACGCTCAAGCTTACTTCCAATCCCTATCTGGACCGTGCTATCAACAAAGTGACCCAAAGCGATGGCAACGTCAAGTTCATAGAGCAGAACCTGCTGAGCACTGACCTAACACTGAGCCTGACACAAAACGTGCCGTGGACCGGAGGAACCTTTTTCATTGAAACGGCTGCGCAGCGCCTCGACCTTTTCAGCAGTGACACCTATTCCTGGCAGACTTCACCCGTCAACATCGGATACAGCCAGTCCTTGTTTGGCTACAACAGCCTGAAGTGGGACCGGCGCATCGAACCTATCCGTTATCGCGAAGCCAAGAAAACCTACGTAGAAACCCTTGAGCTTGTTGCCGCCAATGCCACAGAGAAGTTCTTCAACCTGGCCAAAGCACAAAGCAACTACGAAATAGCCAACGCCAACTACGCCAATGCCGACACCTTATATATATATGCGCAAGGACGATATAACATCGGCACCATCAGCGAAAACGAAATGTTGCAGCTCGAACTCAACAAACTGACCGAAGAAACCAACTGCATGAATGCCCGCATCGAAGTGGAAAACTGCATGCAGGAACTCCGTTCCTACCTCGGCATCCAAGAAGACCTCCTTATAAAGGTGAGAATAGACAACCGCGTGCCCGACCTGCACATCGACCTGGATGCCGCGCTGATGCTTGCCAACGAAAACAGTCCGGAGATACAGAACATGCTACGCCGCAAGGTGGAAAGCGAGAGTGCCGTGTCGCGCGCCAAGGCCAATGCCGGACTGAAGGCAGACATCTACCTGCGCTTCGGCTTGACACAAACTGCCGACAAGCTGAAAGATGCCTACCGGAATCCACTGGACCAGCAGTACGTCAGCTTGGGCATTACCCTCCCAATCCTGGACTGGGGGCGCGGAAGGGGACAAGTACGCGTGGCCCGTTCTAACCGAGACCTTGTCTACACGCAGGTAGAGCAAGACAAGACGGATTTCGACTTGAACGTACGGAAACTCGTAAAGCAATTCAACCTGCAGGCGCAACGGGTAAACATAGCCGCCCGCACGGACCATACAGCCCAACGACGCGCCGAAGTAGCCCGAAAACTCTATCTGCTCGGCAAGTCCTCGGTACTCGACCTCAATGCATCCATCACGGAAAAAGATACGGCCCGGAGAAGCTATATAACGGCTTTGTACAACTATTGGAGTTTGTACTATGCACTGAGAAGCATCACGCTATATGACTTTGAAAAAGAGAGGCCACTGGCAGAAGACTTGGAAAGGGTTACTAATGAAGAATCTATACAGTAATAGAATCGTGGAATAGTTTTAGTAAAAACTGGCCGGAGATTTACTAAAACTCCGGTGACGATTTACTAAATCTCCGGTAAAGTTTTAGTAAAACTCGGAACCCTTATTCAGAAGTACTTCTGAAGGGGGTATCTGAAAAGTAAAAAAAGAGTATATAAAATATTGCATTATGGATATAAAACTTGAAAAGAAACCCTGGTACATCCGTTACCGCTACTATCTGGCGGGAGGCGTTGCCTTCCTTGCCTTCCTGATTTATGTAGTCACCCTTTCGCTGGGTCCCAGCAAACTGCGTATCGAGCAGGACAACATACAGATAGCCGAAGTCAAGAACGGCAAATTTATGGAATATGTAGATGTGGAGGGAGTGATTCAGCCCATCCTTACCATCAAGGTCAATGCACGTGAAGCCGGAAGCGTGGAACGCATCATAGGAGAGGAGGGGAGCCTGCTCCGGCAAGGAGATACCATCCTCGTCATGGAAAACCCCGACCTGCTGCGCAGTATCGAAGACCAGCGCGACGACTGGGAAAAGCAGCTTATCACCTACCGCGAAAAAGAAATTGAAATGGAGCAGAAAAGCCTGAACCTGCAACAACAAGCCCTGCAGACCGATTATGACCTCAACCGCCTGCGCAAGAGTTTTGCCCTTGACAAGGAGGAGTACCGCATGGGCATCAAGAGCAAGGCGCAGCTCGAAGTTTCCGAGGACGAATACAACTATAAAGTGAAAAATGCCCATCTTCAAAGGGAAAGCCTCCGTCATGACTCTGCCGTCACCGTCATCCGCAAAGACCTCATCAGGAACGACCGCGAACGGGAACGGAAGAAGTATGAACGCGCCTGCGAACGGCTCGGCAACCTGGTGGTGAAAGCTCCCGTCGCCGGCCAGCTCAGTTTTGTCAAGGTGACTCCGGGACAGCAGGTCGCTTCCGGTGAAAGCATTGCGGAAATCAAGGTGCTGGACCAATATAAAGTGCATACTTCCCTGAGCGAATACTACATCGACCGCATTATCACCGGATTGCCTGCCACCATCAATTATCAGGGAAGAAAATACCCGTTGCGCATCACGAAAGTGGTTCCCGAAGTCAAAGACCGCACGTTCGACGTAGACCTCGTCTTCACCGGTGACATGCCCGACAACGTACGTGTAGGCAAAAGCTTCCGGGTACAGATAGAACTCGGCCAGCCGGAGGAGGCGCTCGTCATTCCGCGCGGCAACTTCTACCAGAGTACCGGAGGACAATGGATTTACAAACTGAACGCCGCAAAGACAAAAGCCGTGCGCGTGCCGCTTGGCATCGGTCGCCAAAATCCGCAACAATACGAGATTACGGAAGGTTTGCAGCCCGGAGATTGGGTAATTACAACGGGATATGATACCTTTGGCGAGGCGGAAGAATTGATAATGAAATAAAACTACGCACTATGAGACAAATAATCTTAGCCATCAATGCATTGCTGAAATTCAAAGCATACACCCTTATCAATGTATTGGGACTGGCGTGCAGTTTGGCTTGCGTACTCACCGTAGCCCGATATATCCACCAAGAAAATACAGTGAACCAATGCTTTCCCGAATATAAACGCATTTGCCTGATAAAAACCTCTACCAGCAGTGGTGAAAACTTCTTGGGAGGCTACCGGTCGGGATTGGAAAAGGATCCTGCCGTAGAACAATTTACGGTGATTTATCAAATATCGGATATGCCCGCTCTGTTCGGTGAACAAGAAATTGCAGCGAACGCTTTTTCTGTAGACAGCACCTTCTTCAAAATCTTTCCATATAGGGTGATTGCCGGAAGCGGAAGAATAGTCCGCCCGAGGGATGTTGTCATCACCCGTTCTTTTTGGAAGAAGAAGCTGGGAGGGAAGAATGCCATAGGCGCTACTTTCAAAAACACAAAAGGGAATAAATTCACTATTATAGGAGTGGTGGACGACCCCGATACCAAGACATCATGGATGCCGGATATATTTATGTCGGATGAACTGGATGAATTCCTTTTTTTCGACCCTATATACGCCATGCTGATGGCACCGGATACAGACATTGCACTGCTGAATAAAAAGTATTCAAAAGAACACCCCCGCAGCAAATGGAGCACTTATGAGACAGTACGCTATCAGTATTTGCCTTTGAAAGATTTATATTACGATAAAGACCACGGAAAAGAAAACAAGAACTATCAATATGGCAACCAAAGCTATGTCCGGGTATTGATGGTAGTAGCCTTCCTGGTAGGTATCATAGGGCTGCTGAACTTCATCAACATCTACACTGTCATCATGTCCAAGCGGTCAAGAGAGTTTGGGGTGAAAAAAGTGTTCGGTGCAGGCAGGACAGACATTTTCCTGCAAATATATGCCGAGAACATCTTATTGACGGGACTGGCATTACTCCTTTGCTGGGCTTTAATAGAAATAACCAGGTTTTTCTTTTTCCATGAACTTTATATACCTACCACAACAGACTCCGGCTTTGACCGGAAGGTCTCTGCCATCGTACTTTTAGGATTGCCATTGCTGACTACTGTTTATCCGTTCTTGAAATACACATGTAGCAGACCCGTCAACTCCATACGCGAGCTGGCATCTTCACGCTTTTCCACACGGTCACGCATGATATTACTGTGTTTTCAATATGTCGTAACCATCTTTATAATAACCGTTTCTCTATTCTTTGTACGGCAGTTGGAGTATATGCTCTGCGCCGACCTCGGTTTCCGCTCGCACGATGTGATAACTTGCCGGATGTATGTCGATAAATTGGGCTTATATAAAACAACTAAAGAGGAGGGATTGGATGAAGGAAAAAGACAATATATAAGTAATGCTTTGGTCAATAAACGAATGAGTGAAAGCACTCTGTTTGAGCATTGGAGCAGAGGAAACGACTTGCTGTTCACCGACTTCCGTTTTGACAGTTTTGCGCTCAACAGAGCCGAAAACGGTTTCCATCCGGCATTATCTGCACATTTAACGACCCACTCCATGGCAATATACGATTTTCAACTTGTAGAGGGGCGCCTATGGAACGACTCCATAGATGAAGCGTTCACCAAAAACAGTTTCAAGGTAATTATCAACGAAACCGCTAAAAGAGTCTATGGAATAAAAGACATCACCAAAGACAAGCTGCAACCTGAAGAACCACACTACGCCTCAAGCAGCTTACCGGATTTCTACAATCCACCTTGCGAGATAGTAGGGGTCATAAAGGATTTCAATGTTCGGCACCTTTCACAATCCATCCAACCGGTTGTCATCTATTATCACGATGCAAGCATAGGCGGAATTTATACTGTTACAGCCTCGTATAAGCACGAGAATAAAGCCAAAGTCATTGATTTCCTGCGCCGCTTATACGAAGAATCTACGGGAAGAACCGACTTTGAATATACGCTGATAGAAGATGAACTCCAAAAGATGTATCGTGAAGACCGTCAAGTGGTGAACATTTATACGCTCTTTGCCGGAATAGCCATTTTCATCTCTTCATTGGGATTATTGTCAATATCCTTGTTCGATATTCGGCAACGTTACCGTGAGATAGGTTTACGCAAAGTGAACGGTGCGCAAGCAAAGGATATTTATCCCTTACTCATTAAAAAGTATCTCTCGGTCATGGGAGTCGCCACTTTGCTATCCATACCCTTGTCATGGATTGCCATTACCCTCTATTTGCAGGATTTTGCCCACAAAGCCCCTTTGACATTCGACTTGTTTGCCGTAGCAGTAGCCATAACAACTGCCATCTCCTTGTTGACTATTATTGGGCAAATCAGCAAGGCTGCCAACATCAATCCGGCAAGCATTATGAAAAACGAATAAAAGACACGAATATGAAACTCATACTATTATATATCCGAACATTAAGTAGGTTTAAAGTATATACGGTAATCAATATTATCGGACTGGCACTGAGCTTGGCTTGTGTCATTATTATATTCCGCTACGTGAAGCAGGAAAATGATGTAGATTGTTATAGTCCCAACAAAGACCGGATAGGCATCATGGTGCAGGAATACAAAGATGACAACAATAAAACGGCAGTTATCGGAGGTCCCCTCGAAGATGCAGACATAGAAGCGATGTCCACTTTCGTATGGTTCAATAAAGACTATATCATAAAGGAAGAAAAACATATTGATGTAGAAACGATTGTAGCAGACAGCTTGTTTCTAATAGTGACTGATTTTCCCATGAAATATGGAAAAGCCGAATCATGGGCGGCGTCTCCACAAACCACCTTTATCACAGAAGAGCTGAGTGAGAAACTATTCGGGAACATAAATCCTATCGGCAAAACCATTGAATACTCTACCGGTGACCCTCTTACGGTGACCGGAGTTATCGGCAAAGACAGAGGGAAACGCTCGCTTCATTTCGACTTGCTTGTTCCTGAAACATTGCAGAAGGATTGGGAGTTCCGTTTCCCGATGAAAATGGCATTAATTCATAAAGGGGCCTCCTTTACGAAGATAAATGCACGGCATGCAGCGTTCCGGCAATCTCCACGTGCTGCGGATGTTGAATTCAGGTATCAACTGCTTCCCATGCGTGAAGTGTATTTTCATCCAGCCATTGATGTTTGGCAGGACATGCTGCAAAGGGGGAATTTAACCACAGCTACATCTATTGGCACTTGTTGCTGTACTAATTTTAATTGTAGGCATCTTCAATTTTATGAGTCTTTATACGGTTGTATTATTTGAAACGAAGCAAAGAATTCAGACTAAAGAAGGTTTTTTGGAGGCCGTAATTTGAACTGTGTCAGCTAAGGAAATGAATAAAATATTAACTTTGC
>ENA-OQCB01000070-OQCB01000070.1-human-gut-metagenome-genome-assembly--contig:-NODE-70-length-46348-cov-5.145042_pt1 | contig 46348 bp, 45 predicted proteins | sample MGYA00242493_ERZ504568 | MGnify/ENA primary metagenome ERZ504568 (study PRJEB26092, sample SAMD00036229) | human gut metagenome | host: Homo sapiens | study: EMG produced TPA metagenomics assembly of...
AATCACAAACACTAAATTCAAATTTCCCTTCATCATACAACTCTAATACCTTTTTAGACACTGAATTTAATCCATGCCCAATACTATGACAACTCATATTTTTAGCTCCTTATTTTTTTTATTATCACTAATCTAAATATATCATATTTTTTTATTTTACTACAATGCTTTATTATAAAACTGTATGATCTTCTTTGGTAAAGCATTTAGTTTTTTTCAAGTATACAAATTCTTTACTAATCTGAAATAAGGATAAACATCATTTTTCATTTATTACTTTCATTGATACTAAAAATTAGTTTATTTTCTAAACCTCTACTCTTCCAATATGTTCAAAGTCTTCATCAAAATTTCTACTATTTTTTTCTTGCGCAATAATTTCATTTACATCATTCTCTTTTAATGTTATTGAATAAGGGCATTTACCTCTTCCTTTATCCATTCTTGTTGCACATCTATAAACAATCTCACCTCTCTCAGTTCTTCTTCTATATGGTGCTCCACAATATCCACAAACAAGCACATTAGAATAAATCGACTTACTTCTGTATTGATTATGTCTTATTACTTTGTTTCCTTTTTCATCAAAAATACATCTTGATCTCATCTTCTTAAATTTTTGAACCTTTTCAAAATATTCTTTTGAAATCATGATTATTCTTAATATAGACTTTTTCGATTTGTCCAATATTTGCTTCCCTTTTTCCCCAGTCAAAGCTATCTGATACAAATGTTTTTTGTTGAAATACATTTCCAATATATTTTTCATTTGATAGTAGATTTGTTTATTGTTTTGCAATCCCATTTATCTTTTCCTGATGGTGATTTAATATTGAATTTTCTAATAGTTCTTTTATTTGCTTCAAAGTTCTTCCTCTTAAATATTCATGAAGAATTCACTTTACTACATTGGCTTCTTTATCAAATATGGTTAATTCATTATTAATTTTTCTATATCCATACACTGTCTTCACAGGTAATTCACCTCGTTTCATCTTTACTCTCATGCCCTATTTCACATTTATACTTTTCGAAAGAGTCTGCTCTTGCTGTATCTATTTTCTCTTTATCAAAATACACATTATGTTTACGTAGTTCCCTCACATCTTTCAAAATATCCAATGTATTTCTTGCAAACTTACTAACTGATTTTGTAATAATGTAATCAAATTTGCCTTCTAATCCATCTTCGATCATTTTTTTATAGCTTGTTCTTCCATTCTTTCTTAACCCGCTTCTTCCAACATCGTAATACACTTCAACTTAATCGATTTCTATTACTTTATTAGAAAGTTCTTTAAAATATGCAATTTGAATATTTAAACTCGAACGTTGTTCTTCTACATTTTTACTTACTCTACAATATACTGCAATTCTTACTACTTCTTTCTTTTTATTTTTAACTGGTATCTTCTCTACATGTATCATTTTTTATTATCCTTATCACTCCAATCTTAACATATGAAAAAGATGCAAGTTATCATCAACAACTTACATCTCTATAAAACTGATTTAATTTTTTATCTTTTTCGCAACAGAACAATGGACTCAACATGGCTTGAGCGGGTAGTCTTGATAGCAATCTTGGAGCCTAACCGCTCATTATAGTGGGTAATAAGTCCACCAAATCCACTGATTATTAACGAACAAGTCAATGCCTAAATCCCTAGAAAAATTCCTGTATTTCAGTAAATAGGTCAAAGGAGATTTATGGCTTTTTCATAGTTCTGGGCAGTTCTCCAGTTAGCAATCGGTCAACAGCATTTGGGGAATTGAGGTCTGTTCATAGGGGAACCGGCAACTTAATTTCTATTGTTTCTTCAATAATTTAATGTCAAATTTACCGCCCAATGCCGCTGTGCCTATTCCGACCGCTGTCATTAAAACAAAACTTGCAGCACTAATGATCTTCCAGTTAAACTCTTTCTTTTCAGTGTCCTTCTTGTCAGCCATGCAAGCAGATTTCATTTCCTGCTCTCGTATCTCGGTATCTTTTTTATCTACCGCATGAAAAATTTCCATTTGGCGGTCAATAACATCCTTCTGTTGTTCTGGAGTCAAATTAGGATTATCAAGACACTTACTTAAATCTGCACGTACTTTATCAGCATATTCAATGAACTCTCTTCTGCTTTCAGATGCGGCATCAATTTCTTTATTTAAAATGGCATAAACCTGTTTAGTGCTTTCATCATCACTTGCAACAATTTTTTCAAGAATGCCTTGATACTCGACCATTGTCGCTTGAATTAATTTTGCCAGTTCGGGAAATTGAGCAAGTACCTGCTGTGCTACTTCTGGGCGAAGTTCGTTCAGTTTTGATGCATAACTTAATATATCAATTTTTGATAAATTTTTAAAATCTGTCCTATCCATAAGTGAGAGAACGTGTTTTTCATTGTTTGTATATTCCATCCTATTTTCTCCTAACTTCATATTAAGCATCCATAACCTTGAACTGTTCGAAATTACCGAACAGTTCAACGGAGCAGTTACTCAAATTTTCCGAACAACTTACTTTTGTTGTTTCCCTTTTTGTTCCAGTAACTTTATACTTTCCAAATAGTCCTTTTCCACACTGCTAAGTGTTTTTGCCTTATACTTTTTATACTCCGTCTTAGCCTTTTCCATCGCCTGTAAATGACTAACCGTGCCATTTCCAGTGAGAAGATTTTCTCCTGTAGAAGTCAAAATCCCGTCCAGATGCTTTGCCCAATCCTCCATTGTCATAGGCACTTCTCGTTCTGCCTGTCTTTCAGCAAAATCCAAATACCCCGAAACCAGTTGACCCATTGAACGCAGTTCTTTCTCATCCAAATAATTCTTTGCAATTTTCGCTTCCTTTAAAGTCGGTTGTTCTCCTGAAAATGACATCAATCCCATGAAGTCTTTTTCGGCATCCGCACGATGATAGATTACCTCTGCCGCTGTTTCTCCGGAAACAGCATAGTGAATTTTATTCTGCACTTTCTTAAAAAACTGAATAGAAACCTCTGCTTTGGGATCATAGTCAATGCTTGTTGCATAGATTTCTAATACCTGACGATAAAATACCTTTTCTGATGCCCGGATATCACGAATCCGTTCCAGCAGTTCTTTGAAATATCCGCCACCGCCCAGTTCCTTTAGGCGGTTATCATCCATTGTAAATCCCTTAATCATATATTCTTTCAAGCGTTCTGTTGCCCATCGTCTAAAAATTAGTTTGCAATGGAAGATTTTACTCTGTATCCAAGGGAAATAATCATATCAAGGTTGTAAAACGGCATCTCTCTTGCAACTTCACGATTTCCTTCTTTCCGAACTTGTCGGAATTTCCGACAGGTTGAATTTTCATCAAGCTCACCTTCATCATAAATATGTTTTATGTGTTCCACAACATTAGTACGAGATGTCCGAAATAAATCTGCCATCTGTTGCTGTGTAAGCCACACCGTTTCATCCTGGACTTTAACCTCAATATTTGTTAATCCATCATCAGACTGATATATAAGAATTTCTCCATAATTATCCACTGTGGTGTCCTCCTAATCCTCTCGCTTTACATAGGTTAGTTCAATATCATACCCAAGGGCTTCCAGCATTTGTACAAAGGTCTTGTTCACAACACCATCTTGCTTTTTGATGATGCGGTTGACATACGGGCTTGTTGTTTTAATCTTCTCTGCAAGCTGTGCCTGCGTCATACCGCTTTCTATACATTTTACTTTTACGTCTACTTCTATATTATTTTTCAGCATTTAAATCTCCTCTGTCTGCATTCCCTTTACTAAATTACACAAATCAGATAATTTATTATACCATACTTCTTTAGCTTTTTCAATGCATTCCAAAAAAGTATTATTTCGGGCTTGTTTTTTTAAATTATTACGATAACATTTATAAATTCATATTGTAAAACAACTTTAATTGTTCGATGGTATAGGTGTAATTCTGAACTTGAACCTATTTGACAAGGTGATAAAACTCTCTACAAATGCTTTTGCAGAACAAATTCTTCATATGCATAAAGTGACTATAAAATAAAACCATTTATTTCCAACAAAAAAGTCGCAGATTTTCTGGAGTATAAAAAATCTACGACTCTCTATTATTTGTGAATCACAATCTAATTTTAGCTATTTTCAACATCCTTCAAAATCTTACCCTCATCCGTTCTCCATTCGATATTTCCGTTTGCTGATGCACCAAGTACAAAAGCAGCTGAACTTGATGGCGATTTGAATAATATCTCGTTTTTAATAATACTATTCTCGTCTATATTATCCTTATTGTTTTTCCTCTCAGTTTTCACATAATCTGGGCAACTTGGAACAATATCTGCTCTAATTTTGCTACCAGCTAAAACAACAAAACCTTCACTAGTTAACTTGCCCTTTGCATCTGCACCGCTACGTCTTATATAAAAAATCTTATTATCGCTTTCTGCACTATCGCTATTTGGAGCAACCATTGTTTTAGAGTCTGTAAGGGGTTCAAACACCTTATGCCCGAGCGTACCCATAATTATTTTTGCATAATCAATGAATTCCTCGAGTTCGCTTTCCTTTTCCTCTGTAATGTTGCCGGGTGTAGGGTCATTACCATTTTTCACAACATAACGTTCTGTCTCTTTAGCTATATTTGTAAATCTATTTTCAAGATAGCTTATCTCTGTGGGTCCGAAAGAGTTATTTGAAGTGGTAAACACCACAGTTTCCGTCCAGTAATCTTTCTCAGGATTGCGTTTATGCTCTTGCAAGCGATATAGTATCCCTTCGCCATTTTTACGAACGCCAGCCTGTCCAATATAAACTACATTTTCACCTGTTTGATCAGATATACCAAAGAGAAAATACACACCACTTTGCGAAAGGTCATCACGTCCCTTACAGCTATCAAGCTTTGTTCGTGGGATTTTATAAGCAACTCCTGTCCAATTAGCAAGAGTGCATTTCATTCTGCCATTTGGTTCTCCATCCATCAAAAATAAATTTATACTTTTCCCTCGCATATCTTTTCAAACCTCTTTTCATCTATTCTCTTACATACGTTTTTGTGTCTCTGATTGCTGTCAATAATCCCACACACTCGCACTATGCCAGCAGTCCTAAACACTCACCAATCCATAATTGAATAATAAGTCATAGGGCAGATTACAAAATTCCACCAAGTCATTTCTGCAATCTCGCCCCGCTTTTAAAATTTACCGCTCGGTTGCTCACTGCACCGACTTCCGATAAATGCCCATTTTATCGCTTTTTCGGCACTTTTTCTACTTGTTTCGGGTGAGCAAACAAACGCACTCAACATGATGCGTGAACGGAAACATATCCAGAGGCTGCACAATTTCTGTACGATACCCCTTCTCCTCCAGCAGCTTTAAATCCCTTGCCAGTGTCCCGGGATCACAGGACACATAAACAATCCGTTTTGGCTGCATCATCACCATACTGTCAATCGTCTGCGCATCACACCCCTTGCGCGGCGGATCTACCACAATCACATCCGGATGTGCCCCCTGCTCACACAGCTTTTTCGCATAGTCAGCCGCATCGCTGCACACAAACTCAATATTCGCAATGCCATTTAATGCCGCATTCTTTCTCGCATCACGAATCGCCTGCGGTACAATTTCAATTCCCGTCACATGTTTTGCCCGCTGTGCTAAAAACATAGAAATCGTCCCGACTCCACAATACAGATCCAGCACCGTTTCCTTTCCCGTAAGCTGTGCAAACTCCAGAGCCTTTCCATATAATATCTCCGTCTGTCTTGGATTCACCTGATAAAAGGACTTTGAGGATATGGAAAACTTCAAATCATGAATACTGTCAGTGATAGCACGCTCCCCAAACAGCAGCTGTTCCTTATCCCCCAAAATGACATTATCATCCCGCACATTCAGATTTAATATGACACTCTTCACAAACGGCAATGCCGCAGTCAGCTCCTGTACCATCTCCTTCCCATGTGGAATCTGAAAGGAACGCACAATCCAGACAACCATTACCTCATCACTGGAAAATGCATGCTTGATCAACAGATGACGAAACAGCTTCGCATTCTGATACTTCTCAAATAATTTACGCATTTCCTGTAATACCGCATTGATTCGTTCACTCTGAATCAGACACGTATCCGTATCAATGATGGCATTGGAATTGATACGATAAAAGCCAGTAACCGTTTTACCTTTCTCAACTCCGACCGGAATCTGCCCTTTGTTGCGATAATTGGTATAGCAATCCTGCATCCCCAGCACATCCCGCACCTCAATATCAAGGTGTGCTATCCGCTGCATCACATCCTGCACCTTCTGCTTCTTAAACCGCAGCTGCTCCGCATAGGACATATGCTGAAGCTGACAGCCTCCGCACTGCTTTGCAATCGGACAGGGTGGAGCAACACGCTGTGAGGATGTTTTACTTCTCTTCATCAGCCTGCCATAGCCAAATTTCTTTTTTGCCATCGTGACAACCAGCTCTCCCGCTTCCCCCTCCAGCATGCCTTTCACAAACAGCGGAAAGCCGTCTATCTTTACAACCCCGTGCCCGTCGTGCGTATATCCGCTGCAGACACCATATACCTGATCATTTCTCTTCATCTTCTCACCTCATTGAAAAAAGGGCAGGCCGCCCTTTTACTTGTTTTTCTTAGCTGCTTCTTCCTGCTGCTTTAACAGCTTTTCTGCGACGGATTTATTTTTCGGAGATGAAGGTGTAGAAACATTCGGCTTCTTCGCTGCCGCTGTCTTCGTCTTGATCTTATAAATCTGATCATCCGCAGAATGCTTGTCATCCGGAATGAAATTATAAACATGCACTTCCAGATCATACATCTTATCGGAATCGTTATTTGTAAAATACTTCTTGATAGGAAGAATATCATTCACCTTATCATAGGCTTCATTCATAATACTCTTCACCTTGGCACTGCTGGCATCATCCTTTGTATCAATATTGATACGCAAGGTAGCACTGATCAAATTGACTTCAACGCTTTCAACACCATCCAGCTTCATTGCGGACTTCACCTTGTCCAGCTGCTCTTCTGTTATGGCCGGATTCAGTGAATTGTCAAAACGGCTGCCGACCGTAGGACTTCCGCTGCTCTCCTTGGCACTCAGATAAATCCATCCAAGCAGCAGTACAGGAATCAGAATAACAATACCGGCAATCCAGTATAGTATCTTGCTCTTTCCGCCGCCTGCTTTTGTTTTTTTCTCTTTTTACTCATGGGGTTCACTCCTGACTATATAGACAATGAGCATACTCCTTAGGAGTCATGCCTGATTACACGATTGTGTTTCTAGTATAGCACATTTACCAGTATAACACAAAACCGCGAGAATTACAGCGGGAATCTTCTTACGATTTCCTAAAATTGACAGCTTCACAGACAGGCTTTTTCAAAAGCTACCCTGCAATATATAAACCGGTGTTTCGCATAGCATCCGTGCCTTACGCTCGCAGGCCTCATCACCGGCTGGCGCAACAGAATGCTAGCGCTTTTTCAACTCCTCCTGAATCAGCTTATTCGTCATCGCCGGATTCGCCTGTCCCTTGCTGGCCTTCATTACCTGACCAATCAGGAAGCCGACAGCACGGTCCCTACCGTTTTTGAAGTCTTCAATGGATTGCGGGTTGTTATCCAGAACAGCGCTGACCATAGCAAGCAGCTCACTGCTGTCGCTCATCTGCTTCATACCCTTTTCTTCCACGACCTTCTTCGGATCCTTGCCCTGCATGATGTCCTCAAACACAATTTTTGCCTGCTTGCCGCTGATTTCACCGGCATCCACCATATTTACCATATCCGCAAGATGCTTTGGATTACACGGATTATCCACCAGCTTGATATTTGCCTTATTCAATGCAGCTGTAACCTCAACGATCACCCAGTTTGCTGCCTTCTTATAGTTCTTTGTATACTGACATACCTCATCGAAAAAGTTGCTCAGCTCACGATTGGCAACGAGTACATCAGCATCGTATTCCTTCAGTGCATAATCGTGCATATAGCGTGCCTTACGCTCATCCGGAAGCTCCTCCATATTATCCTGAATGTCTTTGATCCATGCCGCATCCAGACGAATCGGTGGAATATTCGGTTCCGGGAAGAACTTGTAGTCCACGTTTCCTTCCTTTTTCCGCATCAGAATCGTTGTTTTCTGCGTTTCATCATAACGACGGGTTGCCTGTACGACTTCCTCACCGTTTTCCAGCAGCTCCCTTTGACGTGCCACCTCTGCATCAATCGCCTTCTGTACATTGGAAATGGAATTCAGATTTTTGACCTCGGTTTTGGTACCAAGAGCTTCACTGCCCTGCGGACGTATGGAAACATTGACATCACAGCGCATGCTTCCCTCTTCCATTTTAACATCACTGACTCCAAGGTAATACAGCATACTTCTCAGCTTTTCCACATAGGCAGCTGCCTCTGCCCCGTTTCGGATATCCGGTTCACTGACGATTTCCACCAGCGGTGTTCCCGCACGGTTGTAGTCTACCAGTGTCCCCGCATCGCTGTGAAACTGCTTAGCGGTATCCTCTTCCATATGAATACGGTTGATGCGGATATCCTTTTCCCCGTCATCCGTTTTAATGGTGATGACACCGTTGGAGCCAATCGGGTGAAACTGCTGGGTTATCTGGAAGCCCTTTGGAAGATCGGAATAATAATAGTTCTTGCGATCAAACTTCACCAGCGGATCGATTTCACACTTCAATGCCGTTGCGGCCAGAATTGCCAGACGCACAGCATCCTTATTTACACAGGGGAGTGTTCCGGGATGTCCCAGATCCACTTCATTTACACAGGTATTCGCTACCTCTCCAAAGGATGTCGGTGCCCCTGAGAACATTTTTGTTTTGGTTTTCAGCTCGCAGTGGATTTCAATCCCTATGACTGTTTCGTATTTCATGCGTCTACCTCCACATCATTACCTTTTAATCCTGTTTCCTCTTCAATCGCCAGTCCGATATTAAACAATGTCTGCTCATCAAATGCCTTCGCCGTCATATTGATACCGATCGGCATACCTTCCGCAAAGCCGGTCGGCATGGTCATGCTCGGATATCCGGTGAAGTTGCCCAGCACCATATGATTTTCAACCACATTGTTATCTGCCCCAAGATGAGAATCCTTGGATTCCTCTGCCAGCGGCGCGATTGTTCCTGCAGCAGAGGCAATGACAACATCGCTGTTGGCAAGAACACGGTTCAGCTCCTCCACAATCAGGCGGCGAACCTTCTGCGCCTTGCGGAAGATCTTATCCTGATTTTCCACAAACAGAGAATAGCTTCCGATGACAAAACGCTTGCGTACATAGGAACAGAAGCCCTTTGTCCGGGTGTTGATCATGACATCCTCCACGTTTTCTCCAGCCTCACGCATACCAAAACGGATTCCATCCAGATTGGAATGGTTGGCTGTAGCCTCGGCATTCGCAATAATATAGTAGGTAGGCATCAGTGCCTTCATCAGCTTATCATCCATGCGCACATGTGTAACAGTAGCACCGCGTGCCTCCAGCTTCTTCATCAAAGCGTCAAAATTCTCACGGATTGCAGGATTTGCAACCGCCTCCTGTACATTATCCAAAACAGCAATTCGCTTTCCGCGAAGGTCATGATTCAGGTTAGCAGCATAGGCCTCCACTGCACGGTTGGATGAGGTCATGTCACGGTCATCGCGACCAGCCAGCACCTCCAGTGCAACCGCTGTATCCTGTACGGATGTGGTAAAATAACCCACATGATCCAGACTGGATGCATACGGAATGATACCATAGCGGGAGATCCTTCCATAGGTTGGCTTCATGCCGATAATCCCCTGGTATGCGGCCGGCTTGCGCACACTGTCACCGGTATCCGTACCAATGGCAAACGGAACGACTCCAGCCGCTACAAGTGCTGCACTGCCGCCGCTGCTTCCTCCGGAAATTCTGCTTTCATCCCAGGCATTGTTAACTGGTCCTGTGTACGCATTGCGGTTGGTTCCGCCCATGCCCAGCTCATCCATACTGGCCTTTGCTATTACAACTGCGCCTGCAGCTTGCAGCTTATCAACGATATGCGCATTGTATACCGGGATATAATTATCCAGAATGCGGGAGGATGCCGTGGTACGGATTCCCTTCGTATTCACGTTGTCCTTTAAAACAACTGGCATGCCATACATCGCTGCATCTGCGCCGATTGCTTCCAGCTCCTTCAGCTGCTCTTTCGGGTCTACAAAGGTAACAGCAGCATTTAAACGCGCCTGTGCTTCCTTCGCTTTTTCCAAAGCCTCGTAAACGCGGCCCTCCACGTCCTGCTTTCTCGCTCTTTCAAAATCCATTTTACTTCACCACCTTTGGCACATGTACATGCCCTGCTTTTGCACTTTTCACATTCAGAAGCGCGGCTTCCTGTGATATTACATTATCTACGCTGTCCTCACGCAGAAATGTCGTTTCTGCTTCAAACGGGTAGATCATTTCTTCAACACCCTCTGTATCAATGCCGTCCAGCAGCTCGATCTGCTGCAGCAAAACCTTAAATTCCTCCTGCAGCTCACTGACCTCTTCATCATTCAGATCAAACATGATGTCATGTGCCAGCTTCTTGAAATATTCTGCACTAAATTCTTCCATGATTGCCTCCATTCCTTCGCCTTGTGCGATTCAGGTTTCTGAAAAAGAGAATGCGTTTTGTTCAATACCGTCACATCTCTTTTCGATCTTCCCTTTTTTATTTATACCGTTGCATGAAAATCTTGAAAAGGCATAGCAACAGTTCCTACGAAATTCATTTTATTCTTCTTTTCTATTTCCGGATTAATACAGCAGTGTCTGTGCAACCGTACTGCTGGTACCCTTGTTTCTCGTAATGGTGGCGACATCTACATCATCCGCCTTGACTACGACCGTGATTTTAAAATTATTGCTGGAAAAGATGGAAAGCCGCTCATCCAGCAGCTGCACCGCCGCAATGACCTCATCCGCACTCTTGGCATGCAGCTTCACATTGATGCGCAGATCTGTCAGCTCATTATCCATGAAATGACCTTTGCCGATCATGTCGATATCCTGTCCCAGAAAATCCTGAAAGCTTGCCTTGTAGCGGTCGAAATAGGTTGCGTTTGTCCCGTCCAGCTTGGTTGCCGTGCTTGTCGGAAACAATGCCCATTTCTCATTGATCGCCTTGAATTCCGCATTGGTCTTGGATTCAAAATAGGCTTCCTCAAAGTACGTTCCCGGCAGCGTCGCATCATCGCTGGAGGTATTATACAGCGCTACATAAATCGGTGTGTTGTTTCCGATTTCCGGCTTTGCCTTTCGCAGATAATTAACCAGCTTACGCGCACATTCCTCGCCATACAGCTTCATTTTATCGCTGTCGATGGTTGCCTCCTTTGGTTCCGTACCGATTTTATCATTGAATACGAGCGCCAGTGACAGCCCTTTCAGCTCCTTGTTCTGATACCAGTCATATTCAAAGATATCCAGCAGCAGCACATCATTGGCTGTTATTTTTTTATCCCCGTCATCGGTTGGAAATACATCACCCACTGCAGGATTTAAACCGTTTGCATTTTTCTTGCTCGTTCTCCCCAGCAGTCCGCTGTTATCCGCGGAGGCATCCAGTGTATTGTAATCCAGATATTTTCCACCCCGAAAGGCATACGTCTTACTGGAGAAATATTCCTTGGAAAGCTCCATCAGCCCTGTACCAATGGTCAGGGTATCACTCAGATTGGTTTGCATCTGGGCATGCTTCTGCCCCGCATCACTCACTGAAAACGGCAGCAGTGCAGAGTATTCCCCTTCGTTGATGGCCTTTGTTTCCTCACTGCTTTTATCATTGTCCGCCTTGTTTTTATCTTCCTTATTACAGCCGCCGAGTACCAGCATACAGCTGCAAAGAAGCAGAATCGGTACTGCTCTAGGTTTCCTGTTCATTTCCGTTCACCTCTTTCATAAAGGTATCCTCATCCATCGTCATGACACCGAGGGAATTCGCTTTTGTCAGCTTGCTGCCAGCCGCCTCGCCGTAAATGACAAGGTCGGTTTTTTTGGAAACAGAGCCGCTGACATTGGCCCCGAGAGATTCCAGCAACGCCTTGGCATCATTTCGTGTCATCTGCGTCAGCGTACCGGTCAGTACGATGGTTTTGCCGCTGAATGAGCTTTCCTGAATCTGCTCAGCCTCGGTATCCATCCGCAGGCCATAGCCCTTTAAATGGGCAATCAGCTCCATGTTCTTCGGCTCATGGAAAAAGGCGGTGATGCTCTCTGCCGTAATCTGTCCGATATCCTTGATTGCCACAAGCTCTTCCTCATTCGCTGCCATCAGTGCATCCATGCTCAGAAAATGCTTTGCCAGAACCTTTGCGGCTTTCTTGCCGACCTGGCGGATGCCCAGTCCATAGATCAGATCCTCCAGCGGATTCTGCTTGCTGTCCTCAATGGCATCCAGCAGCTTATCTACCGACTTTTCTTTAAAGCCCTCCAGATCGATCAGCTCCTGCCGATGCTCCTTCAGGCAGTATATATCTTCAATGGTATTCAAAAAGCCCTGCTTATGGAAAAATTCCACTTTCTTATCACCCAGTGTATCGATATCCATCGCATCCCGACTCGCAAAATGAATCATGCTTTCCACAACACGGGCGGGGCAGTCCTGATTGATGCAGTAATGGGCAGCTTCCTCAGGAAAGCGTACCAGCTCACTTCCGCAGATCGGGCAGTGCGTTGGAAAGTGGTAAACCGCCTGCGTATCGTTTCTTCGCTCAAGCAGCGGTCGAACGACCTCCGGTATGATATCTCCGGCCTTGCGTACCACGACATCATCATGAATACGGATGTCCTTTTCCTTAATCATATCCTCATTGTGCAGCTGTGCCGCCGATACCGTTGTACCCGCAACCCGCACCGGCTCCAGTACGGCATTCGGAGTAATACGTCCCGTTCTTCCAACCGTTACCACGATATCCAGCAGCTTTGTGATAACCTCTTCGGCAGGAAATTTATATGCAATCGCCCAGCGCGGCACCTTGACCGTGGAGCCCAGACGATTTTGTGCGTCCAGATCATCCACCTTGATGACCATACCGTCAATCGCGTAGGGCAGATCATTTCGCTGCTCTGTAATTTCTTCGATAAACTGCCACACCTCATCGATGCGCTCACACACCTTACGAAGCGGATTCACCCGCAGATGCATTTCACTCATCTTCTGCAGTGCCTCTTCATGGGAATGAATATCGTATTCCTGTGCATTCACAAAGTAATACCAGAAGGCATCCAGCTTACGCTTTGCCGCAACCGAGCTGTCCAGCTGACGGATACTTCCCGCCGCCGCATTTCGCGGATTCGCAAACAGTTCTTCCCCGTTCTTTTCCCGTTCCTCATTCAGCATCTGAAAGCTGGCATTGGGCATATACACCTCTCCGCGCACTTCCACCTCACCCTGTAGCGGGATATGCATCGGAATGGATGGGATTGTTTTGACATTGTGCGTAACATCCTCACCGACAACCCCATCTCCGCGGGTCAGTGCCTGTACAAAGCGCCCGTCGCGATAAATCAGGGACATGGCAAGTCCGTCAATTTTCAGCTCCACCACATAGCGTGCGTTTGGCACCACTTCCCGCACACGCTCGTCAAAGGCATGCAGATCCTCCAGATTGAAGGCATTGCCCAGACTCAGCATGGTGCGCTTATGCTCCACCTTCGTGAATGCATCCAGTACGACACCGCCAACGCGCTGCGTAATGGAATTGGGGTCGCGGTACTGTGGGAATTCATCCTCCAGTGCCACCAGCTCCTGATAATAGCGGTCATATTCCTGATCGCTTTTACTTGGCTGATCCAGTACGTAATATTCGTACGCCAGCCTGTCCAATATACTTCGTAATTCTAAAATCCTCTGCTGACTCATTAGAAACCTCCTATTTTTTCGATAAAGCCGGATGGTCGATCTTGATCTTTCGGATTCCGAATTTCTGTTCGAAGGCTATCGTTGCCAGCTGTTCCTCCAGCTTGATGACAACGCCGTCTCCGAAGCTTTCGTGATGAACCAGATCGCCTTTTCTTATTTTACCCTTTTTCTTAGGTTTCCTATCCTCATTTATGATTGGTGCTCCGTCAAATGAATCTGCAATGCGTACATCGCTTAATTTTCGCTCGGCCTGTCTTGCATAGCCGCTGCTTTCCTGAGGACGATGCTGTACCATGTCACTGCTGTGCATGGACAGAAAGTCACTGCCGCTGAAGGTATCGACATCGCTGGAAAATGTATTCCGCGGTTTTGCGCCGACATCCTCGATACAGTCCTCGGGAAGCTCCTTGATGAACCGGGAGGTTGTTTTGATTTTATCCAGTACATAGCTGTAGCCGTAGGAGTCGGATAAAAACAGCTGTTTTTTAGCCCGTGTAAAGGCAACATAGGCAAGACGGCGTTCTTCCTCCAGCGCCGGTTGTCCGCCTTCTCCCACAGAGCGTTCATTCGGGAAGATTCCCTCGCACAGGCTGTACACAAAGACATTATCAAATTCCAGACCCTTTGCGGCATGAATCGTCATCAGCTGTACAAAGTCCCCGTTCTCCTGTTCCTCCTTATCGGAATACAGGGAGATTTCCTGCAGGTATTCATTCAGGGTACCCTCCGGATGTGCTTCCACATAATCCGAGATATCCCCGATCAGTTCCTTGATATTTTCCAGACGCTCGATTTCCTTGTCTTCCCGCAGCATATCCAGATAACCGCTGTCCTCCAGCACCTTCTCCAGCAGCTGATCGATGCTGATAGTATCCACCAGCATGCGGCATTCCTCAATCATCGCAACAAACGCCTGTATGTTGGCTCTTGCCTTGCCCTTTCCGAATTTCATATTCGCACAGGACATCATACATATTCGTTTCATCATGGTTTGCCTGCAGCTCGATGGTTTCCAGCGTCTTTGCACCGATTCCTCGCTTCGGAGAATTGATGACGCGCTTGACGGCAAGATTTTTGTACAGCGCCTTGGGATCCTGTTCATCAAAGGGAGCCAACAGACGCAGATAGCTTAAGGCATCCTTGATCTCCGCACGGTCATAGAAGCGCACACCTCCATAGATGCGATACGGAATATGGAAATCCAGCAGCACTTTTTCCAGACCTCTTGACAGAAAGTTGGAGCGATACAAAATCGCAATATCCCGATAGTCAACATGATCGTGATGCAGCGTCATGATTTTGCTGGCAACCCAGACCGGTTCGTTTGCATCATCCATAGCAGAGAAATGAATGATTTTATCCTCACTCTCCACACGGGTGAACAAATCCTTATCGATACGGTTGCGGTTATTCTTGATCAGTGCATTCGCACCGTTCAGAATCTGCTGGGTGGAACGGTAGTTCTCATTCAGCACAACGGTATGGCTGTCCGGAAAATCCCTTTCAAAATTCATAATGATATCCACCTGTGCACCACGCCAGGTATAAATCGTCTGATCGGGATCGCCGACCACGCACAGATAGCTGCCTTCCTTTACCAGCAGCTTGATGATGGCATACTGCAGATTATCGACATCCTGAAACTCATCGACATGCAGATACGTGAAGCGGCGCTGCCATTTTGCGCGTACCTCTTCCTTGCTTTTCAATATACGGTGGGCAAAAATCAGCAGATCATCGAAATCCAGCGCATACATTTCCTTCAGGCGCTTCTCGTAAAACTCGTAGACATCGGCCTTGATCTGTTCACCCGCCCATTTGCCGGCACCCGCCTTGGCTGTTGCGGCATCAATAAAATTCGTTTTGTTGTTGCTTATGTACGACAGCACACTGTTGTAGCTGTAGCTTTTGACATCGATATGCATCTGCTTGTAGGCATCCCGCAAAATGCTCTTTTGGTCATCCGCATCCAGAATCGTGAAATTCCTCGGATATCCCAGCTCCAGAATGTCCTCCCGCAACAGACGCACACAAAAGGAGTGAATGGTGGAAATCGTAACCGCCTTGGCTACATCTCCCAGCAGATTTTCCACTCGCTCTTTCATTTCTCTAGCCGCCTTATTCGTAAAGGTGATGGCTAATACTTTATTCGGATATACTCCGCAGTCATTGATCAGATATGCAATTCTGGTCGTTACCACCCGGGTCTTTCCACTTCCTGCCCCCGCAATGATCCGCAGGTGATGATCCACACACTGTACTGCCTCTAACTGATGCTCATTCAATTGATCTAAAAACGACACAACATCACCTCTTATTTACCTTCTCGACTATTATACTATACTTTGTCTTCCTTTTCTTTAGAAAACAACTTCAATTATAACCCAAAACGGCATGGTACTCTATAGTTATTACGAAATTTTCAGAAATCCGCCATAGTATTTTAAATTTGTTTATACTATAATGTAGACTGACTAACTGAGGTGTGATACATATGGCAAAACAAAAACCGAAACGATACTATACCCGCACGATTGACCTGCTGTTTCTGCTGGTGTTTCTGATTGTGGGAATCGTATCCTTTACCATAGCATTTACCTTTGGCATCCTTCCGGTGAAATGGACGATGGCAGCCGCAGGTATTCTGCTGATTCTGTTCCTTATATTATTTATGCTGTCCATGAAGAAGCTTCCCAAGTGGGCTGTGATCGTCAAGCGTCTGTTTATCCTTCTTTTGACGGTGGTTATCGGTACCGGGGGATATTTTCTGGATAAATCACGAAGCACGCTGCATAAGATGAGCAAAAATGCGGCAGGCTCCACCACGGAAATCTATGTGGTCGTGAAAAAGGGCAGCGGTATTGATTCCCTTTCCCAGCTGGAAGGCAAAACGATCGGCTATCAGAAGGGCGTCGATAAGAAAAATGCCGCCTATGCAAGGGAAAAGCTGGACAGCGAGGTTGGCAATACCACGCCCAAGGAAGAGCTGGATTATACAACGCTGTACAGCGATCTGAATCTGGAAACGGTGAATGCCTTTGTTATTTCCGATTCCTATTATGATATGTCCAAATCCAATATTGACGGCTTTGCGGACAGTGTGGATATCATTCAGACCTACAAAAAGAAAAATGATGCCGCCAGCGGTCCCGATATCGATGTCACAAAGGATACCTTCACCGTCTATCTGAGCGGACTTGATAATATGGGAAGTCCGGACCAGCAGACAAGAAGTGATACGAATCTGATTCTGATTGTCAATCCGAAGGCGAATCACATTGATATGGTGTCTCTGCCAAGAGACGGCTACATACCGAATGCCGCCTACGATTATAAAAACGACAAGCTGACGCATACCGGAAACGACGGGATTGAAAACAGTGTGGAAACGATACAGAACTTCTTCGGTATCCCGATTGATTACTATGCCCGTGTAAGCTTCAATTCCCTGATTGAAATTGTCGATACGATCGGCGGTATTGATGTGGATGTGGAAATTGACTTCTGTGAACAGGATGAAAATCGAAGCTTTAAGAAAGAGGACCTGATCTGTCTGAAAAAGGGCAAGCAGCACTTAAACGGCAAGCAGGCGCTCGCCTATTCCCGGCACCGTAAGACCAAGGGCTATGACAATGCCGGAAGAGAGCGTGCACAGCAGCGCATTATCAAGGCAATCATCAATAAGCTGATCTCCGCAAACGGGTTAACCAAGGTGAATGATCTGATGGATATTGCACCGAATTACATTATCACCAATATGCCGGCAGAGAAGATTGCGGATTTTGTATCCGGTGAGCTGAATGAGCTGAAGCCATGGACGATTTCCTCCATCACCAGTGATAACGGTGTCTATGAAGACCTGTATGTGGCAAGTCTGGATCCGTCCCTTGGTGTAAGCAATGTGTATCTGTTCAGCCGGGATGAGGTGCATGCGGTTGTGAATGCCTATGATGCGGCACGCAGACAGCTGCAGATGAACAGCTTTACGTTTAATTTGAATGATCTGTATGCGAATACTCCGAAGATCAATACCTCGGAAAACATACGCTATGCGGATATGGCAGAGAATCCGCAGTAGACTTTTCAAGAGCTATACTGCTGAATGATAAGTAAAAGGATATATACCCTCTCATGTAGCTTGGTATATATCCTATTTTTGTGTCCTTTTTTTCCTGCATTACATACCCGGCACCGTGCAGTTTTTTATTTCTGACGATTGCTGCTTTATTGAATTCAATCTGCATAGACGAAGCCAACGCAAGCCTCCTGTATGCTTTTCATACGCGTGCCATGCAAATCCACAGCTCAATAAAACGGATAGATAGTTTGCGAAGAGTCTGCTGTGCAGCATCCGGCAGAATACAGACAGCACATAAACTCGTGGACAAATGTCCTTGAAAACGCTATCACAAATTGGCATAATGTCCATGGTCGTAAATATGTAAAGCGAGGTACAGACAATGCATGTAAGAGAAGAAATCAACGAAGCGTACGAGTATATCAGAAAGCGTACGCACTACACTCCCGCAATCGGAATCATTTTAGGGACCGGATATCATCAGCTTGCTGATATGATCGAACAACCTGAGCAGTACCGATATGCGGATATCCCCCATTTCCCGGTGCCCGGTGTCGCAGGACATGAAGGAACCCTGATCATCGGGAGAATACAGGGGAAAGAGGTGGTAGTCATGAAAGGAAGATGCCATTGCTATGAAGGCTATTCACCCAGCAGGGTAACACTTCCTGTTCGTGTCATGAAGCGTCTTGGTGTAGAAACCATCATCATTACAAACTGCAGCGGGCAGGCCGGTGAATCCGTAAAGGCACAGGATTTATTCGTCATTCGCAACCATCTGAATTTCTCCGGCTTCAATCCTTTGATCGGAGAAAATTTAGAGGAATACGGAGAGCGGTTTCCCGACCTTGCCTATCCATATGATCGAGACTGTATACAGCAGATAAAAGAGCTTGCAGCACAGGAACACATTGAACTGAAGGAAGGCGTTTATGCAATGTTTTCGGGGCCGAGCTATGAAACCGTCATGGAAACCTATATGGCGGCAAGACTGGGCGCCGATATTGTCGGAATGTCCACCATTCCGGAGGTTATCATCGCCAATCACTGCGGGATGAAGGTTTTAGCCTTATCCGGTGTTCCATGTCCGGCAGCCGCCTATTCCGATCAGGAAATCACACATGAACAGGTAATGGAGAATTGTCAGAGCATTTCTGACAAAGCGATGATTCTGATTGGAAGATTCATCAAAGAATTATAGGAGGAGCCCATATGAATATCATTAAGAAGTCAACCGAACTAACCAAAAGCCCGATTTTTGCCATACTATCCTGTCTGCTCTGCATCCTTGCAGGCTACAGCATAAAGTCCAGCCTCATTGAAATCTTCGCCTCGGTGATGGGCATTATCAATGTATGGCTGCTATCAAAGGAAAAAATTTCAAACTTCATATTTGGTATTATCACCGTGCTTGCATATTTGTATATCTATTATACAACAGGCTTATACGCACTGGCGATTCTGGCCTGCTTTCAGGTCATCTTCAATATCTATGGATGGTATTACTGGGGAAAGGGGGATGACGGCAACAGCACAAAAACATCCGGCTTAAACAGACAGGGGCAGCTTCTCTGGATTGCGATCATCCTACTTCTGTGGGCTGTATGGGGTTATGTGGAAATCAATATCCTGCATGCTCAGAATGCCATCCTGGACAGTCTGACAGCTATCCTTGGCTTTATCGCTCAATACTGGCTGAGCAGAAAGCTGTATGAAAACTGGATTTTATGGATTATAAGCAATCTTCTCTTCATGGTAATTTATGTCCTGAACGGCTATTTTATCATGCTGATTCTGGTGATTATTCAATTCATCCTCTCCATTGCCGGATTGATAGAATGGTACGAAAGCTATCTCGAGCAGGGCAGAAATAAAATCATGTTCTGATTCGCATGGAAATACTTATATAATCTGTGATATTATACATATGATACACGTTGGAGGTACGTATGAAACCTGATCTGACAACCTTTATAGCCGCCTGTCCTGCCGATATCCGCTCTCATTTTCAGGAACAGACCTATTCCTTTCAGGATAAGCTGATGGAACAGAATAAAAAAAGTGACTGCATCTACATCCTGTTGAACGGAATTGTAAAAAACTATCACTCTGAAATCAATGGAAATGTCTACATAGAGGATATTGATACCGGTGTGACGATTTACGGAGAGCTGGAGGCACTCATTGATAAAGAGACCGTCTCCACCGTGGAAGCCGTTACGGAATGCAGGGTGCTGAAGCTGGAAAATGCACAATTTCTAAAATGGCTGCGTGCAGATAATGCATTTACCTTATATATTACGACGTTGATTGCACAGAGGAATTACGATTGCAGTAAACGGGAAAGAGTAAATGCCTTTTACCCCCTGAAATACAGGATTATGTATATGATTTACAACACCCTGTGCAAAAAAGACCTCACGATCACCAAGGATCTTCTGGTAGAGGGAACGGGCTCCAATATACGCAGCATCAACAGGGTTGTGCATACATTGATCAGGGATGGGATTCTGGATTATAAATCGGGTATTATAACGGTTCATTCCATGGAACGCCTGGAGGAAGAAATAAAGCTTTACAGCTAACGCAGCACTTGTTCACGCGTTGGATGAAATCAAATGTGTTTCCTATCGCTTATGCATCGGATATGAATCAAACAGCTGCAGTGGATTTCTATCTGTCTGATGAAAGCTTTTCTGATTGATTTTTCAGTAAATATGGATTTCCTGACAGAAAGCTCCACCGTTGATTATCAAAACAGCTTTTCCATTGTCATAAGGATTTCCCGATAGGATGTTTTATGATAACCGGAAAGGATTGCTCTCAGGTGCAGCCTAGGCTGCACGTTTCGTAATGGCAGCTTTTCTTTTTTGAATATGTAAAAAGGCAGGACGAGAGCTGAGATTTGTAGTATACTGTACCTGCAAGCTATCAGATCGTTCTGCCCTGTTCTTTTACAGATGGATGACGTTGCCGCTTTCTGCGGATGCATGCACTGCGGCAGCGATTCTTGTCGCCTGTAAACCATCATACGCATTTGTCCGGAAGGAGCGCTGGTTTACGATGTCACTGACGAAGTCCTGCATCGGCTCCAGTCCAAAGCCGCTTGCATGATGTTCATCAAACTTCATGAAGATATAGTTTGGCAGACTTGCCTTTTTGTCAGTATAGGTTTTAACTCCCCGATAGGATTCATTCTTCAGATACTTGTGCTCCGTCACGATCACAAGCTGTCCGTCATTTGATTTCGGATACGTATTGGGAAGAATCCAGGAGTTTTCCACCGTCCAGCTGCTTCCATCCTGCATCGTCAGAATGGCCTGGATACTGTCATAGGTCTGATAGCCTTGCTTTTTTTAGTACCTGTTTATTCCCGACTGCATACACGCTCTCCACCTCACTGCCGCTTACATAGCGAATCAGATCATAGCAGTGCACACCGAGAAACCAGGAGGGTGAGGATTGATCAGTCCAGGTAAACCAGTTCATAGGAACATCGATCACATCATCCAGTGACATATAGCCGCGGATGATGTTTTCTTTATCCATCAGGATTTCATCACGCATATTGTTATAGGCCGGATCCCAGCGTTTATGGAAGTCCACGGCAATCTGCACACCGTACTTCTCTGCCATGGCAATCAGTTCTTCACATTCTTCTACGGAGGTTGCCAGCGGTTTTTCAATCATCAGATATTTGATACCTGCCTCCATGGCAGCCCTTGCCGGTTCATAGTGATAAGGGTCCGGTGTCGCAATGCTGATAGCATCCAGCTTCTCTGCCGTAATCATTTCCTTGACATCTGCATAGCCTCTGATCTGATAGCGGTTTTGTGTGGCTGCTCTGCGCTCCTCGTTCAAATCACAGAACACCACCGTTTCCACATGCGGGTCACAACTATACGTACGGATATGATAATTACCGTAAATTCCGGCTCCTACCACTCCGATGTTAACTTTTTTCATACTACCTACCTCTTTCCTTTACCTATTGAGATACGAAATTTTATGTCGTTCATAACGCATCAGACAATCTCACTTTGCCTGTTTCATTTTTTAAATTCCATTATACTTTATACAGGGTTCACCTTATTCATAATACTTCGCTTCAAATGCCGCATCCTCTTTCGCATAATAGCGCTCGATAACCTTTCCGCCAAACAGTACTGCGATATCAATGATAATCAGGATGCCTGCACCGATCACCGGTGTCTGAGCCAGGACGGTCGGCAGCCAGATAAACATATTTCCAAGAGCCATGGTCGTTGCCTGCTGTCCGGCCTGTACATAGCTCAGTCCGGCATTGGAGGCGAGCTCCGTGAACAGCGGTGCTGCCCAGCTTGAAATCCACAGCACGATCGGAATAAAAATCAGGCTGGATATAATTGTTCTTTTACGGTTACCGCGGTGAACGATGGTCGCAAAGCACACATAGAAGGCCGCAAACGGTACCTCACCAAGGGGCAGCGTGGTATTGCCGGGAAGAATTGCCGCAAAGACCATGAAGACCGGAATCATCAGAAAGCCGACACTGATTGTCACAGGATGTCCGATGGTTAACCGCAGAATCCAGTCCGATATACAGTTCTCTGTCCTTAAAATGTGTGGTGAAGAATTTCTTTGCCTGATTGGATATCGGAATCAGACCGTTGACGATCATTTTTACCATTGTCGGAAACAGCATCATGATCGCAGCTGTCTTCATCGTCACATCCGCAATCCCCTTGAAATCATAGCCGGCTACCACGCCGAACAGCAGTCCCATGATCAATCCCAGATAGATTGGCTGTCCCAGCACAGAGCCGATCACCTTTCCGATACCGTGCTCTCCACTCTCCTCTTCACTTTCCTTACGGTGCTTCAGATAGGGAATCCGGTCATATACCTTATCCAGCAGCATGAACAGCGGTGCACTTGCCGCCGCAAAGCCGTGTGGAATGGAGATGGCATCAATACCGATAATTTCCTGTGTGCGATGTGCCATGACATCTGCGACCTTCAGTCCCAGAATGGCATGTGTGACTCCTGCCAGGATTGCCAGCCAGTAGCTTCCGGTAAGGAGCTGAACAAAGCCTGCTGTTATAGCAAAATACCAGAAGTTGTAAATGTCGACATTCACTGTTTTGGTCAGCTTTAAAGCGACCAGAACGATATTGGTAATCAGAATGACGATAATCAGCGCAGCCCCAAGCAGACTTCCGAAGCCAACAGCTGCCGCCGGTGATCCGCCGACATCGATTGCGGTCAGATTCAGATTCAGCACCTTGACCATTTCATTGATGACCGGTGACAGGGAATCTGCCGTTAGGGTTGATACAATACTGACTCCGATGAGTCCGATTCCCACCGTTACCCCCGCTTTGATGGCCTTGGAAGGCTTCAGTCCGAAAATCAATCCGATGATGCACATCAGAATCGGTACAAATACATAACTTCCCAGGTCGACGATATACTGAATGATGTCTAATACTGTCTGCATAATTTTCTCTCCTGTTCTTATCCGCAAGCTACGCGAGAATATCCATAATCTGTTGCGTAACTGCTTCCTCATTGATGCCTGTCAGGTAGGCACTGCCGTGAACGAGCGGTGTTGTGAATTTCTTCTTTACCTTCATCGTCGTGATGATCAGATCCACCTGACCGTCATAGCCCTCTACCTCGTGCAGGGTGCATTGCATGATTTCACAGGAAATCCCATGCTCCTTCAGTTCCTCCTCCACCTTTTCACGAACCATGCTGGAGGTTGCCAGTCCTGCCCCGCAGGCGATTACAATTTTTTTCATACTCGTAGCCTCTCCTTTTCCTTATGATTTCTGTCCTTCTATAAATGCATTCAGCTGCCTGCATACCTCATCTGCATCATGCAGCTTCACAAGCCGGGTAAACAGCGTGTCATCCCCCAGCATCCGCATGATGGTCTGCAGCATTCCCAGCTGCTCATGGGCACTGCTGATTGCCATGAGAAACACCATGTCAACGTCAATTTCACTGTCCATATCCTCCATGTTGCAAAAGCGGATCGGCTGCTGCAGGATAGCCAGTGCGACATGATTGCCGCTGACTGCCGGATCAAAGGCATGTGGTATAGCGATTGCCGCACATTTGGTACGCAGCCCGGTTGGATATTCCTGCTCCCGCAGCAGCACCTTATCCGCATATGCCGCATCACTGCATCCATGTGTTTTCAGCTTGTCCGCCAGATAGCGGATGACCTCTTCCTTGTCCTTTACACATACATCCGTTTCAATCAGTTGCGGTATGAATTGAAATCCCATCTTCTCTCCCTCCCTTCGATTCCTTTGCCTGAAAACATTGAAACAGCTCCTGCGGCGTGTTGCTTTTCAGCAGGCTTCGCAGTGTTGTCTCATCCGTTACTACACTCGCCAGCATCTTCAGGATTCGCAGATGTGATTTTGAATCTACAGAAGCCAGAATCATCAACAAGCGGATCGGTATGCTTCCATCGTCAAAATATACCGGTTTTTTTAATGACAAAATGGAAATCTGATTTTTCCGCACGCCCTCCTCAGGTCTTGCGTGTGGAAGTATGATGTAGGGTCCGGCCATGAAGTAAGGTCCCCATGCCTCAATATTGCGAAGTATGGCGGCTGTATACTTCTCTTCCACAAAGCCGTTTTGAATCAATGGCTTCACTGCGGTTTCTATAGCGGATTTCCAGTCACAGGAGCGCTCCTGTATCTGAATGTTGTCAACGGACAGCACTTCTTCTTTCATTGCCTTCACCTCCATGCCTGAAAGATATGCATCTCTTTACAGGTTCATTATACAAATGACAGCGTATAGAAAAAAGTCCAACCTGACCGAACTTGAAAGTGCAAGTCGTTGGACTCTATTGGAATTAGGAAAATGCATGCAGCAGTGCCCTGCGTACCTCGGCTGCGCTTGTGCATACATCCAGCTGTGCAAGCAGCGTGCTGTTTCTGCTCAGCTGCAGGATTTCGTGCAGGACATTCAAATGCTTGTCATGAGCAGCATCCGATAGTACAAACAGATACCGCACTGCGGACACCTCATCAAGATATACATCCTCATGACAGATCAGAAGAGACAGTCCCAGACGGAATGCCCCGTGCTCCGGCTTCGCATGGGCTACGGCAACGGAATTCGCCAGCAGGATATACGGTCCGTACTCATCCACCAGATGGATCATTTCCTGTACATAGCTGTTTTGAATGACACCGCGGCTCAGCAGCGGTGCGGATGCCGTCTGAATCATCTCCTTCCAGGAATCCACCTGCTCCAGAACCTGTATATCCTCCTTTTGCAATATATCCAGCAGACCGAGCTGCTCTTTATCATGAATACCGACAAAGGAGTTTCCCCGGTTGAGATAGGCCAGAACATCCCGCTTCAGGGCGTCCATATCCGTTTCCTTCACATAGGAGGCGATGATGGAAAACAGACCGCCCAGCTTTTCATTGTTGATTTCATAGCAGTCGAAATTCAGCATCATCATGGAAGCGATTCGTGCCTTATCCTCTCTGCTTAAAATCGGATGCACCCGGATTACCGGCACCTCGCTTTGTACATCGATTGTCGATACAATGAAATCCACCTGCTGCTCATATTCCTGCACGTGCTCCAGACTCGCGGTATCCACAACCCGCACATTCGCATACAGCCCCTCGATTTCCCGCTTGAGAAGCATGGATGTGGAAATACCGCTGGGACAGACAATCAGAATACGGATTTCATCATAGCAGCGCACTCCCTGCTTCAGATGTCCGCCGAAGTGCATGGTCAGATAAGCGATTTCACTATCTATGATCGGCATCTGAAACAAATCCCTGAGGTCTTCGCATACCAGCTGTGTAATCATATAAATATCCTTGTACTGCTTCTGTATTTCATCGATCAGCGGGTTTACGACCTGGATGGAAAGACGGTTGTAATACATGGACAGCTTTAAATGCATATAGATGGAATTGATCAGGTCATTTTTATCATCAAAGGATACACATGCCGTACGCTCAAAGGTTTCCACAAGACGGCTGGATAATTCAAAGATGCGGATATCATGCTCATCATCCTGCGGACACAGCTCCCTGCTTGCCTTGGAGCCCAAAAGATGCAGTGCGAGATACAGCCGCTCATGCACATTCAGCTCCTGAAAATAACGGTCAATCAAATCCAGCTCCTGTGTTTCACACAGATCACGCAGCTCCATGAGAGAAAAATCATACTGCTCCGGTGAATCGCGGATAATGCTCAGCATACAGGCGATGGATAGCAGATTGTCCTGTCGGTATTCATGCTCACGCTCACTGGATATTTTCTGTAGTCTTCCATAATAATCGTCCACCAGCGCTGTGTCCAGAAAGGGCAATGCGTGATAATTCACCTCATCCAGCAGCTGCTTCAGAAAATACAGCAGAACCGCCCGCTTGTTGAATGCCTTTCCCTCGATGCCGTATCCGTTTTTCAAATCGATGCGCAGCTCCAGACCATAGGCTTTCAGCTGCTCCTTCACATTCTTCAAATCACTGAACACGGTATTGCGGCTGCATTTTAACAACTGCATGATATCCTCCACATGAATAACTGCTTTGGGATAGATCATATAGCAGATCAGAAAGCTGACACGCTGCTGAGGTGTCAGTACATCCGGCTGCAGCTGCCGCTTTTTCAGAAGGGCGGATAGCTGCTGCTTCTGCTCATCCAACAGAAAATAACCGGCTCCCCGTTTGCACATCACAGGCTTTAGTGCATTCATCTGCAGTACCTCATTCGTTTTATTCACGATATAATACACACTTCGCCTTCCTGCATGCAAAAGCTGTGATATTTCATCCAACGCAATCGGTGTGCTTTGTTCCATAAGCAGCTGAATCAGCTGCAGCTGTTTTCCTGTAAACGGTATCATAACGAATCCCTCTTTCAATTCAAGTATCCTTATTCTATAATATTTGCGGCAAAAAATGCAAATCATTCCAAATTTTGCATGATTTATAGTTTATTTTCATAAAATTCATAAAACGTTCACATAGAGTAATTACAGGTAATCTGGAATTTCCGTACTTTTTATACTATAATGTAGATTATTGAGGTGTTTTCATGGAAAATAAAAAACTAAAACGCAGGAGCCTGATTATCGATATCATCATGCTCGCTGTATTTCTGATGGTAAGTATTGTATCCTTCTATATCGCCTACAGCTTCGGACTGCTCCCAATCAAGTGGGTTACCATAGCAGCAGCAATCTTCGGACTGCTGTTTCTGATTTTACTGCTACTCGCATTTAAACAGATACCGACCTGGGGCTTAGTCATCAAGCGGCTGTTTCTGATTCTGCTTGTCGCAATTGTTGGCACCTTCGGCTATTTCATGGAGAAATCCCGTACAACCATCAACAAAATGAGTAAAACGACCAAGGTCAATGATGACGGTACGACTACCATTACCACAAACCTGTACCTGATTACATCAAAAACCAGCGGTATCAGGAGTGAGGCAGAGCTTGCGGATAAGATTATCGGATTTCAGAACGGAAGTGATGCAGATAACCTTTCCTTTGCCAAGACCTCGGTATCCAAGGACATCAGCTCCTATACTGCCAAAGAGGAAATGGATTATACGACACTCTATGATCAGATGGAGCAGGGAAATGTATCCGCAATGGCAATCTCTGAAACCTTCTACAATATGTCGAAAGCAAACATCAAGGATTTTGAGAAAAATGTACAGATTCTGAAAACCTATTCCAAAACCGATACCATTAAGACCAAGGAACAGAAGGACATTACCAAGCAGACCTTTACCGTTTACCTGAGCGGTCTGGACAGTACCGGTTCTCCGGATCAGCAGACGCGTACCGATACCAATCTGCTGCTGATTGTCAATCCGGTCGCAAATCATATCGATATGGTTTCCATACCAAGGGATGCGCTGGTACCCAATACGGCCCTGAACAATGCCAATGACAAGCTGACGCATACCGGCATCTATGGAATCGATACGAGTGTGGACACCATCTCACAGTTCTTCGGCATTCCGGTTGACTACTATGCACGCGTCAGCTTTAATTCCATGATTGAAATCGTCGATACGATCGGCGGTATTGACGTGGATGTGGAACTTGATTTCTGTGAGCAGGATGAAAACCGCAGCTTTAAAAAGGACGATCTGATCTGCCTGAAAAAGGGAGAGCAGCATCTGGATGGAAAGCAGGCACTCGCTTATTCCCGTCACCGTAAAACCGAGGGCTATGACAACGCCGGAAGAGAACGTGCACAGCAGCGTATCATCAAGGCAATCATCAACAAGCTGATTTCCCCGTCCGCACTTGGCTATGTCAATGATCTGCTGGATGTCGCTCCCAATTACGTGATTACCGATATGCCGGCAAACCAGATTACAAAATTTGTTTCCAGTGAGCTGGATAATATGAAGCCCTGGACAATTTCCAGTGTCATTTCCGATACCGGTGTCTATGATTCACAGCAGGTCGCAAGCCTGAATCCGCTGGAGGGACCATATGATGTATATCTCTTCAACAAGGATGAGGTACACGCTGTCGTCAATGCCTATGACGGCGCAAGCAACCAGCTGCAGATGGAGAGCTTTCATTTCAACATGGATGATCTCTACAGGGATACTCCGCCAATCAACGATGATCCCAATATCATCTGGGACACCATGGCAAGCACGCCGCACTAACAGCCATACGAAAACACCCTATGACAGGGTGTTTTTTATGATTTCTTATACTGCACGAGTTGTAGCTGTGAAGGATGGGAAGGATAAAAGACAGGACAATGGAATGAGGATGTGCCTTTTGGCATAGCCTGCAGGCAGTATAAAAAAACGCTCTTTAAAGGATACTCTGCCTCCTTTAAAAAGCGTGATCAGCCTATTCAGCTGTGCAGCTCATCGCTGATGGTAACACGATGCTTGATTCCCTGACACCATTCCTTCAGCATCGCGATATCCTGTTCATCACGCACAATGCACTCAAGAAACAAGGTGTCCTTTTCACAGTTTGCCTGTACAACCACGGTATAGTATTCATCCAGATTCTCCACAATTCCCTTGCAGATCACCGCTTCCTTTTCGAAGCTGAAAGCGTCCATGACATCGACCGGCTTCTCCAGCTTTTTCAGAAATGTCGGAATTTCCTTTTCGAAGGTATAAGCGTTTGCCTTGATCATCCATTTCCAAGGCTCCTGTGCATCCTTGTACGGTGCCATAAAATGCATCGTCTGTGTTGTCTCATCAAAGCTTTTTTCACTGCAGCCATGAGCAGGAATACTCCAGCTTCCGAAAGGATAGGAAACTACTCCGTTTCGATAGCCCAGATGCGCGATCTTCAGCTCATCCGCATGCTGAATCAGAATCTCACGGTGGATTGCCGTACAGATACTGCGATAGGCATCCATCGGCAGCGGAAGCAGGTCATCCTTCTCATACGCCGCCTCCAGATAATCCAGAATGCTGTTGGCAATCTTATCCGTATATTCATTCATAGAGCTGTATGCAAAGTAACATTCCTTCCACAGCAGCACCATGGCGCAGTTGCGATAATAGCGTGCAGTACGCTTTCGATCATTCCATACAAAGAAATCATCTGCCAAGTCCTCGACATCCCTTGTCTGAAAATCATCTCTGTGAATATAACCCAGCGGTGTGACGACAAAGCCCTCTCTGTAGACAGGGTGATAATACTCCTGCGGCCAGGAGATGCATAATTCCTTTTCCTCATCGATATGATCCAGAACATAGCCCTGTATATCCTTCAGCCAGCGGTAAAAGTACTTGTATTTCAAATTTTCAAAATTGCGGTCCGTATAATATCCCGTCGGATCGTTTACCTCCAGCGGAATCTGTGAACCGCTGATAATCTCATCAAAAACAGTGCAGACAAAAGCATGGAATCCGGGTCCTGCGACATTGGTCTGTGCCGCAATACTCACAAAGCGGTCCTCATAGCCGCATTCAATATACCCCTCCGGACAAATATCAATCATGACGGTGGCATCATAATCCTCCAGCTTCAGCTTTTTCTCATCGCATACCTGCTTTAGAAAAGCACTGAATGCCTCTTTGTCCGTTTCCTTTTCCAGCTGTCCTTCCAATACAATTTCAATAGACATTGTCAAAACCCCTTTCAAAAAGGAACTGATTTCTCAGTCCCTTATTCAACTGCCAATACACGATAGACATTTTTCATTTCCCCATCGTAGATGACATCTTTCTTGTAATTCTTTGTACGGTCATATTCATAATCCTGAATTTCGATAACGCTGATCGTCATGGACTTCTTCAGACTCTCCACTTCCGTTTCTGCATAGGTCAATGTCAGCTTGACATCGTATCCCCGGCAGGCAGAGCCGTTATAGGTATAATCCTTGGCTTCTACAGCATCCACCTTATAACCGGATACCTCCGGCAGGCTTTTCTTCCCGTATTCGTTTACGATGGTCGGATAATTTCCATAGTAGTATGCCTGTGCAAACTCCATGAAGTTGCGGATCTTATCGCTTGGTATGAACTGCAGTCCGCCAAGATCCTGGGCATCCTCTTTGTTGGATAATGTAAAGAAATCAAATGCAAAGCTGACTGCTACCATGGTAGCTTCCTCTTTTCTGTCCTCGCTGGTAATTGCTTGCGACAGCTTGTTATACGCCTCGATTTGCGCCTGCGTTGGATTCAAGGGCTCCACATATAAATCATTGGCAACCATTTTCACTTCCGCCTTCTCTTCATTTTTCGCTGTTTCTTTTTTCTTGCTGCTGTCGTCAGAGCTGCATCCGCTAACCATAGTTACCGATAGGATTCCGACGCAGAGAAGTAATTTCTTTGCTATTTGATTCATACAGACCTCCACAAAACGTTTATTAGTATATCATAATTTTTCAGGAAAACCTATGCGTTTTGACAAATTTAATAATTTCTTCAGAATACATGCCGCCTCCCTGAGAAAGCCGGGCACTTCCGCCTCCCTTCAGGTGATAGGCATCCGCAATTTCTTTGAATACCTTTGCGGAATCAAAGTCCATATCCTTGTGAGAGGCTACGACTACATGAACATTGTCATATGTCTTTGCCACGAAGATGACCGCCTTTTTGTAATTCTCCGTTACATATTTTGCGACATCCGCTTCTGATTTCACATCAATATCATCAAAGAAATGGATGATGATATCCTCCTCGCTCTGTCCAAGCTCTTTTCCAAACATCTCATAATACTTCTGCTTCCAGACAACGATATCCCGATTCAGCTGACGTGTTTCATTGATTAAACGGTTGACACCGGTATTTACATAGAGGTGGGATACAGCCAGGGAACGGCTTGCTTCATCCAGCACCTTATAGCGTCTGGAAACGCAGTCAAGCAGCTGATCGCCGACCAGATATTTAATTTTATACCCCTTTGCTGTTTTTTCATACCCGCTGATGTACAGCATCTGCAGGTAGCGAAGGGATGGAACATGCATACAGCCGCACATATTGTAATCCAGTGCCCCAATGCGTACAACACGCAGATCATCGCGGTCAAGGTTTTTACCCTTGGCCATTTTGCTTGCCTCTACCCTTGTCGGATACTGTATACTGACTTCAAGATCATCGCGAATCAGACCATTGCACAGAACCTGCAGCTCAAATGCCATCTTATCGGTGAAATCCTCAAAGCTGAATTCAATATCATTTTCCTCATCCCCTACATGATGAGCCAGTGTCTCCACCTTATAAACATTGCCGAGAACCGCACTGATCAGATGCTGTGCCGTATGAATCTGACATTTACGGAAACGTTCATGCAGGTTCACACTCATAAAGACCGTACCCTCAAGTCGGGTATCCAGAAGGTGCCACATATGACCTTCCTCATATTTCAAATCCAGTACCATGTGCTCGTCGATCATACCGATATCACTGGCCATTCCGCCGCCTTCTTTATAAAAGATGGTATCCTTGCAGGCATGCCAGAAGAGGCCGTTATCTTCCCGGACTTCCAGAACCTTGGTGGAAAGCTCCGTTGTAAAGCAATTATCATACAGTTTGTTGATCATAAGTATCCTCCTTTTCAGTGTATTTTCTTATATTCTACCACACTTTTGTGTCTTTTTCTCAAGAAACTCATGTAACTAACACGTTATCTCATGATATAATGGTATGCGTCAGGAGTTGATGAAATGAATCAGGTAGCGAAACATTGGAAGGACTATGAATGCATCGATGCCGGCAGCGGGGAAAAGCTGGAGCGATGGAAGGATATCATACTGCGCCGCCCCGATCCGCAGGTGATCTGGCCGATGGAGGAAAACAGCATGTGGAATTCACCGCATGCACATTACCACCGTTCAAAAAGCGGTGGCGGTAGCTGGGAATATAAAAAGAAATTCAAGGATAGCTGGACGGTCTCATATGGCGATCTGCGCTTTAAGGTTTCTCCAACCGGATTCAAGCATACCGGCCTGTTCCCCGAGCAGGCTGCGAACTGGGACTGGATGATGGATACGATTCAAGGCAGCGGACGTGAGGATTTGCGTGTGCTGAATCTGTTCGCCTATACCGGCGGGGCAACCATGGCATGTGCCAGTGCGGGAGCGGCAGAGGTCGTACACGTTGATGCCAGCAAGGGTATGGTGAACTGGGCCAAGGAGAATATGATGCTCTCCCATCTGGAGAATCATAAAATACGGTTTATCGTGGATGATGTGCTGAAGTTTGTTGCCCGTGAAAAAAGAAGAGGCAGAACCTACCATGCTATTATCATGGATCCGCCAAGCTATGGCAGAGGACCGAATGGAGAAATATGGAAAATTGAGGAACAGCTGTATCCGCTGATCTCCGCATGTATGGAAATACTGGATGAGAACCCGCTGTTTTTCCTTGTGAATTCCTATACCACCGGATTTCCGCCAACTGTTTTATACAACCTGCTGCGTACCACCGTTGGTAAAAAGCACAGGGATGGTCAGATTGATGCCGGAGAAATCGGTCTGCCCATTACAGCCACAGACAGTGTGCTGCCATGCGGAATCTATGGAAAATGGGTTAGCAGTAAGCGATGAAAGCATTGTCAAAATACCATATGAATTACGTTTGCATGTTTATGAATAAAGGAATCCGAATTGCTATGTGTATACAATAGCTCTGGATTCCCTTTTTTTTATTATTTCAGTATCTTCCTGCGTCTTTTATCATTTGATAGTGTAAGCAAATCATGAGCAAAAAATGAAAAAAAGCAGATTGCATGGAATTACAATCCGCCTGTCTACTTCAGATAAGACTTCCAGATATTCAGCTCACGCTGAGCACTTTCATGGGAATCGGATGCATGGATCACGTTGTTCACCAGGCGTACAGCTGCAGATGCCTTTTCATAGCTGTCATCGCTGTATTTCCCGCGGATCGTATCTGCACCGGCATCCTGCGGATTGGTTTTCCCTGCAAGTGTCCGTGTAAGCGTGATAATATCGTCACTTCCCTCATAGCTGACCTCCATCGGCATGATGGTATGCGGTCCGTCATAATAAAAGGAATTAAAAAGTTTTCCCGGGAAATTAAAATCCTTACTCATGGAATCGATCACACCTGCGTAATGATCAATCAGCGTCTTCATAACACCCATTGTAACCGTAAGTGTACAGCTTTTCTCAATCACGAGTCCATGAGAGCGCAGCTCCCTAAGAACCTCCTGTGCATGTCCGCCTGCAAACGCATCCGGCTTCAGCATCAAAAATGTTTTCTGTTTCATAGTGACCTCCTGTTTTTCTTTAGTATACACCATTATTTCAGAAATTTGTATCCCCTGTCCTGCTTCCGTACAAAAGGGTTACTGCTTGTGGATATACGTAATCATATCAGCGATGATTTCCACGCGGTTAAAGGGTGTGATCAGATAATAGCCATCGATATAGGGCCGCATTTCATCCATGGTTTTACAGCTGATATCTACTGCCAGTTTCTGTGCCTCCTTTCGCGTTGTTCCTTCATACATTGCGACGATTTCTTCATCCACTTCGATTCCGGAAATTTCATTGTTCATATACACCGCATTGCGATGGGATACAATCGGCAGAACACCGCCCAGAATATAGGCCTGCAGCTCTTTTCTTGCTCTTTTCAGATTGAAAAGGGCCTGCCGTGAATGTACCGGCTGTGTTAGAAAGCCTTCCATTCCCTGCGTGACCTTGCGCTTTGCTTTAGCAAGCTCAGCTTCGAAATTGACAGCGTTCAGATTCAGTGCTCCAAAAACCATAAAGGGACTGGTGAACATCGTTTCATTCAGATCACGGATATAGCCTGCCAGAATCTGCGAATTGAAATTGAAGACTCCCTTGACCTCCTGACGGTCCTCACTGGGAATCGGATCGCCTGTAACAACCAGTACATTGCGAATCCCTTCAATCTGCAGACCGAACAGCAGTGCCTTTGTCGCATTGATATTGCGGTCACGGCAGGTCATATGCGGTATGACATCCAGACCCAGCTCCCGATGCAGCTTGCAGGCAATCAGTGAGCTGTCAACACGGGCACGGGCAATCGGACAGTCCGCGATGGTTACAGCATCCACTCCGGCTTCCTTTAGAAACTCCACATGATTCATAAAGCGTTCAATTTCACAATTCGCCGGCGGATCGAATTCCACTGCTATGACCGGCTGCTTTCTCTGCAGCTTTCTGCGCAGGGGATTGTGATCCTCCTGTGGAATACGCTCTGTTTCCTGTGCCGGCTGCTGTACCTTTTGTATGATTTTATGCTCCTGCAGAGCTTCCCTGGTCTTTTGAATGTATACCGGTGTTGTTCCACAGCAGCCTCCCAGCAGCCTTGCACCCTTTTGCCAGATTTCCCGCATTTCCTTTGCGAAATATGTCGAGCTGTCTCTGAAATAGGTTCTGTTTGCCAGAATGGTCGGATATCCGGCATTTGGCATGATCAGAATCGGCTTTTGTGTTCGATCGATGGAATCCAGCAGTCGCTTCATATGCATCGGACCGCACACGCAGTTCAGACCGCAGGCATCCACATGCTCATCCGCAAGACAATCCTGCAGCAGACGACTCATTGCGATTCCCTGACGGCTGTATCCATCAGCTGTAACCGCAAAGGATACAATAATACAGGCCTGAGGACACTGTTCTTTGATATACGAGGTTACCGCATGCAGCTCCTGCGTATTCAGCAGCGTTTCAAACAGGAAGCAATCCGCCCCCTCCGCAAGAAACACATCCGCGATTCGCTGATACTGCTGTGCCAGAGATACATTTTTCTGTTCCATGATCGGCCCGATATCCGCAAATACCTTCACCTTGTCTTTGGCTGCTTTCTTAGCTATGCGATAGCCCTCCTGAAGAATGCGCCGTATCATCTCCCAGCTGCATTCCAGATGCTGTTCATTCGCGGAAAAGGTGTTCGTCTTAATGGCATCCGCGCCTGCCTCAATATACTCCTGATGAATGGCCGCAACCCGCTTTGGATGGTTTAGATTTGCCATTTCACACGGCTTTTGATCCTCTGCATAGCGCTGTGCATAATATGTGCCAAAGGCCCCGTCAAACAGCATATATCCCTGTGTATTCAAATAGTTCTCTATCATCCCAGCACCTCCTTAGCGATGTCCGCGCTTTCCTTTGCATCCCTGGCATAATAGTCCGCATGAATCTGCTTTGCATAGTCGGCAGATACAACAGCTCCACCCACCATGATTTTACACTCATGCCCACTCTCATGCAGTGCCTGTATCGTTTCCTCCATGGATTTCAGTGTTGTAGTCATCAGCGCACTCAGCCCAATCAGACGTACCTGTTCCTTAATAGCGGTTTCCACCACAGTCTCCACCGGTACATCCTTTCCCAAATCAAATACCTGATAGCCGTAATTCTCCAGAACAACCTTGACGATATTCTTTCCGATATCATGGACATCCCCCTTGACCGTTGCCAGGATGATTTTCCCTTTGGATATGGATTCCAGTCCGCCTGCCTGCACGGAGCGGCGTATCTCTTCAAACGCACACTGCGATGCTGTTGCGGCATTGATCAGCTGCGGCAGATAGATTTCTTTTTTCTCATAGCGGGCACCGACCGCATCCAGTGCCGGTATCAGATGCTCATTAACTATCTGCAGCGGTTCTTTTTCTGACAAAAGCTTCGTACAGAGCTGCCGTGTTTCTTCCTTCAGCCCGCGCATGATGCTTTCTTCAATATTTATATGGACAGATTCAATATGCGGCTTTCCGCCCTCCCGCTTCTGCTGTGCATATATGCGGATATACTCCTGCGAATCAACATCGATTCCCTGCAGGACACGGTAGCTGCGCACGGCATCCATCATCGCCGCCTGATTCGGATTCATGATCGGCATACTCAGTCCGGCCTGCATCGCCATCGTAAGAAAGCTCTGGTTCAACAGAATACGGGATGGAAGGCCAAAGGAAATATTGGATACACCCAGCACCGTATGTACACCGAGCTGTTCGCGAATCGCTGTTAAAGCCTGCAGGGTTTCTTTAGCACCGCTTTGCTGGGCGGAAACCGTCAGTGTCAGGCAGTCCAGAAAAACCCTCTCCTTTGCGATACCGTAGCGCTGTGCAGTTTCTACAATGCGTGTCCCGATTTCCAAACGCTTCTGTGCACATGCAGGGATACCGTCCTCATCCATGGTCAGTCCAACCACATTGGCACCGTATTTCTTCACCGCAGGCAGAATACTTTCCATAACCGCCGCTTCCCCATTCACGGAATTTACGATAGCAACACCGTTCACTGCGCGAAGGGCCGCGCGGATCACAGCCGGATCGGTGGAATCAATCTGCAAGGGAAGATCGATCACGGATTGCAGCTCCTTAATCACCTCCACCATCATTTCTTTCTCGTCGATACCCGGCAGTCCTACATTGACATCCAGAATATCGGCTCCTCCTTCCACCTCTTCCATGGCGATCGCGAGGATTTCATCCATACGATGCTCCTGCAGGGCAGCCTTCATGCGCTTATTTCCTGTCGGATTGATGCGCTCTCCAATTACATGCACATCCTGTATACGCAGACATTTGGTCGGTGTACAGGCATAAGAGCCAATGCGCCGCTTACGTTTTTCTACAGCGATTGTTTTTGGAAGTGTATTCTTCAGCTCCTGTATAAACTGAGGGGTCGTACCGCAGCAGCCGCCTACATAGGCAAGGGGAAGCTTTGTATATGGCAGCAGCATGCGTGCATAGGCGGCAGCATCAATGCTGTAGGTATTCGTTAACGGATCGGGTAGTCCGGCATTTGCCTTGATGATCAGCGGCAGATTTGTCATCGCTGCAAGCTCCTCAGCAATCGGAAGTATCTGATCCGGTCCAAGAGAGCAGTTGATTCCAATGGCATCCGCTCCCAGCCCCTCTGCACATAAGGCAAAGCTGGCCGTTGTACAGCCGGTAAAGGTTCGATGATCTGCCTCAAAGCTCATGGTCACAAAAACCGGAAGCTGTGTATGCTCCTTAGCTGCAAGAATAGCCGCCTTCACCTCATACAGATCACTCATGGTTTCAAATATAACCAGATCTGCACCTGCCTGTTCCCCTGCAACTACCTGCTGGCGGTACAGCTCATAGGCTTCCTCAAACGGAAGATAGCCATTTGGCTCAAGCAGCTCTCCGATTGGTCCGATATCCAGTGCAACCTGAACGCCGTTTCTTCGTTTCGCGGCTGATTTTGCCAGCTGTACCGCTCTTGTTATGACTTCCTCCACCGTATACTGTGACTTGCACAGCTTTTTGGCATTTGCTCCGAACGTATTTGTATAGATAATATCGCTGCCACTGTCAATATAAGCCGCATGCACATCTTCAATGATTTCCCCATGCTCCATCATGAACAGCTCCGGAGAAGCTCCGGCAGGCAGCCCTTTGTCCTGCAGCTGTGTACCCATGGCACCATCCAGAAACTGGATTTTATTTTCAATTTCCACAGAATTTCCCTCTCTTTCGATAGGCACACTGCTTCACCAGTTGGCAGTGCCCGCACCCGCGCAATACAGCGGGCTGTATCCGATCCGCAATGCCGATAATAGCGGTAACGCTTTTCATCGGTACCAGCAGACTACTTTCATTCACATGAAGTCCAATACGCCGTTGTGCATCCAGCGCCTGAAGGAAGGATGCCTGCAGGGTGATCGGCAAATCACCATAACCGCATGAATAGCGGTCTGTCAGATAAGGATAGCTTTGCTGCAGCTCCTTTTGCAGATTATCGCAGACAGCCTCGATGGCTGCACTGGCACAGCTGTCAAACAAAACAGCCTTCATCATATCCTGTACCTGCAGCTTTTTCATTTCCTTATCGATCCGTGAGCCAAGCGTTGCCGCCATGAATATACAGGCATGGCTTTCCTTCAGCAAACGCTGTATGTCACTTCCTATAAACTGCACACCGCTATCCACAGGCTGCGCATCATGCAGTCCGAATACACGATATACGACACGCGGTTCACTGTATCGCAGAACCAGCTGTTTCATTTCCTTCAACACTGATCGCGTCTGTTCATCAGGATTGTTTTCCCCATACCCTAGAAAATGCAGGATTTCTTCTTCGCTGATATCTGTTAATTCCCTACGCATAAACCGCACCCTCCTTATAAATAAAAAAGCTCTCCCCCATAGGACGAAAGCTGTATTTCGTGTAACCACCTATTTCATATCCGCCACTGTCAGCGAATTCTCTTCAGTACGCCGGAAGCATCCGGTTATACCGCAGTGCTGTAACGGGCACTTTCCCGTCATGAACTCTGATTGCCCATGCAACTCCAAGACCATCTTCCTCAGGGCTTCCCTGTTTTCTTCCACCATATCCGAAAACTCTCTGTAAGCTTCACCCTGCATACTCTTCTCTTCCTTGTCTTTGATTTGTTACATTTTATCATGATAATGTTTTCACGTCAATGAAAACAAATGAAAAAAGCAGAGCAATCTGCCTATTTCTCCATAAACTCCCGAATCATATCCAGGCGGTTTTTTGTGTCCTCATATCCCAGATCAAACCAGCGTCCCAGCAGCTCTTTATCATGCGTATAGCGTGTAACCCCATAATCTGCACTTGGACGAAGAACAATTGCATTTCCCTGTTCCTCCAGCTCCTTTACAATCTGCCACTGCTTCTGATAATTGATATGGCGGATTTTCAGATTCTCACGGATTGTTTTATTCCCCGGATACATTAGCTTCGCCAGCTGAATCTGCCATCCAGGTGCCGGTTTACGCACATAATTTTCTTCCTTGGTGGAAATGAATACATGCTTCGTATTTCCCTGCCGAATGCTCTGCTCAATCGGAATCATATCAACAAGCCCGGCATCCATATACGTATGTCCGCGGAATTTATACGGCCGTGTAAGCAAAAACAGGGCACAGCTCGCCTGCATCAGAATCTGCTCTTCCGGATCAAAGTATTCCTTTGGAAAATATTCCACCTCATTGGTATCCATATTATATACACCGATATCCAGTAATGTTTTGTTGTTCATAAAGGCTTCATAGTCAAGGGGAGCATGCTTCTCGATGAATTTGCATACGTAACCGATGCCGAACACACCCTTTTCATGAATCAGAGGAGATACACCGATTGCACCTGATTCACATGCCGCATCCACTCCTGTGACACGTAGACGATCCTTCTGTTTTGCGACAAACGGCAGCAGAACCTCTGCACCGGCACTGATTCCAACGGTATATGGAAATTCAATATCATAGTCCAGAAAACACTGCAGAACTCCACAAGTATATGCAGCCTTTGTGCCTCCGCCTTCGCAAATCAAACCAATTTTTTCTGCCATTTTTCTACACCTCGCAGCCCTTTCATTATACTATGAGCTGACGGTAAGGTAAAGAAATAATTTACCTGTAACTGTAAATAAGACATTCAAAAGAAATCGTTTATCCGTCATTCTGTTTTCAGATGAAGCAGTGTGTAAAAGCCGATCAGAGCTTTATCCCACAGTGATATGCCGTGCTGATAAAGTCTTGCTAGCAATAAAACATTACATACTTCTGTTCCTGAACAGCTCGAATCAACAAAAGCTCAGCCGTTCGCAAGCTCTCTGTTATGTAGCCTTTTTCATAAGCAGGATCTGTATACAGCTGCAGTGGAAACAGTTTTATCCATGCATAAATATTTTTTTCAACCTGAAGCTCATGCAGAAGCTCCCTTATTTCCTGCCATGAGCGTATGATCAGGTAGCGTCTGTCCAGCATATGGTCAGATATCTTTTCAGCGATAGGAAACTCCTGTATATCGATCAGGTGTTTATGAAAGGATTCTTCATGTAATACCTGATGGCTGATATGTTCATCCTCCAGCTCCATCAACCGGTTTGCTATAACATCATCGATAATAAAAAGTGCACTTGTATTTTTCATGTTTCCTCACTTCCTTTTTTCCATTATATATATTCGAAAATTAGTTTTTGGTTAGATACACTGATATAAAAAGAAAACAGCCACATTCATGACTGTTTTCTAATCTTTATGAGCGAGCGGTTTCTGTATTGTTTTTGTTATCATCCAGTTCTTTCCACTTTCTGCCAAACAGAACGAAGATTACCTGTACGATTAGGAAGGCTGCCATAAGCAGTGTCCATCTGTCAACCAGAACCATCGCAAGTGTAATATCCTCCGTAAGGAAGAATGCTATTACAGAGACAACTGCTGTTATCGTGCTTGCCACACGCAGCCATTTTCTTCTCTTATAGCCTTTTGACTGTTCTTCATCATTTCTCATTGCGGAAGTTTTTTTCATCTTCCTCCTCTTCCTCCTTCTTCAGCTTGGATAACAGAAGGAACAGACCGAGAAGTACCGTACCACCGGCACAGATCAGATTGATCAATGCCCATTCATTCTGTGAGCCGCCGCCTTTCGGAGTTGGATTTTCCTGAACCTCTGTGCTTTCTCCACCCTGCGGCTGATCAGGATCATCTTCATTCACAATCGGTCCTGGATTCGGTGCCGGTGTCGGAGCTGGTGTCGGTATGACCGGTACGACGATTGGAGGAGTAATTGGATTCACAGGAATCTGAGGAGCTGCTGGTGCTGCCGGTATCGGAGTACCTGGATTTTGTGGTGTTACTGCAGGAGGCGTAGGTGTTACCGGCGTTGGAAGTATCGGAGCTACAACCTCTGCAAAGCCTGCAGTAAATACGGTATCCTCAGTGAAATAGGTGTTTCTCATAGCGTCTGTATTCACATAAGCATTGCCATTTGCTGTCCAGCTCATAAAGCTGTACCCATCATTTGCAATAGCATCTACCAATGCCTGCGGTCTTACTGCTGCTGTTGTATCGTTACCCGGACGGGTAACATATTCTACGGTTGTTCCTGTAACGGAGCCATTGGTATCCGCAACATATGCAAAGCGTACCTGATATTTATCCGGTGTACCATCCGGTGTTGTATCCGGATTCGGCAATCCGCCTCTGGTATCCGCAGAATAGTATACGTTGACGGTTACATGCTCACTTTCAACGACCTTTGTATCTGCAACTGTAAACACATATCCCGGAATGCTGATTCTGTGGGCTTCACCATACAGATAGGTTCCATGCTCGATATCATTTACCGTTATAGCAGGCGCGAGTTCTTCCCCTGTATCCTCATTGAGGAAACGAACAGCTGCAGTATAGGTATTGATTGCATAATTGGCCGTGAATACAGCCCCTTCGCTTGTAATTTCCATCCCCTGCTTCGGAGTCTGCGGAGTCCAGTTTACAAAGTGATATCCACTGTTCGCTGTAGCAGTTGCAATCTGATTTTGTGTAAGTCTACCGGTTCCGTCCTCAGCATAATTTCCCTGCTTATCATAGAGAGTGACATATGTCTTGTTGAAGCTGACGGTTCCGTTTACTGCTGCGAATGAAACCTCTGCCTGATATTTATCCGGTACATTGTCAGGCTGCTCAGGATCCGTTGAATCTGAACCATGATGATCTTCTTCAAAGCTTGCGTAGAATACAGTATTACTATGGATAATATACGTACTTGGGTCATTGATTTCTATACCTTCAGGGTGATTTACATCCCTTACTATCCATTTATCAAACGCATAGTTCAAATTAGCCGTAGGCACTGGCATTGCAAATCCTGTGATATTGCCAATCCTTGTATTTGCAAGTATACCACTATATAAGGTAGTACCTGTAAGTGTACCATTTGTCTCTGCTACAAAGTTCACATTATATGTTTCTTCCTTATAATCCGGCTTTCCGTTCCCGTTGGTATCCTTTGCGAATTCAGCGTATACCACAGTATTTCCTGTTACCTTATAGGTCCCAGGCTCTGCCGTTTCGATACCGGCTTTGTGTTCTACATCCTTCACTACCCATTTATCAAACGCGTAGCCTTCATCAGCAACTGCCTTTGGCTCTTTGTAGCCTTCTGCACTGTTGATTGCTGTGCCTGAAAGATAATCTTTATATAACGTGGTTCCTTCCAGTTTTCCGTTTTCTCCGGCTACGAAGTTCACATTGTATGTTTCTTCCTTGTAATCCGGCTTTCCGTTTCCGTTGGTATCCTTTGCATAATAAACACGAATGATATTATTTGCTGCTTCTGTATCAATGGTTAAAGGATTGTTTTTTACCTTATCCAAAGCATACGGACTTCCCCCATACGTTACAGAGACATCCGGGTTCAGTGTAATCACTTCTTCGAATGCAGCATTCTTTGTATCGGTTTTCCCCTTTACACCGTCATAATAATATTCTATGCTGTAGTCGTAGCTGCCCTTTGTAAATTCAGCAATGAAACTGGTATCCTCATTTAAATCCAGTTTCGTTGTCGGTGTTTTCGGAGACCATTTCAAGCTATTCTGATCATAGCCTCTTGCCGCTGTAGCTGTAGCTATCTGTTCGTCACTCAGATGTCCGATTCCACCGTCTTCCACGGTTGCATATTCGCCATTCTTATACAGGGTTACGTAGAACATTTTATTTCCCGGTTCATTCTCATGTGCCGCATCTATTGTTCCGTTTACTGCTTTATACATCACCTTTATCTGATACTTATCCGGAATCTGATCCTTGTTTTCATCCTTACTATAATAAACCTTTATGATATTCTTCTTATTATCCGTATCGACACTCAGCGTATTGGCTTTTGTAAATGTAAAGTTTTCAATTGGAAGCTGACAGCTGGATCCTTCTATTATATCTCCAAATTTTGCATCCTTATATTCATCATCATGAATTTTTTTATTGCTATCCTCATCAAAATGCTGGATTGTATATTTCTGATCTGTTTTCTTCCATTGTGCATAAAGAGCTACCGAAGTTTTCACTGTAAATTTCGCATGTGCTGCATACCTGGTTCCTGATCCATCGGCCTTTGTATTCCATCCGGTAAATATATAGCCTTTTCTCTGTGGAAATCCTTCCAAACTGCTATAATCTTTTACCTCGTATTCATTTCCCGTCACCGCATGCTCAATCACGGATGTATCAAAACCGTCTATATTGGCAAAATAACCAATCTCAACCTCTACTGCCTTAATATAGCCATCCACATGCGGCTTTTGATTATCCTGTCTTTTTATTGAATACCAGACAATGTTAGTAAGCTCTATTTCCTTCCCTTTATCTACACCGTTTCTGACAGTGTATTTCAAAAGGTATGTGTCCTTCGGGAACGTAAATGTAGTTACTGTCAACACCATTTTCGTTCGTTATAGGCTTCTTGTTTACATAAGCTTTCTGGTATGCCTCATCACTTATAAATCCTGAGAAGCCGGTCCCCTGATTATGCATTATATCATTTCCTGCCCAGTTTGGGCCATACCATGGATTGCTGTTTGAAGGGACGAAATTCTTCGGATTGTAATTACCTGCCAGATTTTTCGGAAGCTCAGAGCTAGGTAATAGTACAAAGAATTCAGCCTTTTTCGTGTAAGTCTTATTCTCATAAACAGCTTTGAAATTCATTTTACTATGAATAGCCATAGCTGATATATCTTTACCGGAATATATTTTCTGATCCTGGTCCAGTTTCCAGCCTTTGAAATTTTTATCTTTCAGTACAGGTGTTGGAATCGCAGTTTCGGATATACGATTGCCTCTTTCAGCATGAACAATTACAGGTTCTTCCGAATTATTATAAGCACCCCCCGGCTAAATCAAATGATATATCGACAGGTGCGCTTAATTCAGCTTTGGAATATACAAGAGTAATCTCATTGCTTGTATTTTCCAATACCATAACGCTAGCATTCTCTTTTTAATGCTGTATACCCGTTAATTGCCTTTGCATCAATTGTCAGCAATTCATGCAGCTTCCCCTCTTTTACATCATCCGCTGCGAGCCGGTTCCCCTCCAGGTCCTGATAATGAATCGTAGCAGTCGCTTTCGTATAGACATTGATTACCAGATTTTTTTCTGATTCCCCAACCTCTCTGTTATAAACTATGCTGTTATCAAATGCCTCGCCATTTACTTTGACCTGTTCAACTGCATAGTTCGCATTAGCTGTTATTTCAGTTTTCTCCGGATTGGTAGCTGAACCAAATGTCAGTACCCCTGACGTCTTTTCAGCGCCATCCACATGCACTGCGACATTTAACTTTGAAACTCCCTCAGGAATATCACCGCTTCCTGTCTCATATACAGCGATTGGCTTATTCTCTGTTGTAATCTGTACAAAATCATCTGCGTAAGCTATATTGTCATTTGCTACAATAGTAGTCATAGAGGATGGTACCAGCTGCAATGTCATTACGATAGCTAACAGCAACTTACTGAACCCTTTTTTCATATACATCCTCTCCTTTCTCTTATGGTGTATATAAAGTATTTCCCACTTTACACGATTAGTATAGAGCTGGAGGAGTTAGAATTTGGTTAGATTGCATCCTCGGACAAAAAAAAGTTCAGCAGGTGCATGAACTCTTCATTTCTAATTTACTGATTTGTATTCTGTATATAATAGTGCAGTCGTTCCTTACGATTACGCACCTTTCCCTGAAAGCTCGAGGATACACGCTGTGCAATCCGATACGCATCATCCTCAAGCCGGCATGGCAGAAGGACAAGAAACTGATATCGGTTCAATCGGGTGAACACATCCCCGCTTCTTAAAGAGCTTTGTATGGAGACTTTCGCCTTTTCCAGTAATTTCTCCAGACGTTTCTCATCATCTCCGTCTGCTTTAATTTCGAAAATGAATAGAAAATACCGTAAATTCTCGCGTACTGCATTTCGCATGGAAATTTCGTAAATATAATCAAATGCAGTATTATCACAGTATAATGCCCCTCTGGAAATTTCCTTGCTCTTATAATAGGAGGTGATACCCTCAATATTTTTCTTCTCTTCATTATTTCCGATGATATCGGAATACAGCTCTTTCATTTTTTCTGAAAGACTGATCGCATATTCGCTTACCAGCATCCTGGTAGAGGTCTGGTAATATTCATATGCCGCAGCGTAATCGCCCTCACTGATGAGAGCCTGTATATAATAGAAATGGTTTTCTTCAACTGAGGGCTCCAGAGTGGCCGCCTTCAACGCAATGCTTTTTAATTCCGCATATTGCGCACTGCGAAGATAATACGCACACAGCTTATCCGTTACGGATAAAAAAACATTACGGAAATATTCCACCTTCTGCATGAACCACAGCTGCTCCGTATCGTTATATAAACCGCCATCATACAAATCAATGATTATTCTCGCATGTACGGAAGTATTGTCGTCATAGCTGGCTGCCTTTTCAATTGCCGCAAATTCCTTCTCAAACAGGGATGTATCGACGATGGTTTCAATCTCCGGCTGAAAACGGTAACCACCCTTTTCTGTGTGTATAAATTCGATATCCTGGAACGTATGAATTTCCTTCAGCAGCTTACGCAGACGGAAGATGTTGAATTTCAGAGAACTCAGCGGATTATCACTGTTTTCCCAAAACAGCTCCATCAGAAAATCTCTGGAGACGTTATTTTGATCCTGCAGGATCAAAACTTCCAACAGGCTGAGAGACTGGCGGGACAGATAATCCCGCATATTGAACACTTCTCCACCATATTCAATCGTAAAGCCGTCAAACAGGTGGATATACATTTTACTGCTGTTCATGAAATTCCTCCTCATCTCATTTGTATAATTGCTGCTAAGTAAATCCATATTCCAACACATAGATTCCCTCTGAAAAAAAAACCTGCCTTATCATGCTACTGCAAAATCGGAAGAATGTCCACAATAAGGCAATGATATTTGTAAAAAAAGAAATTTAAAAGCTGCTTCCCGGGGTTGGATGAAGTCTTATTCTTATGCATACAGATACATATGCTTAATTTTCATTCAAAAAAGCGCTCACCGTTTTCTTTATGAATTTACTGATACCGATATGTGACAAAGCTTCTTTGATAATGATT
>ENA-OQCB01000075-OQCB01000075.1-human-gut-metagenome-genome-assembly--contig:-NODE-75-length-45501-cov-5.025653_pt1 | contig 45501 bp, 39 predicted proteins | sample MGYA00242493_ERZ504568 | MGnify/ENA primary metagenome ERZ504568 (study PRJEB26092, sample SAMD00036229) | human gut metagenome | host: Homo sapiens | study: EMG produced TPA metagenomics assembly of...
ACAAGAGAAACGACTATTTTACACAATAAAAAAGCCGAAAACTTATATAATCTATGCCTAAATGGTAGAATGTTCAATTTTTGTATATAAATAGCTATCAGATTATAACGTTTTTCGTTCCGTTTCTGTGGGTGCTACTTCATCCGGAATACTAAATTCACGATTAGCAAACAAATCAGCAAGTCCTGAAATTTGCTTCAGGCGCAATAATTCATCACGATCCATACCGATATTCTTCATAATCCATTGATCGGACATACCTGCTTTGTCAAGTTCCGCAACGATGTTACACATCAATTCTATATTATGCATCCCACGAGCGCGGTTGTGACGTATAGTAGAACTCATCCGGTTCGACAAATCCTTGTCAATCACCACAATCGGAAGCAGCCCGTTTTCACGTTTATAAATTCGCTGCGAAGTCTTCAATACCGTATAGCGATGATAACCATCCACTAGAATATAACGGTCTTCCTCTTTATTATAATAACATACACATGGCATTGTAAAGCCATCTTCCCAGATAGAAAGTTCAAGTAATTTCATTTCGGGCGGTGCAACGACGTTCGGATTATAATCGTTTGCATATACTTTTTCTACGGGCACCGCTTTTACCTCGTAGACAGGACTTTTATCTACACTCATGATACTATAATTCTATATTGTTCCATTATTTGACTTCTCTTACTCATTTCTTCCTTTGTCGGTGAAAATCCCATATACTTGCATGCATGATCATTTTTGAGGATGCAAATACACATCCGTTTATACGTAGGTATTTCTTTAAACTCCGGAATATCTATATCATCCTGATATTCCATACGTACCGGCTTCTTTAGTGTTTTGTAATTACTGTTATCCATGACAATTATCGGTATTTTGGCATCAATTAACTTCCGGATAGTAGCGTCACTCAGGCAACCGCCTTTTGTCCGCCAAAAATTTACACTTACCGACAGTTTCCGGAGATAATTCTTCCGTGCCCGTTCCGGCAAAGTAGACAACAGGAAATACATAAACTCACGCCATGTATACCCTTCTGGCAGCTTCACTGACTGCCACCCCATTGCGTGGGTACCACCATACATACCTGTAAAGTTAACTCCGTTCACTCGTCCTACCATCTTGCCCCACGTATTGGGATCAAGTACCCGATAGAGCTGAAGACTCTCTTGTGCTTCATTGATAAAAGGACTTGCTACACGCTGACGCTCCAGATTGACTCCCGCCCGATAATAAAGGTCATATAGCACATTATAATCCCACTGGAATTTTCCGTTAGCCGTCCATACATCCGTTGTTTTCCAGTCATAGATAGGATAAGCATTATAAATGTCATTTCCCACTTTCGAAGTCCATTTATACTTGTGGTACATCTGAAATTTACGACTCATATAAATACATCTCCAACGATTGAAACTCTCCTGCGTACGAATACCGATCAGGCAACAAGTACGCACAGCATCATTCTTATTATGTATCCATTGCGCAAAACGCATCTGAAATTCATAATCCCACATCGTTGTATTATAAAACGGAAAGTCGTCTTTAGTCATTGCCTTTTTAGGCATGGGACGAACCCATATATTCTTTTTACTATCTTCCCAAGGACGCCAAAAAGACTGATACATAGAAGTGCAGGTAGCTACACGAAAAGGAATACATACCCGGTATACATCCAGAATATCCTTATTAGCTTCCAGTATCCGGTCCACATAGTCAATGGTCATTTTATACTGGATTTCATAATCCATGTGAAAAACTCCAAGACGTATCTTTAGATTATTTTTCCGGATGTAGTCAATACACATATTCAGCAACACCCCACTATCTTTACCTCCGGAAAATGATACATAGATATTATCAAATTCATTAAATATAACTTTCAGTCGCTCTTGTGCTAGTTCATATACATTCTTTGTGCCCGCTATCTTCTTTTTGCCCATAAATCATCTATACATTTTAACATACCGTGTCCACTTTTTATCCATGGATACAAATTCAAATTTCTCAAAGATTTCTTTGTCTTGTATCAGCGTGACAGAGTTAAGTAACCAAGTCTCAGATCCGAATTCAGCAATAACAGCCGGTAACAACAACGACAAAAGCTCCTCCCGTTCTGTCCCCTCTGCCTTCACATAATAATTATTGATTACAGCTTTCTTCCGACCTTTTTGCTCCACCGGAACGAAACCCAACACTTCCTTATCTTCAATTGCAATAAACCAGACATACTCCTCACCCGTCTTAAAAGGGTAATTATTGTTGGCGCGTATTACTTCAGGATCCATAACCAACGGTGCCAAAAGCCGATATAAGTGTTTGTCTTTTCCTTTTAATTGTATTATCTGCATCATATCATTCAAAAATGGACACACAAAAATAAGGAAAAAATATCAATTTAGTCATTTCTGTTCCTAAAACATTTGTTTTTCATGTTATTATCTTTATATTTCGATATTTTTGAAATCATGAGTTCACCATCCCCCTTTCACGTTTAAAATAAGTCAGCACGGTGGCATAGCTAAGATATTCCCGTCCGGGAACATGTGACCGGCTTCGGAATTGATAACGAGCAAATATAACTTCACATACCAACTTATATTTAAAAAACAGCTTTAACCTATGCTGCAAATAATCAAATTCACGACAAAGAGATGCAAAGACATTACTTATTTCGGCATTAGGAATCACCCGTGGTTCACGTTTCGATTTCTCTATATGTCTCTATTTCATGAAGGACATATTCCAATTGTTCTACTTCTTCTTCTGTTTTCCGCATTGTACATTTCATTTGTTCCAGTTTCTCCTTTTGATGAATGCACTGTTCCCGTTTGCGCTGTAAACGTTCTTCTATTACTTTTTTTCCTTGTGATATCATAAAAATTTAATTATATACTATTAGTAATACATTGCCGTCAATTAGCGGCTAAAAAAAGCCTTTATAAAATCTAATTTCATTTGCAAAGATAGAGAAGATTGTTTAATAATTAGATTTTTAATTAAAAATATTATTAATAATAGCACTTTTTAAAATTACCAGTACATCAAAAAAAAGCTTTTTCAGGCAAATTGACAAATTATACCTTTGCCGAAAATTAAATATAGCGAACAATGAAAGTCGAGGATGAAGATATAATGTATTTTAATACATTCTTTTTTTATTATATATATTAGTGGGCCAAAGAGAGGTCGAAGCATAAAATACCATATACTCCCCCTTATCTTCTACCACGACGTTTGAGAGTAATCAAAAAAAGGTCGCTCAAGGAGGTCCTAAAATGTACCTCCCAAGACGACTGAAATATTTTATATGTATTAAATAAGTAAACTTATGATTAAATCAACAGCAGAAATGCTAAAGAAGGGATATCTCCTTTTCCCTAAAGTATTGTTTGAGGAGCAAATGAAAAAGACAAAAGGTGCGACAGGATACTTCGACGCCTTCATCCTCGTGCTAACTCACGTCAATTACAGCACAACAGAATGTACTGTGAAACATTACACTTTTGAATGTCGGCGGGGCGAATCGGTTATATCCATTGCTCATTGGGCGAAATTATTTGGTTGGAAACGTAGCCGGACACGATATTTCTTCAATAAAATGTATGAAGAAGGGATTATAGAAAGAGTTATTAATCCGTATATCACTCACATACGTATCCCCAGTTATGATCTGCTTGTAGGACAGAAACGTCGCGAGAATGCCCACGAAGAAGCAAATGGAGTTACTTTCGAAGTATTCTGGGCTAAATATCATGAAGTAACTCAAAAGCCGAAAACCAATATCGGCCGGGCACGCCGGGAATGGAAGAAATTGTCTCCCCACGAACGCAGCCTGAGCTTGAAGAATATTGATGAATATTATGACAATCTGACAGATACAAAGTACTGTATGCAGGCTAGTACATATCTATCCGACAAAGCATTCCTGAATGAATATGATTATTAGTAAAGAAAATGAGTGAAATTATAAATCCACAGGATGCCGAACTTGAGGAAATCATACTTGGCAGTTGCCTGATTGAAAGCAAAGCAATCACATTGATTGCAGATATACTACGACCGGAAGCTTTTTATAATGAAAAAAATCTGGAGATTTACGCTACGTTACAAAGTATGTATCGCAACGGACAGAAAATAGATATCATAACAGTCAAAGAAGAACTTGCCCGACGCGGCAAACTTGAATTCATCGGAGGACCTTACACGCTGGCACACATCAGCGGGCGTGTAGCTTCCAGTGCTCACCTCGAATATCATGCACGGATTCTTAAACAGAAATATATCCGTCGTGAAACGATTCTGGGATTCCACAAGCTTCTGGCGTTGGCTGCCGACGAAACCACCGATATAGACGATACATTGGCAGACGCTCATACCCTCCTTGACCGACTGGAAAATGAATGTGGAACTACCGAACATCTACGCTCCATGTTACAACTGATGGATGATACGATTAAACAAATAGAAGCGCGCATCAGCTCCAACAAGAATGGTATAACGGGGCTTCCTACCGGATTCTCCGATCTTGATCGCCTGACATGCGGCTGGCAACCAGGTGACGAGGTAGTCATTGCTGCCCGTCCTGCAGTAGGTAAAACGTCATTCGCCCTGCACCTGGCGCGTGCCGCTGCTTCTGCCGGTTATCACATAGCTATATTCAGTCTCGAGATGCTAGGAGAACGTTTGGGTGACCGCTGGTTACTGGCTGCTACCACCAATGTCAACCCCGACAATGTACGCAGCGGCCAACTTACACCCAGTGAACAGAGGCAACTGCACGAAGCAGCAGCTGAGTTGTCCCGTCTACCTATTCACATTGATGATAACCCGTCAGTGAGTATGGATTACGTTCGTTCTTCCGCCAAACTGCTACAAAGCAAAGGTGAATGCGACGGTGTCATCATTGACTACCTGCAATTATGTGACATGAAAAGTGATCGGAACAACCGCAACCGCGAGCAGGAAGTAGCCCAAGCCAGCCGTAAAGCCAAAATGCTGGCAAAAGAACTAAATATTCCCGTCATACTACTCAGCCAATTAAACCGTAATGTAGAAGGGCGTCCTGACAGTCGTCCTAGTTTGAGCGACCTGCGGGAAAGCGGAGCTATCGAACAAGACGCTGATCTGGTATTGATGCTTTCACGCCCTGCTCTTTCCGGACGTGACACAGACCGTAAAAGTACGTATCCAACTGAAGGACTGGGAGTGATAGATATTGTCAAACACCGCAACGGTACGACAAAAGAACTTTATTTCAGACATGACCCGAGTATGACAAAACTGGAGGACTACGTGCCCGGCATAGCCTGGATGAAAAAGAATACGACTGCCTGACCTGTTTCAACCGACCGTTTGACTTATATAAATCGAGCGGTCAATTCAACGTAAACGACTGTATGTTTACACTAAAACGACCGCTCCTTATTAAGAAAAGAAGCGGTCGTTTTCATTTAAAAGAGCAGTCATTTTACATCCGCATGTTCATGCATGAAAACGTATCCGTCCGGTTCCCCCAAATAACGTACGATAAGCCTGACTTCCCGCGCACTGAACATTTTCATTTTCGGATGAAAATCTCCTGCCATAAGTTCCTCCATTAAGGGCATACAATTACGCATCCAACGACGGAGCTTTGCTACAGATACGGGATTACTCAAATTCGGGAAATACATTCTCGCCAACTCAATCTTATCATAGCATCTCACATAAAATTTTACTTCTTCCATTTTATCCTACTTATTCTGTTATTAATGATATAAAGATAGTGTTTTTTACATACCTCAGCAAGTATTTAGTCAAATAAAATAACCGCCGTTCAATAACGTTCACTGACGTTCATCACCCATTCTCAATATGGTATCTTTGCGGTGTAATCGATTACAGAGATATGATTTAAGAATTAAGAATCAATTAAAAAAGAAAGATTTATGGCACAGAAGTATGTCGTGGTAGAACGTAAAAATCCGTTAAAGCCACAAGAGCCGGCCAAGTTTTATGCAATGGCTCGTAGCAATCGCAGAGTGGATACAGACGAAGTTATCAGTCGTGTATCAGAGCGTTCCTCTTATTCTATCGGTGAGTTGAAAGGATGTATTACTGAGTTTCTGTTGGAAATGAAGAATCAGTTGTCATTGGGTAATATCGTCCTGCTTGGCGATATGGGGAGTTTCCGTGTAACGATTGTTACTGGTAATGCCAGCGAAACGGCAGAGAAATTTCAAGGCGGCCACCTGTATCAAAATTTCCCGTGTCCGTTTTCATCCGGGAAAGCATGCTTCTGGACATGTGTAAGGCAATGAAATATACACAAGTAAAGCAAAGGTGAAGGAAGTGAAGGTGACGACGTTGTAGTACCTGATCCGGATGAAGACAAAGGACAAACACCGGACCCGAGCATATAAAATAACACGATATTTATGCTTCACAGAGTTGCCGGTTTAATGCTGGCAACTCACAAGTCAACTCTATTTTATAATCTCATTTTTATTTTCAATTATTTAAAATCAAAAGTCATGAAAAAAATCAGTTTGGAAACAAATTTTACAAATCTTTATCACGGTAGCCACTTCAATCATCTCTGCCTTGGGGGTAACCTCTTGTGTAGCCCATATCTAAACGAACGAATAAGATGAAAGAGTTAAAAGAATTTTCTTCAGAAGAAGAATATGTGCCACGAAGCATTCAATATATTGTAGTACATTGCAGCGCTACGCGTGCCAACATCCCCTTTACAGAAGAACAATTACTCAAATGCCATTTGCAACGTGGTTTCAAATACATCGGATACATTTTTATATCACCAGGGACGGAGAACTTCATCACTGCCGTCCGGTATCAGAGCCGGGTGCGCATGTGCGAGGCTTTAACCGGCACAGCATAGGCATTTGCTATGAAGGCGGACTGGATGAAAATGGATACCCGGCAGACACTAGGACCCAGGCGCAGCGTTTTACACTACTCGATCTGTTAACTATACTCAGGCATCAGTATCCGAAAGCACAAATCCTGGGGCATTATCAACTTAGTGCTTCGATTCATAAAGCCTGTCCTTGTTTTGACTGTCGAAAAGAATATGCAGAATTATAAAAAATATCAACGATCTTCACAGACAGTCGATATAGTGGAAAATTTGCATCAGTCATTATCCTGATGCGAGGGTGTGGTCAAGAAATATATCACTATATAGTTTCCTAACCAGCATAGCTTCAAATATCTAAACAGCTACGGGAAATAGTACTTCACTGCCTCCCATAGCTGTTTTATCTTTATTTTTCCTGCCCATAACCATAGCCATACCCATACCGTTTGCCATAGCCGTAATGTTTGCTATACTTACCATAGCCATAATAATAGCCATATTTTCTTTTCTTCAGGTCTACTCCATTAATAATAGTACAAAGATTAGGCAACTTCTGTTCATGAGACAACTCATTGATCAATGTATATTCGGCTTTATGAGTATAGTCGGCACGACATACGTATACCGACAAATCAGCCACACGCCCTATCAATAAAGTATCGGTAACCATACCGACAGGAGCTGTATCCAGAATTACATAATCAAAATTGTTCTTGAGCATATCAATAGCTTTATCCAAGCCATCACGAGCCAACAATTCCGTCGGATTAGGAGGAACGGTTCCGCCCGGAAGAATAAACAGGTTCTTATTCACATCGGACGGTTGCACAAGACTCATCAGATCCATTTCCGGATTGGACAGATATTGAGTTATACCTTTCTCCTTGCTCGAAAGACTAAAAACCTTGTTCAATCCCGGCTTACGGATATCAAGACCTACAATCACAACTTTCTTCCCCAAAAGAGACAGGCTGATAGCCAGATTAGCCGAAGTGAAAGATTTACCTTCACCGCTGACCGTTGAAGTCACAAGGATTACTTTCCTGTCATTCTGAAGCATAAACTGGATATTCGTCCGGATGTTACGGAAAGTTTCGCTCATCAGGTTATTCTGGTTCTCGAATACGGCGATAGAACCGTCTTTGGCGTTCTTCTCATTAGTCAATGGGATATCACCAACAATCGGAACACTCGTCAGTTTCTCCACATCCGCATGTCCTTCGACCCTGAACTTCGTCAGGTCAACCAGGAAGATAACGGCAACAGGGATCACAAATCCCAAAACCAATGCAACCAAATAAATAATACCGCGCTTGGGAAATACCGGAATATCATCAGCGATTGCTTCATCTATTATCTTCGCATTATTGGCAGTGGCAGCCAGCATGATGGCATTCTCTTCACGCTTCTGCAACAACATCAAGTACAATCCGGCCTTTATTTCCTGCTGACGGGCTATACTCACATACCGGCGTTCCTGACCGGGAGCGTCACTGATACGACGCATATAGCGTTTGGCTTCGCGGTCCAGATCAGCTTTGGTTATAAACAGCCCTTGGAGCGTGCCTTCAATGGTAGCCTGCACATTCGCCTTCGTCGCACGGATACTGGTATCCAAATTGACGATAGCCGGATTACTCTCCGTAGAAGTGCGGAGCAGACGCTTACGTTCAATGAGCATCTCATTATAACGATCGATCTGCGTGGCAAGGGCCGCGTCCTTCAAGCCGACATTGCTCGGTAACACTTCATATTCACTATGACTTAAATACCTCTTCAAATCCTCCACCAGGCTGATCTGAGTCCGGTTTTCCACCTGCTTCTTCTCATATTCGGCATTACCGGACAAAGCGATTTGCGCGTCACTGCTCAAATCCGTTATTCCCGCATCACGCTTGAAAGTTTCCAGGTCAGCTTCCGTGCTCCCCAGTTCCTTTGAGATAATGCCAATGCGTTCATCGATAAACTCCGCCGTTTTCTGCGCTATCTCATTCTTGTCATTATTCGTGTTGCGATTATACATCTCCAGCAACTGATTGATAAAATCCTGTCCGCGACGCAAGCTGGAATTCTTCAAGGAAACCGTTACCACAGAAGTCGTTTGCGAGGTAGGTACGATAACTAAATTTCCACAATATCCTCTTGCCACATTCATGGGACAGCTAATGGTAGCTGTGATATGCCGTGCGCCCTGAACTGAAGAAGCCCCCTCCACAGGGATAGAATCAGTAACCTGAAAGAAAGAAATCGTTCCCCGGTCAGTAGGAAGAATGGCAGGCAACTTTTCGAAATGTTTCTGAATTTCCCTATCATCCATTTTCACGTTCACATCCAAACTGCCCTGTGGCTGTACCACCATTTCAACAACAATGTCTTTTTTCAGCTTTTCCGCTTCTTGCGGAGTCATGTTTACCTGCACCGGAGAAGTCTTGTACAACTCTTTCGAAGGGATGAGATCTTCATCCTTATAAGTCACATAGAGATTCAGATAATTGACAACTTCTTTTACAAGCGTCTTGGAACGCAGCACCTCTATTTCGTTATCTATACTTTGCGAAGAAGTGATTAATCCGCTAAGGCCCAGTTCATCCAAACCGCCCACATTATTTGAGGCTCCTCCTTTCTTATCATCCTTTATCAGAACCGTAGCCGAAATGTTATATACAGGAGTAGCAACATACAAATAAACATAGGCGGCAATCAAACAAGCCACCACCGTTCCTACGAACCAAGGCCAGTGGATCAGGCATTTGAAAAGCAGTTCCTTAATATCTATTTCCATATCCTCCGCTTCGCGCAGTTTCTCGTTTGGTAGTTCCTCTTTCATTGTTCCGGTATTATCTTAAAATGTTATACAATAGACTGGCAATGGAAATCAGGATAGAAGTGGCGGAGAACCACAGGCTGGTACTGCTTCCGATGTCCGAATTACGGGCCTTGGCCTTGTTGGGAGTGACATAAATAATATCATTCTGTTGTAACCAGTAGTAAGGTGAAAGAATCGTCTCTGCCTTGTTCAAATCCAAGGTTACAATCTCCTGTCTGCCGTTAGCGTCCTCCCTTATTAATTTAATGTCATCACGCAGTCCATATACGGTCATATCTCCTGCCATGGCCAATGCTTCCAATAAGTTTACTTTCTCATTCGAGATAGTAAAAGTGCCGGGACGGGCAACTTCGCCGATCACTGAAATCTTATAATTCACCATGCGGACAGTCACGATAGGAATTTCCTTTATATAAGGCTTCAACTTTTCTACAATCATTTGTTCCGTTGCCTTCTTTGTCAACCCTCCCACATGGAGTTCACCCAATACCGGGAAGTTTATCTTTCCTTCATTATCCACCAGATATTGCTGCAGAACCGGCTGAGCGGTTGTATAGTTCGAAGCAACATTACCCTGTGTAGCAACTGTCAGATTGAAAGGAGCTGCCAATTCAGGACTGGTACATGACACCACAATGGTCAACAAGTCTTTAGGCATTATCTTCGCATCATACAGCTGTTCGTTCTGAACTCCATGCGATACGGCCTCTGCATCCTGCAGATAGGGTACTTTTTTATAAGACTGACAACCAGTCATCACAAAAGCCAGCAATACAATTAAAAAGAATTTATTCATCTTATTTTTACTGTTATTTATTAGAATTTCTTACCGAAAACAATACAGATAAAGGTCTTTATTAATATTTTAAAATCAAACCACCAGGAGCGATGTTGCAGATAAAACAAGTCATAACGTAAGCGACGTAACATCTTTTCTATCGTATCTGTATAACCGTTATAAAGCGTTGCATACGAAGTTACCCCGGGACGAATCTGATATAAAAAGCGGTAACGCGGATCATGTTCCATTATTTGGTCAATATAAAATTTACGTTCCGGACGGGGACCGATAAAAGCCATATCTCCACAGAAGACATTCCAAAGTTGCGGTAACTCATCCAAATGGTGTTCGCGTAAAAATTTACCCACTTTAGTTAACCTGGGATCTCTTCCGCCTTTATATAACTGAGGTCCCATAGATTCAGCATCCAGTCGCATACTGCGAAACTTATAAATATAAAACGGGCGGCCAAAACGACCGACACGCTCCTGTTTGAAGATAGCCGGGCCGCCATCCTCACGCTTCACCACCAGATAACAGATTAAGAACAATGGAGAAAATATTAATAATAAAACTCCCGCAATAATGCAATCCCCTATTCGCTTTACATTACGTTCAAAAGCATTCATTCCGTCCGGAATGAAGTCCTCACTATACCCCATATTTTTAAAATTGAAAGATACCTTAATACTTTTTCGTATACCAAACTCCTCAAACCGTTTGGCATCATACGGACACAAAAACGGACACATACATTTCTTAAGAATACATGTAAACTGATTAAGCCCATTTGCAATATTTTTCTTTGAAACCGTATTTCACTTTTCGCATATTTCCATCCTCCGCGTCTTGCAGACATAGCACTTCCGCCCCGTACATTGACCAGCACGTCCTGTACATTATACAATTTCACCCCATTCTTTATCATTCTTGCCCACAACCAGTAATCCTCAAACAAGTAAAAATGCTGGTATCCTCCTGCATCAAGCACTTCTTTTTTACTAAACATTACTGTCATATGATTCAACGGATTTTTCAACTGACACATTCTTCTAAGCTCTCTATCTGTTTGTGGAAGCTTCCGATATGAAATTATACTTTGGGGATCATTATCAAATTCAGAAATCCATCCTCCTACAACAGAAACTTCCGGATTTTCTTCAAATACTTTTAATTGAGCTTCAAACCGGTTAGGTAACGATAGGTCATCACTATCCATACGTGCAACCAAATCATAAGTACATGCGGATAAGCCTATATTCAGCGCATTGCCCAACCCCATATTCTTCGCTAACTTTACTATTTTCAAAGTGTTATATTTCTCACAAAAATCGGTAATGACAGCCTCCAGCTCAGTTGTCAATGGACCATCTTCAACCAATACGACTTCTGTAGGTGGCACAGTCTGTTCAAACACACTATGCAAGGCAGATCTTAAATAATCGCTCTGCTCACGTGCATAGACTGAAATCAATACACTGAACTCCTTCATTATATTATAGATTTATAAAACTGAAAATCTGTTTTAAATTTAACATTGGCTCGTAGCCAAAGCGATTTTGCCAAAAACCATATTAGCATAGTCCCTACATCTTCTTAAGATTTTTTCAAGTGTCCTTATACCACTTATAGAACACGTTATGGGGAACTTTATTCCTCAAACAGAAGGACTGCAGAGATTCTCCATGAGGCAAAGCTCACTCTGGTACTGAAAGTAAAACCTTTCAAGTTTGAGCCATTATTTGAGTGCTTACATACAGAGAATTTCATAAATGTAGATATACAGATTGTTACTTACCTAAGAGCAACAAAGACAAGCAACGGTTCTTGCCAATTAGAATATGACACAAGTAGCTTATTATTAAAACCATTATCCACATACCGCATACACATAACCAATAAGGCAGTTGTAGGGTATCAATATCAAGACAGGAAATAAGTAGAGCAATAACAGTTAGGTGGATAGCATAAATACTCAATGTCCCCCATTTTGTATTATGCTGATTTACAAACACATACACCCCATCTATTCCTTGTAGGCATGAAAAGTCCTCTCCGGATGAAGCGTCCACATGTACGTAAAACTCCACATGAGGAGCTTTTAGCCGCTGTATTGTATGAAGCAGCAGCTCCGGGTTTTTATAAGTCAAAAAGAGATAGACAATATTCATATCTTCTATGTTATAGTTTTATCCATTTATCAGAAACAGGGTCTTCTATCGGTGAGTTCATCCACCTTTCGGGCGCGACCACCACCTTCTGCGGATTGCGGTTCAGCCAAGCTCCCCACCAGGAGAAAGAAGAGTTGGCAATGATATTGTGCCGGCACAGGCTCATCAACCGCATATCCACATAGCTTTCCGCACCCTTGTTCCAGTCTACATACACCACCTCCTTCCCCGGCAATAAAGCACGCAGATGGCTTTCGCACCAAGCCATATCGTTGGAAAAGACACAATACAGCTGCGGATTTACCCGCTCTTCCATGTAGTGTATCGCCCGTTTATAATAGTCCAAATCACAAATTCCCCGAAAAAGCGGATGGTTTACGTAATCCCCGCGGCGGACATGCAATGAAGCACTGTCGCTTGCCTGAAGCAGTGCCCCTATTTCCTTGTTCCGCCCGTCGACCGGCTCCGGAAAGGAGAATGCTTCCCAAATAGTTTCCTTCATGTCGCAGAAATATTCCTCATGCTGCCAATAACCGTCATAGTAACAGTCTCCTTTACGTGTTAAAACGGCAGCATCAAAGGAGAAGTTTTTCCGCTCCACGCACATGGTTTTACGTTTTGGCAGAATGTATTTCCCTATTTTCCAGAACCGGTAATTCGGATATGGATATGCCACTTTCAAAATATCCCTCCATGAAGCGACGGGGGCTTTTTGTGCAAATATCCGGTCTACCTCAAAACCATTGTGCAGGGGATAGTTCCTGAAACAGGATGTATCTATCATCACCTGCTCATGAGGGAACCGCTCTTTCAATGAAAGGAACAAGGCATACTGGAACATCTGGTTTCCCAGACCTCCGAGAATTTTTACGATTTTCATTATCTGATAAGTTTTTAAAGATACCAGCGAATCGCTCTATAAATGACACTGACTGTTTTTTTCAGTTTCCCCTTCAATGAGTAATCACGTCCTTTGTTAAAGTAAGGATCAAGTTTTACTTTGTCACGGAAAATAATTTTAGGTGAAAAATCACATGTAATCCACTCTTCCGGGAAACAATATTCGGCAGAAAGCACTTTGCAGTCATGAGTCCGGAAATATTTGTTGATATGGCTTTCATCATGGACTAACGCCACGATACCTTTTTCATAATCGGCATAGATATTCTCCGACAGAGTTTCTGCCATTTCCAAATAGTCGGCAGCTTCTCCTCCGTTTATTCCACCCATATAATAAATATATGGCTTGTCTTCCCGGGGAGGTATATACGCCGATGAATGCTTGTTACGTTCGTAGGGATAAAATGCCGGATGCTTGAAAGGCTTACGCTTGCCCGGCCACTCTGCCCCTACAAGCTTTTCCCCATTCAGCGGCAATAATTCCTTTCCTACAGGGGCTTTAAACTCCGCATTGCTATTGAAAAAGTAAATATAATCCGTCTTCTCTAATTCTTGTCTCACTTGTAGGAACATATCGAAGCGGAAAAGAGAGTCTGCCGGAAAGCCTGCGTACTCTTTTTTTATCAAGTGTACATTGGCTTCGTCAGACAAAGACATATCATCCGTGAATACATAGTATTCCAATTGGGCAATATCCTTTAGCAGATACTTCTCACACGATTCAAAGAAACCCTTGAAAAATTGGTTGTACTTGCCTGTACATATATATAGAATAGCTACTTTCATACTCTATTGCTTCATTTTATTTCCGTTGACATGTTCTAATATCCACTGTTTGTCATAATGGTCTTGCAATATTACAGGTACCGGCATGGCGATATACTGATATCTGGAATTCAGTATAATGGATCTATAGTTTACGGTATTACACAGAGTTGTCATTATTCCGCACCATAAAAGAATTGTTATAAACCGTTTCCTAACGTAGGAGTGCTGTTCTATTTCCAGTAAAAGGAAAATGCCTATGGTGGAAAGTACAAATGTCAGTCTGTACAGCATTGTCATATTGGAAATGAACATTACAGCCATCCCTATCCACACCGCAGCCATACGCGTCCATCTGCATGAGTGATACTGGGCGACTCTGGTGGGATTAAAGTATTGATATACAAGCACTAATAGAGGAAGAAGAAACAATCTGACACCAATGGTAAGAATAAAACCATAAATAGTGATAGCAGAATTGTCGGAAACGCTGTTGCCTCCCCCGAAATACCAGTCCGCGCGCCGTCCCAATAAGTAACTGAAGTGTGAAATTATAGGAATTAACACAACAGAAAGCAAGCCGAAAAATACGATTGTCTTCCGTTTGGTGGAGCACAGCCAATACAGCAGTACACTTATAGGAATGAAGAATGCGAATGATACATGAATTTGTGTGGCGAACAAGGCAAAAAATAAAGCCGGAAGCCAGGACTTCTTATTGAACACCAAATGCAAGGCGTAAATATACTGACAAACGGCAAAACCGTATCGTACCCCGCTGGTAGTCATGATGAACTCAAAGAACAGATACATGATGCAGAAACGCATGAAGCACTTCCCCGCTATGTATATTCACGCTCCGATGTTTCAATCATATAATTGAATATGACTGTCAGCAAGAAGAAACTCTCTGTTACTGAAAACAACCGGAGATATTGATATGGAATGTTGCCGTTTACCAATATCCAGTTTACGATAGGGATAAAGTAATCCGCGGACTGCTTGTTCACATACGCATAAGAGAAAGGTTTGTCTAAATAGTGATAAATATTGAGTGAATGCCTGAACAAGTCGGACAATGGAACTTGTAGCCATGCAAGGAATCCTAAGAATAAGGCAAAGAAAAAGTACGCGCTACGCTCTTGCCTATATATTCCCAACAGAATGTAAGGCAACGCCAGCAACGGCGACAGCAAGAACAATGTCGCTACCGTCACCGTATACAGTCGTATATAACCATTATAATACATGATATGAGCTATTACTAATATCCGAACAATGTTTTTTGATGCTCTAAACTGAAATCAAAGAAACTGTACGGAACAAGATGAAACCATTCATCTCTATAAATCAAGACAATGAGTATTCGCAAAACCAATATCGCGACAACCGCATATTTTAATATTTTCAATCGCTTGGCCGCTTCCTCCTGATACAGGCTGTTTATAAAGAGTACAACCGCATATTGCGAGAAGAACATACCGAAGCGGAAAAGGGCTAAAACATGGAAGTGCCCATATGTTGACAATCAATGCTGACAAGGCGAATGAAACATATAATTTGTCCTTTTCAATCTCTTCTTTATACTTGTTGCCGTAAATATAATAAAACAACAGGCACGCAAGTATGAATAATGTATCCAACAATTGCGCCAAGGGAACCGCCTCCCGCTCCATGCCTGTTACCAAGTATTTACTATCACCATAGCACCAATAAAATATATATGACACGGATACAGCCAATGACTGCCTGATTGCGCTATAACATCCGAGCAGGAGTGTACTTGTCATCAGGACAAAAACAGCAAACGCGACATGTGAAGTCGACTTATTCAGAAACCATAACAGGGAAGCGGTCGTTATGAATGAAGTGATGATAATGAGAGAATACGGCTCTTTTGAAATGACCAGTCCTATAATTCTAAGAAATATCTGAAATCCTTCCTCGAAATTAGAGGAAGAGTCAAAAGTGTACCAAGGTGTATTGTCGAATGGCGTGTTGGAGAACAAGTGCCTTACATGTCTGTAATAATGCGCCGTGTCGTTTAATATTGGTAAGTCTCTAAATCCAAAGAATATAAACAGCAGAAGAAAACACATGACGATTTGTGTATTTTTCTGCACCTTTTCTCCTTTAAAATGCCAAGATATATACTCAACAAGCAAAAAGGAGAGACAAAACAGGATTATAACTGACATTTCATTTCGCTATTAAACAACCTTATCCATAGTTTTACCACGTTTTCAGGCATAAGACGTTCCATTGAGTTCATCACATTCATCACATAATCCACTTTAAAATTATCCGCCAAACGTAATACCTTATCAGCATACTTATCCATATCAAACGGCTTCACAAGAAAGCCATTCTTGCCATCCTCAATTATTTCATGTATGCTTTCAAAAGAATCAAAAGCAATGGGTACGCAACCGAATTGCATCGCTTCTGTCAATACAAGTCCCCATCCTTCATGATTGCTAGTCAAACAAAAAATGGAAGACTCTTTGTAATATTTGATAGGATTTGCAAACCCTGCAAACTCTACACGCTGCAATGATAGTTTTTTACTCAATTGTTTCATTTCATTGCTAAATGGTCCGTCACCAACAATCACAAGATTCCAATCCGGTAATTGTTCTTGTAGCTTTTTCCAAACTAACAAAATACGATCCGGCCTTTTTTGGGAAAAAAGTAGCCTACCACACCATAATAGCTGTTTCTTTTTCTGATAGTTATTCATCTCATAGGGAAATGATAACATATTATTAATAGCTGTTAGTTTAGAGGATTCTTTTATACCAGACAATTTGATATATGATTCCTTAAATTCATTACTTAATAATACAATCCTGTCACTATTAAGATACAGATTCTTGTACATCCGACATTGATCATACATGAAAATGTAACGGAGAGGGAAACGTGTACATACATCCCGCAAAAGATTAATAATATTCTCTTTTAAAGACAAATATTTGAAACTCACAAGATTTCTATTTCCTTTTATTCGCATATCTGGCGAGAAATGCAATACAGAAATCAGTTTCACACCGGACAAACTTTTTACTTCATAACAAGTACGGTTATAAAGTTCCGAATGGGAATTCTGATTCAACAATATATCCACCTTTTCCTCTTTTAGAATATGTGCCAACGCCTGTACGTTCTCGATGCAATAATCCAAAGTTTTAGGTAGAAGCACTTGTTTGGCTGGTAGTGTATAAGGTTTGCTGTAAGGAGATTTACGACAAGCGACAAACAGCACTTCTACCCCTTCCTTTATCAGTCCCTCGGCCAATGAAACAGAAACACGCTCAATCCCTCCGATAGTAGGATTGAACTCCTGCACACTACAGATTGCTATTTTCATGCGAGTATGGATTTCAAGTAATTCAATGAACTTTCCCGATAAGCGGAAAGCCGTTTGTTGACCTCCTCATAATTGATGGTGGGAGCCGTAATGGCGGCATCCACATCGGTGACGACACGCTGTTCTATCCCAAGAATGTCCAATAGGTTGGATATTCTAAAGATTTTGGAAGGCTCACTGATATATACATAGAACGGCTTGCCGAACAATATGGAGAAAACGGTAGCGTGAAAGCTGTCCGTTATGACTACTTTTGTGGAAGCTATGGCATACAACCATTCTTCTATGGAAAGAAATTTCATGTTTTTCTTTCGTTCCGGTTGCAAATACCCGTAATGCTTACGGATAGGAAGTCCTGTCTTAACAGATAACCCTTTGGCAAAAGCATTCATTTCTGCGGTATCGGATAATGAAAGAAACAATATCTCGTTTCTTTCTTCCACTTTGTGCGGCAATAAGTCTCTGTAACTTTCAAGCAACAATGTCGGGTCAATCACTTCCACCGCATCAATCCCGTTACGTCGCAGAAACTCTACCCCGAATTTCTCACGAACTGCAATTCTCTTGAATAAAGAGAGGGCTTTCATATCCAATTCGGATTTTCTTCTCTCCTCGTCCTTGATGTTGCCGAAACTGGCCGCGTATGCATACCTGTTTTTTACATCGTTCTTCAGAAAAGAAAAACAGAAAGCTGTCCGTAAGTTCTGGGTTATCCCCGGATTCCAAACCTGGTCGCTGCCTATCAGATAATAGTCGCCCTTATTCCACGGGTAGGACTCCAGCTCAGCTGTAGTATGAAAATTACCTATCTGATTGGGACAATGCTTCTTGCTGAATCGCTCCGCCAGCGCAAAACAATGTGAGTATCCCTTCATCCACTTATGCAGACCAAGCAATACCCTGTATTTGAGGCTGTAAGGGAAACGTCTGTAATCCATGTCCAAATTGATGATGTAGGGTACATGACCGAGATTCTCTATTGTCTTGTACAAGGCGTATGCCTGTAGTACAGCTCCATAGTTCGGTTCTTTGTGTATGGTGAGGATATTTACATTGTGCATAATTGATAATTTTTATTTAGTGCGACCGATGTGTTCAGTTATTTTTCGCTGGACACTTTCCGGCAGAATGGCTTTGGCGATTCTTTTTGCAATGCCTTTCGCCGATTCGTTCAATGTGTTCATATACAGAATCGAGGCGTTTTCGTCCACTTCGTTGGTAAAAGCTTCCCAAACCAAAGGTTTGTCCGTCAGTTTGCAGGATGTGAACCAATCTATGTTCTCAAGAAAACTGTTTTTATCGGTTGACGCACGATATTCAAATCCTAAAGCACCGGCAAAATCACGGACCAATCTCGGCGATTGCGCGCCGAAATGACCACGAGCCGCAAAATATTCATTGGCGGCATCACCGAACTTGAAAGCCGGATGAAGGTAATTTTTAAACTCTATTCCTTCTCCGTTATTTACAAGAAGAATTCTTATGTTATTTTTAATATAGTGGTTGCCAAGGGCGTTGAGATCATAAAAGAAAGCTAAATCGCCCACCACTAAAAAAGATATTTTTTGGGGGGCATTAAATGAAGCTCCAACAAGTGCCGATATAGGTCCGTCAATACCAAATCCGCCGGTATTACATTGGAAATGAACGCTGCCGGGAATATTAAAGTAATTCCATGAACGCAGAGAGTTCAAGATACCGACATGGAGAATTGATTCGTCCGGCAGCTTTCCCGATAGTTGGCTTGCCATCCAGATATTCGAAAAAGGTATGGCGTCGACATTGATTTTGGCGCGTGTAGTCTCTATTTCCGTCCGGCATTCTTCAAGGAAAGTGTTTTTTGCTTTTGCCGGGACATCCATAGAAGCATAATGACGGAAAAACCATTCTTCTTCGGTTTGAAATACATATTTCAACTTTCTAAAATGGTCGCGAAGTTCACCGTCAGGATTTACCCGCCACACTTCTTGTGGGAAAGCCTTCATATATGCTCCGGACACTTCTCCGATGTGTATGAGGAGACCTACATGATTAATCTCACAATCTTTTTGCGATTGAGAACTTAATAAGGGGAGCAACACTTTAAACCGCCCATTATAGCCACTCGTATTATCGCAAAAAACCACAGCACCGTATTTCTCGCAAAAGGCATCGACAGCTTCTGTCAGGCCTGAAGTGAACCGTGAATGGTTACCCACGAATATGGCTATACGCGCGAAATCGCCTAATGGAGGAAGAACGTCAGTGCAGCCAAACCGGAATATGGCATTGGCCGGAATAATTTCTTTCACAGTATAATCACCGGACACAAGCGTCACACAATTAATATGTGCCGGTCCGCCACCATTACGGCGCAACGCAAGAATGGCTTTGTTGGCTTTTATCGTATTGCCCCATTCATCATCAGCATCTTTACAAAATTGAAGATGAACACTGCAAACGTATGTATCTTGCGGATGGCTCAAACGATTGATCGTTTGAGGATTTAAGTGTCCGTATGTATCCACCTCACGGGCACCGGTTATGGCAAGTACAGGCAATTTGCGGTAATGCGCTTCAGTTATCGCCGGGAAATAGTCTCGTGAAGCTGTCGCACCCGTACAAGTGATAACAACCGGCTCACCGCTTTCTGCGGCTAAGCCGCATGCCATGTATGCGGCAGAACGTTCGTCAACACAAGAGATAACATCGAACCATTTGTCATATTGGACACTGGCCACGAATGGCATGTTGGTTGTTCCCGGAGAAGCGATGATTTTCTTTATTCCATGTTGTTTCAAAAGAGAAACAAGGATTTGCATATTGCGTTCAGCGCTATAATATTTAGTTTCCATAGATTTATTTTCCGATAACCAAAAATATGCGATTAAACAACGGTTTTGGCATATATCTCACAAGCAATTGTTTTACTCTGTTTTTAATACCCCTTATATTTTGCAATGGTACATACGAATTTGCAAGCCGGGCATGACAAGGAGCCGGGATTGACCTGAAGTTTTCCCTTTTAAGGAATTCGGTAAGACAATGCTCCAACCCCTTTTTCACTTCCGTAAATTTCAAATCCGGCAAAACGCCCATCAACTTGGCATTATTGAATCTTCTGTTGTAAAGCCGATCGTACTTTGCGTGCCATTGCCCTTGTCTGAACCTGAGATTCAAACTTTCATCCGTCCATTTTACACGCATTTTTATGTTTCGCTCACGAAGAAGAACCATCTTATATATATCGAGAATCTCATTCCACTTCAACGATTGATTCGTTGTTATGGTAAAGTCCTCGCCGAACGCTTTGTCATTCCCGATCAGTTTACTTATGGCAAAAGCTACATCTTTCGCAAAAGTAAGTGTGGTGTATTGTTGTGCTATATCTTTACTGAACAAGACCTCTCCACCGTTAAGACAGCGCCATAACCACAACTCTTTCTCATAACATCCCAGTTGCAAACGATTAGAGTTAAAAGTTATATAGGGCCTTACAATTGTCCAGTTTGTCAATCCGGTCTGTCGCAATATATTTTCACATAACGCCTTGTTTATCGGATATGGCTTTACTGCCAAAAGCTCTTTATCGGTAGTTACGTCGAGCAAACGTGGGGTCTTTTCTGTGATTATCTCATCCAAATCAGAGTATTCTGTAGCCGATGACAAAAAGAAATATTGATCAGTAGACTTTAGCAGCAAACCAATCCTTTGCCGGAATACCGATTCGCTATATATCATAAAATCAATGACAGCGTCCCAATGATTCCGCATAAGGATGTTTTCCAGTTCACTTTGGTTCAGTACATCGGCTTTCAAATATTGTACATTTTCTTCTGATGAATGCTCTGAACGAGACGTAACACAAATTTGGATGTCCTGATTTTGTCTCAAAATGGCAATAAGTGGAGTACCTATCGCACCTGTTCCTCCTAATATCAAGATTTTCATCGCACAAATTTTATCTTTCGCATAAATGAATTAAAATAGTTCCGCTCATAATTGTTAAGAGACAGTCTGTATGATACAGGCAGATAAAACACAGAGAAAGCGATAATACCCAAGCCCAATTTGCCCCAATCGGAAAAATCAGTATATGGCAATATCAACAGACCTGCTACAACAAACAATGAGGGCACCAAAGACATCTTTAATATTTCTATCCAAAACTGCCGTACATTTATTCCGATTACCCGGGCATACATCTTGTTCAATATCGGTCCGTATGTGATTACGATGCATAAGAAAATGGGGAAAGAACACCCCACGGCACCCCAATATTTCGCACAAGGGAATATGGCGACGAAGCTCAATAATGAAGCGAATATCACAATAATCGTTTTCCTTTTCATCTTATTGTATGCCATCAATATGGAATTCCCCAGATTCTGTATTGAGGGGATTGTGGTACATACAAAAATCATCAAAGTAATGTAGTAGACAGACATATACTCTTCACCCACCCAAAGGGTTATAAATGATTTTCCGAATATCACAAAACCCACTATAATGTACGATATTACCGCATATTGGATTCGTCCTGTTTTTATGAATAAATCCGATATTTCTTTGGCAGTGGTATTGGAAGTAACCATCCGTGTAACCTTTGGAAGGAATACTGAACTTATGGCCGAAGAAAACAGATAAAACATTCCCTTTAATTGAATGGCTAACGAAAAAATCGCTACCATTGTTGTCCCTTGAAAGATTCCTAATGCCCATTGTCCCGAGTTCCAATAAAACTGTTCGGTTATAGCCGCAAGAAAAATCCAAAAGAGTAAAATAGGATTTCTCTGAAAAAATTCCAATTCATTTTTCCAAAGACAATCTTTATTTTGAGTTTATGCCGGCAATAAAAAGCATTGCCGAACAGAAATGCAATATTGAATATGGTTTGTACAACTACTAATCCAATAGCTTTATACCCCAATCTTAAAATCACAATCATTACAATGGTAGATAGAACGATACGGGCTATTTGGGCTAATTTTTGGAAAATAAAATTTTCATACGCATTTATTATTGATCCGTAAACACTAAGCGGAAAGGTCAAGGCAAGATTTATCAATAATATTAACAGTAGAATTTTTGCTTTCGACAGTTCTTCCGGCGACATGGATTTGTCGAATAGATTATCCACATTGAAGCAAAGGATTATTCCAATACACAAAGCAAATAGACCTATGGCACAAAACAACTTCAAAAACATTCCAAACATTTCATATTGTTCAGTCGTTTTGTTTTCCGTCCGAAACTTTGCGGTGTATCTTACGATAGCATTGCCAAACCCGAAATCCAAAATGGTCAGATAGGAAATTACTGATGCAACCAGTGAGAATAAACCATACTCATTTTGTCCCAACATACGTAACATATATGGGGTGTATAGTAATCCTACTAAAGCATTTATTCCTATTATGACGTAGTTAAGAGCGGCTCCGGCCTTAATTTGGTTCTCCATTTTTTAATTCATATTTAAATGCTTCAGAACTTCTTGCCAAATACGTTGGAACAGAACGTGTTGAGCAGAATCTTGAAATCGAACAGCCACGAACGGTGGCCCCAATAATAAAGGTCGTACTCCAGCCGGCGCAACATCTTTTCCATGGTGTCAGTATAGCCGTTGTAAGCACTCAATTTAGGGCACCCCCCTTTGAAAGGGCAGTTGGAAGTGCCCTAAACTGAGTTGAATTAAAAATTTGTTCTAGATTTAACATTGCCCCGTAGCCAAAGCGATTTTGTCAGGAATCATACAGCATAGTTCCTGCACCCGTTAAAGTTATTTTAATAGAAACGCCTCAAGAGCGTATGTTGAACACTAAACTTTCGGAGTATCATTGATTAAGTGAATAGGCTCTACATAACCGATCGGCATATCAACACAGGCACAACCGAGCATATTCAAACGGACGGCAATCTTACTCTTACTCCCGACAGTCACCAGTTCGCCGACAAGGCCGCTCAAAGGACCTTTTATGACACGGACCTTCTCACCACGGGCCAAAGGAGAGTCATTCATACAGACGGCTTCATCAGAATAATCGAGCATGAAACGGAAACGGGCCATTTGCTCGTCGGGAATTACGGCAGGAGTACTTTCACCACGCATCACCATATAACGGCTGACAGTGGAAAAGGAAAGAACTTCCATACGCTCCTTGGGAGTCACATGAACGAAAACCATCATCGGAAGCAAGACGGTATCCACCAGCTTACGACGGTCGCTCCATTGATGAATCTGTTGCTGAACGGGAACAAAAGAATCAATTCCCATTTTGGATAAACGTTCGGATACCTTCTTCTCGTGATGCATACGAACGAGAGCGACATACCAACGTTTTGAGTGCGCTACGCCTTCCCCTGTCCCACAACTAGGCCCGGCATTGACTGACTTCTTTTCTTGAAAAATCATATTTTTTTACCCCAATTTTATCCGTTACTTTAAAGGTAACGGATCATACACATAGGAGACATGACAGCAATGAAAAAGGAAATTATACTAACAAGGAGGACGTAAAACCGGGGAATGTCTGATATTCAATGCAGAAATCATTCGGATTCAGGCAATAAAATCCATTGAGCATGAAATTCATATTTTCATGTTCAGCAGCTTTTTTATCGCATATTTCAAGAGAAAAAGGAAAAAAAGGAAAGTTTACTTGTATGCTATTAATATTTTTACCTATATTTGCATCGAAATATTTCCGTTACCTTTAAAGTAACATTCATCTAAGCATACTATTTATCAACAGTTTACACACATACAACTAGATAGTCTTGAAGTTCATCACGTAAGAATAATTCAACCGATTTACTTTAGTTCTTTCTGACAGTTCGAAGCCTTTTAAATAGATTTGTGTTGTTTTGATAGATTTGTGTCCCAATGATTCACTTATCATTTCGATAGGAACTCCACGATATTTTGCCGTAGTAGCCCATGAATGACGGAATGTATAAGAGGTTACAGAGGAGCGAATACATAACTTTCTGGCTAAACTCTTCAAATCATTATTGAAACAACGTAAAGCAGATTGGTATTCTTTATAACCCGCCTCATCACTCCTCTTATTCTTTCCACTCAATATGTAAAACAGATAATCCGGATGTTCGGGAAGAACTGTTGTATGCTTATTGCGAAGTTGTGAAATGATAGTTGCTGCCGAATCCAATATTTCTACGTTCATAGGAATACCGGTTTTGGCACGGTTGTACTTCAACATATTCCCTTCCAAATTTGACTTTTCCAAATAGGCAAGATCAACAAAAGGCATTCCGCAAAATAAAAACAATAAGTTGGCAATGGCTTGTGTCCGACGCAGCTTATCAGATTGCGGGTCTTCGTTGAGTAACGTATGAAGCTCGTTTATAGGAATAGCTTTCTTCTGACGAGTGTCTATCCCGGTGAACACATCACGAAACATACGATGAACGTATGGGGTCTGATGCATATCTACTCCCCTATTGTATATGCAGCGCAACATCCGCATATAGGTAGAAATGGTATTAAGCCTCAAATGGCAATCCATAAGATAGCTGCTATACCTCTTTAAATTTCCACGGGTGATCTGTCTGAATGATACACCCGCAGTGCCACAAAACATAGTGAAAGAGCGAAGCGCACTTTCATAAACATGCGCAGTGGCATAACGCCCTTCTTGCCGCAAACACTTAATATAATGTTTTGCGCATACGGTAAATCCGTCTTTTCTCATATTATTACTATTAGTTTAAAAATGAATTCGATAATACGAGAATTTAAACAAATTTCCAAACAAGAAGGTGCTTTTCTATAGTTTTCTTATATTGTTTTTAGTAACCTTATACAATCTGATATAAAGATGCTGCTGTATCCAGATAGTTAATAAAATCTACAATCTTGTATGGACGAATAACAAGCTGCTTTTTATCCTTAACCCAGTCTATCTGATTCTCAGAATCAACAAATATACTTGGTGCCAGAAACACACATTGGAAATTTTCACATTCATATTTTTCTCTAAGCTCCTTTAAATGTCTCGCAATAGGCCATACTTCCATCATTGTCTGCTGACGCCCTTCAGACATTGTGACTTCCACCAATATACTGTTAGAAGCCTCGAAACACTCAATATCTCCAATATCCCCACCAGCCGTAGAGGTTGGCAGACCTTCATCGTCACATGGATAATTGGGAATTACCTCAACAGCAGGCAGTTTTGACTTAATAGCAAGGGCGGTCAGGAACTCTAATCTTGCCGGAGCTGCAATAAACCTTAAAATATTGTGGCTTGATGATGTTTTTTTCGCCAAATGGGTAAGTTCTTTTTTAATAGAATCCCATGAGTAATCACCCACGAGTTTAGCTAATTTATCAGCTGCGACATTTTTGGGGATTTCGACAGCTTTTAATGCAAACAATGCATCATCAATGTCTGACATATAGTCAAAATATTCTTCTTTTGAAGTGTACTTGCGATATGTGGCATAATTAGCCAGTATATAATTTATCTTATCATCTTCATTATGGTTAATGTCGATAAATCGACCACCCCCTCTAAATGATATAAGTCCTGTCATTCTCATTTTGCGGACAAATTCATCGGGATATTCGGACACAATAGAGTCAAGATCAAATTTCTTGAATCCCCCAAGTATTTCGTTTACACATATATCCTCTATCACTTCATTTGAAGGATTGTACCTATGTTCCTTTCGCAGAAGTTTAATACGCTGATACAAAGATTCCGCATCATTATCTTTCCAAAAGATAACTAAAGGTATCTCCTTATATGAGATTCCCGAACCATTATAATCTGGATCAGAGTTTAACTTCTTTATAACTTCAAGCAATAATATCAGTGGAATATTATCATTTAATTCACAAATAAACGGATTGCATCTTTGTTGCTTGGCAAAAGCCTGCATAAATGCAATTTGCTCATTCTGTGGATTTACAATCTCGCGAGATATTGCTCCTGAATCTATTTCAATGGATACAGTATCTGCAAGATAGTTACCTGTTTGAGAGAAGTTTATAGGCTTTCCCCATTCATAATATACAAAGCCCAGAACTTTCATCAATTTGAATTGTGTGTCAAATCGACTCGGCCACCCTTTAGGAAACCCTGCTTCTTGATGTCCCTTTATACTTTTGTTGACTTGGGGATCATTCTGCTGATACACATCTTTCGTTTCTTCATCTGTTAATGGTTTGCTGGCTAATTCCCCGTTCTTTGTTGATTTCCACTTATCCTGAACTGTTTCCGGGCGCTTCATTGGTCGATACAAGCCAACCTTAAACAGTTCTCTCTCGAACAACTCGACTGTTTTATTATTAAGTATCCGGCCATTGAACCGTTTAAGTATGTGCATGAAATCTTTAAAACGCTCAGGATTTCGTATCGTAGTCGTGTAAAGCAACGGCTTATATTCAGGTTTTCTAGGCATATTAGTAATTTGTGATTAATACTTCGCTAATTTGTTTTGTTGAATTGTCGTGATAGCTTATATAATTACTCTTTATCGGATGAACATTGTACTTGCATGCCCAATCTATAAACAGATTGTTACATCGACCTTTGTAATGAGTAACATTCGATATAGCGAACCGAATACGTCGTTTGTTTAGGCTATCCAATAATTGCAACAACTCAATTTCATCTTGCTCATTCCATAACTTATTATATTCACTAAATGTGATAAGATATGGCGGGTCTAAATATACAAAATCTTTTTCAGACAACCTTATTTTTTGTAGGAAATCTTTATAATCGATATTAAACCATTTAGGTTTTTTGGATATTACTTGCATGAAATATGCCTCTAGAGCATTTACTACATTAGCATTAAAATCAACATTGCCTACAGGAAGATTGAAGTCTCCATTTTTATTGAATCGTAGCATTCGATTAAATCCATATATCAACAGAAGATACAAAACATATAAATCTGCTACCGACGATTCATTAAAATCCCTTTTCATCTGCCCATACGCTTCTTTGTTATATTTAGCATAATATGTTTTTTATACTGTCGTTTAAGTTCTACCGGAATACGATCTTCCTTATATGAATATGATAGTCCATACTCAGCGATAAGACTTTCTATTCGACTAAAAAATTCAGTTCGTTTATTGGCAGATTTACATAAGAATTTGTGTAGCGCAATTACATTTACATCTATATCATTCAGGTAAAATTTCCGAGCGTCAATATTCATAAATACCGACCCTCCGCCAACAAACGGTTCAACGAATTTCTCTATGTCGTCAGGGAAATACGAGCTAATTTCTTCAATGAGCTTATATTTGTCTCCAACATAGAAAAAAAGGTGATCTTACTATCTTTTTTTTCATTGCCCTACTTCCGTGATAAATAATAGTTCCTTGTGCTTTGCAAAATTAGTCTTACCTGCATTAAAATATCTGTGATCGCAATCATATATCTTTGTAGTACCGCGTTCTTCTAAAATGGATTTAATCTGCTCTAATGTAATCTTGTTTTTTGATGACCCGCTTTTTGATTCGTATGTATTATTGTATGATACGACAATATACTTGACGTTCAATTTACTTATAAGATCCCGAAATGCAACGGGAGCACTAGAGGTACAATATGCACTCATATTTTGTGCTTTAGGCTTCATCGCTACACCAAACAATTCAGGCTTCTCCCAAGTTACCAGATTTTCGTAAATATGATAAAATCTACTATATTGACGAGAGTTATAAGGCGGGTCAATATATGCAACATCTGCCGTGATGTTTTCAGCAAGTATATTGGAGTCTTCTCTAAAGATTTCTACACACTGAGGATCAAGTGGTCTAATAAGTTGTATGGATAAAGGATGATACAGGATGTTTTTTTTGATGTATGCATCAAAATGCCCTACTGTATTTGCTATTTTATCAATACTATATATTAAAGAGGTCAATAGAATGGCATATTCCTTATGCGTCAATGCCACTTTCCTCCTTTCGACATCCTCCCTTATATGACCTATCAATTTGGAGTTCTTGTAATCAAAGAACTTATCTCCGAAATTATCCGAAAAGTAATTGTCTTCAATAGTGTCAGGATTTATATTATTATAATACTCTATGATTGAATGAAGTTTATTCATATCATAAACTCCGGAACCAAAAAAGGCTTGATATATAATATTGTTAGATGACAGAAAGTCATTCATTATTATTCTCTTTGCATAAGGTATCGCAGCCTTGGAAACAGATGCGGTTCCCGCAAAGACATCAAAAAATGATTCAAACCCTCCTGTATGCTCGTTGATTATATTCATAATCCAAGGGGTTAACTTTGCTTTATTTCCAATATATCTACGACTCTCCAAATCAAACATCTTATACCCCCAAAGAGTGACATCTATATCAGTTCGATTATAGACTTCTTGTAATGACAATTTCAATTCCTCACGAACATCTTTTGAATACTGACTCAATGACTCCATTTACTTTACACGTTGACAATTTCTGTCAAAGGTAAAACGAATATTTGAATGCAACTAATTTTCGAGCATAAAAAAACTGAGCACGGAGACTAAGCCAATTATCCTTTTGCAATATTTTATAAAAAAAGCCGCCCCTGAAAAAACAGAGACGACTTCTTCTACTTATTATATAACAACTTATTATATTACTTATATTCCGCCCAACTCTTGATAGCAATATCATCAATGCTCATTGTACAGAAAGCATTAATAAATGCACTAGCCAAACGGGCATTCGTTATCAACGGAACATTCAGGTCGATAGCCGCACGACGGATTTTATATCCGTTGTCCAACTCTCCGGCTGTCAAATTCTTCGGAATGTTGACTACCATATCAATCTTTTTACTATGGAGCATTTCCAAAGCTTGCGGATGTCCTTCTTCACTCGGCCAATAAACATGAGTACTCTCAATACCGTTTTCGGCAAGCGCTTTGTGCGTACCGCCCGTAGCAAAGAGCTTATATCCTTTATTTACCAACATACGGGCTGCGTCTATCATATCGGCTTTCTGTTTCATTGTACCTGTAGAAAGCAGGATATTCTTCTTCGGAATGCGATAACCTACGGAAAAGCATTGCTTTCAGTACAGCGCAGGAAGTATCCATACCTATACAACCGACTTCACCGGTGGAAGCCATATCTACCCCCAACACCGGGTCGGCTTTCTGCAAAACGGTTGAAGGAGAACTGGGAAGCCTTGATTCCAACATAGTCCAGTTCAAAAAGATTCTTTTCCGGTTTTTCGACAGGCAGGCCAAGCATTACTTTCGTTGCCAGTTCGATAAAGTTTATCTTCAATACCTTGCTGACAAACGGGAAAGAGCGGCTGGCACGCAGGTTGCATTCGATCACCTTGATATCATTATCTTTTGCCAAATATTGGATATTGAACGGACCGGAAATGTTCAAAGCCTTGGCAATCTCACGGCTGATACGCTTGATGCGGCGAACCGTCTCCACATATAACTTTTGCGGCGGGAATTGAATGGTCGCATCACCGGAGTGCACACCGGCAAACTCGATGTGCTCACTGATAGCATACGCTACGATTTCTCCATTTTGAGCCACGGCATCCATTTCCACTTCCTTGGCATGCTCAATAAACTGACTTACTACTACCGGATGTTTCTTCGATACATTGGCTGCCAGTTTCAGGAAACGTTCCAGTTCTTCCTGATTGGAGCAAACATTCATCGCGGCACCCGAAAGCACATAAGACGGACGGACAAGTACAGGAAAACCGACCTCGTCAACAAATTCATTGATATCATCCATAGAAGTCAGTTCACGCCAACGCGGCTGGTCTACACCAATACGGTCGAGCATGGCAGAGAATTTCTCGCGATCCTCAGCGTTGTCAATGCTTTTGGCACTTGTACCGAGAATATTGATATTTTGTGCATCCAGGCGCAATGCCAGATTATTCGGAATTTGTCCACCGGTAGATACAATGACGCCATGTGGATTTTCGAGTTCCAGAATATCCATTACGCGTTCGAAAGTCAGTTCATCGAAATAGAGGCGGTCGCACATATCGTAATCCGTAGATACGGTTTCCGGATTATAGTTAATCATAACGCTGCGCCACCCTTCCTTGCGGATTGTATTCAATGCCTGAACACCACACCAGTCGAACTCAACCGAAGAACCGATACGATAGGCACCGGAGCCTAGTACGACGATAGATTTATGGTCACCCAGATAATGAACGTCATTTGCTACACCACTATAAGTAAGATATAGATAATTAGTTTGTGCCGGGTATTCGGCAGCCAGAGTATCAATTTGTTTCACAACGGGAAGAATACCCGCACGTTTGCGATGATTACGGACATAGAGAATGCCGTCTTCCATATCACCTTCATAACCAATGGCACGGGCAATCTGGAAATCGGAGAAGCCTTGCACTTTCGCTTTCTTCAGCAATTCTCCCGGCAAGTCGGTAATCTGTTTGTGATTGTTTCCCCAACTGTGCAGTTCTTCGGAAGTCTGCATAATATTCATCAGTTTCTGAAGGAACCACTTGTCAATCTTTGTCAGTTCATGTACCTGATCAATTGTGTATCCGGCACGGAATGCTTTCGATATTACAAAAATACGTTTATCGGTCGGCTCACGAAGTGCTTTGTCAATATCAGAGATAACCAGTTCTTTGTTTTCCACAAATCCGTGCATTCCCTGTCCTATCATACGAAGACCTTTCTGGATCGCTTCTTCAAAAGTACGACCGATAGCCATTACTTCACCGACTGATTTCATTGAAGAACCCAATTCTTTGTCTACCCCATGGAATTTACCCAAGTCCCAACGAGGAATTTTACAGACCACATAATCCAGAGCAGGCTCGAAGAAGGCGGAGGTCGTTTTTGTTACGGAATTTTTCAAATCGAAAAGTCCGTAACCCAATCCTAATTTAGCGGCAACGAAAGCCAGCGGATAGCCGGTTGCTTTGGAGGCCAAGGCTGATGAACGGGAAAGACGGGCATTTACTTCAATCACTCGGTAATCTTCGGATTCCGGATCGAAAGCGTATTGTACGTTACATTCGCCCACGATACCGATATGGCGAATGATACGGATAGCCAATTCACGAAGTTTATGATATTCTTTGTTAGTAAGCGTTTGAGACGGAGCAATAACGATAGACTCACCGGTATGGATACCTAGCGGATCGAAATTCTCCATATTACAAACAGTAATACAGTTATCGAAGCGGTCGCGCACTACTTCGTATTCCACTTCTTTCCAGCCACGGAGTGATTTTTCCACCAATACTTGTGGGGAGAAGGAAAAAGCCTTTTCTACCAGAATATTCAGTTGTTCCTCGTTATCACAAAAACCGGAACCCAAACCACCCAATGCATAAGCAGCACGAACAATCACCGGATAACCCAGTTCTTTTGCTGCACGACGAGCATCTTCCGCATTTTCCACGGCTTCGCTCTTGATAGTCTTTACATTGATTTCATTCAGTTTCTGCACGAAAAGTTCACGGTCTTCGGTATCCATAATAGCTTGTACCGGAGTACCGAGTACCTTTACATTATATTTTTCAAGGACTCCTTCCTTATATAAAGCCACACCGCAATTCAAAGCGGTCTGACCGCCAAATGCAAGCATAATGCCTTCGGGTCTCTCTTTCTGAATCACTTTCTCTACGAAGTACGGAGTCACCGGCAGGAAGTAAATCTGATCTGCCACTCCTTCGGAAGTCTGTACCGTAGCAATATTCGGGTTGATGAGAATCGTTTCAATCCCCTCTTCTTTCAAGGCTTTGAGTGCCTGCGAACCGGAATAGTCGAACTCACCGGCCTCACCGATTTTTAGGGCACCGGAACCCAGCAGCAATACTTTCTTTATATTTTCTTTCATAATTGTCGGTTATTTAAGCAGGTTTACAAATTCATCGAACAGAAATTCCGTGTCCGTAGGTCCACTGGCAGCTTCCGGGTGGAATTGTGCCGAGAACCAAGGATTCGTCTTATGTTTAATTCCTTCGTTAGAACCGTCATTCATATTGATGAAAAGCGGCTCCCAATCTGCTCCTAACGTATTATTATCTACGGCATAACCGTGATTTTGGGAAGTGATGAAACATCGTTCCGTACCTACCATACGCACAGGCTGATTGTGGCTACGGTGTCCGTACTTCAGTTTATATATTTTGGCACCTCCAGCTTTCGAGAGTAATTGATTACCCATGCAGATTCCGAAGATAGGAAGTTTTTCGTTTTTCATTGCCTTGCGGATATTTTGCACCGCAGCATCACAGGTATCCGGATCGCCCGGACCATTGGAAATAAACAATCCGTCAAATTCGAGTCCATTGAAGTCATAATCCCAAGGGACACGAATCACTTCAACATCACGTTTCAGCAGACAACGGATGATATTAGTCTTTACACCGCAATCCACCAATACCACTTTCCTTTTATCCGCACCTTCATTATAGCGAATCACTTCCTTGCAACTTACTTTATCTACATAGTTAACGCCTGCATAAGTAGCTTCAAGAACATTGTCCGGTTCATCGTCAAAAACAATCTTTCCCAACATCACGCCATGTTCGCGGAGTACTTTAGTCAGTTCGCGGGTATCAATGCCTGTGATGCCGGGAACCTGCTCACGTTTCAGCCAGTCGCCGAGACTTTCAACAGCATTCCAATGACTGTATTCGTAAGAATAGTCACTTACGATAATCGCTTCCGCATGAATCTTCTCACTTTCCATAAAAGTAGCGAGTCCGTTCGGTTCGATTGAAAAAGGGGGAACTCCGTAATTTCCTATCAACGGATAGGTAAGAGTCATCAACTGTCCGGCATACGAAGGGTCAGTGAGACTCTCCGGATATCCGGTCATGGCAGTATTAAAAACTACTTCGCCCGCCACCGGCTTCTCGTAGCCAAACGACTTGCCGGAAAACCGGCTCCCGTCGTCAAGGATTAATGTCACATTTCTCATTCTTATTTTTGAATCGTTGTATGATTGTCAGAATTGATACAGTTGCTCTATGTAATTGATGAATGCCTGATTCACCATTTTCACGCCACCCGGCGTAGGGTAATTGCCGCTAAAGTACCAGTCGCCCCGATAATTGGGACAGGCTTCATGAAGCCCTTCCAATGGCTGGTAGACGATTTCCACTTTAGCTTTCGTTCCCTTCGGAGTCAATAGTTCTACCATTTTGGCGGAGATTTCCTCATCCGTGAAAGGTGCATATATTTCTTTTACATAGTTCACCATTTGCTCTTTCGGCAAACCTATCTGATCTTTGGATTTCCGGTAGGCAGACGCAATTATATCTTTCATATCCCGCTCTTTCAGCAATTCGACAGCAGCTCTGAAAGCAATAAACTCACTCATCTTTGCCATATCGATACCGTAATAATCGGGATAACGGACCTGTGGGGAAGAAGAAACGATAACAATCTTCTTCGGACCAAGACGGTCGAGAATACCGATAATACTTTGCTTCAATGTTGTGCCACGCACAATACTATCGTCAATAATCACCAGATTATCGACACCGGAAACAAGGCTTCCGTAAGTGATATCGTAAACATGAGCCGCCAGATCATTTCGGCTGTTTCCTTCGGCAATAAACGTACGGAGCTTGATGTCCTTAATAGCCACCTTTTCACTGCGGATACGGCGGGAAAGAATAACTTCCAGTTCCTCCATATTCGGATTATGACCTAATGCAGCTATTTGCTGCACTTTTTCTTCATTCAGATAGTCATCCAGTCCCTGTAACATTCCGTAGAAAGCAACTTCGGCGGTGTTGGGAATAAAAGAGAAAACGGTATGGTCAAGATCGTTGTTGATAGCTTTCAAAATGTTCGGCACGAGTTTCTCGCCGAGCCGTTTCCGTTCCTTGTAAATATCGACATCACTACCACGGGAGAAATAGATACGCTCGAATGAACAAGCCTGTTTCTCACGAGGTTTGTTTATTTGTGATGTCCGCAGTTTACCTTCTTTACTAATCAATAATGCCTGTCCCGGTTGCAGTTCTTTAATATCTTCTACAGGGACATTAAAAGCTGTCTGAATGACCGGACGTTCGGAAGCCAACACAGCAATCTCTTCATCCTGATACCAGAAAGCAGAACGTATCCCCCACGGATCACGTATTGCAAAAGATTCACCGCTTCCGGTCAGTCCGCAAATGACATATCCCCCGTCCCATTCACGGCTGGAGGTACGCAATACGTTAGCCAAATCAATATGCTCTTCTATATAGTTGGTGATTCCCATGCCTGTAAGCCCTTCGGCCTCGGCAAGGTTGAACACACGTTCCACTTCACGATCAAGCCGGTGCCCCACTTGTTCCAACATGATATAGGTATCAGCATACTTACGGGGATGTTGTCCAATGGCTGTGATACGGGCAAAAATTTCATCTACATTCGTCATGTTGAAGTTACCGCAGAGAGCCAAGTTCTTGGCACGCCAGTTGTTTCTCCTCAAAAACGGGTGCACATAAGAGATACCGGATTTCCCGGTTGTCGAATAACGCAAATGCCCCATATACGTTTCACCCGCAAAAGGTAATGTACGTTTAGCAAACTCAGCATCATGCAATTGTTCGGAAGTCAAATCCTTGAAATTATTCTGTACATTCTCAAAGATTTCCGTAATGGCACCGGAACCTAAGGCACGTTCGCGAAACATATATTCTTCACCCGGATTGGCCTCCAGTTTAACACAAGCCAGTCCCGCACCTTCCTGCCCACGATTATGCTGCTTTTCCATTAGCAGATAAAGCTTGTTCAGACCGTACATCCACGTTCCGTACTTCTTCTCGTAATACTCCAGCGGTTTAAGCAGGCGTATCATGGCAACGCCACATTCATGTTTCAATTGTTCCATTTATACAAATCCAAATTACCTGTTATAAGTTACAAGTTTTACTCCACTGTTACTGATTTAGCCAAATTCCTGGGCTGGCCTACATCCATTCCCTTGCAAACCGCAATATGGTAAGCAGGCAACTGAAGAGGTACCGTAGTAATCAACAGATCGAGGCATTCGATTGTTTCGGGAAATTCGATACTACAATCGGCGATTTTGTTGATGACTGTATTTCCTTGGGCTTGAAGTTTTCCTTTGAAAACAACATAGTTTTCGATGATACTTCAGCCCTTTTATTAGGCTGGGAAAGGCTTTTCTTGTACCAATATAGCCTACCATTCCACGCACATTATAGCGTTTTTATTTTGGTTGCAAATATACATATTTCAAATAACATAAAGATTATAAATTCGATATTTATTTGACAGAAACGCACAAAAAAGTTGCAAATACATCAAAAAGTTAAATAATATATTATTTTTAGCTCAAAAAGAAACAAATTACAATCATCTTAAAATAATAGGCAACAGACTAACAATTTAAAAGCAATGCCAACGATTTTGATTACAAATTAAAAGAATATAGAATAGGCTTCTCATTTCGTGTCATAGAAATGATAGAATTTAGTATCATTATGAAATTAAATTTTTAATTTTGCCAAACATTTTGATACACCAAACAGGTATTATCATACAATAAAGATAGTAAGAATGAAGAAACAAGAACTTTTTAACAACAGAGCAAAAGGATTCCCTTACCAACGACATCCCAAACAGCCGGGCCTGTACGATGCGGCATACGAACATGATGCCTGCGGTGTTGGTATGCTGGTAAACATTCACGGAGAAAAGTCACACGACATTGTTGAGTCGGCTTTAAAAGTATTAGAGAATATGCGCCACCGCGGTGCCGAAGGTGCAGACAACAAAACCGGGGACGGTGCAGGCATTATGTTACAAATTCCGCATGAGTTTATTTTATTGCAGGGTATTCCCGTTCCGGAAAAGGGACGTTATGGCACCGGTCTGCTTTTTTTACCGAAAAAAGAGAAAGACCAGGCAACTATTTTGAGCATCATTATTGAGGAAATCGAAAAAGAAGGACTTACGCTGATGCATCTGCGTAATGTACCTACTTGCCCGGAAATTCTGGGAGAAGCGGCTTTGGCTAATGAACCGGATATCAAACAGGTATTTATCACGGGATTTACTGAGACAGAAACTGCCGACCGCAAACTGTATCTGATCCGTAAAAGAATAGAAAATAAAGTCAGAATGTCAGCCATTCCGGCGAAAGAGGATTTTTACATCGTTTCGCTCTCTACAAAAAGTATTATATATAAAGGTATGCTTTCGTCATTGCAGCTACGGAACTATTATCCCGACCTGACGAACAATTACTTCACCAGCGGGTTGGCTTTGGTGCATTCCCGTTTCAGTACTAACACTTTCCCGACATGGGGATTGGCACAACCTTTCCGCCTTTTGGCACACAATGGTGAAATCAATACGATTCGCGGCAACCGCGGGTGGATGGAAGCTCGCGAAAGTGTACTCTCCTCTCCCACTCTCGGGGATATCAAAGAGATCCGTCCGATTATACAGCCGGGCATGAGTGATAGCGCCTCATTGGACAACGTGCTGGAGTTTTTGGTAATGTCAGGATTGAGCCTGCCTCACGCAATGGCAATGCTTGTGCCGGAGTCTTTCAATGAGAAGAACCCTATCAGTGAAGATTTGAAGTCCTTTTATGAATATCATTCCATACTAATGGAACCTTGGGACGGACCGGCTGCCTTGTTATTCAGCGACGGACGCTTTGCCGGTGGTATGCTCGACCGTAACGGTCTGCGCCCCGCCCGTTACCTGATTACCCAAAATGATATGATGGTGGTTGCCTCAGAAGTCGGTGTAATGGATTTCGAACCGGGAGATATCAAAGAGAAAGGACGGCTGCAACCGGGTAAAATTCTACTGGTTGATACGGAAAAAGGCGAAATATTTTATGACGGTGAGCTGAAGAAACAACTGGCGGAAGCAAAACCGTACCGTATCTGGTTGTCTACAAACCGTATCGAACTGGATGAATTGAAAAGCGGACGCAAAATGCCTCATCATGTAGAGAATTACGACCGGATGCTCCGTACTTTCGGTTACTCAAAGGAGGATATCGAGAAACTGATTATACCCATGGCAAGTACCGGAGCCGAACCGATTCATTCAATGGGTAACGACACTCCGCTGGCTGTACTCTCGGACAAGCCGCAGTTGCTTTACAATTATTTCCGCCAGCAATTTGCCCAAGTGACAAATCCGCCAATTGACCCGCTACGCGAGGAATTGGTGATGTCATTGACGGAATATATCGGAGCAGTCGGTATGAATATTCTGACACCTAGTGAAAGCCATTGTAAAATGGTACGTCTGAATCACCCGATCCTAAGCAATACACAGCTGGATATCCTTTGCAATATCCGCTATAAAGGTTTTAAGACTGTCAAACTGCCGATGTTGTTTGAAGTAGCCAAAGGGAAAGCCGGATTACAGGAAGCACTGACCGAACTTTGCAAACAGGCGGAGGCCTCCGTAACAGAAGGAGTAAACTATATCGTCCTGACAGACCGGAATGTAGATGCCACTCATGCAGTGATTCCTTCACTTCTGGCAGTGAGTGCCGTTCATCATCATTTAATTTCTGTAGGGAAACGCGTACAGACAGCGCTGGTTGTGGAAAGCGGTGAAATACGTGAAGTGATGCACGCTGCATTATTGCTGGGATTCGGAGCAAGCGCCCTAAATCCATACATGGCTTTTGCTATTCTTGATAAGTTGGTAAAAAACAAAGATATCCAACTAGATTATGCCACGGCAGAGAAAAACTACATCAAGTCAATCTGCAAGGGACTTTTCAAGATTATGAGTAAAATGGGTATCTCTACGATCCGTTCTTACCGGGGAGCAAAAATCTTTGAAGCTATCGGTTTGAGTGAAGAACTGAGCAAAGCATATTTCGGAGGACTAGGTTCACCGATTGGAGGTATCCGATTGGAGGAGGTAGCTAGAGACGCCATTGCTTTCCATAATGAAGGATTTGCAGCAGAGGCAGGCGGATTATTACCGAATAAAGGTTTGTATTCTTTCCGTAAAGACGGAGAAAAACATGCCTGGAATCCTGAAACAATCAGTACATTACAGTTGGCCACCCGTTTGGGTAGTTACAAGAAATTTAAGGAATACACTCACTTGGTAGATGAAAAGGAAAAACCTATTTTCCTGCGCGATTTCTTAAAGTTCCGTCGTAATCCGATTTCTATCGAACAGGTAGAACCGGTGGAAAGCATCTTACGCCGCTTCGTTACGGGTGCCATGTCTTTCGGCTCTATCAGCAAGGAAGCACATGAAGCAATAGCTATTGCCATGAATAGGATCCACGGACGCAGCAATACGGGTGAAGGGGGTGAAGATGCTGCCCGTTTCCAGCCGTTACCTGATGGAAATTCCATGCGAAGTGCTATTAAACAAGTAGCTTCCGGCCGGTTTGGCGTGACGACAGAATATTTGGTAAATGCAGATGAAATACAGATTAAAATTGCCCAAGGAGCCAAACCGGGCGAGGGCGGACAACTTCCCGGATTCAAAGTGAACGATGTGATTGCCAAAACACGTCACTCTATTCCGGGAATTTCGCTGATTTCTCCTCCTCCCCACCACGACATTTATTCTATCGAAGATTTGGCTCAACTGATTTTTGATTTGAAGAACATAAATCCACAAGCAAAAATCAGCGTGAAACTGGTAGCGGAAAGTGGCGTTGGAACAATTGCTGCCGGTGTGGCAAAAGCGAAAGCGGACTTGATTGTGATCTCCGGAGCGGAAGGCGGTACAGGGGCTTCGCCCGCTTCTTCTATCCGTTATGCAGGTATCTCTCCCGAACTGGGATTAAGCGAAACACAGCAGACATTAGTCTTGAACGGACTTCGCGGACAGGTAGTACTGCAAGCCGACGGCCAGTTAAAAACCGGACGAGATATTATCCTAATGGCATTAATGGGAGCCGAAGAATACGGTTTTGCCACTTCCGCCCTCATCGTACTAGGTTGCGTGATGATGCGGAAATGTCATCAAAATACTTGTCCGGTTGGAGTTGCCACCCAGAATGAGGAACTGCGCAAACGCTTCCATGGCCGTAGCGAATACCTAGTAAATTTCTTCACTTTCCTGGCACAGGAAGTCCGGGAATATCTGGCTGAAATGGGATTCACAAAAATGGACGACATCATCGGACGGACTGATTTGATTGAACGTAAATCGGGGACGGACGACCCGAATCCGAAGCACGCATTAATTGATTTCACAAGATTACTGACACGCATTGACAATAGTGCAGCTATCCGCCACGTCATTGACCAGGACCATGCTATTTCTACTGTAAAGGATGTGACGATTATTGATGCAGCTCAGGCGGCTATTGAACATGAGAAAGAGATTTCTCTGGAATATACGATAGCTAATACCGACCGTGCTATCGGCGCTATGCTTTCCGGCGTCATCGCCAAGAAGTATGGAGAAAGAGGATTACCGGAACATACGTTGAACGTGAAATTCAAAGGCTCGGCAGGTCAGTCATTCGGTGCATTCTTAGTACCGGGAGTTAATTTCAAACTGGAAGGCGAGGCTAACGATTATCTGGGAAAAGGGTTAAGCGGTGGTCGTATTGCCGTACTCCCTCCTATCCGTAGCAACTTCGAAGCTGAAAAGAATACGATTGCAGGCAATACGTTACTTTATGGAGCTACAAGTGGTGAAGTGTATATCAACGGACGTGTAGGTGAACGTTTTGCTGTACGTAATTCCGGTGCAGTAGCCGTAGTAGAAGGTGTAGGCGATCATTGTTGCGAATATATGACTGGAGGACGTGTGGTGGTTCTCGGACAGACAGGACGCAACTTCGCTGCCGGTATGAGTGGTGGGGTAGCGTATGTATGGAATAAGGAAGGAAACTTTGACTATTTCTGCAATATGGAAATGGTAGAACTTTCACTGATTGAAGAAGCCAGTTACCGAAAAGAATTACACGAACTGATTCGTCAACATTACTTATATACAGGTTCGAAACTGGCACGTACCATGCTTGATGACTGGAATCATTATGTCGATCAATTTATCCAGGTAGTGCCTATCGAGTACAAAAAAGTGCTACAGGAAGAGCAAATGAGAAAGTTACAACAAAAGATTGCAGATATGCAAAGAGACTATTAACCGACAACCGGCAGATGCCGGAGCCAGGTTTCCATGCGGGACTAAAATTAAACTTAAAACTTAAAGAAAATGGGAGATCCTAGAGCTTTTTTAAATATACCTCGACAGGAAGCGGGATACCGCCCTGTGAACGAACGAATCACTGATTACAGCCAGGTAGAACAAACATTGAATACAAACAGCCGCAAGTTACAGGCTTCTCGCTGTATGGACTGTGGCGTACCCTTCTGCCACTGGGCATGCCCGATAGGGAATAAACAACCGGAATGGCAGGACGCTTTATTCAAAGGGAAATGGAGAGAGGCATACGAAATCCTATCGTCCACCTGTGACTTTCCTGAATTTACGGGGCGTATTTGTCCAGCCCTTTGTGAGAAGTCTTGTGTACTAAAACTTTCATGTGACCAACCTGTGACGATTCGCGAAAACGAAGCGGCTATCGTTGAAGCAGCTTTTCGTGAAGGATATATACAAATACAGACCCCGGAAAGAAACGGAAAGAAAGTAGCGGTTATTGGTGCCGGTCCTGCCGGACTGGTCGTGGCCAATCAACTCAATCTAAAAGGATATTCAGTAACCTTATTTGATAAGAACGAAGCTCCCGGCGGATTGCTACGTTTCGGTATTCCCAATTTTAAACTGGATAAGAATGTGATTGACCGGCGCATGAATATCTTAACTGCGGAAGGAATCAAGTTTGAAATGGGAGTAGAAATTGACGTCAATCATTTACCGGAGGGATTCGACGCTTACTGCATCTGTACGGGAACACCGGCAGCACGCGATTTAAGTATTCCGGGACGGGATTTGAAAGGTATTTACTTTGCACTTGAAATGCTGGCCCAACAGAATAGGATTCTGGAAGGACAAACTTTCTCCAAAGATAAATTAGTGAATGCCAAGGGCAAAAAGGTACTTGTCATTGGTGGTGGAGATACGGGGTCGGATTGCATCGGAACTAGTGTGCGCCAAGGAGCAACCAGCGTAACGCAGATTGAGATCATGCCCCAGCCACCCGTGGGACATAACCCGTCTACCCCCTGGCCGCAGTGGCCGGTAGTCCTCAAGACTACTTCCAGCCATGAAGAAGGTTGCATACGCCGCTGGTGCCTCACTTCCAATCAATTCCTAGGAAAAAATGGGAACGTAACAGGTGTGGAAGTGGAAGAAGTAGAATGGATTCCGGCAACAGACGGAGGACGTCCGACACTGAAACCTACCGGGAAAAAAGAGGTGATCGAGGCAGATATGGTATTGCTGGCCATGGGATTCTTAAAACCGGAACAACCGAATTTTGCCGATAATGTATTTCTTGCCGGAGATGCTGCTACCGGAGCCAGTCTGGTGGTACGCGCCATGGCAGGAGGACGAAAGACGGCTGCGGAAATAGATACTTATTTAACAACTAAAAATTAAAGTTATGTGTGGAATAGCAGGTATACTCAATATAAAAGCTCAAACCAAGGAGCTAAGAGATAAAGCATTGAAAATGGCTCAGAAAATCCGTCACCGCGGACCGGACTGGAGTGGTATCTATGTAGGTGGAAGTGCGATTTTGGCACACGAACGCCTTTCAATTGTCGACCCGCAAAGTGGAGGGCAGCCTTTGTACTCTCCCGACCGGAAACAAGTACTTGCCGTAAACGGTGAAATCTATAACCACCGGGAAATCCGTACCCGATATGCCGGAAAATATGATTTTCAGACGGGAAGTGATTGTGAAGTTATTCTTGCCCTTTACAAAGACAAAGGCATTCACTTTTTGGAAGATATCAGCGGAATCTTTGCATTCGTTCTCTACGATGAAGAAAAAGATGAATTTCTGATTGCCCGTGACCCAATTGGCGTCATACCTTTATATATAGGCAGGGACAAAGACGGGAAAATATATTTCGGCAGCGAGCTGAAAGCTCTTGAAGGATTTTGCGATGAGTATGAATTATTCCTTCCGGGACATTACTATTACAGCAAGGAAGGGCAAATGAAACGTTGGTACGCACGCGACTGGACGGAATATGAAACTGTAAAAGACAACGATGCGAAAGCCGGCGATGTGAAAGAAGCATTAGAAGATGCCGTTCATCGCCAATTAATGAGTGATGTGCCTTACGGAGTACTTCTTTCCGGTGGCTTGGATAGTTCTGTTATCTCCGCCATTGCCAAGAAATATGCGGCCAAACGTATAGAAACAGACGGAGCAAGCGATGCATGGTGGCCTCAACTTCACTCCTTTGCTATCGGTCTGAAAGGTGCACCCGATTTGATAAAAGCACGTGAGGTTGCCGAATATATCGGTACCGTACACCACGAAATAAACTACACCGTGCAGGAAGGACTAGATGCGATCCGTGATGTTATCTATTTTATCGAAACGTATGATGTAACTACCGTACGGGCTTCCACTCCTATGTATCTATTGGCACGTGTCATTAAATCCATGGGAATCAAAATGGTGCTGAGCGGAGAAGGTGCCGACGAAGTTTTCGGAGGATACCTTTATTTCCATAAGGCTCCCACCCCACAAGCATTTCATGAAGAAACAGTACGTAAACTTTCTAAATTACACATGTATGACTGTCTTCGTGCTAATAAAAGTTTGTCAGCTTGGGGCGTAGAGGGACGTGTACCATTCTTAGACAAAGAGTTTCTTGATGTCGCAATGACGTTGAATCCGAAAGCCAAAATGTGTCCCGGAAAAAACATTGAAAAGAGAATCGTACGCGAAGCCTTTGCCGATATGCTACCGGAAAGCGTGGCATGGAGACAGAAAGAGCAGTTCAGTGACGGTGTAGGGTATTCCTGGATTGATACGTTAAAAGAAATAACCACTGCTGCCGTAAGTGATGAACAAATGGAAAACGCGGCCAGGCGCTTCCCTATCAATACCCCGCAAAATAAAGAAGAATATTATTACCGCAGTATCTTTGAAGAACATTTCCCCAGCGAAAGTGCAGCACGCAGTGTACCCAGTGTTCCCAGCGTAGCCTGCTCTACAGCAGAAGCGCTGGCATGGGATATCGCCTTCAAGAACCTGAATGAACCGAGCGGACGCGCAGTAAAAGGAATACATGAAGAAGCCTATACTTAACTGACGACAGAAAGAATCACAGAATCGGTTATTTCTGTTACTTTTTTGTAGTATTTCGATTCTAAATCCCAAGGATTAACGCAGATTAGCATATAATTGACTAATTTGCGTTTTCTTTTTTATAATTTTGAAGCCAAACCCAATTAAACCTATATAAACCCTTTAAAAGATAAAACGAATGAATTTAAAAAAAATGATGATAGGTTCCGCCCTTTTAATGGCTGCATGTTGTATGCAGGCGCAGACAAAAGCAATTGCTCACCGCGGTTTCTGGAAAACCCCGGGATCATCACAAAACAGTATTACATCACTTCTAAAAGCAGACTCTATCGGTTGTTATGGTTCAGAATTTGATGTTTGGCTTACTAAAGACAGCAAGTTAGTAGTCAATCATGATCCTGTGTACAAAATGAGACCTATGGAGTATTCTAAAGGAGACGCGCTCACTGGGTTGAAATTATCAAATGGAGAAAACCTCCCAAGTCTGGAGCAGTACTTAAAAGTCGGAAAAGAACATAATACTAAACTGATACTTGAACTGAAAGCACTTAACAGCAAAAAGCGCGAGACCAAAGCCGTTCAGGAAATTCTGGCTACGGTGAAAAAAATGGGATTAGAGAGCCGCATGGAATATATCACTTTCTCATTGCATGCCATGAAAGAGTTTATCCGCCTGGCACCTGCCGGCACTCCGGTATTCTATCTGAACGGTGAATTATCTCCGAAAGAATTAAAAGAACTCGGGGCTACGGGTCTTGACTATCACATGGGAGTGATTAAAAAACATCCCGAATGGATTAAAGAAGCTCATGACCTTGGTCTGAAAGTCAATGTGTGGACAGTGGACGAAGCCGAAGAAATGAAGTGGTTAATTGAACAGAAAGTAGATTTCATTACGACCAATGAGCCGGTTGTTTTGTTGGAAGAACTAAAAAAGAATAAATAAAACATACACATTCAATACTCTATCCTTCAACATTAATGAAACAGCCCGTTCCTTTAAAAGGAACGGGCTATTTCTCGGTGTCAAACGTATGGTTTCTTTTAAAGAAAAATGCAAACATATAAGAACTTAATTATCAATACACTACATTTTTCGTTATTTTTAATTGAGGAAGAAATTGATATTTCTATGCATACTTATAAAAGATTACAGTCCGATCACTTGAAATCATCTAATACATCTTTCAGTTCTTCCACTGTCAACTCCCCAACTTGTCTCCAGAGTTCATTTCTCTTATGTAATAAAAGAAAAGCCGGAATAGTATCTATGTTATGCGCATCGGCTATTGCCTTATCTTCTCCAACATTTACTCGTACTAATTCGATTGTCCTCTTCTCATAAGTACGGAGTACCGGCCCTATCCATTCGTAATGAGGCGACCAGTCCGCATAAAATACAACCAATACCAAATGATTGGTTCGTACTGCTGTTTCTAATTGTTTCTCTATATTCATATCTCTACATTTTTATATTAATATAGTGCTAGAACAATGAATACGGGAAAAGGTTCTTCAGAGTATCCGGCAAGCAATATGATAGTGAAATAAAGCTATCCGCTTTCATTTCGTCAAAACAAAAAGGAGTTTTTTTCCTATTCTTATGACTAAATTTAAAGATTATCAAGGCTAATTATTCTTTATATATTATGAAAGTA
>ENA-OQCB01000078-OQCB01000078.1-human-gut-metagenome-genome-assembly--contig:-NODE-78-length-44815-cov-4.577672_pt1 | contig 44815 bp, 44 predicted proteins | sample MGYA00242493_ERZ504568 | MGnify/ENA primary metagenome ERZ504568 (study PRJEB26092, sample SAMD00036229) | human gut metagenome | host: Homo sapiens | study: EMG produced TPA metagenomics assembly of...
AGATCCTGGAGAAATGGAACCGGAATTCCTTCCTCTAAAATATATTTCTTACTTCTATTATGTGACAATTCTACCGGTCTTACACTGCCTTTTGACGCTTTTTTCTGAATGGTTACCTTGCCTTTTTGCTCACTAAAACAGTGTAATTCATATGCACTGTAGATGCCTGCATCTGCCGGAATTCTTCCATATATTCCAGCAATCGGTCTCGTGCCGAAATCGGGTCCAGATTCTCATGAAAGGCCGTATTGCATTCATCAAATCTTGGTTAATATCACTGATTGTAATCTCCTTTTGAAATCAGAATCGTAAGCACCCTTTGGGACCAACAGTTAACTACGCCTTCCTTTTAATAAAAACAAGGCAGTGTATGCCTTGTTATCGTTTTCCTCGTTTTCCGCCCTGACGCATCATCTTATTCATGCTGCGCATGTTTTTCATTGCCCCCATGGCTCCCATACCGCCCATGTTCGGCATTTTACCGGACTTGGTCATAGCACCCATCTGCTTCATGACCTGCTTCATTTTCTCATATTCATTCAACAGTCGGTTTACATCCGCTACCGTTGTACCACTACCTTTGGCAATACGATTCTTTCTGGATGCACGAAGGATATTGGGATTCTCCCGCTCCTCCATCGTCATACTCTGAATGATTGCGGTGCTTTTCTTCATTTTGTTGCCGGCTTTGGCTTCGTCGATCTGCCCTGCCAGCTGGTTCATCCCCGGAATCAGCTTCATCATACCGCCCAGAGACCCCATTTTTTCAAGCTGCTGGAACTGCACAAGCATGTCTGTCAGAGTAAACTGTCCGCTCATCATGCGATTCGCAGATTTCGTGCTCGCTTCGATATCCATTTTATCCTGTGCCTGCTCGACCAGAGACATGATATCTCCCATGCCCAGAATACGATCGGCCATACGATCCGGATGGAACACATCCAAGTCGTCAATTTTTTCACCCAGACCGACAAACTTTACCGGAACCTGTGTGATGGAGCGCACAGACAGAATACCACCGCCTCTGGAATCACCATCCAGCTTCGTCAATACGAGACCGGTAACCTCCAGCTGTTCATGGAAGCTGCCTGCAACATTCACAATATCCTGTCCGGTCATTGCATCGACGGTCAGCAAAATATCATCCGGATGTACAAAAGCCTTGATATCGGACAGCTCCTGCATCAGCTCTTCATCAATATGCAGACGCCCGGCAGTATCAAAGAGCACGGTATCATAGCCGTTTTCCTTGGCATAATCCATTGCCTGCTTCGCTGTTTCCAGCGCCTTGGTCTCCACACCAAGTGAAAAGACCTCAACGCCAATGCTTTCCCCCAGTGTTTTCAGCTGTTCAATCGCTGCAGGACGAATAACATCACAGGCTACCAGCAACGGCTTGCGGCTCTGCTTTTTCTTCATTACGTTGGCGATCTTTGCGGATGCCGTTGTTTTACCGGTACCCTGCAGACCCACCATCATGACAGTTGTTATTCCACTGCTTTTATAATTTACCGGAGCATCCTCGCTTCCCAGCAGCGCTACGATTTCGTCATGAACGATTTTTACAACCATCTGCCCCGGATTCAGAGAGGTCATGACCTCCGTTCCCAGTGCCTGTTCCTTTACGCGGGCAATGAAATCCTTAACGACGCCGTAATTAACATCGGCCTCCAGCAACGACATACGCACCTCGCGCAGCATGTCGTTCATATTTTTTTCGCTCAGCTTTCCCTTTCCGGTTATATTTTTAAACGCCTTTCCCAGACGTTCACTTAGTGATTCAAATGCCATACCTGTTTACCGCCTTTCTCCTAATACCTGTATCACATTATAGCATAGCCTGCTCTTGTTTGTTAAGCATGTTTTCATCTTTGCGATAGATTTCGATTTGAAACTGAATTTTCGTTTTCAGCTCATCCAGCTCCTGCAAGCGCATAGCCGCATCCTTTGGTGTTTTCCAGTAATAGGGCGTCATATGAAACAGTGCCTGAATATCAGCTGCATCCCGAATACAGATAGCAGCTTCCACCGTCTGCGTTTTTTCCAGAATGAAGCCCTCCTGCTGCAGCGTTTCCGACGGATTTTCATAGGGCACATCATACAGGATTTCCTTGAGCCCCATCAGATGCTGCGGACCGGGACCGACCTTGATGAAGATACCACCCGGCTGTAAGACACGCAGAAATTCCTCTGCCTGAAACGGCGCAAACACAGAAAGCACCATATCGGAACAGGCATCACACAGGGGCATATGGAAAACACTCGCCACCGCATATACCGCACCGCTTCTGGCCTTGCACGCTTCATCGACTGCATACTTGGATAAGTCAAAGCCAAGCAGTGTATCCGTTTCCTGTTTCACTCTGTTCGTATAATACCCCTCTCCACAGCCTGCATCTATGACGACTGACGGATGATAGCCCCGTACCAGTTCAACCAGTGCAGCCTGCAGCGGTGCATAATATCCATGGGATAAAAATCGTGTGCGTGCCTTTACCATTTCCCGATCATCCCCGCTGAGTGCTTTATGATGCAGCGCCAGATTGACATATCCACGCTTTGCAATGTCATAGGAATGGTTATTCTGACAGCGCCAAACGCGTTCCTCCCTGACCAGTTTATTTCCGCATTTCGGACATAACAGCATATACCTACCTCATTTCCTATCTAAGTATACCACAGGCAAAATAGGAAAAGTTTGCTTAATTACGGAAATTTAAGGAAAATTGTAGTAAAATAAATACAAAGAGGTGATTTTAATGGAATTTAATGAAGTTGCAGTCACAAGAAAAAGCATCCGTAAATATGCCGCAAGACCGGTGGCAAAGGAGGATATCGAAGCAATGCTTCGCTGTGCCATGGAGGCACCGAGCTGGAAGAATTCCCAGACAGCACGGTATCATGTCATTACATCTTCGACCATGCTGCAGGCTATGAAGCAGGAAGGTCTGGCTCCCTTTAATGCAGAGAACACAAAGGATGCTCCGGTACTCATTGTCACAAGCTTTGTAAAGGATGTGGCCGGCTTTGATAAGGACGGTACCCCGAGCAATGAGCTCGGAAATCTGTGGGGTGCCTATGATCTGGGCCTGCATAATGAAAATCTTTTATTAAAGGCAAGGGATCTTGGGCTTGATACCCTTGTGATGGGCATCCGTGATGCAAAAGCCATACAAAGACTTCTCAACATCCCAGAGACGGAAATTATTGTCAGCGTCATCAGTGTCGGCTACAAGGCCATGGACCCTGAGAAGCCAAAGCGTAAGAAGCTGGACGATATCGTAACGTATTACGAAACATAAAAAAAACCACTCCTGTTTTCCAATCGGAAGAGGAGCGGTTTTTTTGTGCCAGCCTTAACGATTCTGATTCTGGTTGTTGTTGCGCTGGTTCTGGTTGTTTCTCTGGGAGTTGCTCTGGTTGTTGTTATTGAAGTTGTTTTTGAAATCCTGAGAAGAATGCTCTTTGTCGTATTCATTCTGATGATTTCTCTTTTCAGCTTCAACGTCAGCACCTAATTCAATACCCATTTCGTACTGATATAAGTCCTGCTCAACCTGTTTTTCGTTGTACTGTTTTCTTCTTTCCATTTTTCTCACCTCACATTGTTAGTATGGGTGAGTGTTTTCAATTTATACTAAAAAATATCCTCATCAAGCTTCGCTTTCGGGTATACATCCACATGCTCTGTCTTCTCGATGCATTCCTGCAGCAAAGACTCATAATCAAAGCGCGCCTCCAGCCGTTCTGAGCGCTGAATCGTCGGTTTGGTTACCGGGTTTTTCGGCGTAAATATCGTACAGCAGTCCTCAAAGGGCTGTATGGAGATATCATAGGTGTCAATGGCACGGGAAACATTGATGATTTCCACCTTGTCCATGCAGGCAACCGGACGAATAACCGGTGTTGTCGTTACACAGTTAATGGTCTGCATACTTTCCAGCGTCTGACTCGCTACCTGTCCGATGCTTTCCCCATTGACAATGGCAAGACAGTGCTGCTGCTCGCAAAGCCGCTGTGCAATGCGATACATCATACGGCGCATTATCGTAATGGCATAGCTTTCATCACAGTTTTTATAGATGGCAAGCTGTAAGTCTGTGAAAGGCACCACATGGACACGAATATGTCCCTGATACGGGGCAAGCTGACGGGCAAGCTCAAGTACCTTGTCCTGTGCTGCCTGACTGGTGTATGGCGGTGATGCATAATGAACGCATTCGATCGCAACGCCGCGCTTCATGGTCAGATAGGATGCGACCGGGGAATCAATTCCACCGGACAGCATGACCAGCGCCTTCCCGCCGACACCGACCGGATAACCGCCTGCCCCGGCAATTCTGCCGGTCATAATATAGGTATCCTCCTGATGCACCTCGATCTGGATGCGTAACTGCGGCTCCCGCACATTTACCTTCAGTTCAGTGTTCCGCAGAATTTCTCCGGCAACAGCACGATTGATTTCATCGGAAATCATCGGAAACAGCTTGTGACTTCTGCGTGCTTCGATTTTAAAGGTCCGTGCATCGCTTTCCTTCGCCACCTGCAGTGCCGTTTGCTTCATCGCCTCAATATCGGAATCCACGCGGATTGCGAAGGAAAAGGAGGAAATACCGAATACCTTCTGCAGATGCTCGCTGACAGCGTGCGGATCTTCTCCGTTCAGCATGATGTACAGTCTGTCATGGGTACGCTCATAGCTCAGTCTGTCATAATCCCGAAGCGCATTTTTCACATTTGTTAATAAGCGCTTGATGAAATCCTTTTTATTCTTTCCCTTCGTGGACAGCTCTCCGAAGCGGACAAGAATATGGTTATATACAATGTTATTTTGTTCGATAGTCATGATTGATCTCCTTTAAAGCCTGTAAAAAGGCATCGACTTCCTCTCTGGTAGTCAGATGCGACAGGGATATGCGTATTGCATGGGTTGCACGCTGCTCCCCCAACCCCATAGCAAGCAGAACTGCGGAAACCGCTTTACTGTGTGATGAACACGTGCTTTGGGCAGAAACAGCAAAGCCTTTGGCATTCAGTGCATTGAGCATAATTTCACTGCCAATGCGCAGATTGGATATATTGAGGATAAACGGGCTGCCTTCCTCCGGGGAATTGATCACGATATCCTCCATTGCGGACAGCGCTTTACGAAGGTAGCTGTTCAGCTTTTGCACATGGGCATAGGCATCCTCACGCTGTTCCATGGCAAGGCGCAGCGTTTTCGCAAACACAATATTTGTCGGTGCATTGCTGGTGCCGGCTCGTAGTCCGTTTTCCTGCTGACCGCCGCTGATAAGCGGGACCAGCTCTACATTTCTTTTCTTATATAGGATAGCGCTGCCCTTCAGTCCGTAGATTTTATGGGCGGAAAAGGTTGCCAGATCAACACAGGAAAGATCGACCTCCAGCTTTCCCAGCGCCTGTACACCATCCATGTGAAAGAGTGCCCTGGAATTGGCGTGCACGTACTGGGCACATTCACGAATCGCATTCACTGCCCCGGTTTCATTATTCACCATCATCATGGATACCAGAACAGTATCCTTTCGTAATGCTTGCTTCAAATCTTCTACTTCCACGCAACCCTTCGCATTCACGGGAAGATAGGTCACCTCATATCCAAAAACCTCCTGCAGCTGTTCCATGGCATTATGAATGCTAGAATGCTCCACGCAGGTGGTAATCAGATGCTTGCCGCGATTGGCATATTTCCAGGCTGCCCCCTTGATTGCCGCATTGTTGGATTCGCTGGCACAGGAGGTAAACAGAATCTCATCCTTATAAACGTGCAAAAGCTGTGCAATCTGTGCACGGCTTTGTTCCATCAATTTACCGGTTTCCCTTCCCAGCTCATGCAGAGAATCACTGTTGCCGTAATGCTTCTCCAAAAGCCTGGTATAGGTTTTTAAAATTTCCGGGCAAATCGGCGTGGTGGAGGCATAATCCAGATAAATCATGCTACTCCCCCGCATTCAGGATACTTGGATCCTTCTTGTTGATCAGTTTTTCATAAGCTCCCGGATGCATTTTCTCAATGCACTGGATGCCGATTTTCAATGCCTTGGTATACTGCCCGTTTCGAAAGCACAGCTCTGCTCTTGTCAGCTCACTGTCGATATCCGGAAAGGAGGAGCGATACCGGTTTCCAAACACAATCGTATTTTCCACCATAATTGCCATTCCCACCAGATTATTCACACTGTTATATAATGTATAAATATAATCAATCGCACTGCGCAGCTCGGCGTTCAGGCGTTTGACATCCAGCGGAGAATTATCCAGAATCACCTGAATGTCCTTGATCATGATTTCCCCTTTATGCAGGTCATCCTCATATTTTTGTGAAACACTCGGCAGCCGGTGCTTGGACATTTTCACACGAATTTCATTCACAATCAGCTGCAGCTTGATCAGCTGTTTCTTTGCCCGCTCCTCATCACTGCAGGCATTGTCGAGCTTCTGCTTCATTTCACCAACCTCATTGGTGAAGGCAGCCGCACTCTGCTCCAGCTCCTTATATGCAATCAGTATTGTGGAGTATGGCACCTTGTTTTGTGCGATGACCGCTTCCAGCTTGCGCTGCATGTCGTTTAATACGGAAAGGCGCTCATGCACCTCCTGCAGCCGTTGGGTCCAGTTTTCAAAGCCAAACCGTTCATATACGCGGTTATACAGCTCCTCGATAGCTTCCACATCCATATTGATGCTGCGAATCGTATCAAAGAGGATGTCGACATTGTCGCTGACCTCATCGAAGGCAGCCTCTTCCCTGCTCAGCTGTTCGGCAAGCTGGGAAATGCGTTTTTCACAATCGTTGAGATCCTCATGAACGTCCTTCGGATTTCCATTGCGAAGCTTATTCAAATCATTTTTCAGCATATCGCTGATGATATCCAGATTCTTGCGAACCTCCAGATGCTCGGTATACACACCCTTGTTTTTCGCCTGTGCATACTGATAACCGACTTCATCGATTGCTCGCGGAAGAACACCTCTGGCACGTTCATACATGGAAGGCAGGACATCCACCAGCTCCTTTAAATGAGCGACAGATTCCCGTATTTCCTTCTGCTGATCAGCAGCCTTGTTGAATTCGGACGCAAACATCCATTCCTCAAAGGCTGAAAACATCTTTTCAATAGCTGCGATCTCCATTTCCAGATATTCATAGCTCTGGGAGAAGGAAGCACGGTTCTCATTGATATTGCGCTTGATGATACGAAAATCATCCTTCAGCTTATTGATATGTACACGCTGCTCGTTTTCCTGCTCCAAAATGCTGTCCAGTGCCTGATTGACATCCTTTGCGACACCCTCCAGCTCTGCCATCTGTTCCCGCAGCTTCTCCATGCGCCGCTTTGCAGCCTTGGCTTTATGAACATAGATCAGATCATCCGCCTCGGCCAGGGTAACGCTGCATTCCTTCAGCTGCTCCTGAATATTGTCAAAATCCGTACGGCAGCTTTCCACACGCTGACTCATTTCCTCATTGACCCGTGACAGTGCCACAGCCTTGTTCAATTTAAAAGCAAGTGGAATTCCCTTCAGCGAGTTGTAGCTCAGCTCCAGTTCATCCAATTGCTTTCTTGCCTGCTTCTGACGCAGGACCATCATGATGATCGTAAGTATGACGATGGCGACCAGCGCAATCACTATATAGATTAAAACATCAAGGGAAACAACATTTTTGACATTGTTGATAAAATTCTCCATACAGACACCTCTTCCATTCGAATTCACTAGGTATATTGTATCATAATTTATACGATTAAGAAATCAGAAATTATGCTTATTCTAGAAGAAATGATGCGTGTCTTATTTTTCTTTCACACAATGCCGCATCACACATTTATCACTCCTCATGGAAAGGATAGCATTTATAGATAAACAACGCATGTTTCTCTGTCCGTCGAGCTTTTAGAAATCAAAGCTTCAAGGTATTATCTTTAACAGGTTTGTATATGCAGGGATGACGAGCATTCCACAATATGCTAACGATAGGACTATCTGAAAAATTGAGTCATAAAAATAAATTCTGTTTGACATCCATTCCTCGTTCTGTTATAGTAAAGTGGCGTAAAATGGATAGCAGAATGCAAATGCTTTACATATAGCGTTCATGACGCAGATTTCTGCGGGGTATTGCGTAACTTACTGCTGAGCGAAGATACCGTGAGTATGAACACCATGTAAAAATGATTTGTACCTGTTATTGTTTTATAGCCATAAAACAATAAGGAGGATTTTCATGTCAAGAATCAATGGACCGGTTTGGAAAACATCCCGCCGTCTTGGTTTCTCTATTCTGGAAACCGGAGAAGAGCTTCAGAAACGTGCGTATGCACCAGGTCAGCACGGACCTACGAAACGTGTAAAATTAACAAACTACGGACAGCAGCTGCGTGAAAAGCAGAAAATCCGTTACATGTATGGATTGAACGAGCGTCAGTTCTACAACACTTTCATCAAAGCAAGCAAGATGAAGGGTGTAACTGGTGACAACTTCCTGGGTCTGCTGGAATCCCGTCTGGATAACCTGGTTTACCGTATGGGCTTTGCCCGCACTCGCCGTGCTGCTCGTCAGCTGGTTAACCACGGACACATTCTGGTTAACGGTAAGAAAGTTGATATCCCTAGCTTTATCGCAAAGCCAGGTATGGTTGTGGAAATCAAGGAGAAATCCAGAGATATGAAGGCAATCAACGAGGCACTGGAAGCAACACTGAATACCGTAGCATTCATCGATGTTGATAAAGATGCAAAGAAGGGTACCTACCTTCGTCTGCCAGAGCGCAGTGAGCTGAATTCCGAGTTCAACGAACTGCTGGTAGTAGAATTCTACAACAGATAATGTTAAAAAATCCGGATATCCGGATTTTTTTATAATATTACCATGACAGCCAATGCAGTGAAGAGGGAGCTGTTCCCTCTTCGCTTTTTTCAGCGTTCCTTTTTGATAAAGGAAACGTGCTCCGCAATCAGATCATAGCTGCGATGCAGCTTGCCGTCCTGCCCTTCAAAGGTATGTGACTGCATGCGTCCCTTTACAGACACATGATCTCCCACCTGCGCTGCCGCCATCGCCGTTTCCGCAATGCCCTTCCAGAGCATGATATTCAGATTGTCATATTCATAAACACCCTCGCTGTTCGCAAAGGGGCGCTGAACACGAATCATCATAGTCGCAAAACGATTCCCGGCTGCCGATGTACGGATTTCTGACAGTTCCGTCAGTTCACCTACAAAAGCTATCACGTTCATATGTGTACCATCCTTTCTTTTTTCTAAAATGCTATTCCTCACCGCATGAACATCCCTCCCAAGCTCCCCTATATTATCGCTGTTTCCCTATATTTGCGCAAACCGCATTATTTGCTCCTTGCGAAAAGCTATCGCATAAAAAAAGCAGTGAATGCTCCTGTGAGAGCGTATTCACTGCTTTCTCTGACAAATAAGGTAATTTTTACGAGCAGTTTTCCGGCAGCAGCTCCACCAGTGTGCCTGGTGCGTCCTGCAGGGCTGCACAGACCTGTTGAATGTCCTCCAGTGTAATTTCATACAGCACATCCAGCAGTCGGAAGAAATCCGCCTGATCAAAATAACTGCGAACATACGTGATGGCAATATCATCAAAGCTGTTCAAACTGCGCACAGACTGTCCGAAATAGCGGTTTTTCAGCTGATCCAGCAGCTCCTGTGTAATATCGGCACTGCTGATACGGGCAAGCACTTCTTTGACAACTGCAAGAAACGCTTCCTTCTTCGTCGTTTCCGCATAGAACATCACCATGCCGTAATCCTTTCCCAGATCGACCTCACTGCCGACATAGTCATTGATGATTCCTTCATCCAGCCACTGCTGAAAATCCGGATTCAATGAACTGAACACAGCATCCAGCATGATTTTGATACACCACTCCGCCTTGGTACGGGCGTATACATCTTCCATTCCCTGCAGCTTGCAGGCATACGACAGCTTCGGCACGCTGACATCCATAGTGAAGGAAAAGCTGTCCCTTGCGGGCTGCTCAGGCTCCGTATAAGCCAGACGCCGGACGCTGGATATCGGCGAAAATGTCTTTTTCTTCTGATTTTCCTTAATCAGTGCAAGCAGCTTTTTTTGGATCCTCCTTGCTGACACCAACCAGAATCATAGACGCCGGATGATAATTCATCGCGTAGCAGTCCTGCAGCTGCTGCAGTGTGATACTATTTACACTTTCATCATCGCCGCCGATATCATAACGAAGCGGATGCTGCTGATAGAGGGAGGAAAAGGTTTCCATGAGCAGTCGGGAATCACTCATTTCCTTATACATATGCAGTTCCTGTATGATGATTCCCTTTTCCTTTTCCACGGATTCCTCACTGATATCCAGCTCCTGTACAAAATCCAGAAGCAGATTCAGCGGTTCCTTTACATCGGATGTCGTTGAAAAGTAATATGCTGTTTCTGTATAGGAGGTAAAGGCATTTACGCTGGCACCCATGCGGGAAAACAGCTCCATGACATCACTGTCCCCCATTTCAAACATCTTATGCTCCAGAAAATGAGCAATTCCTGCAGGAAAATGCAATTCCTTCCCCTGTTCATCCACCTGCTTCATATCCATGGCACCCAGCGGAGTTGCCATCATGAAGAGCGATTTTTCATAATCCGGCTTCTGCCAGAGAACAACATGCAGTCCATTTTCCAGAGTTTCCTCCACATAGCTTTCCCCATAGCGCTTATTCGTGATTGTTTTCATCCGCATCCTCCTTTGTCAGAACAAAAGTCATCTTCAGTTCACATGCCTGCATCGCATGAAGAATATCCTCACGCTTGACAGCCTGAATCCGCTCAATGATATCCTCGGTGTCCCACTGGCGGTCCAGCAGTACATTTTGATACTGCAGTGCTATCAGGGAATTCATGGAGTCCTTGCTGGCCTTTAATGAATTGACAATCATCTGTTTGGATACCTCCAGCAGATCTGAAGCGAAATCGCCCTCACAAATGCGCTGAAACTGCTTGCGTATCAATGAAATCGTCTTATCGATGTGCTCCTTCTCCACGCCGGTGGTGACTCCCAGCGCCGCATCATAGGAAATCAGATTGGAGTAAATGGAATAGCACAGACTGTTTTTCTCACGCACCTCCTGAAACAGCAGCGAGGTGGAGTATTGTCCAAACATCGCATTTGCAACACGCAGTGCATAATAATCCGGATCATTGATTGCTGTATTTGTAAACCATACCATCATAATGCTGCTCTGCGTAATGTTTCGGTATTCGGTTTTTCTTTCATCGTGCAGCTGATTCTGTACCTTATAAAAGGTTTTTATTTCCTGCTTACGAGCCGCAAAGGGTAGGTGCGCTTTAACGAGCTGCTCCATCTGCGTATCATCAAACGCGCCGCAAATCAAAATATCAATAACATCCTTCTCCAGCATGCGCTGATATGCAGCCTTCACATCATCCAGCGTAAGCTGCATCAGTGTCTTTACATCGCCAAGTGCGGATATTCCCAGATAATCCCCTTCTCCGGCAATCTTCAGTCCCTGTGTGATGGCATATTGTGCAGGATCATCCTCCATCCGCTCAATTTTCGCCTTCAATATACTGCGGGATTCCTCCAGAACATGCTCCTGCAGCAGCGGCTGAAACAAAACCTCCTGCAGAAAGGAAAAGAGTGATTCCAAAAGCTGCTGTTTTCCCTGCACATAGCAGGGATTGATAATTTTGCTGCGGATTTCCACGATCTGCGCACTGCCATAGCCGGCCGTTTGTGCATTGAGCGTTGCCCCATACAGCAAATCAAGATAATCGCTCATCTTTTTCTTTGTATCATACGTTTTACATCGATCACACAGCATCAGTGCAAGCAGTGAGCGGGATGCCGCCAGCTTGGGCTCCAGCTCACTGCGGAAACGTATGCTGATACCGATATCCTTGAATTTTTCGGTTTTCATAAAATGGAGCTGTACTCCGTTTGTTATCTGCATAATCATACCTCCAGTAGTAGTATGCGCATATTTCATTTAATTACCATGCCTATATGCATCATGGTTCTAATTGTACCACATCTGTCAACGAAAAAAAACTGATCAGGTTGATCAGTTTTAGCGTTTTCCCTTATCGAACGGTTCCCCCTCTGCAGCCGGCGCTGCCGAATTCTTCGAAACGAAGGCAAGCACGATCAGCGTTGCGATATAGGGCACCATCTTATAGATGTATGGAGGAATGTTAAGTCCTGCCAGAAACGGAATTCCGCTGGAGGTAGCCGCCACGGTCTTCATGAAGCCGAAGAACAGCGCTGCAAAGAAGATGCGGAATGGCTTCCACTGCCCGAAAATCAGCACTGCCAGTGCAAGGAACCCATACCCTGCAACATCCGCATTAAACACATTGCTTGTAGGAACAACGAAGATCAGTCCGCCGATACCGGCCAGAAAGCCGGAAATCAGAGTGCCTGCATAGCGCATTTTGTAAACGCTGATACCTGCAGAATCCGCAGCCTGAGGAAGCTCTCCGCAGGCACGCAGGCGCAGACCGAAACGGGTCTTGTAAATGATCACCCATGCCAGCACCAGAAACAATAAACCGATATAGGTTGTTATGTAGGTATTCTTGAACAGCAGGTCCCCGATGATCGGAATCGATCCCAGTACAGGAACGGATTCAATACGGAACACATTCTCAAACTGAATCTGCTGTGTCTGCTGGAAGGTTCGTGCGATGAAGATACAGAATGCAGGTGCAAAGGTATTCAGTGCCGTACCGCTGATGACCTGATCCGCTTTCATATGAATTGCCGCAAAGGCATGGAACAAAGAGAAGACGATACCTGCCGCACCGGCAACCAGCACCGCACACAGAAGCAGCAGTTGCGGCGGCATGGCGTGATTGAAGATATGGATGAACCCGATACCGCACAGGGCGCCGATAAGCATGATACCTTCCAGAGCGATATTGATGACACCGCTTCGCTCAGAGAACAGACCGCCCAGCGCTACGACCAGCAGCGGAATGGCAAAGAACCATGTCTGCTGTACCAGAAAGAATATAGTATCCATAGCTTACTCACCTTCCTTTTTCGCTGTACCCAGCTCTTTTGTTTTCCTGCGCTTCGACAGCCACACCTTAATCATCAGGGAGAGCGCAGAGCAGTAGATGATGCAGGAAATGATGATATCAACGATCTGCGGTATGAAGCCAAACTGCTGCATGGCATTTCCACCGACATTCAGATAGGCAATAAACAATCCTGCAAACAGAACTCCGATCGGGTTGGAAAGACCCAGCAGCGCCACCGGAATACCGTTGAAGCCCTCGGCAGGAAGCACATCCACAACCTCGATGAATTTCCCGGAGCCGCTCAGATACAGCAGCCCGCCGCCGACACCCGCAAGCGCGCCGGCAATGACCATGGAAAGAATGATATTGCGCTTTTCATTGATTCCGGCATATTTGCTGGCATCCTTATTGAAGCCGCAGGCCTTCATTTCATAGCCGAAGCTTGTCTTATTCAATATAATATATATCAGGATAACGAACAGTATGGCGATAACAAAGCCGCCGTTTGCCGGCGAACCGGTAAAAATCTTATCAAAGCCCATTTTTGGTATGACCGCTGTGGTAGCGACCGGCAGGGACTGATTGCGCAGTGCGTCAAACAGTACCAGACTGACGGAATAATTGACCAGATACATGCCGATATAGTTCATCATGATTGAGGAAATAACCTCGTTCACATTCAAATAGGCCTTCATGACTCCCGGTATGACTGCCCACAGACCACCTGCTGCAAAGGCGGCGAGAATTGCAACCAGCCAGTGAATACTACCTGGCAGGAAGGTCCACTTCACACCGACGTAGACAGCCGCAAAGGCACCTATGATGAACTGTCCCGGTGTTCCGATATTAAACAATCCCGTTTTAAATGCAAATCCGACAGATAAACCGGTCATGATGATCGGTACCGCATAATACAGCACCCGTCCGATTCCTAGCATACCGTCCTCAACCGGACCGGCAAGCAGGGTGCGAAGACCATCCAGTGCCTCACTGGAATTGGAAATAAAGATAACAACAGCTCCGATCAGTAATCCAATCAGGATCGCGATAGCGGAAGAGCCGAAGTTTTTGAATGCATCACTCTGTAATAGCTTTTTCATATTCTGCCCCTCTCTTTGATCCTGCCATATATAAACCAAGCTCCTGAATCGTCGTCGATTTCGGATCCAGCTCTGCAACGATCTCACCCTCGTACATGACAAGGATACGATCCGCAAGATTCATAACCTCATCCAGCTCCAGGGATATCAGAAGGATTGCACGTCCCTCGTCCCGCTCCTTGACCAGCTGGGAATGTATGTATTCAATCGCACCGACATCCAAACCGCGGGTTGGCTGGACAGCCAGCAGGAGCTTTGGATCATTCTCAATTTCTCTGGCGATAATCGCCTTCTGCTGGTTACCGCCGCTCATGCTTCTGGCCGTTGTTCTGCTGCCCTGTCCGCTGCGGACATCGTATTTTTCAATCAGCTGATCCGAATACCTTGTAATATCCGCAAATTTCAAAAAGCCGTGCTTGCTGAATTTCTTCGTAAAATACGACTTCAGCACCATATTGAAGGAAAGTGGATAATCCAGAACCAGACCATAGCGGTGACGGTCCTCCGGAATGTGCCCGAGCCCCTCCAGATTTACGCTTTACGGATACTAGTCTTTGTGATATCCTTTTCCCCAAGACGGATGCTGCCTTCCTTGACATCCATCAGACCGCTTAAGGCATAGACCAGCTCCGATTGTCCGTTACCGTCAATTCCGGCAATACAGACAATTTCCCCCTCATGTACCTGAAAGCTCACATTTTTTTACAACGTCCTGATGGCCCTTCTTGGCAACACTCAGATTCCGGACATCCAGCATGACATCCTTCGGCTGTGCGGGCTGCTTCTCCACGTTGAAATTGACCTTTCGGCCAACCATCATCTCCGACATTTCTTCCTTGCTTGTATCCTTTACGTCAATGGTTCCGATATATTTCCCCTTGCGCAGGACACTGCAGCGATCGGCGACCGCCTTGATTTCATTCAGCTTATGTGTGATAAACAGAATCGATTTACCTTCCGTTGTCAGATCCTTCATGATCCCCATCAGCTCATCGATTTCCTGCGGTGTCAGCACCGCCGTAGGCTCATCAAAAATCAGAATTTCGTTGTCACGGTACAGCATTTTCAATATTTCCACACGCTGCTGCATACCGACGGTAATCTCACTGGTGATGGCATCCACATCGACATTCAAATGATACTTCTCACTCAGATCGACAACCTTTTTTCTTGCTTCGACCATCGTCAGCAGTCCGTTCTTTACATCCTCTGCACCCAGAATGATGTTTTCCAGCACTGTGAAATTATGAACCAGCTTAAAATGCTGATGCACCATTCCGATGCCAAGACGGTTGGCGTCATTGGGATTATTGATACTGACAACCTCCCCATTCATTTTGATACATCCCTTTTCCGGCTGATACATACCGAACAGAACGCTCATGAGGGTGGATTTGCCGGCACCGTTTTCTCCCAGCAAAGCATGGATTTCTCCTTTTTTCAGCTGCAGTGTAATGTCATCATTGGCAATAATGCCCGGAAACTCCTTTGTGATATTACACATTTCAATGATGTATTCCATGGTTTCACTCCAATCATATGCCTGTTGAGCATTGTGAAAATAGTATCTGTACTGATACCGCATCTATGCGTACGATTATTTCACTATACCCTTTACAAGCTTTTGTCCTATTTTATTATACCTTTTTTTCTACCTGTTCGCAAACAGGAAGATGAAAAAAAATCAGAAAAGCTGCCTACGATTGTAGACAGCCTTGTCCTGCGTATGATTATGTTATTTGATATAATCCAGTTTTACCTTGGAAGCCTTGATCTGTGTAGGATCCTTGAAGTCTTCATTTGTCTTGATGGTGATTTTGCCTTCTTTGATTTTAGCATACAGTGCATCATATTCCTTCTGTGTGAATTTTTCAAACTTGCTGGTCTTCATCGGCAGACCTACAGAGTCGTCTTTTGCACCAAGAACGATATTTTCTCCACCCGGGAAGGTTCCATCATCGATTGCTTTCAGTTCCTTCGTTACAGAAACAGCCAGCTGCTTGTAAGCAGAAGTGATAACTGTACTGCTTTCGTTGGACTGGTCAACATCGACACCGATTACAAGACCCTTGTTTGCTTCAGCAGCAGCCATAACGGAGTTTCCGATACCACCACCGCAGGAGAAGATCACCTGTGTTCCGTTCTTATACCAGGATGCTGCCTCAGACTGAATTTCAGCACTTGGATTGAAGGTTCCGGTATATTTGTATTTCATTTCGATTTCGACATTCATTTCCTTGGCAGCGTCCTGTGCTCCCTGTACGAAGCCGTAACCGAAGTTTACAACTGCAGGAACAGCGATTCCGCCCATGAAGCCAAGCTTTGTCTTGCCTTCCTTAACGATGGCATAACCAGCCATATAGCCGGCTTCGTTTTCAGAATACTTGATACCTACGGTATTCTTTGCAGTTTTGAATTTTGCGTTTTCCTGAGCGCCGTCATTTGGATAACCGTCAATCAGAATGAATTTAACATCCGGATATGTATCCTGCTTTTCATAGATTGATGGTTCAAACAGGTAGCCCGGCGTTACGATAACCTTCGCTTTGTATTTGTTAACAGCCTGATCGATAGCTTCCTTGTAGGCATTGTCTGATTTCTCTGTCGGTTTGATGTACTCAACTTTTTTACCGGTTTCTTCACCATAGGCTTTGACACCTTCCCATGTACCCTGGTTGAATGATTTGTCATCAATGGTACCCACATCGGTAATCATGACAACATCGGCCTTGGATTCAGATGCTTTCCCATCATCCTTCTTCCCTTCATCCTTGCTTCCGCAGGCAGTCAGAGATGCTGCCATCAGCAACGATGCGGCAACGCATAAAAACTTTTTCATTTTTGCATTTCCTCCTTATTGTATGAAGCTTCTTCATTACATATTTATTTTAGCGTTTTTCCTTACGTTTGTAAATGGAATAATCGCATTTTTGCTGGATTTCAGCAAAAATAAAAACGGTTACATTATGTAACCGTCCTCATTCTTCTTCTGCCTGCTCGCTCTTCGCATACACCTCACGCGGCTTACTGCCTCTTGCAGGCCCGATGATGCCATTATCCTCCAGCGTATCGATCAAACGTGCAGCCCGTGCATAGCCGATACTGAATTTACGCTGAATCAAGGATGTACTTGCCTTGCGTGTCGAGATAATAAATTCCTTTACCTCATCATATAATGGGTCACCGGTCTCACTGCTCGTCGGCCCTACACCGCCATCCAGCAGCTCCAGCCGTACAAAGGCGTCGTCGAATTTCGGTTTTCCCTGACGGGATACAAATTCACAGATATCCGCGACCTCATCATCGCTGACAAACACACCCTGCACACGGGTTGCCACAGTTTCACCAACCGGGACATACAGCATATCTCCGTATCCCAAAAGCTTTTCCGCCCCCATCTGATCCAGTATGGTACGGGAATCCACTGCACTGCTGACCGCAAATGCGATACGGGATGGAATATTCGCCTTGATGATCCCGGTGATAACATCCACACTCGGGCGCTGTGTCGCAACGATGAGATGAATGCCCGCAGCACGAGCCAGCTGGGTGATACGCTGAATGCTTGCTTCTACCTCTTTGGCAGCTACCAGCATCAGGTCCGCCAGCTCGTCGATAATGACGACAACCCATGGAAGCGGACTCAGCCCCTCTTCCGGATGTGCTTCTATGTAGGCATTATAGCCGGCGATATTCCGTACACCGGCCATAGAGAACAGCTCATAGCGGTTGTCCATCATTGTGACAATGACCTTCAATGCGCGGTTTGCCTCATCCCCATCCGTTATCACCGGTCCCAGCAGATGCGGTATCTCCTTATACGGTGTGAACTCCACCTTCTTCGGGTCGACCAGCAGCAGCTTGACCTCATCCGGTCTGGCGCGCATCAAAATCGAGGTGATGATGGAATTGACACAGACCGACTTTCCACTCCCTGTCGCACCGGCAATCAGTAAATGCGGCATGCGGTTCAATTCTCCATAGACACAGTTTCCCATCAGATCCTTACCAAGGGCAAACAGCATCTTACTCTGTGCAAGCTTATCCGGAATATTTTTCATCAGCTCCTTCATGCTGACGCTTGTTTTTTCTACATTCGGAATTTCGATACCGACTGCCGATTTTCCGGGAATTGGTGCCTCAATGCGAATATCCTTGGCAGCAAGTGCCATTTTGATATCGTATTGAAGGTTGCTGATTTTATTGACCCGGACACCGAGATCCGGCTTAACTTCGAATTTTGTGACCGCAGGTCCGATATGGGTAGCCACAAGGGTAGCCTTGACACCAAACTGATCCAGAATTTCAATCAGCTGCCGTCCGGCGTCATTTGCCGCACTCACATTCGCTGTTGAACGGCTTTTTTTACCGGCGTCCTTTAACAGGGTTAAACGTGGCAGCTTGTACTTGCTCCAGTCCTCCTGGAAGCTGGACACAAAGGTATCCTCACCGCCGATGGTATCCTCAATGATTCGCTTGTTTTCCGCTTCCTTAAACGCCTGCTTATCCAGCACATCCGATTCCTCTTCCAGCGCATGCTCCTTATCCGCCAGAAATGCAGTGCTTCTTCCGTCACTTTGAATATCAAAATCATCATCCACATCCAGAAACGACACCTGTCCGGGGCGCACACGCTCATCAATATTGATCTTGCCGAACATGCTTTTGGCTTCCTTCGGCTCCGCCTCCTGCTCTTTCTTCACCTTTTTCGCCTGCTGCTTGCGTTCCCTTCGGGCATCCCCCTTTGCCGCATGGTTCTTACGCATGGAGACAAACGGTGCTGCCAGAGAGGCTGCGCCCGCCTTCAGCCTTGCAAAGCCGGAGCCGCTCAGCAGCAGGATCAGTGCCAGTATCAGAAGGGCTATGACAATGATCCACGTTCCCTTATAATCAAAAAGAAACGTACATAAAGAAACCAGGAAGGCACCGATCAGGCCTCCCTTGGCTGCAATTTCCCCTCGAAAGATCAGCATGGAATCCTGCAGATAACGCGACAGGATATCCATCCCCTTCAGCGTTTCATTCTGTGGAATGCTGGCTGCTATGATCCAGGCACACAGCAGTACGCCGATGCCGATCAGATATTTCATCGGGACATCCCGTACGGATTTCTTCAGCATCATCATGACACAGAGCACGATGATCACACCATAGATTACCCCATACAGATTTCCAAACACATATTTGATAATGCTCGTCGTCAGTTCTCCGATAAAGCCAATCTGCAAACCTCCGATAATCGACAAGGTAATCAGGACAAGAGAATAAATGTAGACAAGGACTTCATTTTCTACCATCTGCTTCTGTTTCTGCGATTTTCTTGTTTTCGATTTCGCCATAAGCGCCTCCTATCCCCTTCTTTTATCGTCCTATATATTGATTTCCAGAATCACCGGCAGCACCATCGGCCGTTTACCGGTTTCCTTTGAAAGATACTTGCTTATTTTCTCACGGGCCTCTCCGCGCACGGTCAGATTGTCATAGCGTTTTTCCTTGACTGCCGTTTCAATGCATTTCTCCATGATATTGCCGACCTCCTTGATGATGTAATCCGCATCCTTCAGGTAGATCAGACCACGCGTCTGCACATCCGGTCCGTTGATAACTTCCTTTGTCTTATGACTGACACCGACACCGATAATCATGACACCATCCGTGGACAGCACCTCACGATCCTTCAACACCACACCGGTGACATCCCAGTTTTCTTTACCGTCAATCAGGGTATCCTCCAGCTCCAGATGCTCTGCGACACTCTTTAAAATTTTCTCCTCAAACTGGGCAACCTGTCCGTTTTCCAGAATCAGGATACGGTCCGGGGAGTAGCCCATCTTGCTTGCCAGATTGGCATTCACAAACAGGTGACGGTATTCACCCTTGACCGGAATATAATATTTCGGCTGGAACAGATACAGCATCATCTTCAAATCCTCACTGCTTGGATGCATGGACAGCACCGTCTTGGAATCCAGCGTAAAAATTCTGCCGCCTTCCTTGTAAATTTCATTTTCCATGCTGTTCGCATCCAGCTCGGTACCACTGACAATCGGTGATGCGACAATGATTGTATCCGTCTTGCGGAAGCTTACAAACTTATCCTCATGATTGGCGATGTTGGACATGGTACGGAACAGATTCTTTCCATTTCCCGTAATCAGAACTACAACATCCTCCATATCGTCTTTAAAGTCCTTTTCTTTTACTTCCATCTCTCTTGGAACATGGTAGTATTTCACCAGCTCCAGCTGATGGAGCAGCTCGCGCATCCCTTTATCGTGGAAGAATATTTTTCGGTTATATTTCTTCGCCAGCTCGATAATCTCAATAATGCGAAACAGACTTTGTGAGTACGATGAAATGAGGATACGGCTGTGACTCGCTTCAAAAATCGGCTCAATCAGATTGGTGATACGATGCTTTGGTGCCGTATGACCGATGCGGTCTGCGGATTGTGATTCCGAAAGCAGACAGAGCACACCGCGTTTTCCGATATCGCTCAGCTCATTCAGATCACACAAATACTCCTGCTGCAGCATATCGTAATCGATAATGAACTCACCGGTGTAAACGATATAGCCCTGATCCGTTGCGATAGCCAGTCCGAAATTATCGGGAAAGGCATGCGTCATTGGGAAGGTGCGCACCTTCACTCCGCCAATCGTCTGCTTGCTTGCACGTTTCATACGGTGAATCTTAACGTTCTTAATGCCTTCCTTTTTCAGCATATCGTGAATGATGTTTGCCGTCAGATTTCCAGTATACACCGGAACATTGATCTGCTTCAGCAGATACGGCAGAGCCGCTACGACATCATCATGCGCATGCGTGATAAAAATCCCTTTGATCCTGTCCTTGTTTTGAATCAGATAGGAGAAATCCGGTATGATGAATTCCACTCCCAGCTGATCCGATTCCGGATACTTCAATCCGGCTTCAATAATAAATATGGCTTCATTGACTTCGACAACGTACATGTTCTTGCCGTTTTCGTCAAGTCCGCCAAGCGCAAAAATGCGTACTTGATCCATAATCTAAATACCTCCGTTTTTATTGTTATTATGATGATCGTATTTCTATGCAATAAGGAATATTGAACCCCATGATAAACTATTCCTATTATACCATTAGTTCCATGAAAAAAACAAAAATATGCCCTTCTCATAAGAAAATTACGCCCATACGACCTATTTTATCATATTTTGACAAGAAAAAAAGTGATTTCTCACTTTTATATCTGTTCTCCATCCAGCGAAAATGTTTTGCAGGCCGTAATTTTCACTGAAACGATATCCCCGCTCTGTGCAGTCGTCCGCCTGAAATTCACCAGCTTATTGGTTTCCGTGTAACCGCTGAACACTTCCGGATTCTTCTTGCTTGCACCATCCACCAGTACCTTGACAACACTTCCCAGATATTCCTCGTTCTTTTCACGCGCATACAGGTTCCAGCGCTCATTCAGCTCCTGCAGACGGCGCTGCTTAACCGCTAGCTCAACATTATCCGCCATGGATGCCGCAGGCGTCCCCTCCCGCGGCGAATAGATAAAGGTAAAGGCATTATCAAACCGGCATTCGTCCACCAGAGACAACGTGTTTTGAAACTGCTCCTCTGTTTCATTTGGAAAGCCGACGATGATATCGGTAGAGATCGCACAATGTGGAATCCGTTCCTTAATTTTGTGGAATAACGTCAGATACTGTTCTCTGGTATAGCGTCTTCCCATGATTTTCAGGATATCGCTGTCCCCGCTTTGTACCGGCAGATGAATAAACGGCATGATGTTTTCATAGCGTGCAATCACATCTATCATCTCATCCGTAAAGTCCCACGGGTGACTCGTCGTGAAGCGGATGCGCTCGATTCCTATCTTTGCCGTTTCCTCCAGCAGTCCTGCGAAACCGCCTTCCATATGCAAATCCTTTCCATAGGAATTGACATTCTGGCCAAGCAGCGTGATTTCCTTGAAGCCCTCTGCTTTCAGAATGCGTACCTCCTCCAGAATATCCTCCATCATACGGGAGCGTTCCTTCCCCCGGGTATATGGCACAATGCAGTATGTACAGAACTTATCGCAACCGTACATGATGTTTACCCATGCCTTATGCTTGCCAAAGCGGCGAACCGGCAGATTTTCTATAACATCCCCCTCTTTGGAAAGCACCTCAACACTGCGATTTCCATTCACCATGACATCATACAGCAGCTCCGGAAGACGGTGAATGTTATGGGTGCCGAAAATCAGATTCACATGACGATACGTTTCCAGCAGCTTGGCAACAACATCCTCCTCCTGTGCCATGCATCCGCACAGTCCAAACAGCAGGTCCGGCTTCTTGCGTTTCAAGCGCTTCAGGGAGCCGATTTCCCCCAGTACCTTATCCTCCGCATTTTTTCGGATAGCGCATGTATTCATCAGAATCAGATCCGCATCCTCGGGATGCTCCACCGCAGTGAAATTCATCTCCTCCAGAATGCCCGCCAGTGTTTCACTGTCCCGTTCATTCGCCTGACAGCCATACGTACGCAGATAATATTTCTTTCCCTGTCCCAGCAATCGAATCTGCTCCGGTATCTGAAACAGCGATTTCTCAATGACGGCTTCCTTGGTTGTTCTTACCTGGGCATCCTTCAGATTGGGAAGTGCCCATCCCGGTTGTTTTTTCATAATCAAACTCCTATCTATATAAGCCATCCATGATGGCGGACTTACTTAAAAAAACCAAGCTGATTGGCTTGGTTTACTGAGAGATTGCAGAAACTGGACAAGCGCTTACGCATGATCCACAGTCAATACAAGTTCCTTCATCACATACGGATTTACCATCATCGTTCATGCTCAGAGCACCAACCGGGCAAACACCTACACATGCACCACAACCGATGCAAGTATCTACATCTACTTTAACTGCCATTGTTTATTCCTCCTTTACAACCTCCTCTATTATACCATATACCCGTCGCAGTGCAAGCTTTTCACTATGAAAAAGATGTGATTTTCTACATCCTTCACAGTTGAATCACACACCGCAGGTAAAGAAAAAGCCGTGAATTACACGGCTTTAGCATTCTGCTTGTTCGGGACGAATCTGGATACGTTCTATGTGTATTGCCTTTCTTGCGGTCTCATCAATACGAACCACGGCACCACACAGAATTCCCGGACCATCCGCTATTTTAAACTTCGTTTTCTCATTCGTTGTAAAGCGTGTCAGTATTTCCTGTACATCCCGCCCCAGCACACTGGTATAGGCACCGCACATCCCCAGATCGGTGATGGCCGCTGTTCCGTATACCAGACGCTCGTCTGCCGTCTGAACATGCGTGTGGGTGCCCACAACCGCCTGCACACGTCCGGCAAACTGATAGGTAAAGGCAATCTTCTCGCTGGTTGTTTCCGCATGCAGATCAACCAGATAAATATCCGCATCAATATCATTCAGGATATCCTCCATGCAGAAGAACGGAGAATCCACAACGTTATTCATCCAGACCTCACCGCAAAGATTGGTGATGGCAACGCGCATGCCGTTGACCTTTACAACAACGGTATGCTGCCCATATTCCAGCGGCTCCATATTGGCTGGGCGAACCATGCGGTCTGCCTCCTCAATAAACTGATAAATATCATTTTTAGAGAAGGTATGATTTCCCATGGTGCATACATCAATGCCCATGGCAAGCAGCTGATGATAAATCTTTCTGGTAATGCCCTTACCATGTGCCGAATTTTCAGCATTGGCAACGACCAAATCGATTTCATACTGCTCCTTCAGCCGCGGCAGCTGCTCCCGCACACACTCTCTTCCAACGGAGCCGACAATATCTCCAAGAAACAGAATATTCATGCTACTTCGCCAGTTCGCAGGCTCTGGTTTCACGAATGACCGTCACCTTGATCTGTCCGGGGTATGTAAGCTCAGCTTCAATCTTATCCTTGATATCACGGGCCAGCTTATGGCATCCCAGATCATCCATCTTCTCCGGCACCGCCATTACGCGAACCTCGCGTCCTGCCTGAATAGCATAGGCGCTGTCTACCCCATCGAAGGACTTCGTGATTTTCTCAAGCTCCTCCAGACGGTTGATGTAATTCTGCAGGGCTTCATAGCGCGCACCCGGACGGGCTGCGGAAATCGTATCCGCTGCGATAACCAGATTGGAAATCAAGAACTGCGGTTCCACTTCCCCATGGTGTGACTGGATGGCATTCAAGACAACCTCACGCTCCCCATGCTTCTTACAGAACTTGTAGCCCAGCTCGATATGACTGCCCTCGACTTCAAAGTCCAGTGCCTTTCCGATATCATGCAGAAGACCTGCACGCTTTGCCAGCTGCTGGTTCAAGCCCAGCTCTGCTGCCATCATACCGGTAAGGTGGGCAACCTCCATACTGTGCTGCAGTGCATTTTGTCCATAAGAGAAACGATACTTCAAACGTCCGATCAGACGAATGATTTCTCGATCGATTCTGCCGATGCCAAGCTTGAAGACGGTATCCTCACCGGTCTTCATGATATTGGTATCCATTTCCTTCTTGATTTTGTGTACCACCTCTTCAATGCGTCCAGGCTGAATACGTCCGTCCTTGATCAGATGCTCCAGAGCCAGTCTTGCGACCTCTCTTCGAATCGGGTCAAAGCAGGAAACGGTAATTGTTTCCGGAGTATCATCAATGATCAGATCAACACCGGTTGCCTGTTCAATCGCCTTGATATTTCTACCTTCACGACCGATGATTCTTCCCTTCATTTCCTCACTTGGCAGTGATACGACGGATACGGTGCGATCCACCGCCTCATCAGAGGAAATCCGCTGAATACTGAGGGCGACGATATTGCGTGCCTTTTCGTCCGCAATGGACTTCGCTTCCTCTTCCTTTTCTTTAATATATGCCATCGTTTCTTTTTCCATACGCTTTTCTGTGATGGCCATCAGTTCTTCTCTTGCTTCGGCAGTTGTCAGGGAAGCAACACGCTCCAGCTCCTCTACCTGCACATCAATTTTTTCCTGTAATTCTTTATCTTTTTTATCTAGCATTGCCATTTTGTCAGCTAACTGCGCACTCTTCACATCGATCTGCTTTTCTTTGCTGGTCAACGTTTCATCACGGAAATTCAGGTTGTCTTCTCTGCGCAGCAGTTTGTTTTCCATATCGGTCACTTCCTGCTTGCGTTCCTTAATTTCCTTCTCAGCCGCAATCTTTAATTCATGAGCTTGTGTACGACCATCCAGCACTGCCTGTTTTACCATGGAATCGGCTTTGTTTCCGCTTCCTTCAACAGCATGGATGCCTTTTGCTGATCTTTATTTAAACCCGCCTTGGAGATAATCACCATGATTACCACACCAATGGCAAGACCTGTCAACACAGACAAAAAGATGATAAGTGGATTATCCATACCACAATTCCTCCATTCGTCTTTCTCAGAGAGTTTTCTCTCTGTATTATATTGTACATAATTTTCACATTTTTTCTCAACAAAAAAGCGCACTTTTCACAAAAATGCGTGAAATTTATGTAAGTGTTTCCATATTTACAGAAAAAGAAGAAGCCTATGCTTCCTCCTTTTTCTCCTCACTTACTTCAGCTTTCTTTGGTGCGGTTTTCTCTCGCAGCTTTGCGCCGAGCTCCTCCATCAGTGCAGGGTTGCTCTTGATAAAGGTCTTGGCAGCTTCCTTGCCCTGTCCGATTTTCTCGCCGTTATAGGAGAACCATGCTCCGCTTTTCATAACGATATCATGATCCACACAAAGATCCAGCAGCTCTGCCACATACGAGATTCCCTCACCATACATAATTTCAATCTGTGCAACCTTAAACGGAGGTGCAACCTTATTCTTTACAACCTTGACGTTCACCTTGTTACCGATGATATCCGTACCGTTCTTGATGGCCTCACTGCGTCGGATATCCAGACGTACAGAGGAGTAGAATTTCAGCGCTCTTCCCCCCGGCGTCGTTTCCGGATTTCCAAACATGATGCCGACCTTTTCTCGCAGCTGGTTGATAAAGATAGCCGTACATTCACTGCGGTTCATAATACCGCTCAGCTTCCGCATGGCCTTGGACATCATACGGGCCTGCAAGCCGACATTTGCATCCCCCATCTCACCGTCCAGCTCAGCCTGCGGCACCAGTGCCGCAACGGAATCGACAACAACCAGATCGATTGCACCGCTCTTGATCAGCATTTCTGTAATATCCAGCGCCTGCTCTCCGCTGTCCGGCTGGGAAAGAATCAAATCATCGATATTGACACCAAGATTCTTGGCGTAGGTGGGATCAATGGCATTTTCCGCATCGATAAAGGCTGCGCGTCCGCCCTTTTTCTGTACCTCCGCAATGGCATGCAGAGCCAGCGTTGTCTTACCACTGGACTCCGGACCGTAGATTTCCACGATTCGCCCCTTCGGATATCCACCGATTCCCAATGCCTCATCCACCTTGATGGACCCGGAGGATATAGCATCGATTTCCACAGAAGCACGATCTCCAAGCTTCATAATGGAGCCTTTTCCAAACTGTTTTTCAATCTGCTTTAATGTATCATCCAGCAGATTCTTTTTCTTTGTGTCCTTATCCTGGGACTTTTTCTCTTTTTCCATTCATTTCTCCTTTTTCCAATTATATTTACGGAATCAGCATGCATCCAGAAAATCGGATTGACCTGCTTTCCCATTTCCTCAACGAGTTTTTTTCTCAATGCATTGCGCTCCATCGTCAGTATGAAATTCATAAACCTCATCAGCGGTGCCGGTCTGCAATCGCACAATAAACCAGACCTGCCGGCTTCCCCTCCATGGTGTCCGGCCCTGCATTACCGCTAAAGGATACACACAGATCGACATCCAGCAGCAGTCTTGCCTTTTCCGCCATCTCTTTTGCGCAGGGTGCACTGACAACCCCGTATTTCTTTACAATTTCTTCACGCACATGCACAACATTGACCTTGCATTCGGTCCAATAGGTGACAATACCACCTTTTAAAACAGCAGAAGCACCACTGACTTCTGCTATTGTACTTGCGAACAGACCGGCAGTCAGACTCTCACAGCTGCCAATGGTCAGCCTGTCCTTTTTCAGGCGTTCGATCAATGCCTTCATATTTACATTGTCTCCATGACGATATCCTTCAGCTTCAGGAAATACTCCGCTCCGCTTGCCACCGACACCGCCACTGCCGCATAAAACAGAATATCAGCGACAGGAAGGGATACAAACGCAAACGGCAGGTTGTTCAACAGCAGAAAGATGATGGCGAACATCTGCAGCACCGTTTTCGCCTTGCCCATCATACCGGCAGCAACCACCTTGCCCTTGGCACTGGCATTCATACGCAGTCCATCCACAATCATATCCCGCCATATCATAATCAGCACAAATACCGCAGGTACCACACCGTCCACTGCAAACAGGATGAACATCGTATTCACCAGCAGCTTATCCGCAATCGGATCGATAAATTTCCCGAAGGAGGTAATCAGATTGTGCTTTCTTGCGATATGTCCATCCAAGTAATCGGTAAAGCTCGCGATTGCAAACAGAATCAGTACAAGCAGTGCCGTCATGCTGACAGCAATATGCTCACCGCTCACATCAGCACCAAAGGCCTCCGGCAAATCTGTAAACAGATAGATACAGGCGATAACCGGAACCAGTACGATGCGAAACATCGACAGCTTATTTGGAAGATTCATCACTGTCACCCGCAATCGTAAACTCCAGTGTGATGGCACCGCTGGAATTCACAATGGAATCATCCAGCTTTACATTCTTGTCATTGATCTTTAACTGTGTATTATACATATAGCCGACATAAAGCTCCAGCTTCATGCCCTTTTTCGCCTTCACTGTTCCTTTTGCAGAGGATTTGTATTCGTATACCTGTGCCTTTGGCTCATCCAGCACCTTGCCGTCAACACTGGCGCTGAATCCGGAGGAGCTTCCTGCAAAGGTTACTTCAAACTTCAGATCCTCCCCGTCCTTCAGATTTTCAATGGTGTAATGGGTCGCATCGGTTTTGGATATACTGATTTCCTTTTCCTCTTCCTTCTGCTGTCCCTCTTCCTCTTTCTTTTCGTCGCTGCTCGGATACTTATTCGTACCGTTTTCCGTCTGCTCCGGTGCAGTTGGCTGCGCATTATTCGCTGTTTTCCCCTTACCGGCATCCGATTTCAGAAATACGACAAACGCAAACATGATTACGATTGCCACGACTGCCACAATGGCAATCAGGGATACCAGAGACATATCCGGCTTGCGAAACCGTCGCTTCTGCCTCGTTTTTACATTCGCTGTGGAAACCTTGCTCAGCTTTTCCGACTTTGCAATATTCTTTTCAATTTCCTCATGGTTGATCTGTGCCGAAGTCGTAAAGGTCATGGTATAGTCATTGACATCCTTCCGCAGTTCATCCTTGATATCCTCAAAATCCAGTCCGAGCACATCACAATAGGACTTTACAAAGAAGCGCAGATAAGACAGATCATCATGAAAAAAGCTGATGTTTCCTTCCTCCAGCGCTTTTATATGTTTCTGAGTCAGGCGTGTCTGATCACTCACCTCTTCGATGGTCAGGCCCAGCTCTAATCTTTTCTCTTTTAACAGTCTACCGATTTCTTCCATAGAGCACCTCTTTATATATATCAATCTGTCACATATCAGTATGAACAGTTTTCATAATCTCTATTATTATATCAGCCAAATTCTTTAATGTAAATGAAACGTTCACAAAATTCGTCTTTCACTTTTTTATCCCATAAATCTCTCATTTTCATACCGGAATCACGAAAAAAGGATACATGGAAATATCTCATCATCGTACGCTTTATCCAGCATGCGCTTTGCTTGTTTATGCAGGCCTGTAAAAGACATTTTTCCTGCATACGAATACTCAGAGAAATGAAAAAGCGAAGGACGCGCCTTCGCTGCTTGCTTCCACTGCATAAGCCATGTTCTGTACTCTCTTGCGAAAGTGGCAGTCATTTATCTACGTGTTTCCACGTTCCGATCACTGGCTTCGTTTCGCCGTGATCAGATTCCCCTACCAAATTTGGGTTTCTCGCTTGCGGGGTTTACCCGTTCCATCTTTCCGGTTTCCCGAAAAGCTCGTCTCTGTGGCACTTTTAAAGGAGTCCGCCATAGCTTTCACCACAGGCCTTCTCCAGCCGTCAGCTTACGCTGCCTGGATTTATCGTTTCATCCAGCACAAACACTACATCCATCACAGAATGTGCGAGCATGGACTTTCCTCTGACCTTACGGCCAGCGACTGCCGCAGAAGAAGCAGTTTATTTTTTACTGGCAAATACCGCGTTTTCCAGCCGGGTCAGACGCTTCAGAATATCCACATTGCCATTTGCAGCAGCGCTTTCCTCCTGAACAGCTCCCTGTTTCCCTTCCAGCTCGATGATTTTCGCCTTCATGGCAGCAATCTGCTTTTCATATTCCTGCAGACGCTCCCCCAGATTCTCAATCATGGCATCGTATTCCTGATAATCATTGATGACAAGATCCAGAAACTCATCCACTTCTACGGATGAATATCCCTTGAAATCTATATTAAACTGTTTATTCAATACATCTTCCACTTTTAGCTTGAATCTTTTTTCCATGAATTTCACCTTCCACTTACATAGTTTCTCAGAATTTCCAGAAAAAAGCAAGTGAAAATTACACAAACGCACACTTTCCTACGTTTCGACATACACGTGTATTATTATAAGGTTGCCGCAGGCACACTGTGGAAGCGTGGGACGATGTGATTTCTATGTGAAAATTCAAACGATTTTCTTAAAGCGGTGGAAATCGTTTGTAAAATTGTTTATAGTAGATTATGATATAGGATGTGTAAATGACACAATCATAACTTTAAATATCTGACACACTGATCGTGTGCATTCGATACGACAAGGAGGAAACATCATATGGATAAAAAGCAACAGCCAAAGGCAGTCCGCAGGAAGTCAGGCCAGGGCGGTGGAAGGATATTCCGCAGCATTGTCATCGTTTTCCTGGCACTGGTACTGGTCGGAGGGGTTTCCGTATTCTTCATGCTGAGCACGATTGTCGGCTCTGTGGATACGGATGATATGGCGGATAAAATCGTCAATCGGGAGCCATCGACATTTTATGCGGCAGACGGTACGAAAATTTATGAATGGGGCGGTGTCAGCCGGGAAAATGTCACCTACAAGCAAATTCCCCAGTCTACGATCGATGCCTTTCTGGCAATCGAGGATTCCCGTTACTTTTCCCATAACGGATTCGACCTTCCCCGCTTCATTTCCAGTGCTTTATTCAATGTAAAGTCCGGAAGCTTTGCACAGGGCGGTTCCACACTGACCATGCAGACCATCGACAACTTCATCATGAAGCCGGAAGAGGAAAAGGCCGAAAAAGAGGGCAAGACATATTCCGCGTTGGAAAAAGTAGAACGTAAGGTACAGGAAATCTACATGAGTATGAGTCTGGAAAAGGACCTGTCCAAGGAAGAAATCATTACGAAGTATCTGAATGAAATCAATTTCGGTGACAGTGCCCGCGGTATTCAAAAGGGTGCTGAATATTATTTTGGTAAGAATGTTGAGGAATTAAATCTGACGGAAAGTGCCTTTCTGGCCGGTGTCATCAACGCACCAAACAGCTATAATCCCTACCGTGGCTACGACAAGAGCACCGGTGATAACTTCTATCAGTATGCGAGTGAGCGTAGAGATGAAACACTGAATCTGATGCTGAAGCACGGCTATATTACGGAAACCGAATACAAGCTGGCAAAAAGCACAAAGCTGGCATTCCAGCTGACCGGAGAGAAGAAAAAATCATCTGCCGGCTCTGATAAATATTACGACTATGTATATGAAGCTGCGAAGGAAGTACAGGCGCTTACCGGAGAGGATCCTGCACTTGTTCCCATGAAAATCTATACATCCCTGGATATCCATGCACAGGATCATGCCAATGAATTATCCAGCGGTAGGTCTGTCGAATTCTTCTCGGACAGCAATTTCCAAATCGGATTCACTGTTTTAAACAATCAGACCGGCGAAATCGTCGCCGTTTCCGGAGGCCGCGGCGATGTGGAATCCAAGACCTATTTGAATCGCTATACAGAGCCGAAGAGTGTTGGCTCCACCATCAAGCCGCTGCTGGATTATGCGCCAACCTTTGATAAGCTGGGATGGGCTACCTCCCGTGTCATGGAGGATAAGCCGCTGAATATTACCGGATGGTCTGTACAGAACTCCGATGGCAATTTCTATGGAAAGGTCAGCCTGGAGCGTGCTGTATCCAAGTCCCTGAATACGATTGCCGTGCAATCCCTGCAGGCTCTTCTGGAGAGTGAAGGGCAGGATGCAATGATTCAGTATCTAAAGAATTTAGGCTTCAGTGATTCGGTTGCCGATGCCTTCAGTCTTCAGTATTCCATCGGTGGTGCGGAAATGAAGGGCTCCACGACGCAAATGGCAGCTGCCTATGCAGCCCTGGCTAATGGCGGCTATTATATTGAACCGCACATGGTCACAAAGGTGGAATATAAGGATGAATCCAGAACCTTCGACAACAAGCCGAAGAAAACGCGCGTCATGTCCGAGCAGGCAGCTTATATGATGAGTGATCTGCTGTACAAGGCAGTAAACGGCAAAACAAAGGGTGAAAACCTGATGGGTTCCCTTGGCTTCGGCGCCTATCCTGTCTATGGTAAGACAGGTACCAGTGACTGGGCCGACTTGGGTGTGGCATACGGTATTCCCGTTCTCGCAATGAAGGATGAATGGATGATAAATTATACAAGCGAATACACAATCGCGACCTGGTCAGGCTTTGATGCAGCAAAGGAAGGCGCATATTTCACAATGGATATGATTAACGCAAATATCCCCGGCTGGATCAACAAATCCATGCTGGATACCATCAGCTCCAACGCTGTTCGTATTCAACAGCCGGATGGCATCAGCTCCTATGGCGGCGGTCTGATCAAGACCGAATGGCTCTCTTCGGCAGCAAAGAACAACCCGATGACAGAACAAAATGCGAATGTCACCAACAGCAAGCTGGAAGCGGCAATATCCAGTGCTGCAGGCATGAATGCAGATGATTATACGGCGGAAAGCTATGCCAAGCTGAAGGAAGCTCTGGATGCGGCACGAAAAGTGATGGCGAACTCTGCGGCAACACAGGAGGAAATCGATGCGGCACGAAGTGCATTGGAAGCCGCCATGCAGGGACTTGTAAAGAAAGAGGAAACACCGAAGACGGATACCTCGGCACTGAGCTCGGCCCTGAACAGTGCGCAGGGCTATGTGGATACCACCAAATATCAAAGCGATAAGGTTGCGGCTTTGCAAAGTGCAATCAGCAGCGGTAACAGTGTGCTTGCGAATAAGGACAGTACGCAGGAACAGATTGATGCGGCGACCGCTGCCATCAATACAGCTGTGCAGAATTGTATCAGCTCCCCTGTGCAAACCACACCACCGCCGGATACCGGTGGCGACGCAAACAACGGCAACGGTACAACACCTCCTTCGGACAACACCCAGAACAACCAGAATAATCAAACACCGGCACCATAAAGCAGGACAGGATCGATTTATGATCCTGTCTTTTATTCTTTACCTTTATAAAAGTAAATTTTTCCAACAACATTGCCCGCAAAAGTAGAAATAAGAAGGAAATTTGTATATAATAGAAAAAGGTGATAAATGTGATAGGATATCCAAATAGAAAAGTGATGCCGACACCAGCCGTTAAAGCCCAGGATAACCACATGGGAAGAGGGATGTCGTTGGAGAATGATTTGAATGATTCCAATGCATATTACTGCAGCTGCGATCGTGCATTGATACATAAGAAGCCGACACCGATACAGGTTGTCAAGGTTGATTACCCTGAGCGCAGTGCCGCCAAAATTACGGAAGCCTATTATAAAACACCAAGTACAACAGATTACAACGGTATCTATCGTGGAAGAGCTATCGATTTTGAAGCAAAGGAAACAAGGCAGAAGACCTCGTTCCCCTTCAAAAGCATTCATCCACATCAGATTGAGCATTTAAAAAAGGTGATACAGCATGGAGGAATCGGATTTTTCATTATCCGTTTCACCTGCTTCGAAGAAACCTATCTGATCGATGCCGCAATACTGATTGACATGTACTATGAGGGAGAACGCAAATCGATATCTTACATGAAAGTGAAGGAAGTAGGTTCCCTTATCCGTATGGGTCTGACACCGAGATTATGTTATCTTGATAACGTCGATGCCCTGTACTTCAAGGAGGAAAAATCATATGGAACAAAATCCAAACGAGGAAACGGTTGATGTGAATGCATCACCGCAGCAACCAGAAGCAAAGGACACCTTAGAAACAACAGATGACATGGATTCACAGGCTTCTGTGAAAATGGAAGGCTCCACGGAAGCTGATACGTCAGCTTCACAGGAAAAGGAAGCAGTACCGGTTGAGACAGCATTGGAGACTGAACCTGCACAGGATACAGAAAAAGCCCCAGTTGACGCTGATACGAAAGCTGAAGCGACGGAAAATGATACTGATGAAGAAAAAACGTCAGCCACAACAGAAGTATCCGATACAGCAGCTGCAAAGACAGAAGCTGGTGCAGAAGGAATGCCGTCTGATTTCAACACCGCAGAGAATGCTTCTGCAGATACAGCCGTTTCTGAGGAGGCTATCCCTGCAGAAAACTCTCCAAAAGCAAGCCTAGAAAACGCCTCTTCTGAGGATGAGACTTTTTCAGAGCAAGCTGTGCAGGAGCCTGTTTCAGCAGAAGCTGTCGACACAGACATACTGAATGGAAAAGCTTTCCCTGCAGAAGACTCTCCAGAAGCAAGCCTGGAAGAAGACGTCGCTTCTGAAGATGAACCTTTATCAGAGCAAGCTGTGCAGGAGCCTGTTTCGGCAGCAGCTGTCGAACGGATATATTGAATGAAGAAGCTATCCCTGCAGAGGACACTCCAGAAGCAAGCCTGGAAGAAGACGTCGCTTCTGAGGACGAACCTTTATCAGAGCAAGCTGTGCAGGAGCCTGTTTCGGCAGAAGCTGTCAACACGGACATACTGAATGAGGAAATGCTTGTCAGTGAGGATGCTGAGGAAGCAGACTCTGCCAATCGTAAAAAGAAGCCTGAGAAAAACAAAGGCAAGCTAAGCAGAGGGCGTAAAATCGTCAACGGCATTATCATTGCTTTTCTGACAATCGCCTTACTTGGCAGCGGGACAGGTGCTTATCTGCTTTACCACATCGCACATAAGGCTGATCCTGATGGAATGGTAGAAAAGATGAAAAGTGACGAGCCGTCTGTATTCTATGCAAGTGACGGAAAGACAATCATCGGAGAGCTGGGAGAAGAAAGCCGCGAAAACATCACCTATGAACAGGTTCCGCAATCAACAATTGATGCTTTTCTGGCTATTGAGGATTCCCGTTTTTATTCTCATAACGGATTTGACCTTCCCCGTTTTATCTCCAGCGCATTCAACAATATGAAATCCGGTGACCTTTCACAGGGAGGCTCTACGCTGACCATGCAGACGGTCGACAATTTCATCATGAAGCCTGTGGAAGACAAGATGCAGAAGGAAGGAAAATATTTCAGCACCAAGGAAAAAATCGAACGCAAAATTCAGGAAATTTATCTGAGCATGTGTCTGGATGACGAATTGAGCAAGGAAGACATCATGACAAGATACCTGAATCAGATCAACTTCGGGCAGCATACCCGTGGAATCCAAAAAGGTGCACAATATTACTTTGGCAAAAATGTAGAGGATCTGAACCTGTCGGAAAGTGCTTTCCTCGCCGGCGTTATCAATGCGCCAAACAGCAACAATCCCTACAACGGCATCATCGATGGTGACAATTACTATCAGCAGGCAATGAAGCGGCGGGATGAAACACTGTATCAGATGCTGAATCACGGCTACATAACAGAGACAGAATACAAGCTGGCAAAAGCAACAAAGCTGGCGTTTCAGGTTGCCGGAGAGCCGGATGCTGCTGAACTGGACCCTTATAAGGACTACGTGCGTGCGGCGGCGGATGAAATCATCGATAAATACGGGGTTGATCCGGCTACCACGCCAATGAAGGTATACACAGCACTGGACATCAATGCACAAAAGGCCGCGAACAAGGCATCCAGCGGAAAGGTCGTCGGCTTAACCGATAACAAGTATTATCAAATCGGCTTTACTGTTCTGAATAACAAAAACGGTGAAGTTATCGCTGTGAGTGCAGGCAGAACCGACATCAAATCCGCAGACGGTCAGGTGCATTTCCGTTTCCGTGAGCCGCATCAGCCTGGTTCCAGTATCAAACCGATCTTTGATTACGCTCCATCCTTTGATAAGATTGGTTACTGTACCTCCCGTGTATTTGTAGACAAGGCAATCAGCTTCGGTAACTGGAATGTTATCAATGCAAACGGTTCATACAATGGCAAGGTATCCATGGAGCGTGCGATTGCACAGTCTTTGAACACCCCTGCTGTACAAACCTTTGATGCCCTGTTAAATCGCGTTGGCTATGATGAAATGATCAGCTATGCCAAGAAAATGGGCTTTGATCCGGATGTCGCAAAGAACATGGATATTCAGTATTCCATAGGGGCTTCCGGTATGATGGCCTCCCCTACCGAAATGGCAGCGGCTTATGCGACACTAGCAAATGGCGGCACCTACAATGAGGCGCATATGGTACGGAAAATCGTATACAAAAACGAAGATAAAACCATCAAGGCAAAGGTTCAAACACATCAGCCGCTATCTCCGCAGGCTGCCTACATGACCAGCGATCTGCTTTACCGTGCAATTTTCGGGAAAGACAGTGGTTGGAATTTAATGAGCCGTTTAGGCTTTGGTGCCTATCCGGTATATGGAAAGACCGGAACGAGTGACTGGGCGGATGATGCCTGGAAGTATGGCGGCCCTATGAAGGATGAATGGATGATCAATTACACAAGCGAATACACCATCGCTACGTGGAGCGGCTTTGACAGCGGTATTGAGGGCAAGCCTACATATATCAGCGAAGAAATACTGAATGCCAATATTCCGGGCTGGATCAACAAATATATGCTGGACAGCATCGCAACCGGAAATGAGCATATGATATCCAGTCCGGGCGGCATCAGCAGCTATGGCGGCGGTATGATCAAGTCCGAATGGCTGGCAACTGCCAAGCAGAACAATCCATTAACAATCGCTAATTCCAAAACAAACAATAAGGCATTGAAATCTGCAGTAAGCTCTGCCAAGGGTATGAAATCTTCTGATTATACGGCGGAAACCTACAGCAAGCTGCAGGCGGCAATTGCAGCTGCGGAAAAAATTCTAAAGGATGATATGGCTCCACAGGAGGATATTGATAAGGCGAAGGCAGATTTGCAGGCAGCCTTGAACGGTCTGGTATCCAGCGCAAATAAGAGCAGTCTGAATGCTGCCCTTACCAAGGCGGCAGGCATCAATACCTCTCTGTATACACCAGAGAGCATCCATGCATTAAACGCTGCTGTAAACAGCGCAAAATCAGTCTATGACAATAAAAAATCCACACAGGCACAAATTGATGCACAAACCTCTGCCGTGAACAATGCCATCAACACGCTGGTACAGAAGCCGGTAATCAGTCGTGATGCATTAAATGAAGCAATCAACAAAGGAAACGCCATCAACCGCAACTCCTATACGGTAGAAAGTATTCTACAATTTGAAAGTATATTAAATGTCGCAAAAACAGTATATGGGGATGCAAATGCCACACAGGCACAGATCGATGAACAGACAGCTAAAGTAAACGCTGCCCTGACAGAGGTTTTAAAGCCTGCACAATAAATGCAGATAATGTTTAAAAAAGGGTGATTCTCATGTGGAATCATCCTTTTCTTTCTGCTTTCAAACAGAAATGCATAACGCGTACACCATGCTTGTCTGGGACACACAGCGTTTAATCCACCTGCATCCAAGATCAGAGCAGCAATGCCGTTAGCTTGCCATGTCTCATTATACTTCCATAGTATTTCATCTTATTCAAAAAAACGACCCGCAATGGATCGTTTTATGACTTTTTGGAATTTCGATATGCTTCCAGCTTATCCTTTTTACAAAACTCCTTAAACGGACATTCCTCGCATTTCGGATTTCGTGCCGTACAGAAATATCGTCCGAAGAAGATAAACAGATGATGTGCCCGGTTCCAGCGTTCCCGCTTCAGCTTACGCTTCAGCTTCTGTTCTACGACCTCCACACTGTCCTGCACCTTGGCAAGCCCCAGTCGCTTGGAAATACGTTCCACATGCGTATCCACCGCAATGCTGGGGATATCAAAGCAGACGCTGCGAACAACATTGGCAGTCTTACGACCAACCCCTGCCAGAGAGGTCAGCTCCTTCATGCTTTCCGGCACAACGCCGTTAAAGGATTCCAGCAGTGATCTGCTGAGGTTCTGAATAGAGCGCGCCTTGTTGCGGTACAAGCCGATTCTGCGAATCTTATCCTCAATGTCATGTATATCTGCCTCCGCCATTGCCTGCGGCGTTTTAAAGGCTTCAAACAGGGCGGGCGTTACTTTATTGACTGCAGCGTCTGTCGTCTGTGCTGACAATACAACAGCTACCAGCAATTCAAATGCATTCCTGTGCTCCAGCTCACAATGGGCATCGGGGAACATCTCTTCCAGAATATCCAGAATTTCGTCCGTTGTCATCAGCGCTCTCCCCCTTCGTATTTCTCAGCAGTCATACCGCGGTTTTTCCATTCCACCAGTATACGCTCTATGTAATCAAAGCTTTTGTGATCGTAGGTCAGCGCTTCGCGCAGCGCATAACAGATCAGCTTCTGCTCATAGTCCTTCAGCCAGTCGGCCATGCGCTGCAGCTCCATCTGTGACAGCGGTCTGCCAAACTCCGATTCAAACAGATCGAATAAGGACTGATCAAACGCCAGACTTTTTTCACTGTTATCCGCAAAAACGCCATCGATATTAAACAGGATTTTCCCATTCTGAAACTGCAGAGCCAGATACCCCTTGGCACTTAAATGAGAAAGGATATCATCAATTTCATCGGAATCCTTCTTCAGCTTATCTGCCAGAATACCGTGTGTGATCGGTATCTGATGCTCATTCATAAAATCAATCATCAGCACCACCATCGTCTCCTCAATGGTTAGACTCAAATCCTTTAAATGATCCAGAATCCAGTCCCTGCGGTTAATAAAGCGTTCATTCCACCACTTCTCCATATTAAGCCTCTCCCTTTTTCAGAAAATACACTTCCTTCAGACTGTCATAATCCAGCAGAATCTGTCCTGCAGAGCATTCTACAGCATACACCGGATTATCATATCCATATCCCAGTGCAACCTGTATATCCTTTGCACCATAGCGCTTCTGCACCTCCTGCTTTACCTTATCCGTCTGATCCGTATCCCTTTTTTCTGGATACGATCGCCTTCCCCTTATCATTAAACCAGACATAATTATCCGCATCCTCTCCCACATAGGTAATGTAATAGAAGGCATCACGATGCAGGTTTTTTATTTCCTTATAAGTATCGCGGATGGCACTCATCTGTTCATCAATTTTTTCTTCGTATTTACGCGATGGTCCACTGATAAAGATCGAGGATTCCACAAGCAGTACAATCAGCAGTACAGCAAGCAAACCAATACTTACCGCCAGCGATTTTCCATTGATTTTCATTGCGTACCTCCTTTACACTTCTGTCTTTTATTATACACAATTTTAGAGGATTTGTCTTGAAAAAACCTTTGCAGATTTAGAAACAGCTGCAAACTCACTCCGCCTTATCATTATATCAGAAATCGCAATCTATGCCCACGCAACGGATAAAATTGTAAGAAAAAAGACGGGTTTTCCGTCTTATGCCATGCACTTCATCAGCTCCCTGCAGAAGCTTGCACTGCGTGAGGAGGCATGCTCTACATAGGTCATGAAATCCATATGGGAGTCCTTACTGTGTGCTACATCGGAAAGTGAGCGCAGGACGACAAAGGGGATATGATAATGAGCGCATACCTGAGCAATCGCACCGGCTTCCATCTCCGCACAGACTGCATCCGGAAACAGCTCGTTCAGCCGTTGCAGCTGCGCTTCCCGGGCAACGAACTGATCTCCACTTGCCACCAGACCGCGATGCACCACAACGCCCAGCTTGTTCAATGCCTGCTCGCACATGTCACCAAGATCCTGGTCCGCTTCAAAATACAGACCGATTCCATCAGCTCCATCCACAGGACTCGTATCGTAATCGTGCTGAACGACCTGTGTACTGATAACGGCATCCAGAATATTCTGCTGCACCTGCAGACCTCCGGCCGTCCCGATGTTGACGATACAATCGATTGAAAAATTCTCCAGCAGAATCGTCGTTGCCATACCGGCATTTCCTTTACCGACACCGCTTTTCATCACAAGCAGCTCTTTGCCCGCCAGTATTCCCTTATCAAAGTCAATTCCGCTTTTCATCAGATGCTCATGACTTTCCATAATGGATACGATTGCATCTACTTCCTTATCCATTGCTGCAATCACTGCAATCATTGTATACCTCCCGCTTTCCTGCAGATATAAAACTGCTTTTCTCCCTCACAGATTCCCGCCTGTGTAAAATCCGTATAGACCTCCACCTGAAAACCGGCGTTTTTCAATTCCGCAAGAATCCAGGCAGGCTCATAAACTCTTTGCTCATGCTGCTCCAGTGTCACACGACCCTCGCTGTCATAAAAAGCAAAATTCTGATAGATCCGGTCATCCTCACTGGCAATGGTCCACTGGTACTCCAAATCCTTAACATGTCCTGCTTCATTGTATTCCTCTGCAAATTCCTCCAGGCGATCCATGGAATGCATATCTACAAGAAAAACACCGTTATCACGCAGATGCCGGTAAGCGCCCTGAAACAACGCACGCACCTGCTCGTCCTTTAATAGATAATTGAAGCTGTCGCACAGACAAAGGATACCGTCATAGCTTTTATCCGTATGCAGATCACACATATCCATGACACTCCATGACACCTGCTCGCTGCCATCCTTCTTCTTTGCTTCTTCAATCATGGCAGCAGAAAGATCACTCGCATCAACGTGGTAGCCCTCCTGTGCAAGAGCGATTGTAATTTCCCCGCTCCCGCAGGCCAGCTCCAGCAGCTCTGTCCCCCTGATATGCGCCTTGATCAGCTCCACCCAGCAGGCAGTTGCCTCATCATCCTTAACCAGCGCATCATAGACATGTGCCAGCAGCTCATACATCATAGGGAGAAATCCTCATGCGGCAGATCGGCATACAGCTTCTCCAGCTGAAAATGGTCACGCTCCTCATTCATGAATACATGAACGACGATGCTGTTCAAATCCACCAGCACCCAGCGGGATTCACTGTTTCCTTCCATCGCACGAATTTCGTATCCGTTTTCACGAACACGGTCCTTGATATTATCGGCAATCGCATGTGTCTGCCGTACACTCGGCGCACTGCAGATCACAACGTGATCAATAAAGGGATTCAGCTCGTGGAAATCATATAACAGCGCCCTCTCCCCCTTTTTTTCATCAATTGCCTTTTGTACAATACTTAATAATTCATCCATATAGTAGCTCCTTACCTTATTTCAATGTGCCTTCTTTTCTCAGATAAGCCTCCTGCTGCTGCTTCACAACACGGTAGCCCTCCCGCAGACTTTTCCTGCTGATTTCTATTTCCCGACGGGAATCATAACCGCGCGAGGGATCCAGCTTATCGGCGATAAACAGAATACGGTCAAAATCCGTACGATTCCTTCCCTTCACATGATGATATATCGCCTGCAGGATACGGCGGTCACGGATATGAAACACCTTATTTACATAATCCGCTCCGATATAGCCATGCCATATAGCGGCTGCTTCCTCCAGGTGATCCGGCATATGTGCACGCATCCAGGCCTTCGCTTTCTCATACGGAAGCTGCTTGCATACATCGTGTGCAATTCCCATAATATAGGCAGCCCTGGTATCCAGACCATGAGCCTGCGCCAATTCGACACACAGCTGTGCGACCGATTGGCTGTGAAGATAGCGATGCTCGTTCATTTGCTCTTTCACCATGCTTTCCAGATACAGCGCATGCAGCCCCATATACGCACGAACCGCTTCGGGTACCTGATACAGCTTATGCCCCTTGCGGATTTCGCTGCTGGATACCGGAATCAGCTGCATGACGACCCGCTGAAGACCAGCGGGCAGTTGTTCAGTGTGCTGCTCTCTTGAAAACACATAAAAGGGCAGCTGCTGCTTCAGATCCTCACTGTCTTTCCATCGGTCAAACTGCCTTGCCTGATCATCCCCGATCAGCCAGCAGAAGGAATGCTTTGGATAGCGCTTTTTCAGCTCCTTCACCGTACGTATGGAATAGGAGACACCCTCAAGCTCATGCTCCAGCGTGCACAGCTTCATATGCCGGTATGGCCTGATGGCAAGAGCTACCATAGCCGCACGATCCGAAAAGGAGGCAGCCTGCGTTTGCTTTAACGGCGTTGCTGCACTCGGCATAAACCACACCTCATCCACGCGCAGCTGCTTCAGTGCCTGCTTTGCAATCTGCAGATGTCCGTTATGTATCGGATCAAAGGCTCCGCCCAGTACCGCGATCCGCATATACTATAACCCCAGCTTATTTTTCTTGCTTCGCCGATACAGCGTAAAGGTACGCCCGATCACCTGCACCACCTCGCTGTGTGTTGCAGCACTGATGGTAACGGCAGCTTCATTTGCCGTTATCGCACAGGTCTTTAAAAGCGATACCTTGACCAGCTCATGCGCCTCCAGTGAATCGGATATCGTCTTGATCAGATTTTCACTGATTGCATCCTTCCCCATCTGGAAGAGTGGTTTTCTTGTCTGCGCAATCCCGCGCAGCTCACTTTTCTGTTTTCCTGTTAACATTATATCATCGCCTTTCTAAACGTTACATTGCCCTGCTGTGCCACATAGACATCCACGGAAGCCACATCACCACGGATACAGAACCAGCCTAAGCCATGGATTACGACATCCAGCTTATGCTCCTGCACATGTCCATACGAAAATTTTTTCATATGCTCTCTTTCTCCAATCACCGGAGTAAGGATTTCATCATAATGCTGTGCCCACAATACATCCGCTTTTTCCTGCTTGCTGCGGTGCAGCGGCAGCCTTTCCGAAAAATAGGCAACACAGCTGACCTGTTCACACCCGATCAGATCCAGTCGGACAAGACCGCCCAGCGACAGTGTCTGATTGCCCTTCAGCTGATAGCCTCTGGCCTTTAAGGGCTTTAACGGAATCACCGTTTTCAGCAGCCCATCATCCACATGCGTCAGCAGGGAATCCATACGGGTCAGTCCCGGTGTGTCATAAAGCTGATAGCCCTCCATCGCAATGGAATTGAAATCCAGCGTAGTACCCGGATGCCGTGAGGTTGTCAGATCAACTCCATCACAGATGGCATTCAGCAGAGTGCTCTTTCCGGCATTCGCCATGCCCATGACAACAACATCACGCCCCTTACGGTAATGTGCAATCGCCGCACACACCTCATCGACGGATGCATTATCCTCACGCCGGGCATGTGCAGCCAGATCTCCGCAGACCACAATTCCCTGAACAAGGATTCCCTCTTCCTTTAAACGGCGCAGCAAAAACTGTGAAAGCTTCTCATTGCCCAGAGTTGCAGGAAGCAGATCGCGCTTGGTCGCCACCATAAGGATATCCTTACCCAGCAGATGGCGGTTGATACCCGGCAGCAGATTGGATTCAAAATCAAACAGATCAACCACCCAGACCACAAGCGCATCCATGGCGTTGATCTTCTGCAGTACAGCATCACTGTCAATGCCCTGCTTCATACTGATGACCACATCATCATAATGCCGGATACGGAAGCAGCGCTGACAATAGTCTGCCTCCATTTTTCGGTGTATATCCGATTGCGGCGGCATCACTGCTCTGCAATACGACACCGCAGCCCTTACATATCTTATTACTCATCATACTCTCCTTTACGAAGCCGCCCTGTTATTTGCAGCAGCCGAAATACGATATTTTCCAAAAAAACGATTAAACTTTGTGAATGACAAATCCCTGGTCACCACAGGTGCTGTCAGAACCGTATGCAGCCCCATCAGATTGGCTCCCAGAATATCCGTCATCAGCTGGTCCCCAACCACAGCGACCTCCTTCTTATCAACGCCCTGCTCCTTCAGCATTCTCCGGTAGGTTTTCGGCAGCGGCTTCATAGCGAACGGATAACAGTCCGCCTGCAGTCCCTTCGCAAAGGTTTCAACGCGTTCCTCCACGTTGTTACTGATAAACACGACCCGGATTCCCGCCTCCTGCATGCCGCGTATAAACTGTACAGCCTTTTCATCGGGTAGTGCCACATCATGCGGCACCAGCGTATTGTCGATATCACAGACGAGCAGGCGAATACCATGCTCCAACAGATACTCCGGGCGCAGAGCCGAAAAGCTATGGATATAATAATCGGGAGTAAACAGCTTCAACATCCTCATTTCTCCTATCTTTCGCATAAATCATATCTATTTTATCATATTTCCCTCTCACTTCAAACTGATTTTTCTCATGCAGGCTTTACATGTCACTTCCGATATGATAGGATATATACATACCAAACGTATGTATGATAAAGGAGGAGCTATGGCACGCAATAAATACCCGCAGAGAACCGTGGAGAAAATTCTGGAGGTTTCTCTGGCGCTCTTCAATGAGAAGGGCTATGAGAAAACAACGATACAGGACATCGTCAATGCCCTCGGTATGAGCAAGGGCGCCATCTATCATCACTTTAAATCCAAGGATGAAATTATCGAAGCACTGAGTGAGCGCTGCTATCATGGAGATGCCCAGATGGAGCTGCTCCGAAATGCCAGTGATAAGACCGGCATCGAAAAGCTTCGTGCCATTATTTACCGACAGATTCAAAATGAAGAAAAGAAGCAGATTGACACCATATCCATCAATCTCTGGAAGAATCCGAAAATTTTCATGAGCGGTATGGCAGAGAATTTGAGTGTCAATTCCCAGATTGTGGAACGCATTCTGAAGGAAGGAATGGAGGATGGCAGTATTCGCAGTCAGGATCCGCTGTGTGCCGCACAGGTGCTGATGCTGCTGTTGAATTACTGGATCTGTTCCCCCATCGTTTTAAAGGAGCTGGATGCGATACCGGCAAAGGTCGCCTACTTCCGCACGCTGTGTGATTCCATGGGCATACCGGTCATCGATGAGCCTCTCGAGCAGGAGCTGACAAGCTATTTCCGCATCCTTGCACAATCCATGCATGAGCTACCCTGACGGGTAGTTTCTCTTAATCAACATACATACCGTCGTTTGGTATCATAAAGAAAGGATGTTCCCTTATGAAAGCTTTCAATCGTAATTTTATACTCATGATCATCGGACAGATCATTTCCCTGTTCGGCAACGCAATTCTGCGTTTTTCCTTGTCTCTCTATGTATTGCAGGTTACCGGCAGTGCATCCATATTTGCGACCATACTGGCGGTTTCCATACTTCCGACCATTCTGCTATCCCCCTTCGGCGGTATTCTGGCGGATCGTGTAAGCAGAAGAAGCAT
>ENA-OQCB01000081-OQCB01000081.1-human-gut-metagenome-genome-assembly--contig:-NODE-81-length-44547-cov-6.074268_pt1 | contig 44547 bp, 37 predicted proteins | sample MGYA00242493_ERZ504568 | MGnify/ENA primary metagenome ERZ504568 (study PRJEB26092, sample SAMD00036229) | human gut metagenome | host: Homo sapiens | study: EMG produced TPA metagenomics assembly of...
GTATTGACGGTTCTTTTGTTTTACCCAGGTACGACGCGCCTTAATCATTAGTTTCCAATTATTAATTTGCGAAGCACCTGCTCTTGTACTACTTGTATTGTTTATGTAAATCTGTTCAAAGATCGCTTGTTTCACGATTGCTGTTCTTTTCAGAAAGCGGATGCAAAGGTAAGAACTTTAAAGCATATCTTCCAAATATTTTCGGAAGTTTTTTTTATTTTCCCCCTTTCCTGTATTTTCAAATCCTTTAAACAAGGATAAGAAAAGCAAAACAAGAAAAGTTCTTTTTCTTTGCGAGTCGGACTGCAAAGATAAGGAGAATTATTAATAAGTTCCAAATGTTTTTCGAAAAATATTTTTATCTCTTTTTATTTCTCTGTGTCACCTTCCACACTTCTGTTTCAGTATTTCAATCTTACCACTTTCCTTCTCTTGGAAAGCGGGTGCAAAGGTATAGGATTTAACAATACAAGCCAAACATATCTATCATTTTTTTAATAAAAATGAAACTTTTTTGTAACTTACTGATTCATAAATGCATTTCGCATGAACAATTTTGAAGAAAGGAAAAAGAGAGAAAATAACTATACATTATATATATACGTGCGCGCGAAGAGCATGAAGAAAGAGAATAAAAACATTTTATAAGCATGCCGGATTGGGTGGTGGCGGTTCTGTCAGTATAGTCGCCGCATCAAAGCAGGGACATTGTTTCACCCATTCTTCCGGCTCTATCTCCCCGTTATGGTTCAGGTCGGGGCTCAGGTCGCGGTGACCGCAAAGCCGGGAACCGGGATAATCCTTCAGCAGCAGCAACACAAGCACACGCAGGGAGTGCTTTTGAAAAAGGGTGCGTGTATCGGCAGGGCGACCGCACTCGTCAAGACCGCCTTCGTAGCAGACACCGATGCTACCTGCATTCCAACCCCGGACATGGGCACCAGGCAGGGACAAGGGACGCAGGGACTTGATGTCACCGTTCTTGCGGATATAAAAATGATAACCTGCGCCGGAGAAGCCCCGGCGCAGGTGGTCTGTCGTCAAGTCGTGCTCCGTATAGCAGCGGTCGCAGCGGGTGGCGGAACAATGGACGACGATAAGATTGATGAATCTCATGAGATTAAAAATTAGAAATTAAAATTAAAAGTGAAGGAAACCCGCTACACTGTCATGGCATGGGCGCTCAGGGCACCAATAAGCGCGGAGGCTACAGCGATTATCACTTTCAGAATCTTATCCCAAACAGATGATTTTGTACTCATAAAATTAAGGATTAATAGTTAAGAATTAATGGTTAAGGATTAGTGATTAAGGATTAAGGGCTAATGATTAATGGTTAATCATTAGGGATTGATTAGCGATAAGCGATTTGCTTGTGTTCATTAACCATTAATCACTAACCCTTAATCATTCCTTCTTTATCCCAGCGGATTTTCGCCCTGGTCGCCGTCGTCGCCGGAGCCGCCTCCGGAACCACCGCCTTGATTGCCGCCGCCGGAGCCGCCCTCCTCGGGCTTGTCGAGCACAAAGCCCACATTCGCCGGGCTGCGGGTCACGGCGGTACTGCCGTTCACCAGCTTCAGCTCCTTGTCGGGGATAAAGCGGATATTCACCTTCGAGATATTGCGCACCGTACATTTGTCCGAGGCCTCCATGCCGGGACAGCGGAACGTCATGTGGAAAGTGCCCAGCTGGTTCAGCTTCACCTTGTCGCCGTTGGCAAGGTTGCCTTGAATCTCCTCCACCAGGGCTTCGATGACGTGCTTCACGTCGCCCTTCGTCATGGCACAGTTTTTCTGAATGGAGGCGGCAAGGACATCGATGTCCACGGTGCCGCAGGTCTTGGGTTTCTGACGGAGATAGTACAACATGGGCGAAGCCGGGTTGCTTACGATTTTACGGCGCTGGAAGCGCTCTACAATTACATCCATAAATTTGAAAAGTTAAGGTTTAAGTTAAGAAAAATGAGTTATAAGAGAGAAGTGGGTAAGGGAAGGGATAGGGCGCCCGAATCAATGATTATTCCTTTTCTTAAGCACATTACAAAGATACAACATTAAGAAGCGGAAGTCAAGTGTTTTGCCAATTTTTTTTACTACAAAAAACACGGAGACACAGAGTTTTTCAAGCAATAAGAAAAATCTCCGTGTCTTTGTGTCCCTGTATTCTATAAATTTCCATCCATCACTTTGCATTCCTCGTCAGCCACTCCAATGGTGGTATGTAGTCCACCAGTTTTGTCATGCTTTGGTTATGATGGAAATAGACTTCACCGGTTTTGCCATTACGATGCTTGGCTATGATGACGATACCCAGGCCATCGGTGGGATAAGTACTCTTCTTATCGACGGTCTTGCCGTAGAGGGCAGGGCGGCAAAGCAGCATTACCATATCCGCATCCTGCTCTATGGCGCCGCTCTCGCGCAGGTTGCTCAGGGTGGGGCGATGGTCTATGCTACCGTCGCTCGCCCGGTTCAGCTGGCTCAGCAGCAGTACGGGGATATCCAGCTCCTTGGCCAGCAGCTTTGCCTTGCGGCTTGCCTGCGCCACTTCCTGCTCGCGGTTACGGTTTTTCTGGTCACTCCTCATGTCACATAGTTGCAGATAGTCCACAATCACCATGTCACAGCGATTCTTGCTCTTCAGCAGGCGGGCGGAAGAACGCACGCGGTCCATGCTCGTCATCGGATGGTCGTCTATCAGTATGGGCAACCGCGACAACTCGGCAGACGCCTCATGCACCTGCCTCACCTCGCCAGGTGTGAGCTGGCCGCTACGCAGGTGTTGCGGGTCTACCCCCTCCGTAGCTGCAAGCAGCCAGCGGTCTCCCAGGCGCTCGCCTTGCATTTCGAGGCTGAAGACCACCACATGACGCCCCGCCATGGCAGCGGCACGGGCCAGGTGGAGGGCAAAGGCCGTCTTCCCCACCGACGGACGGGCAGCAAGGATGTTCAAGTCGCCGCGCTGCCAGCCCGCCGTAACGTGGTCCAGAGCGTCAAAACCCGTAGGGATACCCGTAATGCCGTTGCATCCGTGCTCCATACGCTGCTCCACCTCGGCCAGCGTGTCGTCCATCAGCCGGTCTATGGAGCGAAGGTGGTCGGCTACGCCGCTCTCGTCCTCCAGCCCCTCCAGCAGTCGATGGGCTTCCACCAGGATGTCGTCAATATCCATCGACTCGTCGGCACTGAACGCCAGCAGTTGCTGGAATCCCGTACGCATGATACGCCGCGTGTGCAATTGCCTAAGGATGAGCGCATGATACTCCAGATGAGCACTGGAGCTGACCTTCGAGCTGATGCGTAACAGTTCGTAAGGCCCGCCCACGGCATCGAGTTTGCCACGGGCTGCCAGTTCGTTCTTCAGCGTGATGGTGTCTATGGACTTCGCGCTGCGATACATCGATTGCAGGGCGGCAAAAATTTCCAGATTCTTCTCCTCGTAGAACATCTCGGGACGAAGTTTGTCCACCACCAGAGGCATGGCAGCGCGCTCTATCATGCAGGCACCGATGACAGCTTCTTCGAGGTCACTGTCGTGGGAAAAAGTAGTTTCAGTCATCATATTCATTTTCAAAAGATTTGTCCGCCAGATAGGTGGCGGCTTGTTTACAATATTTTTGGTTGTTCAGATGGTCGTAATATTCGTCGATGTTGTCCAGTGCCCGCTGTTTCTCGCCTGCCGTCAATTTTTTCCATTCGCGACGGGCCCGGCCGATGTTTACCTTGGGATGCTCGGTGATGTCATGAAACTTTTCCCAGAAGATGCAGAAGTCCTCTCCCACCCCAGCCACCGGCGCTGCCTTCTTCTTCCGCGGGGCTGCTTTAGGACGGGCATTGCCAGTAAGGAAATCATAATCGGGGATACGGATGTGCATCACGTAGGGGTTGGCCACCCGCTCCACGATGCCGGCGTCGAACATCTTGTTGAAGAAGTAGCGCGTACGGTTGCGGGGCCACCCCAATATCTCCATCCAGCGGGCCAGGGAAAGTACGGACTCGCCACGTACACAGTCGAAAAGGTGTCCCCTGACGTTGCAGGTCACCGTGCTGTAGTTGACGTGTGTCAGCACAAAGACAAAGGCTTCGAAGGCATCGGCGGCTTTCTCTCCGGTTTTCATATTCATTTGTTCCTCAAACAAGGCTTTGGGGAAGAGGAGATAGCCTTTCTTCAGCATCTCCGTTGTCATGGGGCTCATTTCTTTTTCCATTTTTGTCTATTCTTAATTCGATAATGCGACAAAGGTAAGGGACCAGCCAGGGGGATACAAATAAGCAGTTAGAATCGGCTAAAAATTAATGAAATACATAAGGTGGCGAGAGAGGGGTTCACCTCATCCTCCACCACCCTATATAATAATATACTAAAATAATCAGAATGTATTAGAAATACATTCTCTATTTCGCATATTTTTTAGAGACCAGAAGATACGGATTTTTCACGGTCATATCCTTCACGTGGTCGGGCATCCCCCAGTAGCTCAGGAGGATGCCTATCTGTACGGGGGTGAGGTGGGCAGTCCTGGCGGTATAGCCCTGGTCCGTCAGATCCTTCAGCAGGCAAGCGTGTTCCGCAATGGAACGGCGCAGGGCCTTTACGGCCGAGCAGGCATACGCGTAGTTTGGGTAATAGGCCACTGCCACATCTGCAATGCGATGGCATCCCTCGAGCAGCCATTCAAAACTTTGTTCTTTTATCATTTTGCATATATTTATTAATAAAACATGTTGCAAAGTTAGAATGGGAGGGAAAACTGGGAAAGTTCGAGTGGCAATAAGAAAACTTGCTCAAGAAAAATGAATGTGTCAAAACGGTTGATGACACACCCTCACTGTCTTATTGATAAAAGCAACACTTTCATACTATAATAGGGAAGCACACATTTTGCGTATTTCATGCAACTTATCGGTCAGCGATTTTTCTTTAAGAGAGACAGCCATATTATATCTCGCCTGCCTATTAACGAGAAGTTCCGCACTAATCCCTAAGGCTGCTTCTACCATAAGAGCGAAGTCACTGGTTACATCTCCCTCTCCCTCTTGAAGTACCCCAGCACCGTGGCCGGTGTAAGACAGCAGCGTTCCACGCTTTTCAGGCGGCTCTGAAAAGTATATCGGGAGCATAGCACAAGGCAGAACCAAGTATAGTTCAAGCTACGGTGCAAGCGGTGCTGAAGGTGGTCGAAAAAACGGGAAACACGGGCAAAGAAGCTAGCGATACGCTCGCGGGGGACAAAACGGGAAGGCTGTGCGGCAGCATTGCGGGAGCGCTTGGCGGTACGTTCCATCTGTGCAAGGGTATACTCCAGTTGCTCGATGTCATTGCGGGTGTTCTCCATGGTTTGTTCCAATTTCTCGCGTCGTACCTGCTGCTTGGCATATCGTTCTTTTCTGTCAGCGATTCGATTTTTGAGGTCTTCTGCGGTGAGGTTTATTCCTTTGTTCTGGATTGATTTCATTATAAATGTATGTTTTATAGTTGTTTGTCTGTATATAAGTTCACGAAAACACATCATCCGTCTGCACCGAATGCATAATGCATAAAAGGCAAACGGATGATATATCAGGAGCAAATGTACGATGAATATTGCAGATAAAGTTCTTAATGACCATTAAGTCTTGTTATAAAACATGATATTATCTACTGCAAATTTGGAGATTATAAGAAAACACGTACCTTTGCAATGTGTTTTTCATAGTATTAGATTTAAGGTTAACAAAAGATTGGCTGTCTGGGATAGATAGCCTTTTTTTTATGCCCGCACCATTCGATTCATCCAATTAGTATCAATTCACTTTATACAACTTTTTAACCCACCAAAAGTGTTTTTAAACCCCAAAAGTTGTAGATTATAAATACTATGTTTATATTTGCAACATGAAAAAAGCGCTCGAGAAAATGTAGTATCTACAACTCGTCTGTGAAGTAGGTGGCGGTTGTGATATAGACAGCGTTCATAAGACAAACAAGCAAGCAATCTACAACAATAAAAATATGAAAGTTAGACTTATGACGAAAGTTAGTGCTGCAACCCTCATTTCAGCAATTGCCTGCAGCATATTCACGGGATGTACCGAAAAAGACCTATACAATCCCGAACGTGGAAAAACAGAACTAAAGCCGGAGAGCGAATACTTTGACTTTGCAACAACAGCCCAGGTAGCTTTTGACGTGAATTATGGAAAAATCGCAGGAGGCGCATTAATAGAGGTGTTTACAGAAGACCCCATCACCTATCAGACAAACAACCTCTACTCCATCAACGGCGAAGCGGTTTTTAAAATCTTTGCAGATGCAGACGGACGCTTCACCGGCAACGTAGAACTGCCCAAAGCGACAGAAAAGGTATATATCATCTCACAAAGTTGGGGAGCCCCCATGTATGTGGAAGCAGATGTGGAAAATGGCAAAGTGGTGGTAGATATGACCGAAAATAATGCCAACACCCGCTCAACTGCCATGACACGTGCAAAATCCAACCTGACTATCGACCTAAAGGATAGGAAGGAACGGGTATACTCCATCGTTGGATGGGGACAATCTCACGGTGAGATTATTGATAATAATGACATTGTAACTACGGGAAATTTCAATGACGGAACTTTAAAGCAGTTACAACACACACTGTGGAAAGGTTATGACAGCAAACCCAGCAATCTGGACAACAGAGCTTTGGTGAGCGATACAAAGCATGTGAACACCACCATTGCCCAAGCATATATCAACAACCAGGGACAACACGTAACGATTACCGATGCAGAACTGTATCTGACCTTCCTGACCGAACGTGCCGGTTACCTGACTTCCATCGGCTATTATTACTACAAGACCAATGAAATTCCCAACAGCCCTGACAAGGTAGACAAATTCATTATCATTCCCAATGCATCCATTGCAGGAGACGACCCGTATACCGGATGGTCTGGAAGTGGTAACAAATATTCCCGATATGACGCTCCCATACAGAAGAATACAAAAATACAACTTCTGTATCAGGACGAAAACGGTAATGTCTCCACCAAATTCCCGGCAGGATATACCATAGGATATTTCATCATCCCCAATGGATATACCCCCAATAAAGGTATCGACTACTCTATAAATTATATATATTCCAATAAAGAATGGAACAAGATATATGCAGGCCAACAAGCTCGCTTTATCTCCCTCTCCACCAGCAACGGCACGGTAGTCTACGGAGTAGAAGATGGCGATGATACCAGCTACGAAGACATACTGTTCTGTATCGATGCCAACCCCAATGAAGCCATTCAAGACCCGGACCGTCCGGTCATAGACCCGGAAGAGCCTACGGTGACGAGCTCCGAAACAACCTACCGCACGTATGCCTACGAAGACATCTGGCCCAATGGCGGTGACTATGACTTGAACGACGTGATTATCGAACACAAACGGGCCATTTCATTCAACAGCAACAATTATGTGCTGAAGGTGGAAGACACCTTTGTACCCGTACAGCAAAGTGGTGCCGCCACATACTCCAACGCATTTGCCGTGCAATATGTGGCCAGCCAGCGAGGCAGCATAGAACTGCCTGCCGGAGCAGTCGATGAAACAGAGACCTCTTCTGTCATCCTATTCCCCGATGCAAAGTCTGTGCAGGGCAACGAATTTACCGTAACCCGTACATTTGCAGACAACACATTGCCTAAGAAGAATCTGGAGAGCGACTTGAACCCGTTCATCATTGCCCAGTATACAGCCGGAGCCGACAACCGGACAGAAGTGCATCTGCCCAAGAAGAAAGCGACCGGTAAAGCCAACGCAGAGCAAATCGGAGCCGAAGACGATGCCTACTACATCAACAAGGACGGCAAATATCCATTCGCCATCATGCTGCCGGCCACAACCGGCACGGAAGGCCCCATCCGGTTCACTCCGGCAAAGGAAACCGTACGCATCGACCTGGAGTATCCCGATTTCGCCAAATGGGTAGAGTCCAATGGTGCCACCAATAATGACTGGTATCTCTACTACCAGTCGTCCAAAGAGTGAAATCCTACGACATTGCTTAAAGAAGAGCCGCGCAATAGTTGCATTTGCGCGGCTTTTTCATGCATGACCATTACCGTTATGAAATTATTTTTTCTACATTTGCATCCGCTAAAAGGAAACAAAACCGCATCAGGCTGAAAAAAACATGAGGAATACATCACCCGCCGCACCTACCATCCGCTTCCGCCGCTGGAGCAGAAAAGCCTACGCTGCATTTGCCAGCATAGGACGGTGTGTCACCATCGGTTGCCTGCGCAAAAGCGTGGCAGACAGCTCTCTGTCCAAACAGAAGACTGCGGGAACCGCCGGACATGCCGGATGCGGGGAAGAGAGTACCTGGAAAGGAGAAACGGAAGGAAGGGAAACCGACACCGGCATTCCGCTGGGTAGCAGCAGCGTCCTGACAAGTATCCTCACGGAGCCGGGAACGAACCGGCACATTCTTTTTGAAACACAATTCATCCGCCCCTGCGGGAATACGGGCGGACAAGACACATATAGCCTGAAACAAAAGAGAACAAGAGGTACGGATTACCGGAAGCCATGCAGCAGAATGACGAGCTGCACCGCCCCGGCAATCCGTACCTCTGTCTTTATCCATGAACATAACCCAAGAAAGATATGACCCTACAGAAATTAAAGGAACAAGTGCTGCGCGGCAGCCACATCAGTAAGGAAGAAGCCGAATGGCTGGCTGTGCAACCCGACAAGGAAGCGCTATACGAAGCTGCCCACGAGATAACCCGGGCCCGAGCCTCGGAGGAGTTCGACATGTGCTCCATCATTAATGCCAAGTCCGGACGATGCCCGGAAAACTGCAAGTGGTGTGCACAGTCGTCGCACTACAAAACCCAGGCAGACGTGTACGACCTGGTGGACAAAGAAGAATGCCTGCGGCATGCCCTGCATAATGAAGCCCAGGGCGTGGCACGTTTCTCGCTGGTGACCAGTGGACGGAAGCCCTCCTCCAGAAACATGGAGAAACTGTGCGAAGCCGCCCGGCACATGCGCCGGCACTCGTCCATCCAGTTGTGCGCATCACTGGGACTGCTCAACGAAGACGAAATGCGGGCACTGCACGACGCAGGCATCACCCGCTATCACTGCAACCTGGAGACAGCCCCCTCCTACTTTCCCCAACTGTGCAGCACGCACACGCAGGAAGAGAAGCTGCGCACCCTGCAAGCCGCCCGCAACGTAGGCATGGACATCTGCAGCGGCGGCATCATCGGTATGGGCGAGAGCATGGAGCAACGTATCGAATTCGCCTTCACACTGCGCGAGCTGGAAGTACAGTCCATCCCCCATCAACCTCCTGAGCCCCATCCCCGGCACACCGCTGGAACGGCAGGCACCACTCAGCGAGGAGGAAATACTGACCACCATCGCCCTCTTCCGCTTCATCAACCCGACAGCTTTCCTCCGCTTTGCCGGAGGACGCTCGCAACTGAGCAAGGAGGCCGTGAAGCAAGCGCTGCACATCGGCATCAACTCCGCCATCGTGGGCGACCTGCTGACAACGCTCGGCTCGAAAGTGTCGGAAGACAAGGTGCTGATAGAAAATGCCGGATACCGGTTCTGCGGCTCGCAGTTCGACAGAGAGCACCTATGGCACCCCTATACCTCCACCACCAACCCGCTACCGGTGTACAAGGTGAAGCATGCCGAAGGCGCCACCATCACCCTGGAAAGCGGAGAAACACTCGTAGAGGGAATGTCGTCGTGGTGGTGCGCCGTCCACGGGTACAACCACCCTACACTGAACCGGGCGGCAGAGGAACAGCTGGGCAAGATGTCGCATGTGATGTTCGGAGGGCTGACACACGACCCTGCCATTGAACTGGGCCAGTTGCTGCTACCGCTCGTCCCGCCGTCCATGCAGAAGATATTCTATGCCGACTCGGGCTCGGTGGCAGTAGAGGTGGCCTTGAAAATGGCCGTGCAGTACTGGTATGGCAAGGGAAAGGCGAAGAAGAACAATTTTGTGACTATCCGTTCGGGTTATCACGGGGATACATGGAATGCCATGTCTGTCTGCGACCCGGTGACGGGCATGCATTCGCTGTTCGGGGCATCATTGCCGGTGCGCTATTTCGTGCCGCAGCCGCGCTCACGCTTCCACGGCGAATGGGATGAACGGGATACGGTGGAACTGCGGAAACTGGTAGAGGAGCATCACGAGGAACTGGCAGCGCTTATCCTCGAACCTGTGGTGCAGGGCGCTGGCGGCATGTGGTTCTACCACCCCCAGTACCTGCGCGAAGCGGTACAGATATGCAAGGAACATGGCCTGCTGCTGATATTCGATGAGATAGCCACGGGCTTCGGACGGACGGGAAAACTCTTTGCCTGGGAGCACGCGGGTGTAGAACCGGACATCATGTGCATAGGAAAGGCCATAACGGGCGGATACATGACGCTGTCTGCCGTACTGACGACGAATGAAGTGGCGGATACCATCTCCAACCATACACCGGAGGTGTTTATGCACGGACCCACCTTTATGGGGAATCCACTGGCATGCGCCGTAGCGTGCGCTTCGGTGAAGCTGCTGACCTCGCCCGAATACGACTGGCAAGGCAAGGTGACTCGCATCAGCCGGCAACTGCAAGAAGAGCTTGAACCGGCACGCCGATTACCGCAAGTGACGGATGTACGTGTGCTGGGAGCCATCGGGGTGATTGAGACAAAAAAGCCCGTAGACATGGCGTGGATGCAAAAACGCTTCGTTGAGGAGGGAATCTGGGTACGCCCGTTCGGAAGATTGGTATACCTGATGCCTCCGTTCATTATAGAGCCGGAACAGCTGAGGAAGCTGACGGGGGGATTGATGAAAATTATAAGAATGTGCTAATATGCTAATGTGCCAATTGGCTGCGCAATGTTTACGCTGCGCTATCACGCCGCAGGTCATTGGCATATTAGCACATTGGCACATTAGCACATTAAAACCACATTGGCACATTTTAAAAGAATTATGAATGCAATAGAATATATGCAGCAAGAGCTGCAAACATTGAAAGAACACAGCAACCTGCGCCGCCTGCCGCAACTGACACACGAGGGACGCACGGTTATAGCCGATGGCCGGCATATGCTGAACCTTTCGTCCAACGACTACCTGGGCCTGGCTGCCGACCGCCAGCTAAAGGAAGAATTCCTGCAGACACTGACACCGGACACCTTCCTGCCGACTTCCTCCTCCTCCCGCCTGCTGACGGGGAACTTCGGGATTTACGAAGAGCTGGAGACGGAACTCGCCACACTTTTCGGCACAGAGACAGCACTGGTGCTCAATAGCGGCTATCATGCCAATATGGGGATTCTACCCGCCGTGAGCGATACACAAACCCTGATACTGGCAGACAAGCTGGTGCATGCCAGCATCATCGACGGCATCCGCCTATCCACCGCACGCTGCATCCGCTTCCGCCACAACGACCTGGTACAACTGGAACGCCTGCTGGAACAACACCATGCAACATTCCGGCAATTGATTATCGTCACAGAAAGCATCTTCAGCATGGACGGTGACCAAGCCGACCTCACGGCATTGGTGCGTTTGAAAAAAAGATACTCCAACGTACTGCTCTATGTGGACGAAGCCCATGCATTCGGCGTAAGGGGACTGCGCGGTCTGGGCTGCGCCGAAGAAACCGGATGCATCCGGGATATAGATTTCCTCGTGGGCACCTTCGGCAAGGCAGCGGCGTCTGCCGGCGCATACATCGCCTGCTGCCGGACGATACGCGAGTATCTCGTCAACCGGATGCGAACCTTCATCTTCACCACGGCATTGCCTCCGACAAGTATTGCCTGGACACTGTTTATCGTGCGGAAACTTGCCGGAATGCAGAACCGCCGCGAGCATCTGGCAAGAATCGGCCGGACGCTGCGCGAAGCATTACAAGCCAAAGGGTACGGATGCCCCAGCGCAAGCCATATCGTCCCACTGATTATCGGCCCCAGTGCCGACACCGTGCTGTGTGCAGAGCTGCTGCAGAGGCATGGGTTCTATGCACTGCCGGTGCGCCCGCCCACGGTGCCCGAAGGAACATCACGCATCCGCTTCTCATTGACAGCGGACATACGGGAAGATGAGATTGGAGAACTGATCCCCCTTATTCCCCTAAAGGAAGAGAAGAATACTAACGCTATACGATTCTAAAAACAGATGAAACAAAGTTACATTATACACGAACATCATCCCCGGCTATTGCTGTTCTTTGCCGGCTGGGGAGCCGATGAGACTCCTTTCAAAATGTATCGTCCGGCAGCCAGCGACTTCATGGTGTGCTATGACTACCGCACACTGGATTTTGACGCCTCCGGACTGGAAAAATACCGCGAAATCAACCTCATCGGCTGGTCTATGGGGGTATGGGCGGCTTCGCAGACCATGCCACAGCTCTCATCGCCAGGTACGTCCGGCGAAGGTATCCATATGGCAAACAGCATCGCCATCAACGGAACACCCTACCCCATAGACCAGCATATGGGTATTCCACCCGCCATCTACCACGGGACATTGGACGGACTGACCGGGGCTTCACTGCACAAATTCCTCCGCCGCATGTGCGCCAACGGAGCAGCCTTCAAAGCTTTCCTGGAAATCACTCCCCGCCGTCCGCTGGAAGAGTTGAGAGATGAGTTGACGGAGATTGAGAAGATGTACCACACACTGCCTGCTGCCACCTTCCACTGGCAGCAGGCAGTAACGGGAGGCAACGACCGCATCATTCCACCAGCCAACCAGCTGCAAGCCTGGGAAACACTCGGCACCCCCGTGCTGCAAACGGAGGATGCCCACTATCAGGAAGAGTTATTCAGACATTACCTGCAAGACCTATGGACAAGCCACTGAACCCGATGGACAAACAACTGATAGCCTCCCGCTTTGCCAAAGCCCGGAATACCTATACCCGGGAGGCCCGCGTGCAGCAACAAGTCGCCGAGAAGATGATGCAGCTCATAAAGGAACCATACACACGTTTCCGCCGTGTCGTAGAGTTTGGCTGCGGAACGGGAAGCTACTCGCGTATCCTCCTCCACACCTTGCAACCGGAAACCCTGCTGCTGAACGACTTGTGCCGGGAAATGGAAGAGTGCGTCAAGGAACTTTGCGACGGCACTACCGTGCAGTTCGTCCCCGGTGATGCCGAAGCCATCGACTTCCCCGGAGAAACCGACCTGATAACCTCGTGCTCCACCCTACAATGGTTCAACGACCCAGGTGCTTTCTTCACCCGCTGCCACCAAGCACTGGTGGCAGACGGCCTGCTTGCCTTCAGCACCTTCGGCACCACAAACATGCACGAAATACGCCAACTGACGGGGCATGGGCTGGACTATCTCTCCGTTGAGGAGCTGCAAGCCCTGCTGTCTCCCCACTTCGATATTCTCCATGCCGAGGAAGAGGTAGTAACCCTGCCCTTCCCCACCCCTCAGGCAGTGCTGAAGCATCTGAAGCAAACCGGAGTGACGGGAACGGAAAAAAGGATATGGACGCGCAGCCGCCTGCAATCCTTCTGCAAAGAATACACAACCCGGTTCAGTGATGCCGCAGGCAACGTAAACCTGACCTATCACCCCATTTATATCATCGCACGAAAAAAAACAAAATAATGGAAACAAAAAACATCTACTTCATCAGCGGCATTGATACAGATGCCGGAAAAAGCTATTGCACCGCCTGGTATGCCCGTGAGCTTATGCAACGCGACCTGCGCGTCATCACCCAAAAGTTCATCCAGACCGGCAACACCGGCCATTCCGAGGACATCGACCTGCACCGCCGCCTCACCGGAACCGGCTACCTGCCGGAAGACAAAGAGGGGCTGACCATGCCCGAGATATTCTCCTACCCCTGCTCCCCCCACCTCGCCGCCCGCATAGACAAGCGCCCGATAGACTTCGAAAAAATAGAGCGTGCCACCAGGGAACTTTCCCATCGCTATGATACCGTGCTCGTAGAAGGCGCCGGCGGTCTGATGGTTCCCCTTACCGAAGATTTCCTGACGATAGACTACATTGCGGAGAAGCAGTACCCGCTTATCTTTGTCACCTCCGGAAAGCTGGGCAGCATCAACCACACCTTGCTGAGCTTCGAAGCCATCAAGAACCGGGGCATCGCGCTCGATACGGTACTCTACAACCTCTATCCCACGGTAGAGGACAAGACTATCCAGGAAGACACGATGAAATACATCAAGCAGTATTTGTCCAAGCACTTTCCCGGAACAAAGTTTGAGGTAGTGCCGGAAATTGTGTAAATTTGCAGCACATAAACGTCCTACTGCACATGGAAGCATTCACATTAGATTCAACTGAAATTATCGTACTCGCTACGGCGGGTGGTCTGTTCCTTATTCAAATTATCTACTACCTCTGTCTCTACAACCGTATTCATGCGCGCAACCGTGCCGTGAAGCAGGGAGACACGCACTTCACCCAGGAACTGCCCCCCATATCCGTCATCATCTGCGCCCGCGAGGAATCCGAGAATCTGCGCCGCAACCTGGGCGCCGTGCTGGAGCAGGACTATCCCCAATTTGAAGTCATCGTCATTAACGACGGCAACACCGATGAGAGCGAGGATTACCTGACCATCCTCGAGGAGAAATATCCCCATCTCTACCACAGCTTCGTGCCCGATTCCTCCCGCTACATCAGCCGCAAGAAGCTGGCCGTGACGCTTGGAATCAAGGCCAGCAAATATGAATGGCTGGTGTTTACCAATGCCAACTGCATGCCCCAAAGCAACCAATGGCTGCGACTGATGGCACGCAACTTCACATCACGTACCCAAGTGGTGCTGGGATACAGCGGCTACGAACGCGGAAAAGGCTGGCTGCACAAACGGGCGGCATTCGACAATCTGTTCACCTCCATGCGCTATCTGGGATTTGCCCTGGCAGGCAGCCCCTACATGGGCATCGGGCGTAACCTGGCCTACCGGAAGGAACTCTTCTACCAACAGAAAGGATTCTCCGCACACCTCAACCTGCAACGGGGAGACGACGATTTGTTCATCAACCACGTGGCTACCCCGGAGAACACGCGGGTAGAAACGGATGCCAATGCCATTGTGCGCATGCAGCCGCTTCTGCGTACCAAGGACTGGAAAGAAGAGAAAATAGGCTACGCCTCCACAGCACGGCTGTATCATGGAATGCAACGCTGGCTGGCCGGTTTTGAGACCCTGACCCGCCTGGCATTCCACGCATCCTGGATAGCCGCGATGGTCATCGGCATTCTGCACTTCCACTGGCTGGCAGCAGGCGTCGCTTTTCTTTTGTTCCTGTTCCGTTTCACCATGCAGGCAGTCATTGTCAACAAGACTGCCCACGACCTGGAAGAACAGCGCAGATATTACTTCACACTACCGGCTTTCGACCTATTGCAGCCGATACAGTCTTTACGTTGGAAATGGTACTGTCTGTTCCGCAAGAAAAGCGGTTTTCTGAGAAAGTGATTCTCTTATTCGTAACGGATGGAAGTTGCCGGATGGATGCGTGTAATCAGGAATGATGGGCCCAGCAACATCAGGACCGAAGCCAGCAATGTGCCGGCATTCAGCAGCAGGAACAGCCAGATATTGAAAGATACCGGAACAGTAGCCATATAATAGGTTTCAGGGTCGAGCTTGAACAAGCCGGACCAGCGCTGCACAAAATAGAATGCAAGGCCGATTATGTTCCCCCAGAACATGCCTTTCCCGATGAGGAAGACCGAAAACCAAAGGAAGACTTTACGGATAGTAAAGTTGTTGGCTCCCAAAGACTTCAGCACGCCTATCATGGAGGTACGCTCTATGATGATAATCAGCAGGCCGGATACCATGGTGAACCCCGCCACCCCAATCATCAGAATGAGAATGACCCAGATGTTGACATCCAAGATGCCCAGCCAGGCAAAGATTTGGGGATTGAGCTGCTCTACATTGCGGACGCAATACTCAGCACCATAGCGGTCGGGATTCTCGTCCGTATCGACAGCTATCTCATAGGTGGTTTCTTCCAGCTTGTCATAATCGCGTATTTCCAGCTCCACACCGCTCACCTGGTCCGGCTCCCAGTTGTTCAGGCGATTCACCAAATAGAGGTCGGTAAGCAGGAATAGGTTGTCGTATTCGGAGAAGTTGGTTTGGTAGATACCTACAATCTTCAGGCGGCGAGCACGCACATCGTCCTGGATGAAGTAGGTGTCTATCTTGTCACCAAGTTTCAATTGCAGCTTGTTGGCAAGAGACTTTGAGATGACTACGCGGTTGGACGAAGCGGAATCGCTGAATTGCGGAAACTCCCCCTCCAGCAGATGGCGGTGGAAAAAGGTGCTGTCATACTCCTGCCCCACACCTTTCAGCACCATTCCCTGAAAAGCATCGGCGGTCTTTATCATCCCCGGCTTGGTGGAGTAGCGTTGTACATGCTTCACTTCGGGATAATCGGAAAGCGCAGCCATCATGCTGTCGCCCACCACCACCGGGCGCGTCTCATAAGAGCGTGCAGCATCCAGGTTGCCTATCTGGATATGGGCACCGAAACCTACGATTTTATCCCTTACCTCGCTCTTGAAGCCGACAATGACGGACACGGCAATAATCATCACCGCCAGTCCGAGAGCAATACCCACCATGGCAATAAGGACAGCCGGACGGGAAACTTGCTTGCCCGGCTCCGAGTTGCGATAAATGCGCAACGCTATAAAGCGAGATAAGTTCATGGGTCATTATTTTTTAGGCGCAGATTACACGGAAGATTTGAAACAAACGTCTTTATCTTAAGTTTTCCGTGTAATCCGCGTAATCCGCGCCTAATGAATTATTTCATTTTATTCGGTTCGTCCTGGATAGGCTTCCAATGCTTTTTGCAATACAAACAAGGCGCGGTTCAAGTCGTCTTTCTTCAGTACGTATGCGATACGCACTTCGTTGCGACCGGAACCCGGCGTAGTATAGAATCCGGACGCAGGCGCCATGAATACCGTCTGTCCCTCGTATTCGAACTCCGACAGACACCAGGCACAGAACTTGTCCGAATCATCTACCGGAAGCTTTGCCACCGTATAGAATGCTCCCATCGGGATGGGCGAATATACGCCCGGTATACGGTTCAATCCGTCAATCAGGCATTTACGGCGTTCTACATATTCATCGTATGTGTCGCGCAGATAATCCTCACCGGCATCCAGCGATGCTTCTGCGGCAATCTGGCCAATCAACGGAGGACTGAGACGCGCCTGGCAGAACTTCATGACAGCATCCCGGATTTCCTTGTTCTTCGTTATCAGGGCACCGATGCGGATGCCGCACTCCGAATAGCGCTTGGACACGGAATCAATCAGCACCACATTGTTCTCAATGCCCTCCAGGTGGCAGGCAGAGATATAGGGAGAACCCGTATAAATAAATTCACGGTACACCTCGTCCGAGAAGAGGAACAAATCGTACTTCTTCACAAGGTCGCGAATCTGGTTCATTTCACGGCGTGTATAGAGGTAACCCGTAGGATTGTTGGGATTGCAAATCAAAATAGCACGCGTGCGCTCGTTAATCAACTCCTCGAACTTCTCTACCTTGGGCAACGAGAAACCCTCTTCGATGGTCGTGGCAATGGTGCGTATCTTGGCTCCGGCAGAGATGGCAAACGCCATATAATTGGCATAGGCCGGCTCGGGAACAATGATTTCATCCCCCGGATTGAGGCAAGCCAGGAAAGAGAACAACACCGCCTCCGAGCCGCCGGAAGTGATGATGATGTCGTCTGCAGTCAGATTGATATTGTACTTTGCATAGTAACCCACCAACTTCTCGCGGTAACTGCGATATCCCGCACTGGGACTGTATTCCAGAACTTTCCGGTCGATGTTCCGTATCGCTTCAATCGCGACTTCCGGAGTAGGCAGGTCGGGTTGACCGATGTTCAGGTGAAATACATGTATACCCCTCTGCTTGGCAGCATCTGCCAGAGGAGCCAGTTTTCTGATAGGAGATGCGGGCATCTCCATTCCGCGAATAGATATTGTTGGCATGAGGTTTATTTACTATTTGACGATTTATGATTTACTATTTAATAGAGTATTTATAGGTGATATTGCTATCACTTTATCATTAAAGTTGCAAATGTAGCGAATTATTTGAAACCAAAAGGAAGGCAAGACCATAAAAACTTTAAAAAACTTATCTATCGTAAAAACTCTATGATATGTAAACAGAAACTTGTATCTTTGAAAAAGCAAACGAGCCAAGTAGAATCAATTGTAAATAGTAAATAGTCAAATAGTAAATAACACCATGGTCATCAACCTTATAACTTTTGCTTCCATACTGCATAAACAAGCATCAGTCCGTAGCTCCCACGAAGTGATATTGACTGAATTGGAAAAATACTTTACCGTCAACTTCATTGATTACAAAGACATAGACAAGTTATCACCCGATGACTTCAGTATTATATTCATTGCCACCGGAGGTGTGGAACGGCTGGTAATCCAGCATTTCGAATCCCTTCCCCGCCCCGCCATCCTCTTGGCAGACGGCATGCAAAACTCACTGGCCGCCGCTCTCGAAATATCTTCCTGGCTGCGCGGCCGGGGAATGAAAAGCGAGATTCTTCACGGAGAGCTCCCCGAGACCATCAAGCGTATTTTTGTCCTGCACAGCAATTTCGTGGCACAACGCAGCCTTTTCGGCATGCGCATCGGCGTAATGGGCACTCCGTCCAGCTGGCTCGTTGCCAGCAATGTGGATTATCTGCTTGCCAAACGCCGCTGGGGTATCGAGTACACAGACGTCTCATTGGACCGCATTTACGAATACTACGGACAGATAACGGACGACGAGGTGGGCGAAGCATGCGCCGGACTGGCAGGAAAAGCGCTTGCCTGCCGAGAGGCAAGCCCCGAAGACATGATAAAAGCCATGCGGCTGTATCGAGCCATCAAGAGGATTGTAGAGGAAGAGCGACTGAGCGCCATTACCCTCAGCTGCTTCCGCCTGATAGACCAAACGGGAACCACCGGCTGCCTTGCCCTTGCCTTGCTGAACGACGAAGGAATCATTGCCGGATGTGAAGGCGATTTGCAATCCGTCTTCACCATGCTGGCCGTAAAAGTGCTGACGGGGAAAAACTCCTTCATGGCCAATCCTTCCATGATAAATGCCCGTACCAATGAAATCATATTGGCACACTGCACCATCGGCATCGCACAAACGGAGCAGTTCATCATACGCAACCATTTTGAGACGGAAAGCGGCATCGGTATTCAGGGAATCCTGCCGACGGGAGATGTAACCATCGTAAAATGCGGAAGCGAAAGCCTGGACGAATATTACCTGAGCACCGGCACGCTTGTTGAGAATACAAACTACATCAATATGTGCCGCACCCAAGTGCGGATAAAGATGAACTCCCCTGCCGACTATTTCCTCAAGACACCGCTGGGCAATCACCACATCATGCTGTATGGCAATTACGAAGATATATTGGAAGAGTTCCTGCAAGCCAATGCCTGCAAACGGATTGAATGATTATTCGTTCGCATCCGGTATCACCACCTCGAAACGCGTTCCTTTTCCCAACTCTGAGGAGACCGAGATAGAACCATGCAGGCGGTCTACGATGGTCTGGCAAATGCTCAGCCCCAAACCGGCGCCCTGCGTAAAGCTGTCTTCTTTGTAAAAGCGTTCGAAGATATGTTTCTGGGCGTCTTCGGAGATACCGCTTCCCGTGTCTTCGACAAAGATGGTGGTATATCCTTCCCGGTTCGTGACATAGCCGAAGGTGATGCTGCCCGTTACCGTGAATTTCTTGGCATTGTTTATCAGGTTGTTCACGACCTGCTTCAAGCGGACGGAATCGGTGATGACCAATTTGTCTTCCCCTTCCGGAATCTCTATACGCAGCTCTACATCCCGAGGCATACTCAGACGCTGGGATTCATGGACCTCCTGCATGATGAACGCCAGGTTGAATGCTCCGAACTTAAAGTCCATCGTGCCCGATTCTATGCGCGAGAGGTCCAGAATATCGTTTATCAACGCCAGCAGCAACGTACAGTTGATGTTGATTGTTTCGACGAACTGCTTTACCTCTTCCGGAGAAAAAGCGTCCAAGTCCTTCAACAAATCCGAGAAGCCGACAATGGCATTCAGAGGGGTACGTATCTCATGGCTCATATTGGCAAGGAACGCAGATTTGAGCTTGTCGGCCTGCAAGGCACGGTCACGTGCGGCAATCAGGGCTTCCTCCGTATCCTTGTAACGCTGGATGCTTTGGCATACTCCCAACACCATGTATGGGGTATCGACCGTCAGGCCGTCATAAGCGGTACTGCGAAACTCCCACCATTCATAGCTCCCATCCGCACTCTTCAACCGGAAACTTATCCGTGAATTGATTTCATTACCCAACAGAATGGCATCAAAATTCCTGCGCGTATGCGGCAAGTCTTCCGGATGTATAAGGGCATCCATCTCATCACGCGTCAGCAAGTCCGTATCACCGGTATACCCGAAACGGCGCAGCAATCCACCCGGGAAATGGAAACGGTTCATATGCATGTTGTACTGCCACGGATAAATGGAGCTTTCCTCCACCGCCATATTGAAGAAGCGCCTCTGCATCTCCTCTTCGGAAATATTGCGGCATACAATCGCCATTCCCGTCATCTTTTCATTGGCAAAGATAGGTACCACCTCGCCGGAAACGGGGAAATACGTTCCTTGATGGTTCTCCTGCATGAAGGCTTTCTCCGGAATAGGAATAGGGCTCTTGCCGGTACGTACTTTCTTCAACAAGTCCTGCAGGATGTTTTCTCCATTCATGTAAATCCTGAAAATGGAGCCGGCCATCTGCCCTTCATAGAAACGGGACGTATAGGTCTCGGAAGAAAGTCCCAGCATCTGTAGCAACGGACGGTTGACAAAATGGATGCGCAGGTCGGTATCATACGTAATCAAGCCGTCGCGAATGGAACAGAAGATATTGTCGAACTCGTCGCGCTGCTCCACCAGGCGGTGCTGTATCAACAAGCGGGTCTGGGCATGTATGCGCTTGCGCGACTCCCTGCGGTTGGCACGGAAAAGCCAGGCAACCAGCAGCACCAATGCCCCGACAATCAGCGAATAGAACAGAATGAACCAGACACGGTAGCGCTCCACCAGCGGTATATTCAAAACAATGCCCTTGCTCTCCGCACGGTTCGTGTTCACGCGAAAAAACTGCAACTGTTTGTAATCGAACAGTAGCTTGCCCCCAAAGTCCTTTACTCCCAATGAAGCGGGCGACTTGCCCTTCAAAATACTTGCAGCCTGCCGGCCGGCGGCAAAGGCATCCTCTCCGGGAACGGCATCGTGACACACACAGAACACCGTTCGTCATAGCCAGGTTCTGGCTGGTAAACACGGGGGCCTTCAACTTCAAGGAAAGAAAAGGAATCCATTTGGGAGCAATGACAATATGCTTGTAGGCATTGTAGTCATAGCAAATGGAAGTGATGATAGAGTTCAAGGACTTGGCCTGCACATTCAGCACTTTCAACTCATGCTCCGGATAGTTGCTCTTTATGCGTTCCCAGGATTCCTCCACAGCCTTAACCCCTTTAAGGCTCAGGAAACTGCTGTCGGACAGACAGACCAACTCCCTGCGGGAAGGAAACATGCGGACAGCCGCATCCAGCAAGACATCGAAATCCGTTTTCGAAACATAGCCGGAGACGTTGGGCATTCTTTCAAAGACCCTCTCATCCGGGTATTTGATACCCGAAACCACTACCGGTATCTGATAAGGCAGGGAATCACCGCAATGGGTCAATGTGAAGAAAGCCTCATCGCTGGAGGTCACAATCAAGTCCGTTTTCCGTTGCCTGGCACGCTCGCAGATGCGGCGCATGATGAAGCACTCGGAAGCGAAAGACCAGTAATCGGCATTCAGATATTCAGTAGTGATATTGGCTTTAACTCCTCCCTTGTCCAGTCCGTTCTCCAAATTTTCTGTCAGAAGGCTGTGCCAAGGAGTATTTTTTGTATAGGACTGTATGAAAAGTACATTGTACGTACGTTCCGTAGCCGAAAGTGTTCCCGACATCAACCACAACAAGCCTGCAAGCAATGGAAAGAAAAGGCGTTTCATCATAATATAGATTTTGTATACTCAACGCAAAACTCTTATTCGTCACGCAAATATACAAGTTATATTGAGAATGAGCACAGATTATTCAAAAAAAACTCACTCATCGTGCAATGCTTCGGCAGGCTGTACCTTCATGGCCCGTGAAGCCGGATACCAGATTCCTGCAATCACCATCAATGCCATCAATATCCAGACAATAGAAACGCATATGACAAATCTCCCCCAAGTGGCATCCGTGGCTTCCGTAAAAGTGACATCTGCCATAACCATATTGATACATATCATCAAAGCGGGGATGGAAGCAAGTGCCAACAGCAGCAACCCTTCACCCAGCAATTGCCAGCGTATTCTTCCGCGGCTGCTGCCCATGGCCATGCGCAAAGCAATCTCGCTGCGACGGTGGCGGGTACGGAACCAGAAAGTTCCCATCAGCCCGATGAATACATTGAAAACAAAGAATATCACAATGAGCCTTGCGCTGCGGATATACGGGGTGATTCCTTCGGCAGCATCCCGCTCTATCTTCTGGTCCTTATAGCTCTGTATGTCGAAAAGATAGAATGGAGCGACCTGCAGCTGCGACATCATATCCTGATAAAAACGAGCTGCAAAATTATCCGTATCCGCCTCCGGACGTATCCGTAGGGAGATGAACGGGAGGTACTGGTCCTCATAGAACCAACCGGGGAAAGGAGTCAGGACAAAAGGTCCGTAACGGGCATAGTCATCCGTCTTCTGCAAGGCACAGACTGCAGAGACACGGTAACGGAGACCTCCGCTGTAATAATCCAGAAACTCGCGGCCCACCGCCCCGGCACTTGTCTGAAAAAGACTGTCTGCCAAATCACGGGTCACCACGGCAGGCAGAGGACTGGCAGTGGAATTCCAATCCGAGACATTCCCCTGCAACAGCGGAATGCGCATGACGTCGAAATATTCGGGAGACACATAGCGCACTGTAGTCTCGACAACATGCACGCTGTCCGTCGTATACCCCTGGTAAACACGCCCGCGGGTATAAGTATCGGTACCCAGCCACGTGGCAGCACTTTCCACTGCAGGATATTGCCTGATACGCCGGAGCACTTCCTCCATCGGCTTGAACCAGAAGGTCTGCAAGCTGTCTTCCGACGTGCACGGCACTATCTGTGTGGGATTGCAGGAAATCCTTATCTTATAGACATGCTCCAAATCATACCCCTTAGGCTGCCGTTCTGCATGGGCAAAGCCATAGAGTACATCCACACAATACCACATCAATGTAAATACAATCAACAGCTCGGCAAACAGCCAGCCATTACTGCGGCGCTGGTTCCATATCTGGTGTAAAATAGAATGTATCATACTCGTTACTGTTTTTTAATTGGGATTCGTTTATCCGCTCATTCTCCGCCAAGAACCTCGGCTATGGGGCGGCGGGTGGCATACCAGGCAGGAATAAACACAGAAAGCAGGTTGAACAACAGACACACCACCAATACAGCCACGAAAACCGCGGGACGGAGGAAGAGCCAGACGCTTACATCAAAATTCGTTCCGGGAGCACCATCGCCAAGCATCCAGTCCTTGCCCAGCCATAGGAATATGCACGAAAAGAGAAAACCGAGCAATGCGCCGGCAAATGCCAAGGCCAGGTTCTCGCGGAGCAACTGCACCATCAAGGTAGAACGGCTGGCGCCGTATGCTTTCCTTACCGCAAGCTCAGCCATGCGACGGGACATTTGCGAAGATATAAGTCCGCTGACATTGATAGCGGGCACAATAAGCAATATCAAACCCAGGATGATGCAGGTTACGGCAGGACTCATCGTGTCATTACGGAAGAACTGCCGTTCCGTATAAGTGCTGAGATCGGGAAGTTCCAGTTCATATTCGACCAGTGTCTCATTGAAGCGGGCAAGCGACTGTTCTATCTGCCGCTTGAGTTCCTCTCTGCCAACACCGGGCTTGACAAGGGCCACAGCCTCGAAATCTCCCCGTAGCCCTTCACTGCCCAGACCGGAATTCCGGGTGGAATAAGGCATCCACAACTCTCCATAGGCAAATGTGAACAGAGAGCTCACATCCTTGGTGACCCCGACAATGCGCTTAGGGCGAAAGTTGACAAAATAATTTTTGCCAATGGCTGCTTCGGCAGACCCGAAAGCTTCGCGAGCAAGCTGTTCGCCTATAACCACGACATCCCGGCAAGCATCGAACTCTTCGGTACTGAAAAGACGGCCCGCCACAAGAGGGATATCGTAGACACGCCAATAGTTCAAATCCACCTGACGAACCGTACGGCGCATTCCCCGCGCGGGCGATTCCCCACAATATCTAAGATAGGTAGGTCCCAAATAGGTGACAAGTTCTGCTCCCGGAAGCTCCTTAAAAATAGCGTTGACAGCCCGATAAGACATGCCCGTATTGGAATTGCTGTGGTCGGACTTGCGGTAAGAGTATCCATAAGAAGAATATACCATGCTACTGCGGTGCGACTCGGGAGCCAAGTCAGCCGTCTGGATGTCATACACCATGTAAATGACCATGACAAAGGTTATACTCACTGCCGTACCGATGACGGAAACAGCACTGAAAAAGGGATTCTGGCGGATAAGAGCTAAAATTTGTTCCATAGCTTTCTATTCATCGTGCAATGCTTCGGCAGGCTGCACCTTCATCGCCTTGCGGGCGGGAATACCTATACCGATGACAATCATTAGGGTAATCAGCACAAAGCTGATGGCAGCACAGAGCAGCAGGCGGTCCCACTCCAACGTCGTACCGTTCCTCCAGGAATTCAACTCCAGGTGTGCAAGATTATAATCGATGAGCAATGCAACGGGGGTGACAATTGCCAACAACAATATCCCTTCACTAAGCAACCGGCCGAAGATGGCACGGTCTGTCGCTCCATGCGCTTTGTGCAGTGCTATCTCCGAACGGCGTTGCTGCGTACGGAACCAGAATGTTCCGAGCAAGCCGAGGAAAATGTTCAGCAGCAGGAATCCCATACCCATCACATAGTTACGGATGTCATTGGTCCATGCCTGCTGGTAGTTGCGACGAATATCCTTGAAAGAACGTATCTCCGAAATGAAGATATTGCCTATGCGGAACTGGCTCTCACTGTCTGCCTTCAGCCTCTCAATGAAGTCATTGTCCTGCCCTTCACGGACGCGGACACAAAGTTCGAGACCGATATAGTAGAAACTCTGCTTCACCATCATGGAATATGAGCTTCGCGCCTGGTCATAATCGTGATAGCGTACATTTTGCAGTGCAGCACCCAGCCGGTAGGTCTTCGTAGTATCACCAAAAAGATAGAACCGCTGGCCTACGAGATCTGTCATCCGGCGGTCGTATTTCCGGTAGAGGTTATCCGAAGCCATAAACTCCCCGCGCTCCAACATTTCAGCCAATTGTTCGGGTGTCTCGCCACGCGTGCCCCGATAGCGGAATACACGGGGAAAGTCCGGTGTCACTAACCTGCGGATGGTCCAACCGGGAGAACGCAAAGTGTCATAGCTTACTTCAGCGCCTGAATTGCTTCCGTTGTAAGGATACGAATTCTGCGAAAGGCTGACCGCTTCTATCTCCGGCCGACGACGCAGACGCTCCAACAACTCGGCTATGTCATCGTGGGTCTGCTGAGAGGTATGCCCGGCTATGTAGTCGGGACTTTTGGGTGTCAGTTCCCCCAACTCTATAAGGTAGCAGTGCTCTATATTAAAGCCTCTCGGCTCCAGATAGGTGGCGGCGCGCGTGTAGAGATAGTCTACCACGTACCACATCACTACACTCACTACCAATAACTCCAACACCAACCATAGGTTTGAGAGCCATTCATTCTTTATCTGTGTAAGAAGTTTCTTAGTCATTTTCTTCAATGATTAATGTTTTGTGATGGAGTTATTTATGCAAACGTCCGCCCAATGCATTTACAATTCCTATTCTTGATGCACGCCATGCGGGAATACCGGAACTTAGTAAGTTCAGCACAAAGCAGAACAACAACGCCCAGCCAAAGGTGGAGCCATGCAGCAATATGCTCGCATCCACTGCCGGAGGACTCAGCGTCTGGCTGAATTCCTGCGCAAACAGCAGTGTATTTCCCAAATAAGCGAATGCTACACTCAGCAACAATCCCATCACCCCTGCCAGCAATGTCACCACCAGATTTTCTGCAATGATTTGCCCCATCAGTTCCAGTCTCGTTGAACCGAATGCCCGGCGCACACCAATCTCTGCCACACGCTGGCGCAGACGGCTCTGCGTCATCGAGCTGAGGTTGATGGCAGGAACAATCAGTAGAATGATGAAGATAATGAGACGCTGCCTGCGTGCCTGGTCCACGTCCGGTTCGATGTTGGCAGCCATTCCTGCGGCATTTTTCTCCTGGTCATAAGGACGGTTACGGTAAATCAACGAATAACCATTCTCGCCAATTACAGTGTCGTACTCCTGACGGCGGCGTTCCGTCTCCTCACGAATCGCGGGAAAATCATCACGGCTTTTCGCCAGAATGGTAACGCTCATCATCCCCATATGCTCATCACTCCATGTGCTTTTCGTTATCTCAGTAGAAGTATAGGGCACCCATACCTGCGCATAGGCAGTGTTGGCCAAAGTAGAAACATCCTTCACTACACCGGACACTGTATAAGGAGCATGGTTCAAAAGGAATTCGCGACCAACAGCCTCCGTTGTCTGGAATAACCTGCGCGCTACACTTTCCGTAATTACCGCTACGGGTAGTCCGGCATCGAATGTAGCCTGGTCATAAGGTTTCCCGGCAACAAAAGAGAAATCAAACACACGCCAGAAAGTATCATCTGTCTGCAACAGGTCGATACCCGTTGCAGGTTGTCCCGGCAGATTCACGGGGGTAGAAATGACCATACAGGTATAAATCGTTACTGCTTCGGGGGTCTTCAGCGATTTGAAGCACTCAAGCGCAGTCTTTATCCCCATCGGTCCGTTGGAACTGTTTCCCTCTCCCCAGCTTTTGTTGGTGATGCTCATATAATGCACATGTAGAAAGCGGTCGCGGTTGCTCTCCGGAGCAAACGGAGCTACCTTCACCTGCTGCATCATCACCACCAGCATGATGAGGAAGATGGCAAGTGCCGTACCGGCTATGCTGACGGCACTAATCATCGGTTGCTGCCGCAACTGTGCCCAGGCTTGTGTGAAGTATTGCTTTATCATATTGATATTTACGATTAGACGATTTACTATTTACGATTGGTGTTACCGCTACTCAACGGCCCACCTTCAGGTTACATGTATTCACTCCGCCTATGCCTCCTTTAGAAATGTCAGCATGCCCGGCAGTTCCGCTCAAAGTGACGTCACCCACACCACTCATTCTGGCAGTCAAATAATCGCAGACTACATGAATATCGGCGCTACCTACTCCGCGCAAAGCAACTTTCAGCTCGTCACACGTCAAATCGGATACATTCACTTCACCCACTCCCTTTACTTCAAATGACACCTCATCCAGTTTCAAGGGCTTCTCACAATTGAACTCCCCTACACCGGTAAACTCCACCTTCTTCAAATCAGGAGCCGAAATCCAAATGGTCACGCCATCTTTCTGATTTCTCATGCTCTTGTTTTTCCTATCCTTGAAGCCTATCAGCAGACAGCCGTCCTTCACTGTGGTTTCTGTATTCTTCACGTGCTTCTCCTTACCTTCAATCTTGAAAGAATAAGTGTCACTCTGTGTAAAATAAATTGTTCCCACAGACGTTATCTCAATGGACGAAAAGGCATCCACTTTGCGCACTTCACTCACTTTGGTATCTTGTGCATAAACACTCAGCATACCTACAAATGTCAATATCAATGCAATGATAATACCTACTATATTAGTTTTCATTTTTCTTCTTTTTATTGTTAATCCTCTATTGTTTTTCATACTACTCTTCATGCAACGCCTCTGCCGGCTCAATCTTCATAGCCTGCCGTGCCGGAAACCATATTCCAATCACTACCATCAGAGCTATCAGTAACCAAGCCCCTAGAGAACCTGCAAGGAAGCGTATCACACTCCACTCTATCGGCCAAGTGGATATGAGAGAGGTACGTCCTATAGTAAATTCCGCCATCCCCACATTGTAGCATACAACCATGGCAGGCAATGTCACTAACGCCAATAACAGTAACCCCTCACCTATCAGTAAACGAAACACACCGCCACGCGTACTGCCCATCGCCATCCGTAGAGCTATCTCCGAACGGCGGCGGCGAGTACGGAACCAGAAGGTGCCTATTAACCCCAAAAATACATTCACCAGCAGGAAGAGCACCACCACAGCCTGACTGTTCACCTTATCCGTATCGCCATTCATCACCTCGAACTGCAACTGTTGTTCAGTATAGGGAGCGGCATCTGCCACAAACGCATTGTCCGTGTCCAGTTTAGGCGCTATTTCGCGCAGAAACTTCTCCCGATAATCCGGTCCGTCGGCAGCAGGCTTCACGCGGAAAACAATCTGCGACCAATTGTCGGCAAACTCTGCCTTAATCATATTCTCTCCCAAATGATAAAAGAACCAAGGTTCCTCAACTCCATAACGATAGGAACGGAAAGCACCGGTCTTCCCCATCTGCTTGATGATTGTAACAGAATCACCATTACCTAACGGCGTAGTCTGCGAAAACTCCGGCATTTTCTTACGAAAACGTTCAAAAGCGGCATTACTCAGTGTCACATTGTTCCATCCTGCGGGAGTGTCCCGGAACGGGTGACGCGGGTCCTCACTTATCCGGAAAACATCCATATATCCTCCAGTCGTATAAATACAGCGTCCTTGCACCCAGGAAGTATCTTGCACAACCAACGCATTGTAACTATTACTGCCACTCATCGGAAGGCTCCAATAACAAAGGGCAGCTGCCTCTACGGAAGGCTCTTGTTCCAATTTCGCCAATATACCCAGATATTTATCGGCATCAGTCAGACTCGTATCCCGACTTTCTCCACCTACAACGGTGGATAATTTATAGACATGTTCAATATTATAACCCAGCGGACGGTAGAAAGTATATTTCATGCATCCCAGTGAGTCACAGAGGAACCACATCACGATGAATACCAAGAACAATTCAGCCAATACCCAGCCGTTACTGCTGAAGCGTGCCTTTATCATACGTAAGTTATGTATCGTAAATTTCATATCAAGTACCTCCTTCTATTTATCATTCAAAGAATCTACAATAGTGCGCCGTGCCGCTATCCATGCAGGCAGTGCCGCACTCAACAGATTGATGACCACACAGAAAACAAATGCCAGCAGGAATACCCACGGACTAAACAGCGCCTCCATGTTCAAGCTGAACTCGCCCGACGTACCCACATTCTGATTATTGGTGAACAGCCACATACGCATGGCATATACTGCCAAATAACTGAAAAGCAGTCCCACTACTCCACCCAGTAATGTCAACATCAGATTTTCGTTCAGTATCTGCCGCACAAGCACACTTTTCGTTCCTCCAAAAGCCTTACGTACACCTAATTCAGTAATACGTTGCTGCATGCGGCTGTTACTCAAGCCACACAGATTGAGTGACGGTACCAACAAAATGATAAATAAAGCTACAGCATATTGAAGATAAAGCATTGTCAAGTCTGGCCCTACATTAGCCCATACGTGGTTGACGTGCGCCACGATATTGTCCGGCTGTTCCATGATGTCTATCTGTTTATTACCCAATCCGGCATTAACACGTTCCACCTGCTTGGCAATGCCCTCCCGGATGGCAGGAAAGTCATCGGATGTACGTGCCAATACAGCAATCTGCATGCCTCCCAAATAACTGTGGACTCCGGTAATTTTCAGTTCGTCGGCACTGTACATACCCCATACTTGTGCATATGCATCCTTAGCAGTGACGGAAACATCTTTCACCACTCCCACGATACGCGCAAGTTCCCGGTTCAGCAGGAATTCCTGTCCCACTACATCTGTACTTCCATACAGTTTCCGCGCTACAGACGCACAAACTACTACAGCCTTGCTTTCTCCAGCACGGTCGGCTTCGCTGAAGCCGCGTCCGGCAAGAAACTGCATGCTGAACACTTTCCAGAAGTCGGGATCTGTCCGCATAGCATCCACTTTCACCCGATTGTTACCGTCAGTCAACGAAGCCAACGACAAACCGGCTGGGGAAAATGCCGTACAGTATTCCACTTCGGGCACCGGCTGCACGCATTCTTTCATAAATGCCGCCGAAGGATTACTCCAATTATTATTGCCGTCCTTTTCCTTGTCGTATACGTGCATAGCGGAAAAGTAAAGACACCGACTGCGGTTCACTTCCGGTTCCAAGTCAGCATATTTTGTCTGCCAAGTAATCACAATAGCCATAATCATGGTGATAGCAAAGGCCGTACCCAATATGGAAATCGTACTTAGCAGCGGATTCTGCTTCAAGATTGTAAAAGCTTGTCTTACGGTTTGCATTTCATTTATTGATAGTTGATAATTAATAGTTGACAGTTGGCTGTTAAGCAGTAATTATTCCACCTGACGTCCGTCGAAGAAGCGGACGGTACGTGAGGTCTGTTTGGCCTGCTCTTCATTGTGGGTCACCATCACGATGGTACGTCCGTCTTCCTTGTTCAGTTGATGCAACAGTTCCATGACTTCGGCACCCATCTTGGAGTCCAGGTTACCGGTGGGCTCATCGGCGAGGATTATCTCCGGGTTGCCGATAATGGCACGGGCAATGGCTACACGCTGGCACTGACCGCCGGAAAGCTGTGTAGGCATGTGACGCATGCGGTGGCTCAAACCGACCTTCTTCAATACCTCTTCCGCCAGATGACGGCGTTCCTTGGCAGACACCTTTCTATACAGCAAAGGCAGCTCCACATTATCCAGCACATTCAGCGAATTAATCAGATGGAAAGACTGGAACACAAAACCCAGCTTCTGGTTACGGAAAGCAGCCAGCTCCTTGTCCTTCATGCCGTCCACTTTTGTACCGGCTATTTCGATGGTGCCGCTGGTAGGTGCATCCAGTAAACCCATAATGTTCAGCAACGTAGATTTTCCACAACCGGAAGGTCCCATGATACTGAGAAATTCTCCCTTGTTCACTTCGAGGTTTACATTTTCCAATGCCACGGTTTCAATCTCGTTTGTACGATAAATCTTGTTGATGCCAGTTAACTTAATCATAATGGTAAGTATTTAATTGTTATTATTCTGTTCTGTTTCTATTCCGCACAATTTCTGTTTCAAGAGGTCAAAAGTTGTGCCAAAATCGTTTATTATTGATTATCTGCTATTTATACATGCAGTAAGGTGTCCGAAAATGAACACCTTGTCCGTTTTCATCTATTCGTCACGCAGGGCTTCCGTAGGTGGAATGCGGCTGATGTTGCGCGCCGGGATATAGATTCCCACCAACACTACCACCAGCAGTATCAGAAAGATGACGAGCGACACGAGCAGATAATGCGAGGTGAAATCCGACACCCAATAGCTCTCTGTGCTCTCCACCCAATTCTGCCCTTTGGCCAGCCCTTCTTTCAGTGCATATTGCAAATAGAGCAGAAAACCAGTCAGTGAAGCGACCACGGTCAATACCGTGCCTTCGCCCATCAGCAGGCGGACAATGTCGCTGCGTGTAGCTCCGAACGACAGCATCACTCCCACTTCCTCGCGCCTCGTACGTGTCTGCAACCAGAAGGTACCGATGACACCCAGACAAAGATTCACCAGGAAGAAAGCCGCCATCGCCAGATTACGGCGGTAAATCGGTGTGGAATTGCTGGCTTCGCTCTCCGTTATAATCTGCTCATAGGAACGGACACTGCGAGCAAACAGATTGCCCCGCCTCATCTCCTTCACCATCCAAGGACGGAAATCGTGCAGAAAACGCTCCATGCTGACACCCTCTTTGAGACGTACCAGGATATGGGCACTTTCAGGGATATAACTTGTATCGATGGTAAGCATCGGCATAAATGCAACGGGGACGGGACGCCACTCGCTATACATCTTCATGGCTCCTATCGTACCGACAACCGGCATGTACAAGGTATCTCCATGGTCTCTGCTTATACAGCGTTTGCCATGCGCGTCTTTGGTATGGAACAACTGTTCGGCAGCATTCTCCGTCAGTACAATGTCATTCGGGGCATAGGCGTAGTCGGACAGCTGTCCGGGTGTCCGCCCCTTACCGGAACGGAAACCATACGTATCGAAAAAGTTCGTATGAGGCAAAAATTGTATCATCATAATAGATAAGGGAATCGTATCCCCTTCGGCAAACAATTGACTATTCGAACTTCCCGAAGAATTGGGATAACAGAATCCCAGCACGGGAGTGGCCGATTCCACACCGTCAAAGTCCTTGACATAACGCACCAAATTATAATAGTTGTCCACCAACGTAGCAGAGTCCTGCGCTTCGGCATCGTATCCCGGTGCCTGGGGCTGCAATGCGCCCAATGAAATGAGGCAAAGCCGCTCCGCATCATAGCCCAACGGGATATTACGATCGTGCGTGACCACAATCACCGGGTCCAATACAACCCAACTGATGATACTCACCAATATCAATTCGGCCAACAACCATCCGTTCTTGCGGCGGCGCGCCCAAAGATTCTTCCATATTAACTTAAACATACCAACCTCCCGTGTCTTATCGTTTTTCATTCAGTGAGTTCACAATCGGTTTCCGCAAGGAATACCACGCCGGTATAAGGGCCGACAACAGATTCAGCACGACGCACAGCGCCAATGCGGCGAGAAAAACCAGCGGAGCAAACAGCATTTCACCCGATACGCGGACCTCCACTCCTTCGGGTACCATATTCGGCCAGCTGTCGAATACCGTAAATATCCACTCGCGTCCCACGTAAAGTGCCAGCCATGCCAGCAGCAAGCCCAATGCTCCGCCCAGTGCGGTCAGCAGCAGGTTTTCCCACATCACTTGTGAAAGCAGTATCTTACGTCCGGCTCCAAACGATTTCCGCACACCCATCTCTGCCAGACGTCCCTCCATACGGCTCGATATCATGCCGCTCAGATTCAGGGCAGGCACCAACAGCAATACGAGCAGGACAAGCAGAAAGTGGCGCACTGTGGCCCAAAGGTCAAACTCCATACTTGCATAAGTCTTGAAGACACTCAACAGATGGGAGGTGGGCTGCTCCCAGAAATCTACTTTCCATTCATCGGGATGCATAAGATTCTCCTTGCGGCAGATTTCCTTTATCTCAGCCCGCAGAGCATCTCCCTGCTTACTGTCCTGCACCAGAAAGGCAGCACTGAAAGCTCCCAGATAGGGAAGGTCGTACTTGGGAGTGCTGTAATCGGGCGACACCGTATAAGGTATATAAAGCTGTGCATAGGATTTAGAGGTGAGGTAACTGGCACTGCGCACCACCCCACAAACCCGATAGTCGATATAGTTCAGGCTGAACGAGCGTCCTACGACCTCTTCCGTCGTACCGAACAAGCGGCGTGCCAAATCATCGGTAATGACAGCAGTGGAAATGCCACTTGCCAGGTCGGATGCCGTGAATGGACTACCTTCCAGGAATTGGAAAGAATATATCTTGAAAAAAGCAGGGTCTGTCAACTTTACCATAACCGGAAAATCACCGCTGCAGTCGGCAGGCTGTATATAACTGTTTTCCGACAAATCATTATGCAGCTCGGCCGAAACGACAAGGGCATTCTCTACGGGATAGAACCAGTCTTGCAGTGCCTTGTAGGAAACAGCCCATTGCATGGTCCTGGTATTGTTGCCGCTTCCCTGCGTGAATTTTGAATTGCTGAGGTAAAGCGTATTCATGCGGTTTGCCTCCGGATAGACGGGCGCAATCTTCGCATAATACACCACCGCCATAATCATTGTCATGGCAATGGCCAGCCCCGTACCCACAATGTAGAGCATGCTGAACAGTTTATTCTGCTTCAACAGCTCCCAGGCTTGTTTCAAGTAAACCTTTATCATTTTAGCTTCAACTTATTCTTGTTCTTATAGTTACTCATATCGCTCACCACCACTTCATCACCCGGTTGCAAGCCACTGACCACTTCTACAAACTCAAAGTTGGAATCGCCCAGCTGCACCTTGCGCTTTACAATTTCCTTGTCGGAATTGCGTACAAAAAGTTCATACTCCCCACGTCCCACATAATAGCTGGCATTGGCTATGCGCATCACGTCTTCCTTCACTGCATTCATCACATAGACGTCGGTTTTCAGACCGGAACGCAGTCGGCGGTTGTTGTCCTCATTCAACTGCACGGTAAAGGAGATGACGCCATTCTTTGAAAGCGGAGTAACACTGCTTACGGAACCTTCCAGCTTTTCGCTGCCAATCTTCACAATGGCCTTGCCGCCGGCAGCCACACGGTCACCGTAAGTATCGGCAATCTCGCCTTCCACCTTGAAGTGACTCAAGTCGGAGATGACAGCAATCTGTGAGCCTTCGGGAACCTGGGCACCAATCTGATTGTTGATATAAGTAAGGATGGCCTTCCGGGGCGAACGCACCTGCGCATCGTCGAGCGTACGTTTGGTTTCGGCCAGTGTCTTTTGGAACATGCTGAAATCCAGTTCCTGCACTTGGTATTCTGCAGCCAGCACTTCCTTCTCGTTGGCATACTGCTGCTGTAATTGCTCGTATTCCAGTTGTGCTACATTGTAGCTCAGTTCGGCTTGGCGCACTTTGTCGGTGGTGCCCGAACCGAGGCTATCAAGGTACTGCTCGTTACGCAGTTCCACCTTCATGCGGTCCAGCTTCATGGCGGAGACTTTGATTTTCATCTGAAGGTCGGTCAGCTTGGTCTGGTTGTCAAGTTTCAGCTGTTTCAGCTTGTAGCTGCGCATCTGCTCTTCATCCAGCATCTTTTTGTAGTCGGTTTCGGCACTCTGTAAGTCCAGTTTCAGGATAGGGGTACCGACATCCACACTATCACCACCTTTTCTGTACACTTCCAAAATGCGGGTATTAATAGGCGAATTTATAATTTCCTCGAATGCAGGAACCACTTTTCCGGAGGCACTGACACTGACTTCAATCGTACCCTTGCCTACTTTGGAGAATACAAGGTCTTTCTCCTTCACTCCCGTACGCATCAATGAAATGAGTACACTGACCACTACGATACCTGCCACGCCGATAGCACCGTAGCGGATGATTTTCTTATTGCGTTCTTTATTACGCACTTCTTTCGGAATTTCTCTATCCATATCTTTAAATTTTATTGTTTGCGAACATAACGCTTAATATATACTAAATCCATGCCAAAATCATAACCCCCTGAAAGTAAGCGAAAAGACAAAAAAGAAGGGTGTCCGTTTTCGGACACCCTGTACATTTTCGGATAGCTTCTTTATCTTAATCTCAAGCGGTCTCCCACCTCGGGCACGTATTCCGCATCCTTACGATTCATCTTATAAAGGTTCTTCAGACGAATACCGTACTTTTGGGAAATGGAGTGCATGGAATCGCCGTCCTTCACAATGTAGACAGTATGGGGTTTGGCAGCTTTCTTGCGCTTTTCTTTCAAGTAGATGATGTCTCCCACCTCCAGTGTATATTCTTTATGGAGGTCGTTGTATTTCACCAGTTTCTTCCAGCTGATGTCAAACTCCTTGCCCAACACCTGGAAGGTGTCTCCGTCGCGCGCCACGACATAAGCTATATCGTTGGCAATGTACACCTGATGCGGATTGGCCAGCCAAGGTTTCTTTTTCAGTTCCTTCTCCCAACTGCGGACATCGTGTTTGCTCATGCCACGGCTGTCGTACTTATACAGTTCATAGTCCTCAATAATGGTTATCAGGCGGTTGGCATACGACGGGTCGGTAGCATAGCCGGCCTTCTTCAAGCCGCGCGCCCAACCCTTATAGTCCGTAATCTTCAGTTTGAAAAGAAAAGCATAACGTGCTCCCCGTTTCAGGAAATCGGAATGGTCTTCATAAGAGTCTTTCGGATTGCGATAAGCGCGGAAACATTCATTGCGGGCATCGTCATCATGCCTCACCGTCCGTCCGCGCCAGTTGCCTCCACACTTGATGCCGAAGTGGTTGTTGCTCTTACGCGCCAGCTCGCTGTATCCGGCACCACTCTCCAACAGCCCTTGGGCCAGCGTGATGCTGGCAGGTATCTTATGACGTTGCATCTGCTCCACGGCAAGGGGAGCATACTGTTTGATATACTCATTGTAGCGGGCATTCCGGCGTTGTGCCTGCACTGTTGTAATGGAAATAAAAAGAAATGCTATGATAGCAGTCAGTCTGAAAATCCGTTTCATGCTTAAAATGTTGAGTTCTGCACAAAAGTCCGTAAAAGAATTGAAATAACCAATCTCTTTTCTATCTTTGTAACATTAATTACAATATAACCCTTTGCCTTATGAAAGAATTAAATATCGAAATCGCCGTCAAGATATACGACTATGAAGAACTGGATGCCGCCGACCGCGAACTGATGGATGCCGCCCGCGAGGCTACCAACCGCAGCTATGCCCCTTACTCCCACTTCTCGGTAGGAGCTGCAGCCAGACTGGCAAACGGTATTGTAGTGACCGGCACCAACCAGGAAAACGCCGCCTATCCTTCCGGGCTGTGTGCAGAACGCACCACCCTATTCTATGCCAACTCCCAACATCCCGACCAGGCAGTAACCACCCTCGCCATTGCTGCACGCAACGAGCACGACGAGTTCCTGGAGTCTCCCATCCCGCCCTGCGGCGCCTGCCGGCAAGTGATGCTCGAAACGGAGAAGCGCTTCAAGCAGCCAATGCGGGTGTTGCTGTATGGCAAAAAGGGAATCTACGAGCTGAAGAATGTGGGAGAATTACTGCCACTCTCGTTCGATGCTTCGGCCATGAAGTAACAGAACCAATAAAGTATTAACATCGTGTCTGCAGGAAGTTAATTTCTTGCAAACACGATATTAACTTCTTGCCGACACGATATTAATATCGCAAAAAGCCTTTGTTATTCAGTGGAAATCATTACCTTTGCGCCCACTAACCAATTAATTCCACCGATGAGAATATCCGACTAAAGACAACACATTTCGGTAAACATCACTATCAACATGCTTTTTCAGACTGAACGCTGAGCATCACCTATATAGATGTTTAGCCAATACTGTGTTTGTCTGTACCCCTCCCCTTCGAGAATTTCAATTTCGGGGAATGCTTGCATCTCCCCTATCATTCTTACTTCTAAAAACACAGTAGAAACTTATGAGCTTTATCATTAAAGACCTTAGCTATATCCATACAGATAAGGAAATCTTGTTTTCACACCTCCATTTGAGTATCAACTCCGGAGATAAAATAGCCCTGACCGGAAATAACGGTTGCGGCAAGTCTACCCTCATGCGCATTTTGGCAGGAGACTTGTCACCAAGTTCGGGAACGGTGCTACGCCCCGAACATCTGTACTACGTGCCCCAGCACTTCGGACAATACGACCGGCAGACAATAGCACAAGCTTTGGGAATCAGCCACAAGCTATCTGCCCTGCATGCCATCCTAAGCGGTGACGCTACCGAAAAGCACTTCAATACGCTCAATGATGACTGGAACGTGGAAGAACGCGCCCAGGCTTCTCTCGACAGCTGGGGACTGGACGGTATCACACTCTCCCGTCCGATGGAAGGACTTAGCGGCGGCGAAAAGACCCGCATCTTCCTGGCAGGCATGGAGTTGCACAACCCAACAGCCATCCTGCTGGACGAACCGACCAACTATCTGGACGCGGATGGACGGGAACGTCTGTATAACTTGATACGACGGACATCGGCTACCGTGCTCGTCATCAGTCACGACCGCACGCTACTGAATCAGTTGCCTGCCATCTGCGAACTCTCCTCCCAGGGATTGACGTATTACAGCGGAAACTACGACTTCTACAAAAAACAGAAGACCCTGCAACAAAACGCCCTCACCCAACAACTAGAAGAGAAGCAGAAAGCCCTGCGCCTTGCACGCAAAGTGGCACGCGAAGTAGAAGAGCGCAAAGCCAAACAGAATGTGCGGGGAGAAAAAGCCTCCATCAAAAAAGGGATTCCCCGCATCCTAATGGGAGGACTGAAAAACAATGCGGAAAACAGCAGTAGCAGACTCAGCAGCATACATGCGGAGAAAGCGGAAAAGCTGCAGACGGAAATGGCAGGCATCAAAAGTTCACTGTCGCAGACGGACAAGCTGAAAACAGACTTCAACGCCTCCCATCTGCATACGGGCAAGATTCTGGTTACGGCAAGGGACGTCAACTTCCATTATCCCAACCATACAGCCTCCCCCGCAGAAACACCCCATACGGAGACGGCTGCAAAGAACCTCTGGGCTTCTCCTCTCACCTTCCAGCTAAGAAGCGGCGACCGCCTCAGCTTGAAAGGAAAAAACGGCAGTGGAAAAACAACCCTGCTGAAACTCATCATGGGCGAATTGCACCCCACCGACGGAGTGATGGAGCGTGCCGACTTCACCTCCGTCTATCTGGACCAGGAATACTCCCTCGTCCGTAATGAGCGCAGCGTACTCCAACAAGCAGAAGCTTTCAACCACCGCCACCTGCCGGAACATGAAGTGAAAACCATCCTCAACCGTTACCTCTTTCCCCGCGACGTGTGGAACAAGCCGTGCGGCAAACTGAGTGGCGGCGAAAAGATGCGCCTCTCCTTCTGCTGCCTGATGATTGCCGACAATACCCCGGATATGTTCATTCTGGACGAACCCACCAACAATCTGGACATCGAGAGTATAGAAATAATAACGGCAACGATACGCGACTACGCCGGCACCGTAATTGCCATCAGCCACGACCGGGAGTTTCTGAAAGACACCGGCATCGAACGGGAGATACTTTTGGAATGAATCAGTAATTTAGGTAACAACAACCGTAATTTGTATACTGCCGTTCTCATAAAACCTGCCTATTTTTGTAGCACGTAATCATTTACTAACTAACGAACAACGAATATGAGCAAAAAAGTATTAATCCTCTCCTCCAGTCCCCGCAGGAATGGAAACTCCGACCACTTGTGCAACGAATTCATGCGCGGTGCCGCAGAAGCCGGACATCAAGTAGAAAAGATTCTCCTGAAAGACAAGCACATCAACTACTGCACGGGATGTAGCGTATGCAGCATGTACGGCAAACCCTGCCCACAAAAGGACGATGCCGCCGAAGTGGTGGAAAAGATGATTGCCGCCGACGTCATCGTTATGGCAACCCCCGTCTACTTCTACACCATGAGCGCGCAGATGAAGACACTGATTGACCGTTGTTGTGCCCGTTACCTTGAAATAAAAAACAAGGAGTTCTACTTCATTATCGCCGCCGCCGAAGAAAGTGTCCCCATGATGGAACGTACCATCGATGGTTTCCGTGGCTTCCTCGACTGCCTGGAAGAGCCCAAAGAATGCGGCACCATTTATGGCGTGGGTGCCTGGAAGGTGGGCGAGATAAACGACAAGCCTTCCATGCACGAAGCCTACGAGATGGGAAAAAAGGTATAAAGAACGAATACTAATCGCTATACAATACATTTATGCTACGTACCATCAGACTGACCCTTGCCGTCATCTTCTTCGCACTCATCACGCTGTTGTTCCTCGACTTCACGGGAACACTGCATGCCTGGTTCGGATGGATGGCGAAGATACAATTCCTGCCGGCCGTGCTGGCACTGAACATCGGTGTAGTACTGTTTCTTGCAGTGCTGACCTTGGTATTCGGACGCATCTACTGCTCCGTCATCTGCCCGTTGGGAGTATTCCAGGACATTGTTTCCTGGCTCTCCGCCAAACGGAAGAAAAACCGTTTCCGCTACTCGTCCGCACTGAAATGGCTACGCTACGGTGTGCTGGGAGTATTCGTACTTGCCATTATCGGCGGACTGAACTCTTTTGTCGTGCTGCTGGCCCCTTACAGCTCATACGGGCGCATCGTTTCCAGCCTTTTCTCCCCACTCTACCAGTGGGCAAACAACGGACTGGCCTACCTGGCCGAACGTGCTGACAGCTATGCCTTCTATGAAACGGATGTATGGATGAAGAGTCTCCCTACCCTGCTGATTGCCACGGTCACTCTGGTAGTCCTCATCGTGCTGGCATGGCGGGGCGGACGTACCTATTGCAACACTATCTGTCCGGTAGGTACAGTGCTTGGCTTCCTCTCGAAGTATTCCTTGCTGAAACCGGTAATTGACACAAAGAAGTGCAACAGTTGCGGACTTTGTGCCCGCAACTGCAAGGCATCGTGCATCAACATCAAGGCACACGAAATAGATTACAGCCGTTGCGTGGCATGCTATGGACTGCCTAGATAAATGCAGACAAGGAGCCATCACCTACACCCACCGCCGTTCATAAAGCGGATGCTGCGAAAATATTGCCGCCCGGAATCAGACTCAATGTACAACAACTTCTACCGGACCGGCAGATGATACCCGGCGCGCATTCCTCTCGGCAACGGCAGTATTGGCCACTACCGCCGCTCTAAAGGCGCAAGAGAAGAAAGTAGACGGCGGACTGGCCGTCATCGAAGACAAGAAGATACCCGCACGTGCCGCCGCCATTACTCCTCCGGGGTCGTTGAGCGCACGCAACTTTGCACAACACTGTACGGCTTGCCAGCTATGCGTTGCGGTGTGTCCCAACCAGGTGCTGCGCCCCTCTTCCGACCTGACACGGCTGATGCAGCCGGAAATGTCCTACGAGCGCGGCTACTGCCGTCCCGAATGTACCAAGTGTTCGGAAGTTTGTCCGGCAGGTGCTATCCGGCCGATAACGAAAGCCGACAAATCGGCCATCCAGATAGGTCATGCCGTATGGATAAAGGAGAATTGCATCTGCATCACCAATAAGGTGGAGTGCGGCAACTGCGCCCGCCACTGCCCGGTCGGCGCCATACAAATGGTGGCTTCGGACTCCGGAAATCCGCAATCCCCCAAAATACCCGTTGTCAATACCGAACGCTGCATCGGCTGCGGCGCATGTGAGAACCTGTGTCCGGCACGCCCGTTCAGCGCAATCTATGTGGAAGGACATATCATGCACAGAACGGTGTGAGAATCAGATGACAAAACGATAAAGGAAAATCTTCGATACGTTCTGGACAACAGACAGCATCGAGAAGAATAAATACGAGTAACTATGGAAGAGAATAATAATAATAAGAATAACAGCAAGATAAACCGCCGGGACTTCTTCAAGCTTGCCGGCGCAGGGACGTTTGCATCGGCAGCCGCACTGTATGGCTGCTCCGACAAGAACAACCGTTCGGACAGCGAATCGGCCGCTTTGGGTGAAATTCCTACCGATAAGATGGTGTACCGTACCAATCCCACCACGGGCGACCGGGTATCCTTATTGGGCTACGGCTGCATGCGCTGGCCTACCCGGAAGCGTGCTGACGGAAACGGAGATGAGATAGACCAGGAAGCCGTCAACGAACTGATTGACTATGCCATCGCCCACGACGTGAACTATTTCGACACATCGCCCGTGTATGTGCAGGGTTGGTCGGAGAAGTCAACGGGAATAGCACTGAAACGCCATCCGCGTGAAAAGTTCCTGATAGCCACCAAACTGTCCAACTTTCCAATTACACCCGCGAGAATTCAATTGCCATGTATCGGAAATCGTTCGAGGACCTGCAAGTGGACTACATCGACTACCTCCTGCTGCACGGCATCGGCATGGGCGGCATGGAAGCCCTCCGTTCCCGCTATCTGGACAACGGCATGCTGGACTTCCTGCTGAAAGAGCGCGAAGCCGGACGCATCCGCAACCTCGGATTCTCCTATCATGGAGACATCGAAGTCTTTGACTACCTGCTCTCCCGCCACGACGAACTGAAATGGGACTTCGTACAAATCCAACTGAACTACGTGGACTGGCGACATGCCAAAGAAGTGAATACCCGCAACACGGATGCCGAATACCTATATGCCGAGCTGGTGAAGCGCAACATTCCCGCCGTTATCATGGAGCCGCTGCTGGGCGGACGCCTATCCCGCCTGAACGACCACTTGATGGCACGTCTAAAACAACGCCGTCCGCAGGAGAGCGTGGCTTCCTGGGCCTTCCGATTCGCAGGTACTTTCCCCGATGTGCTGACCGTACTAAGCGGAATGACGTACTTGGAGCATCTGCAAGACAACCTGCGTACCTTCTCCCCGCTTGTTCCATGTACGGAAGAGGAGTTTACCCTGCTGGAAGATACCGCCCAGCGAATGCTGCAATACCCCACCGTGCCGTGCAACGACTGCAAATACTGTATGCCGTGCCCCTATGGACTGGATATTCCAGCCATCTTGCTGCACTACAACCGCTGCATCAACGAGGGCAACGTGCCGCAGAACAGCCAAGACGAGAATTACCGCGAGACACGCCGCGCCTTCCTGATAGGCTATGACCGCAGTGTTCCCCGTCTCCGCCAAGCCAACCGCTGCACCGGTTGCGGCCAATGCAACCCGCACTGTCCGCAAGGCATCGACATCCCGGCGAAACTGCAGGAGATAGACCGGTTTGTGGAAGCGCTGAAGCAGGAAACCCTTTAACGGAGTTATCTTCCACATCCGTTTTCATTTCGAGGATTACCAATCATATACAGATTCTTCTTTTTGTATAACTTTGCAAAAAGAACCATAGATAAACGATGAATAAAAAGATTTTAACGGCTATTTTAATAAGTATTGCCCTGCCAGGGAGCATGCTGTCCGCACCTGCCGACAGCCTCCGGCTGAAAAAGCTACAAGCTTGATGAAGTCGTAGTGACCGGGACGAGAAATGAAACAGACATCCGCCACCTGCCAATGACCATCTCCGTAGTGGGCCGCCAGCAACTGGAACAGACCTACCAGCCCTCCATCCTGCCTACACTGACCGAGCAGGTGCCCGGACTTTTCACCACAAGCCGCGGCATCATGGGCTACGGCGTATCCACGGGAGCCGCAGGAGGCATGAGCCTGCGCGGTATAGGCGCCGGAGTAAACGCAGCCGGAGGACCTACGACCAGCCTGCTGGTGCTGATAGACGGACATCCGCAATACATGGGCCTGATGGGGCATCCCATCGCCGACGCCTACCAGAGCATGATGGCCGAACGGGTGGAAGTGCTGCGCGGTCCCGCCTCCGTCCTCTATGGGTCCAATGCAATGGGCGGGGTTATCAACATCGTCACCCGCAAGATGCAGGAGGACGGGGTGAAAACCAATGCGCAGATAGGATACGGTTCCTACAATACCCTGCAGACGGAAGTCTCCAACCGCGTGAGGAAAGGGCGTTTCAGCAGCGTGGTGACCGGCTCGTACAACCGTACCGACGGACACCGTGACGACATGGAATTTGAGCAGTATGGCGGCTATGCCAAACTGGGATACGACTTCAGCGACACCTGGAAGCTGTGGGGCGACGTGAACATCACCCGCTTCAACGCCTCCAATCCCGGCGAAGCCGACAATCCGTATATAGACAACGACTCGCGCATCACACGCGGCATGACCTCCTTCGCACTGGAAAATCGTTACGACCGCACTTCCGGCGCCGTGAGCTTCTTCTACAACTGGGGCCGGCACAGGATTAATGACGGCTACCATCCCGGAGGAGAGCCCCAGAAGTCGCACTTCAACTCCAAGGACCGGATGCTGGGCATATCGTGGTATCAAAGCGCCACGCTCTTCACTGGTAACCGCCTGACCGTAGGTTTCGATTACCAGCACTTCGGCGGAGAGTCCTGGAACAAGGTTGTCGCCATCGACGAGGCAAAACCCGGACAGCAGATTGGTGACCGCATCCCCGGCGTGGACAAGCAGATGGATGAATTTGCAGGCTATGTGGATTTCAGGCAGGACATCAACAGTTGGCTTTCACTGGACGCCGGTGTCCGCATAGACCACCATTCGCACGTAGGCACGGAATGGATTCCCCAAGGGGGACTGGCTTTCCATCTGCCGCGGCAGGCAGAACTGAAAGCAATGGTGAGCAAAGGATTCCGTAACCCCACCATCCGGGAGATGTACATGTTCCCTCCACAGAACCCCGATTTGAAAGCGGAGAGCCTGATGAACTATGAACTCTCCTTTACGGGGCATGCTTTTGGGAGGGGCCATGTCCTATGGGGTGAACCTCTACTACATCAACGGGGACAACATCATCATGACGGACCCTGCCCTGCGCAAGAACGTCAACTCCGGTCGAGATAGAGAACTGGGGTGTGGAAACCAACCTCGGATTACCGCATCAACCGCCACTGGCAGATGAATGCCAATTATAGCTGGCTGCACATGGAGAATCCGGTACTGGCGGCTCCCGAGCATAAACTCTATGCCGGTTGCGGACTTTACGCAAGGACGTTGGGGCCTATCTACCGGTATACAATACGTGAAGGGTCTCCATACCTCGGTCACC
>ENA-OQCB01000083-OQCB01000083.1-human-gut-metagenome-genome-assembly--contig:-NODE-83-length-43469-cov-5.250542_pt1 | contig 43469 bp, 37 predicted proteins | sample MGYA00242493_ERZ504568 | MGnify/ENA primary metagenome ERZ504568 (study PRJEB26092, sample SAMD00036229) | human gut metagenome | host: Homo sapiens | study: EMG produced TPA metagenomics assembly of...
ATACTTCTGATGAGCAGTTACTTGCATATACAAACTTACCCAAGAATACGTTGATGTTAGTAAACTTGGGTAAGATTTTATAGATCTGCTCTGATACTAAAGAATATCAGTTTAAATATCAATATGTATCTATTATTTCTTTAATACTATTCATGTGTTTATCACATTTTCTTTCCTCAAAAATACCAAATAAAAAGTCGTTTGTCAAGTGTTTCAGAAGAAAAGCTGATTATTCATTGAACCAATCTATTTTCTTTGAGAAATACATCACCATTGCCAGGATAATAAATAATCCCAAGCTGCCTGTCAACAGAGCAAAAGTCTCTAACTGGATAAGGACAAATATATAAAGATAGAGTACTCCCAATAACCCAGCATGATTAATGAAGGTTTCTTTCTCTTGGTGATGCCAAACATATATCCGCCTACCAGTATAATAGTCAGTGTAGCAGATAACAGATAGGCAGGGTTGAAGCCGAATGTGTTCGGAGAAGGAGAGGAGCAAACTGTAAAATAGACAGAGTGCCAATCCCACTAACAAATACTGTAAAGCATGAATACGGGGTTTTATTCATAATTTCAGTGAAGAAGATAACGCCGAATGTCAACAGGATAATCAGGATAGCATACTTTGCGGAACGCATGGATTGCTGATACTGCTCTACCGGAATCTTGAAATTGACGCCGAAACTGGAATTATCTATATTTTTAATATTAAAATTGGTATAGTCAATCATTACTTGTGAGTAATTCCGGTTCAAGTTCAAGACTTGCCATTGTGCCGAAAATTCTTTCTCGGTAATATCCCGGTTATTGGGTAAATAGCTTCCTGTAAAGCTCGGTGTGTTCCAATTGGCTTTCAAGTCGACGCGGGTTGTTTTACCCAATGGGATGAAGTTAATGGATTGCGAGCCTTTCAGTTTGATTTTTACTTCGTAAGGCAATTTCTTATTGTTCTTCAGTTCCGATAAATCCGCAATGGCATGTACGCCCGTATTATCAATCCCTCTGTTATCCATTCCCGGCTCAAATACATAGACGGAATCTCCGAAGGTGATACTAATCTGTTCGCTGATACCACGCATGTCGGTCAGATTCAGACAAATAGCGGCTCTGTCGAATTGCAGTTGCCCCATATCTATTCTGCTCTTTATCAGTTCTTCCGAGCTGAAAGAACCTTTCAGAGTCAGTTCCGATTGATACACATTGACTTCATAGAGACTTCTTTTCAGGATTTCGGTCTTTAGTTGCCCGTTAATCAAAAGTTCGTCGGGGAAGAGTATCAGGTCTTTGATTGATACCTTTTTTTCTCCGTTGTTCTCTGTAACCACCGGATATTGGATATTCAGATAAGGGCCGGTGACGGTCTGTGCGAGACTCCATTTCTCGCTTACCTCATTGATTGCTTCTTCCTGCGTGCGTCCCCGTTCGGAAATAAGATTTTCAATCATGAACATAGGAATCATCAGAAGAAGGATTAATCCCCCGATGATGACCACTTTGATTGTTTTGGAGAAACGGTGAAGGCATCCCATAGGTTGCTGTGCTTGTTGCTCGTTTGAATTTTCATTGAAACCGTCCATAAGCTGATAGTGTTTAGATGAATGAATTATTTTGATTTTAAAAATTGCTCCAGAGCTTCAATATGAGATTTGAAAGCTTCCCTGCCTTGCGAAGTCGCTTGAAAGGCAGTTCGCGGCTTTCGTCCGACAAAACTTTTGTTGCATACGATATATCCCAGTTCTTCCAGGGCACGGGTATGACTGGCAAGGTTGCCGTCGGTCAATGCGAGCTGTTCTTTCAGAAAATTGAAATCAGCTTCCTCATTCACCATCAGAACAGCCATGATACCCAGTCGTACCTTGCTTTCGAATGCTTTATTAATATATTGGAATGATTCTATCATTTATGATTTCTTTCTTTCGTAATGTAAATAGAACAATATGCCATAGAGGATATGGAAACCACCGAAACCTATCGTCCAGAACAGAAGTGAATGACCCGCCCAGAAACAGTCGACAGCGCCCAGGCAAATGAAAGCATATCCCAGCCATGCCACGCTGGAATAGGTAAACTTGGATGCATTGACCAACGCCAGTCCGTAGAATAGAAGCATGACAGATGCCAGAATATCATAATACTCGTGCATCAGGATAGAAATACACACAATGCCGCCTGTCAGCATCGGAAGCGAAAAATTCCATAATGCCCGATAGGTGAGCCGGCTGAAAAACTTCTGTCCTGTCTTCTTGGATTTGCAGTAGGACAGGATGCCGGCAGTAACGGCTGCGGCTGCCAGTACCGACAGGGCTATTATAGCCATTAATTCCAGGGCAACGATTAAATACGTGTCCGGTGTAATAACTTGTGTCGCGATGTACGCGCCAGCCAATGCGTAAATGCCTGCCAGGATTGCGGCAAGCCCACTAACAGAGATAAACTTTGAGGACTTTTCCATCAACTCTTTTATCTCATTTACCGATTCTAATGCTTTATCTTTATTCATGTAAAAAGTACTTTTTAATACAAAGTAAAATAAAACATTTAAGATGAACAAGATTTTATCTGATTATTTCAATAAATAGGTTCAAAAAAGAAGTTGGATAGATGAAATTAGTCAAATGTTTGACTAATTCGACGAAGATACGTATCTTTGCGCCCGAAAAGGTAAAAACGATAATAAAAATGAGAGAAGGAGCGGAGTTCAGAGAACTCATGTTGCAGGTTGTCCGTACACGTATGGCTTTTCGTCGGTCTATGCAACGAACATTAAAGAAGAATAATGCAGGTATTACATTTGAGATGCTTCAAGTATTGAGCAGTTTATGGCACGAACAAGGCATCAGCCAGCAGATATTGGCGGAGCGTATAGCGAAAGATAAAGCATGCCTGACTAACTTGATGAACAACCTGGAAAAGAAAGGATACGTCTGCCGGAAAGAAGACCCGAACGACCGTCGTAATAAACTGGTATTTCTGACTCCGGCGGGTGAAGAGTTTAAAGAGCAGATTCGTCCGGTTTTAGACCAGGTTTATGTATATGCAGAACACATTATCGGTATTGAAAGTATTGAAACCATGTTGTCTGAATTAAACAGTGTTTATGATGTTCTTGAAAAAATATAAACTATATCCGGTCATTTTATTCAGCCTGTTTTCTTTTCCCCAATTGATGCACGCACAAACAGACTCTTTATTTCTTACTGTCGACCAGCTCTTTGAACGGGGCGTACAATATAGCCTGCAACTTCAGGCGGATGCAATGAAAGAATCTATGGCGCAGGAACGGACACGGACTGCAAGAACTGCGCGACTACCGGAACTACAGATTGGACTGAAAGGCGGATTCGTCGGTCAACCCGTCGTTTGGGAACGGGGACTGTCCGCACCTCTCTACCCGGACGCGCCGGACTGGTCACAAAATTATGCGATTGATTTGGCACAACCTCTCTATCAGGGCGGTAAAATCCGAAGTGCTATCCATAAGGCGGATATTGAAAAGCAAGTCGCCGAATTGCAGACTTTGACCGACCGGGCGGAGATTAAACTGAAACTGCTGAATCAGTATATGAATCTCTTCAGCCTCTTTAAGCAGCATGAGATACTGATGCGAAACATTGAAGAATCGGAACTTCGGTTGCATGATATACGGCGGATGAAAAAGGAAGGGCTGATTACTAATAATGATGTATTGCGAAGTGAGATGCAGTTGACTAACGACCGCCTGTCTTTGCAGGAAACGGAAAACAGTATTGTGCTTGTATCGCAGCAACTCGATATTCTGTTGGGGCAGGACGAGAATGTATTATTGCGGCCGGATACTGCCCTGCTTTATCAAGCAGTTGCCTTGCAATCTTATGATGATTATATCGTTCAGGCTTATGCGAACAACCCGGTGATGAAATTGCTTCGTGCACAAACGGAACTGGCAAGGAATGAAATCCGTTCAACCAAGTCTTTCTCATTACCCGGTATATCGTTATATGCATCGAATACATTGGCACGCCCTGTCTCGCGTACCTTGGCGGATATGTACAATAACAACTGGAATGTGGGCGTATCGGTTTCTTATCCTTTATCCTCATTGTATAAGAACAATCATAAAATAAAAGAGAGCAAAATGAGGATGTCTTTGCGGAAGAACGAGGAAGAGCAGAAAATGCAGGGAATCCGCATGGAAGTACGTTCCGCATTCTTACGGCATCGAGAAGCCATGCAGAGGGTAGAGGCTTTGAAACTGTCCGTCCGGCAGGCGGAAGAAAATTACCGTATCATGCAGAACCGCTATCTGAATCAACTGGCTATCCTGACTGATTTGCTCGACGCAAATTCCGTCCGCCTGAATGTCGAGTTGCAGTTGGTTACTGCACGCACCCGTGTGATTTATACTTATTATCAACTTCAGAAGGCTTGTGGTCGTCTTTAATATACAAAACAGATATGGCAAATCAATTGAAAGAAAAACAGAAGAAGCTGAAAAAGCTCAGAATCCGCAATATTATTTTAAATTTGGTATGTATCTGTCTGGCAGGTTCCGGCCTTTGGTGGACTGCCACTTACTTTTGGCGTTATGTAAATTATGAAGTGACGAATGACGCTTTTGTAGACCAATATGTAGCGCCCTTGAATGTACGGGCTTCGGGTTATATAAAAGAGGTATGTTTTAAAGAACATCAATATGTGCGTCAAGGGGATACTTTACTGGTGCTTGACAACCGTGAATATCAAATCAAGGTGAAGGAAGCGGAAGCTGCTTTGTTGGATGTACATGGCTCACAGGAAGTGCTTCATTCGGGCATTGAGACTGCCCATACAAATATCGCCGTGCAGGATGCCAACATTGCTGAAGCAAAAACGAAACTCTGGCAACTAGAGCAGGATTATCATCGCTTTGAACGTTTGTTGAAAGAAGAATCCGTCCCGGAGCAACAGTTTGAGCAAACTAAAGCTGCCTATGAAGCGGCAAAGGCGCGTTATCAGGCATTGGTTGCTCAGAAACAGTCGGTACTCTCGCAATATACGGAAACAAGCAAGAAAACAACGAGTGCGGAAGCCGCCATTTTGCGCAAGGAAGCAGACCTCGACTTGGCTAAACTGAATTTGTCTTATACGGTTCTTATCGCTCCCTATGACGGATACATGGGCAGGCGGACTTTGGAACCCGGTCAGTATGTACAGACCGGACAAACCATTTCTTATCTGGTACGCAACAAGGACAAATGGATTACCGCCAATTATAAAGAAACGCAGATTGCCAATATCTATATCGGCCAACAAGTGCGTATAAAAGTGGATGCAGTGCCCGGAAAGATTTTCCACGGAGAAGTTACCGCTATCTCCGAAGCGACAGGTTCCAAATATTCATTAGTTCCTACGGATAACTCCGCCGGAAATTTTGTAAAGGTACAACAGCGGATACCGGTACGGATTGAACTGGAAGATGTCTCTTCGGAAGAAATGGCACAGTTGAGAGCTGGTATGATGGTAGAAACAGAAGCTCTGCGCAAATGATAACGATGAAAGAGTTGGAAGCACCTATCCGCCAATGGGTGCCCGATTGGCTCGGACTTGTCAGTATCTTCGTCGTGATTCTTCCTGTCACTATGCTCAATGGTTCTTATACGGGTAGTATGCTTGAAGTTTCGAATACACTCGGTACGAATTCGGAAGATATAACAATGGGATATTATGCCGCTTCGGCAGGCATGGCTATCGCGTATCCCATTATTCCTAAAGTCCTGGCTGCCTTTTCCGTGAAATCGCTGTTGTTGATTGACTTGATACTGCAATTCTTCCTGAGTTGGGTTTGCGCCCGTACGCAGAATGCTGATATTCTGATTGTTTGCAGTTTTGCCGTCGGTTTCCTGAAAGGTTTTCTTATGCTGTGGTTTATCCGTTACGCCCAAAAGATTTTCAGCCGGAAGAATGTGCGTAGCGAGTTTTATTCTTATTTTTATCCGTTAGTGTACGGTGGGGGACAGGCTTCGATGTTGGTAACCGCTCTGTTGGCATATCATTATAACTGGAAATATATGTATTACTTTATGATGATACTGATTTTGATAGCTATCTTGTTTGTTATCATCTGTTTCCGTCATAACCGCCCCATTAAAGCCGTTGCCTTGTCCGACTTGCATATTCGTGAGATGTTTGTTATATCGACCGGACTGTTGATGTTGATGTACGTTATCAATTATGGAAAAGTGCTCGATTGGATGGCATCCGGTAAGATATGTGCATATATCATCATAGCTCCTATGCTGATTGCCTTGTTTATCTGGTATCAGAGCCATTCGGAGAAACCTTATGTAAGTCTTGCACCCTTATTTCAGGCCAAAGCGATTGTCGGCTATCTTTATATGATGCTTGTCATGTTTTTCAGTACATCAACCACTTTATTGACTAACTATCTGACTATTATTCTGAAAGTGGACACTACGCATACCTATTCCCTTTATATCTATCTGCTTCCCGGGTATATAGTCGGTGCGTTTATCTGCTTCTGGTGGTTTCGCTGGCAGCGTTGGCGTTTCCGCTTTCTGATAGCGGGGGGAATGAGTTGCTTTGTGATTTTCTTCGGTATCCTGTATTTCGGCATCTCTCCGAATAGCACTTATGAAATGTTATACCTGCCCTTATTCTTTCGTGGCTTGGGAATGTTGACTTTGATTATAGCTTTCGCCTTGTTTGCCGTAGAAGATTTGAATCCGAAATTCTTATTGTCGAATGCATTCTTTCTGATTATTTTCCGTTCCGTATTGACGCCCATTATGGCTACTTCGTTTTATAGCAATGTACTGTACCGGCTGGAACAAAAATATATGTATTCTTTGTCGGAGACTATAACGACTGCCGACCCACTGGCAGCGTCACGGTATAGCCAATCTTTGAACAACGCACTGGCGCAGGGGCACGGAAATGCCGAGGCGGCACAACTGGCAACTAATTCTTTATATACTACCTTGCAACAGCAAAGTCTATTGCTCGCACTGAAAGAAATACTGGGCTATCTGCTGGTTATATCAATCATCATTGCTGTTGTTTCCCGTTTTATTCCGTTCCATAAGACACTCCGTGTCACATTTAAAAGAACGGGTGACGATATGGTTTAATTTGTCCTTCGCGGATTTTGATGAATGGTAATGTAATGATTGTTAGTGAATTTTTATATCTTTATGGCAAAATCTAAAATATGGAGACAAAGAAAATAATCTCAAAAAAGAAAGGCTTTTTCGAACTATTGCTTGTGACTGATGGGCAAGGATATATGATTGATCGATATTGGGAACGTGGTGGTATATTCGTTCTTTTACTATTTATATTGTCAGTACTGCCATATTCATCGAAAGCCCAGATGTCGTCTGATAGCCTCGTCCAAAAAATAGCCGGATATATCGATGCTATACAGAATTTTGGGGATGTACTGCCGCAAGAAAAAGTCTATTTACACTTTGATAATACCAGTTATTATCAGGGAGATCCTATTTGGTTTCAATGCTATGTCGTCACACCCGGACTGAACCATCCGACGGAGCTAAGTAAAACACTCTATGTAGAATTGTTGAATCCTGGTGGTGAGATAATTTCAAAACGAGTATTACCTATACGGAACGGTCGTTGTCACAGCAGTTTCGAATTGACGCAACTTCCTTTCTATTCCGGTTTTTATGAAGTCCGTGCCTACACGAAATATATGTTGAATTTTGGGGAGGAGATTATTTTCTCACGCGTTCTTCCTGTTTTTGATAAACCTGCTAATCCGGGTGAATATAAAGAGAAAAATATACAAAAGTATGCGGTTTACAAGTATCCGCAGACCAGAAAGAAAGCAATGAAGGCAAAAAAGGTTAATTTAAAGTTCTTTCCAGAAGGAGGAAATTTGGTAAAAGGTGTTCCTTCACAGGTTGCTTTTGAAGCAACTGATGCTTACGGAAATCCCATAACGCTCTTTGGTAGGATTATCAATCGGAGAAAAGAAGAAATCGGTCATTTTGCCACTATACATGAAGGGCGGGGCGTATTTACTTATATACCTACCGGTGAAGACGCTGACAAAGCCGAAGTGGAGCTTGGTGGAAAGAAGTATTGCTTTGACTTAGTGACCGTAGAACAAAGAAAGAGTTGCTATCCGGTTCAATACATTATTGAATAGGGATAGCAACTCTTTTTTATCTATATCGGTGATCTTTTTATAAAGTAACGCCTGTCTTGAAGATAGCTATTTCGCGATAACCTTTCTTTTCATTGTTAACGAATTCACCGCTCGCCACTTTGATAACGTAGTCGATAAAACGTTCGCAAGTCTTTTCCATTGGTTCGTTCTCAACGATTACTCCTGCATTGAAGTCAATCCAACCCGGTTTGTTCTTCGCTAGATTTGAATTGGTGGAAATCTTCATTGTCGGGACAAAGGTACCGAAAGGCGTGCCACGTCCGGTAGTGAAAAGTACCATGTGACATCCGCAAGCGGCAAGGGTAGTAGCGGCTACCAGGTCATTGCCCGGAGCAGAAAGCAGGTTAAGTCCTTTCTTTTGCAGGCGTTCGCCGTAAGGCATTACACCGGACACATAACTCTTACCACATTTCTGTGTACATCCTAAGGCTTTTTCTTCCAATGTAGAGATACCGCCGGCTTTGTTTCCCGGAGACGGATTTTCACCAACAGGCTCTCCGTGTGACAGGAAGTATTCTTTGAAATCATTAATCAAATGTACTGTCTGTTCGAACAAGCCTTCGTCTGAACAACGATTCATTAAGATAGTCTCTGCACCAAACATTTCCGGCACTTCGGTCAGGACACTCGTACCGCCTTGTGCAATCAGGAAGTCGGAGAACATACCCAATAGCGGATTGGCTGTAATGCCGGAGAAACCGTCGGAACCACCACATTTCAGACCCACACGGAGTTCAGACAAAGGAACATCGGTCCGTTCATCTTTGGATACTTTGGCATACAATTCACGCAGAATTTCCATTCCTTCTTCATATTCATCACCTACTTTTTGAGTTACCATGAATTTTACACGGTCTTTGTCGTACTCACCTAGAAATTCACGGAATACATCCGGCTGGTTATTCTCGCACCCCAGACCTACTACCAACACCGCACCTGCATTGGGATGAAGCACCATGTCACGAAGAATCTTTTTCGTATTTTCATGGTCGTCGCCAAGCTGTGAGCAGCCGTAGTTATGTGGGAAAGCAACGATTGCATCCACGCCTTTTCCTGCTGTTTCACGGCGCAGTCCTTCTGCTAATTGTCCGATAATACCATTTACGCAACCGACAGTCGGAATGATCCATATTTCATTTCTTACGCCGACATCGCCATTCTTGCGGCGGTAGCCTTTGAAGGTTAAGTCTTTATGAGGGATATCCAAAGAGACCTGAATCGGATTATAGGTATATTCCAGTAATCCGGCGAGGTTCGTTTTGATATTCGTTTCGTTCATCCAGTCGCCTTGTTTCTTTGCCATTAGGGCGTGTCCGATAGGATAGCCGTATTTAATGACGTTTTCGCCTTCGGAGAAGTTCTTTAATGCGAATTTGTGTCCTGCGGGGATGTCTTCATTTAATGTAATCTCTATTCCATCTACGGAGAGATATTCTCCTGCCGGGAGGTTAACAATGGCAACGGCAACGTTGTCGGCAGGATTAATTCTTAAATACTTTGTTTCCATGTACTTGTTAGTTGGATTTGTTTTTTTGTTGTTATTTGCTATGGTAATAATCAATGGTTTCTACTGTCAACAAGTCAATTGGCATATAGTTGATGCAGGTCACTTCTTTCTTGAAAATAAGGTGGTCGCAAAGAGCTTTAATACCATTGAAACCTTGCAATTCCGGTTGCTGGGCAATGAGGAAGGAAACACTTCCTTCTTTCAGGCAGGTGACATTCCGTTCGAGAAGATCATAACCTATCAGGTTGAAGTCTTTCTTTCCGTGACTTTGCAGATATTCGCCCACGATGTAGACTTTGGAGTTAAAAGTAATTCCGTTCTTCACTGTCGGGTGGGTGCGGAAGAGTTCATCCAGCATCTCATTGTCTTCGTCGTTGCGTTCGGCATGCAAGTCGAGCTCCAGTATAGTACAAGACGGATGATATTCTTCCATGTACTGCCTGAATCCGATTTCTCTGTTCTCTTGCTGGTTAGAACCGACAATTCCTTCATGTATTTTACGGAAAATGACGATTTCTTTTTCATCTCTGGCGAGCAGCATCAACATCCGTGCAGCAAAATATCCGCTCTGACGTGAGTTCTGGCCGAAGAAGGCGAGGGGAGGAACATCCTTGATATTCGAGTCTATATATATATAAGGTATGTCTAGTGTGTGCAGCTGGTCGGTGAATCCTTTCGTATATTGCGGAGCGGTGGGGGCCACCATAACTCCGTCCGGTTGAAGAGTGATAATCGTTTCGCTGGCATCAACAAAGGAATGATAGTCGTATGGGTCGTAATAGTTGATTTTCACCGAGGTATTAAAATCTGAATAGGTAGCAATAGCCTCGTGGATACCCAGTTCTACGGCAGTCCAGTATTCACCTTCCAAATGTTCCGGCAAAAGGCAGATGAACGTATATTTCTTATTGGAAGCCAACGCACTGGCATACATATTAGGCTGGTAGTCAAGCTGTTTTAGAATTTCTTCCACTCGTTTCTTACTTGCTTCCGATACTCCGCTACGACTGTGGATCACACGGTCTACCGTTCCTACTGATACATCTGCCAGACGCGCGATATCTTTAATTCTGATTCTTTCGGGCAATTTATTCATACGATTACCTTATTTATATAGGTTTTTGTGCTCGCACACAATAATAATCTTAATATTTTCGATACAAATATATAACAATTTTTGTAATTACGAAAATTGTTGTATCTTTGTGCCCGCACACGAAAGGTGTTGTATACTATCCTATTTATGGATTAATAGTCATTATATCAGTGTGTTAAGCTCGAAAATTAGCTAAAAATGATAAATTGAAAGTTCATAATATTAATAACTTAGAATTTAAAACATAAGATTATGGGAAAGAAAGTCGTTACATTAGGCGAAATCATGCTTAGATTATCAACTCCGGGTAATACTCGTTTTGTTCAATCTGATTCTTTTGATGTAGTATATGGTGGTGGAGAAGCGAACGTTGCTGTAAGCTGTGCCAACTACGGACATGACGCCTATTTCGTAACTAAATTGCCGAAACACGAAATTGGACAGTCTGCTGTTAACGCATTGCGTAAGTATGGTGTGAAGACAGACTTTATTGCTCGTGGCGGCGATCGTGTAGGTATCTACTATCTTGAAACAGGTGCTTCTATGCGTCCTAGCAAGGTTATCTATGACCGCGCTCATTCTGCTATTGCTGAAGCCGACGCTGTTGACTTCGACTTTGACGCTATCATGGAAGGCGCTGACTGGTTCCATTGGTCTGGCATCACTCCGGCTATCTCTGACAAGGCTGCCGAACTGACTCGTTTGGCTTGTGAAGCTGCAAAACGTCATGGTGTAACTGTTTCTGTTGACTTGAATTTCCGTAAGAAACTGTGGACAAAGGAAAAGCACAGTCTATTATGAAACCGTTGATGCAGTTTGTCGATGTATGTATCGGTAACGAAGAAGATGCAGAACTTTGCCTGGGCTTCAAACCGGATGCAGACGTTGAGGCCGGTCACACAGATGCTGAAGGCTACAAAGGTATCTTTCAACAGATGATGAAAGAATTCGGATTCAAATATGTTGTTTCTACATTGCGCGAATCTTTCTCCGCAACTCACAACGGTTGGAAAGCTATGATTTACAACGGCGAAGAATTCTATACTTCAAAACGTTATGATATTGATCCGATTATCGACCGTGTAGGTGGTGGTGACTCATTCTCCGGTGGTATCATCCACGGTTTGATGACTAAACCTAATCAGGGCGAAGCTCTTGAATTTGCAGTGGCTGCGTCTGCCTTGAAACACACTATTAATGGTGATTTTAACCTTGTTTCCGTAGAGGAAGTGGAAGCATTGGCTGGTGGTGATGCAAGCGGTCGTGTACAGAGATAAAGAGATAAGTTGAAAGTTTAAAAACAATTCATTTAAAATAGGAGATTAAAATGGCAAAATTCGATAAAATAGCCGTATTGAATAAAATCGGTTCTACAGGAATGGTTCCTGTATTCTATCACAAAGATGCAGAAATTGCAAAAAAAGTGGTAAAGGCTTGTTATGACGGTGGTGTTCGTGCTTTTGAGTTTACCAATCGTGGTGACTTTGCACAGGAAGTATTTGCTGAAATCGTAAAATTCGCAGCAAAAGAATGTCCTGAAATGGCAATCGGTATCGGTTCTATCGTTGATCCGGCTACTGCCGCTATGTATTTGCAACTGGGTGCTAACTTCGTAGTAGGTCCATTGTTCAATCCTGAAATTGCTAAGGTATGTAACCGTCGTTCAGTGGCTTATACTCCGGGTTGTGGTTCTGTATCAGAAGTTGGTTGCGCTCAGGAAGTAGGTTGCGACCTTTGCAAAGTATTCCCGGGTGATGTTTACGGAACAAACTTCGTGAAAGGTTTAATGGCTCCGATGCCATGGTCTAAGTTAATGGTGACAGGTGGGGTAGAACCTACAAAAGAAAACCTGACAGCATGGATTAAGGCTGGTGTATTCTGTGTAGGCATGGGGTCTAAATTGTTCCCGAAAGATAAAGTGGCAGCAGAAGACTGGGCTTATGTAACAGCTAAATGCGAAGAAGCTCTCGGCTATATTGCTGAAGCTCGTAAATAAGATTAGAGAGCGAAAGCTGTCTATAATAAAAAAGAGGCTGGTGAGACAGCCTCTTCAAAATATGCCTCAAAGGGTTAGTTAGTTTAGTTAGTAATGAGGCATATTTTCATTTTGTTTAAAGGTGTTTAAAGGGGATAGGTCATCGGAATGAGTGATTCATTTCGGTGGCTTGTTTTTTGTTACTTTTCATTAAGAATGATGAGGCAATCGCATTTTGATGACACGCCCGACAATAAGAGCTATAATATAGAATACGGCAAAACCGATAATAGAAAAAACGAATGGCTTTTGTTCATTGAAGGTACGTCGTGGAGGAATGACAGTGTAAGTTTCTGACGTAACCTGATTGGTTGGCTGTGTGGCAGGAGAGACCTTTAGTGTTGTTCCTGTTGTTTCCATTTGACAGCTATCTGTTGCAGATATTGTATCCTCTGTTATTTCTGTAAACATATCTTTTTCCCTTTTTATTTGTATCTGAATTCTTGTAATTGTTATCAGTTATAACATAGTACATAGACTTTTGTTTAAGGGAGCAAAGATTGTTGCAAAGGTAATTAAAAAGTAAATGATGAATCAAGGGGAGTGCATTCTTTTTAAAAGATTTGATGTAGGTCAATTTTTAAGGCCTTTCTTTCTTGTTGTCTTTTGATAAGAGTGCCATGTCGTGTGAGTTCTTTAGAGAGTTACACGGATAATATTTGTAGGCATTATCCGTGTAGTAGTGTTAGAGTAACAATTATTCGGGTACGTAAATTATTTCCCCGTTATCCAATTCATAGGCGATACCGATTTTCTTGCCACGTTTCCCTTCTTTTTTATCCTGGTCCTCCGAAGGAGTATACCGATTGATTTTTTTCTCCTTCTTTGGTGATGATTTCCATATTTTCCTTACCCGGATTTTTCACCATGGTGAAGTCTTCTTGCGAGAATACCTCAGTCATGTTGTAGCGGCTGACAAGGGCAACCATTAAAGCTACTGCAAATACCATAGCAACGTCAAACAAGTTGGATACTACGCTGATGGGGTCGGAGTCTTCTTCTTTTCGTAATAGGTTATGTTTCATTTCTCAGTAGTTTTAGTAGTACGGTTTTCGTTCAGAAGTTCAGCGATAAATTCGAGATTGGTCATATCTTGCAGATACCAACGTTGCTTAACCTGCTGTGTGAGAAACCCGACGGCACCTGCTACCAATCCGACCACGGTCGTGGCAAAGGCAATCTGCATATTATAAGCCATGGAAGCAATATCTCCGCTTGCCAGTCCGGCCAGGGCAGGGCCCATTGGAATCAAAGTACCCATTAATCCTAAGATAGGACCTAGTTTGGTCAGCGTTTTTGAGATTGCAAGGTCTTTGTCGGCTGCAATCTCAAAGTTAGCCAATAAACGTTGTACTTGTGCGGGAGTATCACGGGCATCCAGTACCTGACGCATATACATAATAACGAGTGAACGCGACTTTTCCGGTAACTTGGAATTTAGTTCTCCTACTGTTTCAGAAGTTAGTTTCCCCAGTTCATTGCGGAGCAAAGCTTCTGTTTTGCGAATGGACATATACTGTCCGTAGAAACTGCCTGCAAGTAACAGTGCCCGGCAGAAGAGAATGATTAATAATACGATGACAGGAACAAGTAATCCTGTTGAAATCCAATATAAAATATCTGATATAAAGTTCATTGTTGTTGATTATTTAATAGGTAATTGATTCTTTTTATTGCTTCATGCTTTTCTGTTTGTTTCTGTTCCGAAAGTTCCACCAGACAAGACCGATGATTCCACCGGCCAGAGTGATAACCAAAACGCCTGCCAGTGCTTGCCAGTCTATTTCGCTGACACCTGTCGCCGAAGTTCTTCCGTTGACGGTGGCTACAATTCCTAGGATAGCTACCAGTGCATTAGTGAGGAAGAACAATTCGAGGCGTAATTCCTTCTCCGGTAACAAATAGAGCAATAAATATCTGCCGGAAGGAATTGCTATCAGGATAAAACCGGCATAACTCCAGGCTATTGTCTGAAAGGAAATGCCCGGAAAGGCGAATATCAGGTATATTAACCCGCTGAATAGAACCGGGAAAATCAATAATCCAGGAAACCAGCGGAGAAAGCGGTACATCACAATCATACGAGGTTTGACCGGATAATCGTTCGCCACGTGGACAGCCAGCATGGCGTAAGCCATTTGCACGCAGACCTCCACACTAAGCAATACAGCTGTATCCAACATCAAAGGTTGATTACTAAGCCAATTTGCTATCTGGGTTTTAGACTGTTCAATAGCATACGGCCACATTAATCCGGCAAACGCAGCGCAGATAGCGGCGATAACACACACCGCTATTACTTTCCAAAATGTTTGCTTCAGCAGAAAATTAAATGCTGTCAGAAGCATAAGTACAAGGACAACTGTATTCATTTTTGCTAATTACAAATTATGAGTTACAATTACATTTGGCTGCTTTTACGGCGTTTGCGTACAAAGAGGATTAAAGCAAGTAGGACAATGATAACAGCAATACCGACAGCTACATTGCTTAATGTATTTGTTTGTTCTTCAGTGGTCTGGTTCATTTCTTCTTTTTTCATCACTACTCCTTTGTCATTTCCGCTTGCTTTTGCTTCACGGATTTTGGAGATATTCTCTTTGTATTGTGCGGCTGTTGGCGCATCTGCTTTAGAAGCAATATAATCGCGTAGTTTTGCATTGTCGCAGACGAAGCCCGAACAGGACGGACGATAATTGTTGACTATCTCCGTATGTAACTTACTCAATTCTGCTACTTGTTCTTCGCTGGCTTTCCATAATCCTTTGCGGGCACTTTCGAGCATGACAGCCGTCATTTCCTCGAGAGCGGCAGGATTCTGTTGTTCAAAGTATTTCTTTACTCCCAAGTTAAGCTCGTCTTTTACATATACATTATAGATATTATCCCAAAGTTCTTTATCAATGGCGGCAGTTTTCATCACATTCCAACCATAAGTGTTGGTGATAACTTCTGCAAATTCACTCGCAGAAGAAGCTCCTCCTTTCATTTTCTCTTTAATATAGACCGGATTGAGAATAGTCGTACGACTTTCTACACCGACAGCTTCTTTAAGTTCCTGCATTTTCATGTTATTACGATTGCGATAGTCGCTGAGGTAAGCGTCCGGATCTTTACCGGTCACATTGCGAACGGCAAGATTCATGCCTCCCATAAACTCATATACATGGTCAAGGCTTAAGGCACCCCAAGTATTGCTTTGACGTGGCTGTACTACTACATCTGTACGTGTCAATGCTGCTTCAAAAGCAAATTTTTGGAAAACTTCCCAGTTCTTTTCACTACCGTAATAAGCTCCCATATTATTGAGATAGGTAGTAGCAAGTTCCGATTCATTTTCCCAACGGTCACCGGATTCCACCATTTCCTGAATACCGGTACCGTACATACCGTTTATTCCTCCGAATATGCGGAAAGTTGAAATCTCCCGGGCGTCTTTCGGGCTCAATCCTTTTTCTGTCAATACCCGTTCAGCCTCAATTACACTTGTCGCTACTTGGTTCTCGTATTTATCATCTTTGGCACCGGCAGCCATTTCTACCGCACGGTTAATCAGGAAAAGACGGGAGGCGGCAAGGTCACGAAGTTGTCCGGAGGTCTGAACTACCACATCAATACGCGGACGACCCAGTTCTGCCGAAGGAATCAATTTTAAATCGCTGACACGGCCGAAAGCATCACGAACAGGTTCTACACCAAGCATATAAAGGACTTGAGCAATCGTTGCTCCCCCGGTCTCGATGAACTCGGAGGACCAGAGTGTATAGCTTACTTTCCGTGGTATAGAATCGTTATGACGTTGTTTGTACGTATCAATCGTTTGTTTGGCTAAAGCAATCCCTTTTTCCCATGCCGATTCAGTAGGAGTCGCTTCAGCGTTGATAGCGTACATATTGCGTCCGGTAGGCAATGTATTCGGATTAGCTATGGGGTCACCTCCCGGGGTAGGGGTGGTGTAGCCTCCTTTCAATGCATTCATCAGACTAGCCAGTTCTTCTTCAGGACTTGTCAAAAGTGCATTTTTATAGTTTCCTATATTCTTAATAGTGCGTTCCACTTCTGTGACAGCCAAAGAAAACTCTATATCTTCTTTGCTATACTCTTTAGGAGCTTTTCCCATAGCAGTCATCATACCCGACATACCAGGCATACTTTGCGGTTTTCCGGACTTTTCGTTCTTCTCCGGTTTACCGGAAGAAACTTCGTTCGCTTCAGCTTTTTCTTTATCAGCCTTCATGGCAGCTTCCATTTTCTTTATGGCTTCCGGACTTGCTCCCATCGATTTAGCCATTTCCATAGCTTTTCCCGGATCCATGTTAGTGCCCATTTTCTTCATGGCTTCTTTCATGCTTTCGGAAATTTTCTCATGAGGGGACTTTTCACTTTGCTGTGCAGGATGTCCTCCCATTTTCTTGTTCTTATCATCTTTATCTTGTTTGGCTGCGGCAGCCATCATCATCGCCATCATTCCTTTCGGAGCATTCCGGTCAGCTTCTATTTGGCGTGCTTTAGCCAGTTCCTGAGGAGTAATTCCGGCAGTACGGCAGATCAGTTCGTCTGTTGCCTGTGCAGGATTGGTTATCAGCTTTTCTACTAACTGGCGGGCAGGATTTAGATATTGCTGTGTAAAAAGACTCCGGTGTTTGTTGATAGCGTTCGTTGCTTTTCCACGTTGCTTGTCAAGAGCCAAAAGGCTGTATGCGATAGGTTCTGTTGCCATTGCGTAAACAGAAGAAGTAATCCGTTCCGGTTCATACGGAACACCCATAGTATAAAGTTGCCCGGTGATTTTTTTCTGTGGCCAATTCTTCGGCGAAGTTTTCTATACGGGCGATTTCATCCTCTGTATAAGGCTTGTTGGTGATGCTGTCTAGACCTAAATCTCGGTGGATTCCCATTTTTACTGTCAATGCTTTGATGGCCAGCGATTCCTGCTCTTTATTCTCTTTTGCGGAGTTATTGTAAATCTTGATTTTCTCCATAAGCTCACGATAGATACCGCGCACGCTACTTTCGAGGAAAGGAGGAGTAAGGTAAGATTGCAGTGTCGCATACGAACGGCGTTTTGCCATCATTCCTTCACCTACATTTCCGATAGAATAGAGATAAAAGTGAGGAACAGTTCCGACCAGACGGTCCGGCCAAGTCATTGCTGCATAGGGCAACTTGTTTTTTTAAGGAGTGAATTCCAAACTGCCATGTGTTCCGAAATGAATGAGTGCATCAGCTTTGAAACCGTGCTGCATCCATAAATAAGAAGCGATATAAGTATGCGGAGGAGCAGCGTTCGTTCCATGAACTACCTGAAAAGAATTGTCTCCACTTCCTGCTGCATTCTGTGGCATTAACACGATATTACCGAACTGTAACCGGGCTACGCCCAAACATCCGTCCGAAGTGACCATATAGTTTCCGGGAAACTCTCCGTCGGCAGCAACGACTTCTGCATATTTTTCAGGACGAAGCGATTCTTTCACCCAGCTTTCATATTGTTCTTTTGTAATTAATTCCGGATTTCCGTTTTTCATGAACTCGTCAAAAGCCCCCTCTGCATACGAGTTGAATACTGCACCTTGTGCTTGTATCATTTTTGCAAGTTCTTGTGCATTGGCAGGAAGTCCTGACACATTATAACCTTCCTGTTTCATGCGAAGCAAGAGATTGTAGAGCGAAGGTACTACTTCCATTCCGGCAGCCGTCAAGGCATTTTGTCCCGGTCCTTTGTAATAGTAGATAGCAACCTTTTTGTCTTTATTAGGCTTTGTTTTCAGATTCAGATAGTTGTTGATAGTGGAAACGAATGTTTTCAGTCGTTCGGGAATGGCGTATGAGTGGCGTAATCCTTCTTTGTCTTCATATTGTGCAAAAAGGGCAAAGGGGCGGATAGCACCATCTATTTCCGGTGTCACAATGCTTTGTGACATAAAACCACCGGACATACCCAACGGATCGTTTTCCCATTCATCCACAAGGCTGTTGATCGTGAGTGGGGCAAAAAGCAGAATATTCTTAGTTTTCAGATAATCTACCATTCTATCCCCCATGCGTCCGTGAGCCATATTAATAACAGCGTCAGGCTGCACTTCATCAATAAACGACATGAATCTTGTCATTGACTGAACCGGATAAACGTTGTAGCCTTCTTTTTCGAGAGCTTTGATGAGGTCGGTAGCATCTGCCATTTGTCCGGTAATTATAATTCTTCGAGCTCCTTCTTTGTAGAGGTTGTTGTCTTTCATAAATTTCTCATAGTCGGTAACTGTGAGAAATTCCAGCTCATCGTCCGGATTACTGATTCCGGCATGATACAACATATCGCTCGGCCTTTCTACCGGGTCTTCCATTTCAGTTGTGGAATATGTTTTTCCATCAATGGCTTTACGGATGTAGTTCAACATATTCCTGTAGTTTGTTTTTCCGCCATTGCTCAGATAGTGGCGTATCAGATTCTGTTGTACACTATCGAGGTTACAGATATTGTTGGTAGGATTGGTGGCCATTGATGTGTACACAGGGACACCTTTGTCTGCTGCCTGCTGTATTTGCTGACGCTGTTCTTCAACGATACGCAGTCCCATGCCGTTAACAAATACCATATCATAATTTGACAGGCGGTCGAGGTTGGCAAGTGATACTTCGCTGAGTTTGATGAATGAATTGTCATTTGCTTTCGATATGCTTCCCTGCTGTATGGTCTGGAAGTTGACGAAAGCAATCTTTGTGGCGCTGAACCAGGCATTCCAGATAGATATGCCTATCAGGACGGCTGCAACGATGCACACACCTAAGATGATTTTACTTTTCTTTTTCATTTCTCTTATTTTTAGCTTTGTATGTAGTTTTATTGTTGTTTATTTTTTGAAGAACCGATCTATATCCAACGAAAGACCTAGTGTCAGATTAGCTCCTGTCGTAGTGGGTGAATTGAAATAATAATAATCCGGTACATAGTTAAACAAGTTATTAATAGCCAGATTCATATTCACACCTTTGAATACTCCCACCGAGAAGGTTAAATCCCAAATCATATATCCCGGGTACGTAACAGCAGTGCTTCCGGCAGCAGGGTTGTTGAAGCTATCGTTGTATACGTTTGTTTTTACTTCTGACAAGATGCGTCCGTTGAGTGAATAATTGAAATCTACTTTATCTAGGTTTTCCCCCCAGTCTACTCTTACAGTTGCCGTATGCGGGCGCGTATCTGTGAATTTTTTCTGCCCGTCACGCATAAATTCATGGATGTAAGTGTATGACATACGAAATCCTAATCCACAGGGGTATTTGGCAGAGATGTTAGCGTCCACTCCTGCAATGTCCACTTTGTCGGTATTGGTATATATTTGTCCTTTGGGATCATCGCTGTAAACTGTGTTAATACGGTTGTGTACCAGATTATAATATCCTGTTACAGAAAAATTGTAACGGTTTTTTGTGTACTCGGCAGACAGGGAGAAGTTGTGGCTTGTTTCTGATTTAAGATCAGGATTTCCATAAATCATCATCATGTTTGCCATATTGAACACCATATACATTTCTTTTAAAGTCGGTGAACGGAATCCTTGTGAATAAGAACCTCTCAATGAACAGTTACCAATCTTATACATCATTCCCAAATGCGGGGATAAATGACGAACATTGGAATCAGAGAAATAATCGAACCGTAATCCGGCGATTACATTTAGTCTTTCAGTCGGATTCCAGTCGAATTGTCCGAAAGCATCTGCTGTATGCATGATATAGTTAGCGTTATCAGTGAATTGGTAAGACATCAGATAATCGCGAAGGTAATCGGCTCCGACAGTCAACGTATGTTTTTCATTGAAAGTGTAATTATAAAGAGCGTGTACATTATGCTGCACATTGCTATAATCACGTACATCATTTTTATAGAGTACCTGGTAATCACTTTTGTCATATTGGTCGAAAGTGTAACCGACTTCAAGATTACTTAATGTGTTGAATGTATAATTTGCTTTTAGCCCACCGTTGAAATCCCGGTATCTGTCTTGAGTGTCTCCCGGTTTATTACGTTCACGGAAATAATACCCGGCTCTTGCGGTCAGTTTAAGTGTTTCCAATGGGTGATAGATCAGCCGTTCCTTGAAGTTCCATACTCGGCTTCCGAATACAGTTGAGAAATCTCCCGGATTATCTACGCCATACGTATCTACATTATTATATTGTACATTGGTCAGGCTGTTGAATTTACCTGCATTGAATCCCACAGTACCGCCATATCGATGGTCATTGTGCTCGGAGAAGCGTGAATTAAGATTTAAATTCCATGGGTCATCCGATTCGCGTGTAATGATGTTGATAACCCCTCCGATAGCGCTTGAACCGTAAAGGGTGGATGCTGCACCTTTCACAATCTCGATGCGTTCTACATTATCAAGGTTCAGACGGTCGTAGTCTACGTTATTTAGCGTTTCACCGGCCAAACGTTCCCCGTCTACAAGAAATAATACAGAGTTTCCGCCGAAGCCTTGCATATTGATAGAGGTTTGCTGGTCCATAGCAAAAGTGAATTCAATGCCGGGAAGTTCAGTCTTTAACAAGTCGGCTACATTATTGGCATTTACCTTTTTAATATCTTCCGAGGTAATCACCCGTGTAATGATAGGTGCATCTTTCAGCAGTTTGGGAGTACGGGTACCGGTAACTACTACCGTTCCTAAGTCAAATTGATCTTCGGATAGACGGAAACTTAGTTTTTGGTTTTCGTCCGTTGTGAATTTCTTTTCTGCTGTTTGATAACCTACGTAAGAGGCGGTAATGATATACACGCCAGTTCCGGGCAGTTGCAATGTGTATGTTCCGTCGGATGTGGTGACGGCTCCAGTTCTTTTTCCTTTTATAGAGATTGTGGCGCCGGGAAGGGGTTCCCCGTTTGTATCAGTTACACGTCCGCTGACATAATTACTGGATTGTTGTGCAAATGTGGAGCAAGTTGCTATAAAGGAAAATAGTAATATTATAAATGTAGGTTTCATTCTTTGTTATTGTTTTCTTAGTTATTTTCTTCGAAATCAAATGGATATAGGAAGTCGAAGTCGATGTATCCCTTTATACCTTTGGCATTGGTATAGTTGGTAAAACGAATGGCTGCATAGGTGTTGTTTTTCAGTCGTATCAGGTAGACCTGATTGGACATTGTGTAGATAGGTGGCATAGTCGAAGTATCTACATTCAGCCAGGTGGATAGGACACTGTTATAATAAGAGTCGGTATAGACAATGTTTCCTTCCATCATGCCGGACATATCAATAGCAATCTTGTCCGTTGTCCATTCATCTTTAACAAAGTCTTTGTCATCAGGCAATTTTCCGTTTGCTTTCAGGGCATCAAAACTTGTGTAGCTCGTTTGGTAAGCTGCCCCTTCATTCGTTTTTATATCATAGCGATGAATGGCGATATCCCAATTATCGGGTATTTCGCTTTCATATTCTTCCCCGATTTTGACTGTGGTAACTTTACGACCGGAAAAATCAATATATGCCCACTCTGTGTACTCAACAGTTTTGATTTGTGAGAAACTATTTTCTTTGATTTCCATTTCAGTTTCTGTGGGGGCGTCATAAATATTCTCAAATAATCCATTACAAGCTGAGAGCGACATAGCCGCTCCCAGTATCATTGTATATTTAAAAATAGTGTTATTGCTTCTTTTCATTTCTTTCATTTAGATTGTTTATTCTGCACTTGCTGTATCACTTCCTGTAAATACTGTGGAAATAGCTATCGGCATACTACCTGGCTTGAAGTCAGTGTTAATAGTAGCAGTACCGTCTGCTGCGATTGTACCGCTCAGGCTTTCTCCTGTGATAGCTTTTCCATTGCTGTCGGTAGATTCATATTCTCCCAGGCTGAGTGAATAGGTTCCGTTTGCTCCGGCTGTTACATTGACTCCACTGATAGTGAAATTACCTAAACTCATATGACCACCGGCACCTGACAAGTTAGCGAAACCGCTTAAAGTAATGTCTACCGTTGTGTCCGATACACGTTTGATAACAGCTTTACATTCATCAGTTGTGCCGTAGGATGTATCTCCAACACTGATAGACAATGAACTGTTATACTGATAGGTAGCAGCTATATTATAAGTTATCGGTGTTTCTCCTTGCATGAACACGATTTCCATTTCTCCCATGGGTGTCGGAATATCTACATTAGTCTTCAAGGTTAACACTTTGGATTCATTTACACTACCTTCCAGTGTGTAGTTATAACTACTACCTGTGCCACTGCCCATGGACATCACCACTTCACCTGAACCACTGAAAGATTTCGAGGAAAGTTTTAAATTATTCAGGCGGAAATCACCTGAACCGGATTTATATACCAAATTAATGCTACCGTCTTCGTTACCGGTTATTGTTGCGCTGGATTGATCGCCCAACAAATAGTCTGAGAACATATCGCATTCACCGACTGAATATCCATTATAAGTGCCGGCAATTTCCTTTGCAAGATTTATATCGTTGTCGTCACCGCAAGAAACAAATGTTGTTGAAAATGATAGTACCATAAGAGCAACTGTCCAAAAGTTTAAAATTTTCATACTTAATATTGATAGATAATGATTAATAAATTTTTCAGTTGCAAAGGTACGGGGAACTGAAATGTGGAAAAATACCCAAAAGAAATGAAAAAGAGTTGAGACGTTAATCATATGTAGGTATTATAAAAAGTTTGAACCAATTCTTTTCACTTTGGAATTTGAAAATGAGGAAATCCCGGCTTTTTCATTTAAGCTTTGAATTAGTCGTTCGATTCTCCTACCCATGCCACTCCGGCATGAGGGGAAATCCCGTTATTGGTAATCACTAATTTACGAATATCTCAAATCTGAATTTTTCTCATTTTTGAGCTGGAAAATGCAACACGTCAGTGAAGCTTACTGATAGTCCCCTTATTATCTCAGCGTGCGTGAATAGTCTGCTTTTCTTCTGGAATACTTGACAAACGACTTTTTATTTTGTATCTTTGAAGAAATAAAAGTGATAAACAGCATGAGTAATATAAGAAAAATAGATACATAAATAGCATTCAGACTGATATGTTTTAGTATCAGGATAGATATGATATAGGGCAATAGTCTAACGATTATTGCCCTATTTTGTTTGTATTTTTGCGCAAAACATTTAATCCATTTCCGAAAAACGAAAAAATAGTTTTTAATAAACTCTGATACCGTTTATAATAAACTATCCAAAAGCTTATTATAAACAGAAATCAAGTTTATTAATATTGAAATAGCTGGTTGTAAAAATAGGAAAAACTGTATTATAGAGTAGAGGAGCATCGATAAGCGCATTCGTTTACAAAGTAATATAAGATAACATTTTCCATTTCTTCCAAATATGCAGAGAATTCAAACCGTCAACACAAGGAGATAGTATCCCGTCAAAAATGAACGATAAGAAGAAACACCTATGGTGATGTTTCCGCATCGCTGCGCACGAATATAAGGATTTTTACTACAATAACGAGCGACGAACAATATTTCTTAAATGAAAAAGCCGTGTGAGGAAATCACTTGTAAGATGGAATGTTGTGCGGATTGAAATAAAATCCGTACCTTTGCGCCCTTAAAACTAACTAACCTTTATTTTTATGTTTACTGACTTGTTGCACTCCTCTTATTTTTCCCTTTTCCTGATTGTCGCGTTGGGATTTATGCTGGGAAGAGTTAAAATTAAGGGGTTATCTCTTGATGTGTCGGCGGTAATCTTTATCGCACTTCTTTTCGGGCACTTTGGCGTCATCATTCCCAAAGAATTGGGAAATTTCGGTTTGGTACTTTTTATTTTTACTATCGGTATTCAGGCAGGACCCGGATTCTTCGATTCTTTCCGTAGTAAGGGGAAGACGTTGATTCTCATTACTATGCTTATCATTTGTTCCGCCTGTCTCACGGCGGTAGGACTGAAGTATGCGTTCGACATTGATACTCCCAGTGTGGTAGGTCTGATTGCCGGAGCATTAACCAGTACGCCGGGTTTAGCCGTCGCTATTGACAGTACACACTCACCTTTGGCTTCCATTGCTTACGGTATCGCATACCCGTTTGGAGTTATCGGTGTGATTTTGTTTGTTAAGCTGCTGCCTAAAATCATGCGGGTAGACTTGGATAAAGAAGCACGTCGCCTGGAGATAGAACGTCGTGGACAATTCCCTGAATTGATTACCTGCATCTATCGTATCACTAATTCAAACGTATTCAACCGCAGTCTGATGCAGATTAATGCTCGAGGAATGACAGGAGCTGTTATTTCCCGTCTGAAACATAGTGATGAAATATCTATTCCTACTGCTTCTACCGTGTTGCACGAAGGAGACTATATACAAGCAGTAGGTAGCGAAGAATCACTAAATCAACTCGCAGTGCTGGTAGGCGAGCGTGAAGAAGGCGAACTTCCTTTGGATAAAACACAGGAAATAGAGTCTTTGTTATTGACCAAAAAGGACATGATAAACAAGCAATTGGGAGATTTGAATTTACAGAAAAACTTTGGTTGCACAGTGACCCGTATTCGTCGAAGTGGTATTGATTTATCTCCGTCGCCTGATTTGGCCTTGAAATTCGGCGATAAGTTAATGGTTGTGGGAGAGAAAGAAGGACTTAAAGGTATAGCCCGCCTACTGGGAAATAATGCGAAGAAATTGTCGGATACAGACTTCTTCCCGATTGCAATGGGGATTGTACTGGGAGTGTTGTTTGGCAAAATAAATATCTCTTTCTCCGAAAGTCTGTCATTCTCACCGGGATTGACCGGAGGTGTCCTAATGGTAGCTCTCGTACTGAGTGCGATCGGTAAGACAGGACCTATTATTTGGTCTATGTCGGGACCTGCCAATCAGTTGCTGCGCCAATTAGGGCTGCTTCTTTTCTTAGCCGAAGTAGGTACTTCCGCCGGAAAAAATCTCGTAGCTACTTTTCAGGAAAGCGGGCTACTGATGTTCGGTGTAGGAGCAGCCATTACTTTGGTGCCGATGCTTATTGCAACAGTTGTGGGGCGTCTGATATTTAAAATTAGTTTACTCGATTTGCTGGGAACTATCACCGGTGGTATGACAAGTACGCCCGGTCTGGCTGCTGCCGATTCAATGGTAGACAGTAATATTCCCAGTGTGGCATACGCAACAGTTTATCCGATTGCTATGGTATTCCTGATTCTGTTTATACAAATGATAGCTTCAGCCGTATATTAACAGTATTCTGTCTGAAAATTGATTGTTAAAAAAAAGTTTGTATCTTTGCCGTCCCAAAGTAGAAATGAGTTGAAACGATTGTTACTGAATATAACGCGCTATTTCTTGCCGATACTTTTTGTATCGTATCTGGTAAGCCTTACATTCTTTGCCCACGTACATGTGGTCAATGGCGTGACAATCGTCCATTCACACCCGTTTAAGAAAGGGGCGGCACATGAACATTCAACAGTCGAGCTGATACATATTCATTTCCTGTCTCATCTGACGACGGACGGTGCGGCTGTTATTTTTGCTCTTTCTCTTTTCATCCCTTTTTTATTGTGTCTGTTGTTCGGTCGTCCACAGCATACACATTCTCATGCTCCATATCATGGAGTGATTGCACTCCGGGCACCGCCTGCGATTCGTTTTTCAGTTATTTAGCTGATGATATTCTGCCTTGTTTGAGGCTGGGTATTGTCTGATTTTTCATGTGAATACTTAACGAAGAACGAATTATAAACGAAAAATGAAAAAATACATATTTTCGCTTGTCTGCTTGTGCTGTGCATTGTTGCCTGCTCTTGAAGGACAAGCTGCTCTTCACGAGCATCCTGAGTATCCGGAATTGCGTAAATCGGATGCGAATATTGTTGGTCATATCCTTGATAAAAATACAAAAGAACATTTGCTCTATATTACTATTGCTCTGAAAGGAACAACAATCGGTACTGTAACCGACGTAACCGGACATTATTTCCTGAAGAACCTTCCCGAAGGAAATTTCGTACTTGAAGTTAGCTCTGTAGGTTATAAAACGGTGAGGCGGAATGTGACCTTGAAGAAGGGACATACGCTGGAGGAAGATTTTGAAATAGAAGAAGATGCGGTAGCATTGGACGGTGTCGTTGTTTCTGCCAATCGCAATGAAACAACCCGTCGTTTGGCACCGACATTGGTGAATGTTGTCGATCTGAAAATCTTTGAGAATACTAATTCGACAACTTTAGCACAAGGACTGAATTTTCAGCCGGGAGTTCGCGTAGAATCCAATTGTCAGAACTGTGGCTTCCAGCAGGTACGTATCAATGGACTGGACGGTCCTTATACACAAATCCTGCTGGATTCTCGTCCTATCTTCAGTGCACTTTCCGGAGTATATGGCATCGAACAGATTCCTGCCAGCATGATTGAACGTGTGGAAGTGATGCGCGGAGGTGGTTCGGCGTTGTTCGGTTCGTCTGCTATTGCAGGTACAATCAATATCATCACGAAGGAGCCGATTCGTAATTCGGGTATGTTGTCGCATACTATTACTGGGATTGGCGACGGTGACGCTTTTGATAACAGTACAGCATTGAATGCCTCACTGGTGACGGATGACCAGCGTGCAGGTTTATATATCTTCGGTCAGAACCGTCATCGGTCGGCGTATGACCATGACGGAGATGGATATTCGGAAATACCGAAGATACACGGGCAAACGGTCGGTTTCCGTTCTTTCCTGAAGACAAGTACTTATTCCAAACTGACTTTCGAATATCATCACATGGAAGAATTCCGTAGAGGAGGAGATATGCTCAACCGTCCGCCTCATGAAGCGAATGTGGCTGAGCAGACAGAGCATTCTATCAATGGTGGTGGTATGAAGTTCGATTATTTCTCACCTGACGAGAAACATCGTTTCAATGTATTCGCATCTGCGCAACATATTAATCGTGATAGCTATTATGGAGGTGGGCAGGACCCGAATGCTTACGGAAACACTACTGACCTAAATTGGATGGCAGGCTCACAATATGTTTACAGCTTTGGTAAATGTATTTTCATGCCTTCTGATTTTACTGCCGGAGTGGAATTTAATCAGGACAAACTGGAAGACAATATGTGGGGATACAACCGTACGGTAGATCAGAAAGTAAATATCGGTAGTGCTTTCGTACAAAACGAATGGAAGAATGATCGTTGGGGATTTTTGCTCGGAGGTCGTTTTGATAAACATAACCTGATAGATCATCTCATTTTCAGTCCCCGTGCCAATCTGCGGTTCAATCCGACCAAGGATATCAATCTTCGTTTGAGTTATTCATCCGGTTTCCGAGCTCCCCAGGCTTTTGATGAGGATTTGCACGTAGAAAATGTAGGTGGTAAAGTAGCAATGATTGAACTTGCTGATAATCTGAAAGAAGAAAGATCTCAGAGTTTGAGTGCTTCTGCGGATGTTTATCGGCGTTTTGGCGCTTTTCAGATAAACTTCCTGATTGAAGGATTCTATACTAAATTATCAGATGTCTTTGCTCTTACCGACGGTGAAGTTGTAGACGGAGTTCTGATACGTACACGTCATAATGCACCGGGAGCTCGGGTAATGGGACTTACATTGGAGGGAAAAATGGCTTATCTGAATAAATTCCAGATTCAGGCAGGGGTAACTCTGCAACAGAGTCATTACAGTGAACCGCATACGTGGAATAAGGACGCACCGGCAGTAAAGAAAATGATGCGTACACCTAACACTTATGGCTATTTCACAGCAACCTATACACCGATAAAGCCATTATCCATTGCGCTTTCGGGTACATATACCGGTTCAATGCTGGTTCCTCACGAGCCAGTCCCCGGATTCCTTGAGAACCCGATTACGGTGAATACAAAAGATTTCTTTGATATAGGTTTAAAGGCGGCTTATGATTTTAAACTTTATAAATCAATGAATCTCCAGATAAATGCTGGCATACAGAATATCTTCAATGCTTATCAGGATGACTTTGATAAAGGTGCAGATCGTGACTCTGGTTATATTTACGGCCCGTCACTGCCGAGAAGTTTCTTTGTAGGAGTAAAGATTAGCTATTAATAATGGTTTAATAATTCTTTTAAGCTCTGAAATCGTCATAAATGGGGATTGTCCGGATATAAAACAATCCCTATCTTTGCTTCGCAGAAAACGCTATTGTTTTTGTTACACAAAACTAACGAATGAGACAACTGTATCGGAATATAATAAAGTTTTTTCTGCCTGTACTATTTATTTCGTACATGGCAGGGATTACTTTGTTTACTCACTCTCATGTAGTAAACGGGGTTACAATTGTCCACTCACATCCTTTTAAGAAGGGCACCGAACACAATCACACGACAGTTGAGTTTCAGTTACTTCATCTATTGAACCAAGTGTTGGTGACAGATAGCGGGTTATTACCTATATTTGTTGTTTCCGTTTTATCATTATTATGTATTCTTCTTATTCGTCCGCAAGGTGCGTGTTATTGCCGGTCTTGTCCGGGTGTTGTCTCTCTTAGGGCACCTCCTGTCCCTTAGTCTACATTTATCGAAATTGCTATTTATTTTTAGAAACAGTACTTATTATTGTTTCCGTTTCCTTTATTACTTTCTGAATTTAAACGATTAAAAGACTAACGACAATGAAGAAATATCTATTAGTCCTGGTCAGCCTATGCTGTGTCTTATCGGCCGCATTCGCTGAGAATCCGGATTACCCTGAGCTGAAAAAATCTGATGCAAATATTATCGGTCATGTATTGGATAAAAAGACGAAAGAACATTTGCCTTATATTACAGTCGCACTGAAAGGCACTACGATAGGAACTGTGACTGATGCAACCGGGCATTATTTTCTGAAGAACCTGCCGGAAGGTAGCTTTGTTCTCGAAGTGAGTTCAGTTGGCTATAAAACACTTACTCGCAACGTTACCCTGAAGAGAGGAAAGACATTAGAGGAAGATTTTGAAATAGAAGAAGATGCGATCGCTTTAGACGGAGTGGTGGTTTCTGCCAATCGCAGTGAAACGACTCGGCGTCTGGCTCCGACTTTGGTCAATGTTGTTGATTTGAAACTTTTTGAAACGACTAATTCTTCAACTCTGTCGCAGGGGTTGAACTTCCAACCCGGTGTCCGTGTAGAAACAAACTGCCAGAATTGTGGTTTCCAGCAAGTCCGTATCAATGGTTTGGACGGGCCTTATACGCAGATATTGATTGATTCGCGTCCTGTGTTCAGCGCTCTTTCGGGAGTATACGGGTTGGAGCAGATTCCTGCCAGTATGATTGAGCGAGTAGAGGTCATGCGTGGGGAGGATCAGCCTTGTTCGGCTCTTCAGCCATTGCTGGAACAATTAATATCATTACGAAGGAACCTTTACGTAACTCCGGTCAGTTGTCGCATACCATTACTTCTGTCGGAGGAAGTTCCTCGTTTGATAATAACACATCGTTGAATGCTTCTTTGGTGACTGACGATCATCGTGCGGGATTGTATATTTTCGGACAAAACCGTCATCGGTCCGGATATGACTATGACGGCGACGGATTTACAGAACTTCCTGAATTGAAGAATCAAACAGTCGGTTTCCGTTCTTATCTGAAGACAAGTACATATTCAAAGTTGACATTCGAATATCACCATATGCAGGAGTTTCGCCGGGGTGGGGATATGTTGGACCGTCCACCTCACGAAGCCCATATTGCGGAGCAGTTACAACATTCGATAGACGGCGGGAGTTTGAAATATGATTATTTCTCACCAAATGAAAAGAATCGTCTGAGTATTTTCGCGTCGGCTGCCAATACAGACCGTGACAGTTATTACGGTCCTGGGAATGACCCTCTCAAAGCATACGGAAAGACAACAGACCTTATTGCTATGGGGGGTGCCCAATACGTACATACGTTTGATAAATGTCTTTTCATGCCTTCCGATCTCACTGCGGGACTTGAATACAACCGTGACCGGCTGAAAGATAATATGTGGGGATACGATCGTCATACGGATCAGACAGTGAATATTTACAGCGCCTTCCTGCAAAATGAGTGGAAGAATGAACGCTGGAGTATTTTGGTCGGAGGACGTCTCGATAAACATAATATGGTAGATAATATCATTTTCAGCCCACGTGCCAATTTGCGCTTTAATCCTACGCAGAATATCAACTTGCGTTTGAGTTATTCTTCCGGTTTTCGTGCTCCTCAGGCTTTTGATGAGGATATGCATATTGAAAATGTAGGTGGAACTGTTGCCATGATTGAACGGACGAAGAATCTGAAGGAAGAGAAGTCGCAGAGTTTTAGTGCATCCGCAGATATCTATCATCGTTTTGGCGCTTTTCAGACTAATTTTCTGATAGAAGGATTCTACACAAAACTGACAGATGTCTTTGTGCTGGGTGAACCTTATAATCGTGGAGACGGTGTTCTGGTGAAATTACGTAGTAATGGTCCGGGTGCCAAAGTAGTGGGGGTAACGCTGGAAGGGAAACTGGCTTATCTTTCCTTGTTGCAAGTACAGGCAGGATTGACATTGCAGCGTAGCCGATATGATGAACCGCATAAGTGGCATGATGATGTGCCTGCCAAGAGGACGATTTTCCGTACTCCCAATGTGTATGGCTATTTCACCGCTACCTATATTCCGATTAAACCTTTATCAATAGCCTTGTCAGGTACATATACTGGTAGTATGTTTGTGCAACGCATGGATATTACAGCCGAAAATGCTGCAATGGGTGATATGCCCGAACGAAAAGCGGAAGCTGTTAAAACTCCGAAGTTCTTAGATTTGGGCGTGAAACTTGCTTATGACTTTAAATTATATAAAACAGTTGATTTACAACTTAGCGGTGGTGTTCAGAATATTTTGGAAGCCTATCAGAAAGATTTTGATAGAGGAGCAAACCGTGATTCCGGCTATATCTATGGTCCCGCACTGCCGAGAAGTTTTTTTGCAGGAGTGAAGATTAGCTATTAAAACAGTGTATAAAAGATTTGTCTCCAGATAAACATATATAAAAAACAGCTTTCATTTTTCATATTCGCAAAATGAAAGCTGTTATTATTCTAGTAAGAAGGCAGAGTCAATGATTGCAAACCTTTGTGATATCTACGGTAAAACCTTCATCGGTAGACATAAACTTACCTTTCATCTTGAGAAACTCTATAAGTTCATCAATATCCATATTTTCTGCCGAACAAGTATAGAAGCGTTGATCTTCTCCGAACTTTTCAATAATTGCCTTCTTTAATGATGATTCTGAGTAACTATTACCTTTTATCATGTGAAGGACTTCATGAGCATGTAATTGTTCCATAATCTATTTTTTCTGCAAAGATAATGTACGTCATATAGATTAAAACAGTAACAAATGTGACAAAAGTGAATTCTATCTGTTAATTATGGTTTATTTATTGTTTTTTCGACCATATCTTTATCTATTCCGAATTTTTCATTTGTCTGGCATTCACCGGCAGGTTCTACGTGTACAAGAATGTCATAAACGTTATCGATGGAACTTTTTATGCTTTTTTCCACCGATTCTGCAATCTCATGGGCTTGTGTGATGGTAATTTGTGGATTAACCTCTATATCGAGGGTAATCATATAAAGATTCCCTATCATTCTTGACCTTACACGGTGCGGGTTGCTTGCGCCGGGGACTTCCTCTACGGCTTCAAAGATCTTGTTATATACATTCACATCTTTAACACCGTCCATTAGTTCGACATTAGAATCAATAAAGATACTGACAGACGATTTTATAATAAAGAGACTGATTATTAATCCTGTGATTGAATCGAGTATCGGTAGTTTGAATATAAAGGTAAAGACCAGTCCTACCAAAACTCCGGATGAGATAATAACGTCATTACGCATATTGATCGCATTTGCTGTCAGTAAAGAGCTATCAATTCTCTTTCCTTGTTTATACTGATACAGGGCCAGCAAGAGCTTTCCAATGATAGAGAATACAGTAACATATATCGCAATAGCCGAAGGAACCTCTTTTGTTGCATCCGAAAAGATGTTGGCAACGGAGGATAACAACATTTGCATACCGGCATAAAATATTACGAGCGACAGGATTTTGGTTGCGATTCCTTCCGCTTTCTCATAGCCGAATACATACTTTTTTGAAGGTGGGCGGTTCATGATGCGTGCAGTGAAAATCATTACGATAGAGATGATTACATCGGTTGCCGAATCAATACCGTCACCGAGTACAGCCAAACTGCCTGCAAATAATCCGACAATGATTTTTGATGCGGAAAGTATGGCGTTGCCAATTGTACTTACCCAGGAAGTTCTGATTAATATTTTCTCTCGTGACATATAATTACTATGTTTATGAAGCGAATATATATTATTTTATAATACTGACCCTCATATTGTTCTTTTTATTATCATAATTTGATATGTGAGAGGACATGAAATCTAATAAATCACTATAATCTTTCTTTCTCCTTTTAGTAGTTTGGATGTTTTAGTTGTATTATATATAGACAGTCAATTAAAACAAGACATTAACCCATAAATAGTTAGCCTTTATGTTCAAAAAATTAAGTACCTCTCTGCTGATAGTATTAGCTTATGTTTTATCCTCATGAACATCTGCAGTCAGGCAAGAGATTGCCATTTTACCTACTCCCGTTAATTTAATGGAACAGTCAGTCAGTTTTGTCTTTAGAGATGAGATGAAGAATACTTCCTGCCTATAGAGAGAAAGATTGTGAAGCCTGCTGATATTCTCAGAATGGCAATTTGTCACTCAACAAGGTAAATAGTTCTCGCCTTGGAGTATAGGCTTTGAATTGTTCTTGCTGTTGAGTCATAACGTTGCTTATTGTTAGTTTGTTGTTGAGCGAATCGTTTCTTGGTATAACAAGTTTCCATTGGAAAACGTTTCTCCGATTATCTGTCTTTTTAGAAACGATTCTGCTCGGTACAAACTACATACAAACAAAGCTTACAAAGCCAAAGTTATCTTTTAAACAGCAATCTTAATACCTCTTTTTTTGTTGCAATAGCGTTTGCATTGCTGGCAAAGATCATATCCCAGCATTGTTCCTAAAATGAAATCTTCTTCAGCTGTCAATTGATTTAAAGGACGAGTGATAATATGTCGCATAGCTTCCATACATTCGGGTTTACCAAAAAACAGGTTGATTTTATTAGTACTTATCTCCTGTATCATATAGCTGATGTTTTGGTTCTTCAACCGGCGCACGGCAAAGTCTTCATGTTCTTTACTCATTGTATAAAGTACCATGTTACGTATACCTTTCTTAAACTCATAAATATGATTGAGGAAAATCCGGATTTCACTGGGAATGATTCTTTCGGTAGCCATGATGCAAACAATTGTTTATATTAAGGTGGAGGTTAGCTTATTTCTTGTTTTACTTGTTCAGCCCACGCACTGATACGTTCCTCTGTCTGATTGTCTTCGTTGACTTCATCAATTGGAAGTCCGACAAATTTGCCGTCTACGACCGCTATGGAAGAATCGAATGTGTATCCGGCCGTATCTACTGCTCCGCAGAATTTGCAATGCGTGTCTTTCAGGTCTTCATAAATAATCCCGATGGCATCGCAGAATGTATCGCTATATGAGTCGGAATCACCGCAACCGAACAAGGCTACATATTTATGAGACAAATCGCATTTCTTTAAAACATTTACTCCGTCATACCAATCGTCTTGCAGTTCGCCGGCTCCCCAAGTAGAGCTGCCTAGCACAAGTACATCATACTCATTGACTAAAGCCTCTGTAAGTTTAGATACTTCAAAAATATGTGCGGAAGGAACATTTAGTTTCTCTGCAATTCGACGGGCGACGTCTTCGGTTGTTCCGGTTGTGGAACCATAAAATACTCCAATTTTATTCATCTTTGATATTTTTTTAATGTGATGCTGCAAAGATAGGGTGTCTTGTAGAAATAGAAAATCCCTATTAATAATGGAATAATAGCCTCATTCTCATCATAAGTGGGGATAAAATAACTATGTTTTTTGATACTTTTATTTAAAATAGCTATCTTTGGGTCGATCAAAACAAACATTATATGAATATGAGAAATTTAAAGTATTTTTCTTTTGGAATCATCAGTCTGATTTTCGCTTCATGTATAGAAGAAAAAAACTTATCTATTCAGAATGAGGAAGATATGGAAAATGCAGAACTTGGTTTATCTACAGATTTTTCTCTAAAAACAGAGAGGAGCATATCTATTACTGCTACTGACGGAGAAGGAAAAACACAGAAAGGTGTAAAAATGGGGATATTTGCAAGTCAACCTTACACGGGAGAAGGAATTATCTCTGTCGAACCTATTTTTGTTGGATATACAGATGCTTCCGGTAAATTGAATGCGGATGTAGTCGTCGCCAATAATCTTTCTAAAGTCTTTGTTGCTCCACTTACTGCAGGATATGGGCAGGTGCAGGAAGTGGATGTACGGAATGTTAGCTCATTAAATTTTCGTGGAGTTGCTTTCCCGCAGGCTGCTACTGTGACTCGTGCTGCTGCAGATGAAATTCCACAGATTTTTGGTCCAATCAGCGGCCTTTATCAATTATTTATTCCTTATAAAAATGACGAAGTGAATGAGAATGGTATACCTGTTCAGGGAGGTTGCTCGTTGGTGTCAAAAGAACAACTTTCTCCGGCATTGATTAATAAGATTGATAGTTGGTATCCGGAAAAAAAGAATGTTCAGACAGCGGATTTATCAAAGAATTCTGATTTGAGAATTGTTGATGAGGACGGAGCTCAGGTTTGGGTGACTTATGTTGGAGACGGTGGTTTCTGTGTGGATAATCAAACTGTTTATAATTCATTGCTGTATTATAATTATAAAGAGGGAGATTTAAAAAGTGATGTTTATAAACTTCACATGACTATGTTACTGCCTAATACAAATCAGTTGCAATGTCCGTCAGGCTTAAAAGTTCAGTTGCTTTATTGGGATGGCTCGAAATATAGTAAGGTTTTTCCAAATGGTACACGAATCGGGTTTGCCGTTGCGCGTGCCGGATTTAAGAAAGACGGTACTGCTATAACAGATAAACTTGCATATAGTTTTAAGAATACGATGAGTCCTGCCGTTAATGGGGATGTGAATGGAATGTATTACTCTACTCCAGAATTGAATACATGGGGCAAAACTCAAGCAGTAACTCGTGAATTGGACGGCTATAATTGTTGTGTGACAGGTTTTGATATCCGTCCTTTTGGAGACAGGAAGGCTGATTATGATTTCAATGATGTAATGGTAAAGGTAACGGCTACTCCTGAAAAAGCTATTAGGCCGGGTGAAGATATTCCAGTTGATGAAGATGTGACTGTGGCTGAATCAATTCATGGTACGTTAGCTTTCGAAGATCAATGGCCTAATCCCGGTGATTATGATTTAAATGACTTTGTAGTGAACTATACATATGGTGTCTATAAAAATGTGGATAATAAAATTAACGGTATCCAAATGCGGTTTAGACCGATTGCTAAGGGTGCGGCAAGTTATACAAAAATTGGTTTTGGGATAGAACTACCGTTGGCTTCGAATGATATTGATGTAGCAGAAGTAGAGGGAGCTATTTTAGAAAGTGGAGACTCAAACGCTACTTTCATTATTTGGGAAGATATAAGTAAACCTTTTGCTGGTGGTGAAACAGGTTTTATCAATACAGAAAAAGGCTCTTCTTTTGTTTCGGCAGAAGAGTTGGTTGTGACTATCCCATTAAAAGCAGTAACTAGTAATGTTTCTATGATGAAGTTTAATCCGTTTATATTTGTCAATAAGCGTTCGCATGAGATTCATTTAACGGATTTTGCTCCGACATCAAAAATGGATATGAATTTGTTGGGAAACGGGAAAGATTGTTCGGATGTATCGAAAGGTTTTTATTTCCGAATGAAAGATATGTATTGTTGGGCATTGGATTTTCCACGAACTTCTGCAGATGAAGCGGCATGGAGATATCCGAAAGAAAAATCATCAGTGGTAAAAGCTTATAAGAATTACAATAAATGGGTAACAAACAAGACAGATTTATCTTGGTTTGACTCTACTATTCCGGGTAATGTAGATGGAAGTGAATTGTATTAATCTGTTTTGATAATAAGTTAATAAATAAGGGGCTGCTTTTTGAGGCAGCCCCTTATTTATTAACTATGTTTTTTAATGGTGGAATAAACGAATTCCTGTAAATGCCATTGCCATATTATATTTGTCGCAAGTGCTGATAACATGGTCGTCGCGTACACAACCACCCGGCTGTGCTATGTAGCTGACGCCGCTCTTATGTGCTCGTTCGATGTTATCTCCAAAGGGGAAGAAAGCGTCTGATCCCAAAGATACTCCTGTCATTGTGTTCAACCATGCACGTTTTTCTTCGCGAGTCAGTACTTCCGGTTTTTCAGTGAAAAACTGTTGCCATATGCCGTCTGCTAATACATCATCATAATCTTCTGATATGTATATATCAATCGTATTGTCACGGTCTGCACGACGGATTTTTTCAATCCAAGGCAGGTTCATCACTTTCGGATGTTGGCGTAGATACCAGATGTCTGCTTTATTTCCGGCGAGACGTGTGCAATGAATACGTGACTGCTGTCCGGCGCCAATGCCGATAGCCTGTCCGTCTTTAGCATAACATACAGAGTTGGATTGCGTATATTTTAAAGTGATTAAAGCAATAATCAAATCACGTTTTGCATCGGCAGGAATTACTTGATTCTGTGTCGGCATTTCTTTCAAAAGACTTTCGTCAATTTTCAGTTCGTTTCTTCCCTGTTCGAAGATTATGCCGAAAACATCTTTGTGTTCAATAGAATCCGGACGATAAGCCGGATCTATTTTGATTACATTGTATGTACCTTTTCTCTTGTTTTTGAGAATTTCCAATGCTTCGGGAGTATAATCCGGAGCAATCACACCGTCAGATACTTCACGATTAATAAGGCGTGCAGTTTCTTCGTCACAGGTATCGGACAATGCGATGAAATCTCCATACGACGACATACGGTCGGCACCACGTGCGCGTGCATAGGCGGTGGCTAATGGGGACAACTTCACATCATCTACAAAATAAATCTTTTTGAGTGTATCATTCATTTCCACTGCAACGGCAGCGCCGGCTGGACTTACATGCTTAAAGGAAGCGGCAGCCGGTAGCCTGGTAGCTTCTTTTAGCTCTTTCACTAACTGCCAACTGTTGAATGCATCCAACAGATTAATATAACCGGGACGTCCGTTCAGTACTTCAATGGGGAGTTCGCCGTCCTTCATGAAAATACGGGCAGGCTTTTGGTTAGGGTTGCAGCCGTATTTCAGTTCGAGTTCGTTTGCCATATCACTTTAATTATAAATTACTAATTACAATTTAATAGCGACAAAATTACTAAAAAAATAGAGTAGCCAGCCTAAACTCCTGTTAGAAATTACTAGCATATAATTAGTATTTAGTAATCCGTAATTAATTGAAATACCTATAAATGGTGATTGTATTTCCGTGAAATATTCCGTTTCTTTGCAGTATCTAAACATAAATAGGTATAAATGGATAATTTACAGAAATATAAACCAACCGATAAGATGATTGATCTTATCAGTGATAACTATTCTTTGTTGCAAGTGATGAGTCGTTTCGGACTTTCGTTGGGATTTGGTGATAAAACGGTCAAAGAAGTTTGTGAACTTAACGGAGTAGACTGTCGGACTTTTCTTATTGTTGTCAACTTTATAGCTGAAGGTTTTTCCCGGTTGGATGGAGATGACGGAGAAATTTCCATTCCAGGATTGATAGATTATCTGCGTCAGGCGCATATTTATTTTCTTGATTTCTCCCTTCCCGCTATTCGTCGTAAACTGATTGAAGCGATAGACTGTTCTCAGGATGATGTCGCTTTTCTTATTCTCAAATTCTTCGATGAATATACAAGGGAGGTGCGCAAGCACATGGATTATGAAGAAAAAACAGTGTTTAAGTATGTGGATTTACTGATTAAAGGGGATGCTCCTAAAAACTACCAGATCAGTACGTTCTCTAAGCATCATGATCAAGTAGGGGAGAAGTTGACAGAACTGAAAAATATCATAATTAAATATTGCCCTGCCAAGGCGAACGAAAATTTGCTGAATGCAGCCCTTTTTGATATTTATGCTTGTGAGGCGGGATTGGAATCCCATTGCAAGGTTGAAGATTATATTTTTGTTCCTGCCATTCTGAAGTTGGAAAGGAGGATAAGAGAAAATGAAAAATAACGAAGTTATTCGAATAGCCATTGCAGAAACTTCTGTAATTATTCGTGGAGGACTGACTGCGGCATTGAAACGTCTTCCTAATGCAAAGGTGCAGCCAATAGAGTTACTTTCTGCTGAGGCTTTGCATGATTGCTTGCGGACACAATGCCCTGAAATGTTGATTGTAAATCCGACTTTTGGCGATTATTTTGACGTAAATAAGTTCCGGGAAGAAGTATCTGGCAAAAAGATACGTTTGATAGCATTGGTCACTTCTTTTGTGGATGCTTCATTGCTAAGTAAGTATGACGAGTCGATCTCCATATTCGATGATCTGGAAATTCTTTCCAAGAAAATTGCCGGTTTGTTGGATATGTCTTCGGAAGAGGATGAAGTGGATAGTCAGGACGCACTTAGCCAACGGGAGAAAGAGATTGTGATCTGTGTGGTAAAAGGTATGACTAATAAAGAAATTGCGGAAAAATTGTTTTTATCGATTCATACAGTGATTACTCACCGGAGGAATATTAGCAAAAAATTGCAAATACACAGTGCAGCTGGTCTGACTATCTATGCTATTGTAAATAAGCTGGTTACGCTTAGCGATGTGAAAGATTTGTAACTACTGAAAGTGTTATAAAACACAAAACCGTTTGCGTACACGAAAATATTTCGTACCTTTGCAGTGCAGTTGAGAAACTGTTAGTTTATAAGGTAAAAGAAAAAGGTTAAAGGTATTAGATTTGACAATTTAAGGTATTAATGGTTTTAGTTCAATAGGAAAAGTTTTAATAGAAGGTAAAAGGATAACGATAGGTAACACGTTTTTAGGTAAAAAGAAGATTAGTTTTCAGGAAAAAAGAGGTAATGAGAAGAAAAGCCCCCAAAGGCTTTTCTGATGCGAGGCGAGTGGTTCCATAGAAGGAATTAGCTCGTTTTTTTATTTTGGGAACAGATTAACGGAGTTATGTTTCCTGATTAATAAAACCTAAAGTCTGTGTAATCTGTGCTTAAAACAAAAACAAAATCCCGACGAAATCGCTTCGGCGGGACTCTATTTCATTTTTACTTAAATGTGGCTACGTAATAAAATTATGACTAATTAATTCAATTCTGATACTGCAAAGATAAAGCGTTTCAGTGGGTGTCACAATCACCTTTATGAGGTATATTGCGTAGCTATTCTCACTATTTATAATTACCGGATACTGTTTTTTCCACCTTTTTCCATTCTTTTGTTTCAAAATCATAGGTTTTGATAACTTTTGCAGGACATCCGGCACATATAGAATAGGAAGGTACGGAATGGCTGACTACGCTTCCGGCAGCTACTACACAGTGCTTCCCTAAAGTTACTCCTGGAAGAATAACTGAGTTAGCGCCTACCCATACGTCATCTTCAATAACAACGGGCTGTGTGTTGACCCCTTGTTCGTCGATCATCTTTTTCACATCCTGATAATTATGATTGAGTCCTGTTACGGTCACATTTTGGGCTAGATTAACGTGATTGCCGATATTGACCGGACCTATAATCGTATTTCTTAATCCGACACGGGTATAATCTCCGATAGTCAAATCACCAACTGCATTATTAAGGCAGGAGAAATCTTCAACCACAGAATATTTTCCTAAAAAGAAATGGTTGAAAGGAGGAAGATCTTTGCGTACACTCCGATAGATCACAGAGCCTTTTCCGCGTTTCAGGTAGATGAAATCAAAGAGGCGTATCCACCAGTTTGGACGAGTTTTGACAGGATGCATAATAAGCCGATACACTGCTTGCTTTAAACTGGGTTTTTCTTTAATTCGTTGCTTAAATGTCTTTTTCTCCATATTGAATGTTTTTTCTTTTTGTCTTCCACCAAATAGTCCGGAATAGCCAGACTATAAGTAACTAGTAGGCCGAAGAGTATAAGCCACCAGCCGATAGATAATGCCCGGTTATATCCTGTAATCAGCAATGTCCATACACTGACGAAGATACACATTTTTAGCGGAGAAGGTATTAGATGCTGTACTATTCGGTTACAGAAATTCCAGTTTCCTTCCAAAAGCGAAGGGAAGAAATAAGAGGCTGTCTTTCGGAGGCGTCTCCTATATGGGTGAACCGGACTTGATTGACAGTATACAATAGCATCCGGAAGGTAGTCAATATATACATTCTTCCGAAATAACTTCCGTTCGATATTGGTTTTAGAGCTTCTCAGATTGTTTTGCAACCATTCCAAGTCGATAGCCATATTGGTTCCGGATAAGTTAGACGACAGTCCGAATTGTGTATTTCCAGCTCTGAAAAGGCTGTTCTTTATTTCTTTGCATATAGCACGGAAACGATTACAGAAACCTTTGCGATTTTCAATAACTGTGTGTAATTGAATGGCTTGTATTCCGGCATCATACGCATTGTAGATTTTCTCCAGAAAGAGTGGAGACAGAGAAATGGCTGTGTTTGATAAGATAAGGATCAGTTGATAGTGTTCTCTGTCAAGAGTATTGATTCCTTGATGCAAATCATTGTATGTGAAGAATTCGTAAGATTCTTCACGATAGATTACGGGAAGCGGACTTTCTTCCGGAACGAGGATAGCACAATGGTATTTCTTTTCAGCTTTTGGATAGACAATGCGCTTGAAGTGCGATGCAACTGCCAATACAAAGAGGTATAGAATAACAATCCCCACGAAGAAGAATACCAGGTCATCTATTATGTAAATGTAGGTGCTCATCGTCTGTAAAAGGTTATACGTTCTCTTTTTGAATAAATGCAGTAACTGTTTTCAGAATAATTTTGATGTCCAACCAGAAAGAGAATGTCTTTGCATACTTGATATCCAACTGTTTGCGTTCTTCCGCAGATAACTTGCCGGCTTCACCTCTTTTTTCTACTTGCCATAGCCCGGTAAGTCCTGCCGGTCCCATAAAGCGGTCGATATGTTCATCACTAGTTAGTAATTCGGCTTCGTAGAGTGGGAGAGGGCGATTACCTACTATGGACATATCTCCTTTTAAGATATTAATAAGCTGTGGTAATTCGTCAATACTATATTTACGAATGAAGCGCCCTATCTTCGTTATTCTAGGATCATTTTCCAACTTGACAAAAGCATTACTTTTCTCTTTCGATTTTTTGTGAATATAATCTTCTTCGGAAATAACGAAATCATCAGATATCAGGAGAATTTCTTCTTCGTCCACTTTTTGAATTTCTTCGGTCTCTTGCTCTTCTCCCCAAATATCTTCTTCTTGTTCTTCCTCTTGCTGATACTGGTTGAGCGTATTGAAATCCTTCAAATGTTTGTCGGCATCGGTATACATGGACCGAAATTTGAGAAAATCAAAAATCAGATAATTGCTTCCTACACGTTTGGATTTGTAAATAATAGGACCTTTGCTTTCTAGGCGGATAGCCAGTGCTGTGAGTATGAGAAGTGGGGAAAGACATAACAATGCCATTCCTGAAAAGACGATATCAAAAGCTCTTTTCCATAAAGGTAGGCGGAAAGCATTCAAGTTTTGCGTCTTGAGTTGAAGTGCCTGTATCTTTTGATCTTTTCTATGTTTCAGGAAGGTTGACAGAGCCTGCAAGGATTCCGGATTCGTTTCGTATTTAATGGTATTATTTATACCGGCTTTGAGATATTCTGGAGCTTCTTCTTTAGATAAAGAATCAATGACGAGTACCATATAAAGTCCCGGATACTTTTTGCGCATATAATGAATATTTGCAATATCTTGGGATAGATTTATCTGTTCGAAAAACAGAGCTGTATCGTATTTTTCCCGTATCTTGTCTAGTACCTTAATTGCTTGATTACAATTAGATGCTGCATAAAATACCCCTATGCTAAGTTTAGAGAATAGGTTTATAGTCTTGCTATCTTTGCCTATGTAAACAAAATATTGCATATAGAGGATCTGGTGTTAATCGATAATCTTTTTGATTCGAATTTTGAGTTCTAGTGGATTGAATGGCTTTAAAATATAATCTTCCGCTCCTTCTTCCAGCAATCTGATTCTTTCGGTTGTACTTTCTTCACTAGATAACATAACGATAGGTATTGACTTGAATAACTCGTTATTTTTCATATATCTTAGAAATTCGTCACCTGTCATTAACGGCATACGGATGTCTGAAATGATAAGATCAGGTACGTTACCTTCATTCAGCCATTCTATTGCTTTAATGGGATCTTCCAAATAGGTAAAATCATAATCCTTACCTAGGTATATACCGGCAACTTTTCCAATAGTCGCTTTATCATCGACTAGTAATATTTTTTTCTTCATACGAATAGACCTTTCTATCGCTTGCTTTGTTATTGATTTATAGATTAGCTTACTGTCACAGATTATTTATGACAGTTTGCAAATATAGATATTATTTTAGAATAATCTCTCAATATTGACAAGTAAAATT
>ENA-OQCB01000093-OQCB01000093.1-human-gut-metagenome-genome-assembly--contig:-NODE-93-length-42058-cov-3.710071_pt1 | contig 42058 bp, 28 predicted proteins | sample MGYA00242493_ERZ504568 | MGnify/ENA primary metagenome ERZ504568 (study PRJEB26092, sample SAMD00036229) | human gut metagenome | host: Homo sapiens | study: EMG produced TPA metagenomics assembly of...
CGATGATCCGGTATATGATCGCCAAAAACCGGCAGGCACTCGGTGACTACCGGGAAGCGGAAAGGGAACTGCTTCAGGCCATCGAAATACTTCCGGAACGGTTGTATCCTTACTATCTGTTAGCCAAGCTATATGCAGAGTCAGAGTTCTATCAGGAGGATAAATTCCGGGCTGCCGCCGGTGCCGTACTGACCAAAGAACCGAAGGTCGAAAGCACCGCTGTCAGAGAAATGAGAACGGAAATAAAAAAGATGGTAGAGAAAGGAGATGTTGATTGAATGTCGTATTTGTGGCTGAAAGAGCCTTGATGTAAATAAAGTTTTTCTTGCAACTCTTTGTTTATTAAAAAAAAGGCTCTATCTTTGCAGCCCAAATTGGTATGAGAATAAGATAATAATAAATAATATACAGAAAGATGAAAAGAACATTTCAACCTTCCAACCGGAAAAGAAAGAACAAGCATGGCTTCCGTTCAAGAATGGCTACAGCTAATGGCCGCAGAGTATTAGCATCTCGTCGTGCTAAAGGAAGAGCTAAATTAACAGTTTCTGACGAATACAACGGATAATTCTTTCCGTTAGAAGATTTTTTCATAAAGAAAGTAGAGGTTTTTACTAAAAAGCCTTTACTTTCTTTGTTTTAACGGCTTTGTTTTTTACTTTTGATCCGCCTACAAATACAAGATAGAAATGAAAGACTTTTTGGTTAAACTGATAAAAAATCCGTACGTCTTAAATTTGTTGCTGGCTGTGGTCGTGGCATGTGCTTTGGTGTTCGGAACACTGAAGTGGCTCGACTCGTACACTCGGCATAACGAGGCTGTGGTAGTGCCGGATGTCAAAGGATTAGGATTGGAAGAAGCCGCTGAATTTTTCAAGAATAGTAATCTACGCTATAACGTGATCGACTCCGTCTTTTCGAAAGACGTGAAGCCCGGTGCGATTGTCGAATTGGTCCCTATGGCCGGTTCGAAAGTGAAGGAAGGGCGTATCGTGTTCATCACCGTAAATGCGCTTACCTCTCAGATGGCTACGATACCGGAAGTGGAAGACCTCTCGTTCCGGCAGGCTTACGCCATTCTACGTGCCCGCGGTTTCGAGAAAATCGAGATCGAATATGTCCCCGGAGATTTTAAAGATCTGGCTATTGGTGTCGAGCTGCATGGGCGTGTCTTGCAGAAAGGCGAACATGTCCCACTTGTCGCTCCTTTGGTCTTGAAGGTCAGCAGTGGTGATGCAGAAATGCCGGCAGACTCGCTCGGACTTCCGAATGACAGCGTACCGGTCGAATCGTTGGATAGTGAAGAAGAAAACTGGTTTTAACTATGGATGAGTTTTTGGACGAAATGGATGATGAGCAGGTAGATGACCTGTTGCAACCGGAAGAGGGCGAAGATAAGACTCCTCAACTGTATGAACACTTCCGCTTCGTTGCTGATCGCGGACAGTCGTTGTTGCGTGTGGATAAATTCTTGGTCGACCGGATGTTCGGTGCTACCCGCAACCGGATACAGTCGGCAGCAGATGCCGGTTGCATTATGGCGAACGGCAAACCTGTGAAAAGCAATTACCGGGTGAAACCGGAGGATGTCGTGACAATCATGATGACACGGCCTCCGCGAACTTTCGAGATTCTCCCTGAAAATATTCCTATAAAAATCGTGTACGAAGATGATGATTTGCTGGTGGTCGATAAACCGGCAGGGTTGGTCGTGCATCCCGGACACGGAAATTATACCGGCACGTTGGTGAATGCTCTTGCCTGGTATTTGAAAGACGATCCTACCTACGATCCCAATGATCCCGCTTTGGGACTTGTTCATCGTATCGATAAAGATACGTCCGGCTTGTTGGTTGTCGCCAAAAAGCCGGAAGCGAAGGCGAACCTTAGTATGCAATTTTTCCATAAAACGACCAAGCGCGAATATCGGGCGCTCGTGTGGGGCATCGTACGCGATGACGAAGGACGGATCGAAGGCAATATCGGCCGTAATCCGCGTGACCGTATGCAGATGACGGTTTTCCCGGAAGGGGATCAGGGGAAGACGGCGGTCACCCACTATTCCGTCCTGGAGCGTCTGGGCTATGTCACATTGGTGAAATGCCGCCTCGAGACCGGACGTACGCATCAGATACGTGTCCATATGAAATATATCGGGCATACGCTGTTCAACGATGAACGCTATGGTGGAAACGAGATCCTGAAAGGAACAACCTCTTCTAAATATAAACAGTTTGTCGATAACTGTTTCGCCATTTGTCCGCGGCAGGCGCTCCATGCCAAGACGCTGGGCTTCGTTCATCCGTCTACAGGCGAGGAAATGTTTTTTGATTCCGAAATACCTGCTGACATGACTGCGTTGATCGATAAATGGCGTGTATATGCAACTACTAAAGAACTATAGATGATGAAAAGGAACATTGCTATTGTTGCCGGAGGCGATTCCTCCGAAATCGTTATTTCATTAAAAAGTGCGGAAGGAATCTTCTCTTTTCTTGATAAAGATAAATATAATGTATATATTGCCATCATAAAAAGAGATGAATGGGCGGTAAAACTTCCCGGCGGGGAACACACACCAATAGATAAGAATGATTTTAGTTTCCGTGAGAATGGCGAGGTCAGACATTTTGATTTTGCCTATATTACGATCCACGGTACTCCGGGAGAAGACGGACGTCTGCAAGGATATTTCGATATGATCGGAATGCCGTATTCCTCTTGTGGAATGTTTGTAAGCGCACTTACATTCAACAAGTTTGCCTGCAATCATTATCTGAAAGGATTCGGTGTCGACATCGCCTGCTCCATACATTTGTTTAAAGGACAGACTGTGACAGATGAAGAAGTGGTCAGCCGTCTGGGGCTTCCGGTATTTGTGAAGCCGAACGACGGTGGCAGTAGCTTCGGGGTGACGAAAGTGAAAGAGGCTTCGGCTATCCAGCCGGCGATCGCCAAAGCTTTCAGCGAAGGCAGGGAAGTGGTCATAGAAAGTTTTATCGATGGGACGGAGGTGACATGTGGTTGCTATAAGACTGCTGATAAGGAGGTGGTATTCCCGCTCACCGAAGTCGTTACGGATAACGAGTTCTTCGATTTCGATGCCAAGTATAACGGACAGGTACAGGAAATTACGCCCGCCCGTGTTTCTGTCGAACTGACGGAAAAGGTGCAACGCGAGACTTCGAGGATTTATGACATATTGGGGGCAAAAGGTTTGATCCGTGTGGATTATATCATCCCGGCGGGCGGCGAGCCGAAATTGCTCGAAGTCAATACGACTCCCGGTATGACAGCAACCAGTTTTATCCCGCAGCAGGTGCGGGCAGCCGGTCTGGAGATGAAAGATGTAATGACAGATATTATAGAAAACGAGTTTAACTAATTGACAATGAATAATTGATGATTGACAATTATGAGAGAAACGAATTGTCGATTGCCAATTGTCAATTATTCATTGTCAATTGTCAATTATAAAGATATGGAAGTTCCTATTAATGATTTTGACGATATCCGTCCGCTGAATAACGACGAGGTGAAAGATGCGATCGAATCGCTGATTGCCAACGAAGATTTTGAGCGGGCCTTTCGGTATATAAAGCCGGATGTGGATTGGAAAGAGTTTTCAGAAACCATGCGTTCCTTCAAGACTAAGGAGGATTTCAAGGCGAAGTTGGCGTATGAAGCGGTAATGATGGTGGCAAATAAAACTACCTTCTCACTGACGATTTCCGGTCGCAGCCGTTTGCCGAAAGACAAAAAACCTTGTACCTTTATTTCTAATCACCGCGACATTGTACTGGATGCCTCTTTCTTGAACATCATGCTGTATGATGTAGGCTATGGAATGACGCAGGTAGCTATTGGTAATAACCTGCTGATCCGTCCGTGGATCGAAACGTTGGTCCGTTTGAACAATAGCTTTATTGTGAAACGCAATGTTCCGGTGCGCCAGATGTTGGAAGTAAGTAAAGTCCTTTCCACTTATATCCGCCATACGATTACGGAGACGAAAGAGTCCATCTGGATCGCGCAGCGTGAAGGTCGTGCCAAGGATTCGGACGACCGTACCCAGGGCAGTATCCTGAAGATGCTGAACATGAGCGGAGATAAGGATATTTTGTCTAACTTGATGGAACTGAATATTTTCCCGGTTGCGATCTCTTATGAGTTCGATCCTTGCGATTTCTTAAAAGCAAAAGAATTCCAGCAGAAACGTGATGATCCGGACTTTGTGAAGAGCCAGCGTGACGACCTATTGAGCATGGAGACCGGTATCCTGAATAACAAGGGACGTGTCCACTTCACCCTTACGTCCCCGATTAACGATCAACTGGCAAAACTGGACCCGAATATGGAGAAGAACGAGTTGATCGCCGCTATTGCTTCTATTATCGATAAGGAGATTTATAAACACTACCGTTTCTATCCTTGCAACTATGTTGCATACGATTTGCTGACAGGCACACGCCGTTTCAGCGAACACTACGGACTGAAAGATAAAAAGCAGTTCGAAGATTATCTGCAAGGGCAATTGGACAAGATCGTATTACCGAATAAGGATGAGGCATTTCTGCGCACGAAAATCTTGGAGATGTATACGAATCCACTGAAGAATTTCCTGGCCAATCAGGAATAAAATCACATCCGTATTTACAGATTAGGGAGTGTGCCAAATTGATATTACCGGACGCAGACAACGCAGACGGACGCAGATTTATTTTGCTGATAATTAATAATATCTGCGTTAATCTGCGTTCATCTGTGTTGTCTGCGTCCCATGAATACCGATATTTGACACGCCCTCTTATTTATTCTCTTTCGCATAATTTGACGGGCTCATGCCGAACTGTTTGATGAAAGCGGACCAAAAATTAAGACTGGGAACTGAAACCTGTCGCTTCCGAAATTTTCATATATCTTCATATTCCCTTGTATCAATAATCGGCAGCCTTTTTCAGGCGGCTTATCTTGATCAGTTCATTAGGAGTCAAGTTGGAAATCGCACGGATCTTCCGGTACAGGGTCGGACGGCTCAGGTGCATCAGGTCTGCGATCATGTTTACATCTAAAGCCGGATTGCCGATATGCTCGTTGATGATCTCGTTCAGCTTTTCCAGAAAACTTTCGTCCGCTTTGGTATAGGCCATCGATTTCATGTTCGCTATCGGAGAGTTGAAATAGAATTTGCGTATATTGTCGCGGTTGGAGATCAGGTTGGAAATCTGTGCCATCAACAGATTGGTGGAGAAGGGTTTGTCTAAGTAAGCGTCGGCTCCTAACTCCAGGCCTTCCAGGCGTGACTGCATGGTGTTTTTGGCTGTCAGCAGGATGACTGGGATATGGCTGAATTCGATCTCCGTCTTCACCTTTTTCAAAAGGGAGAAGCCATCCATGACAGGCATCATCACGTCGCTGATGATTAGCTGGAAGCTACGTTCCCTTAACAATGCGATTGCTTCGGCTCCGTTTCCGGCTATCTCTACATTATATGACAGGTTGACTTCGTCGGCGATAAAAATGGCCATTTCCTTGTTGTCCTCGACAATCAGGATTGTCGGGCGCGATTCGTCGTGGATGAACTCTGTTTTCTGAGGTACGGCTTGTGCTGTTGCTTCCTCTTCTGTTTGCTTGATGGATTCGGGGAGCTTGACGGGTAAAGTCAGGCGGAACATTGTCATGGACGGACTGTCGGTGAAAGTCTCTAATTTCAGACCACCGTGATGCATCTCTGCCAGTGAACGTGCCAAGGGTAAGCCGAGTCCTGTCCCCGGTTTGCCGACGGTGTCTCCTTCCATCCGGTAGAAGGGTTCGAATATCTTTTCCCTTAATTCAAAAGGGATAGGAGTGCCGTCGTTGATAAAATCGATCGTGAATGTCTCATAATCGGGAGAAAGTTGCAGGCGTACGATGATGCTGCTGGACGCGTATTTGATAGCGTTCGTAAACAGATTGCTGAATATCTTCGTGATAGCTTCTTTATCCACGAACACGTACAATTCCGGTAACGACGAGTCGAGATTCAGTAATAGGTTGTGTGCCGTTGCCGATTCCTGGAATCGTTTGGCCGTATCGTTCAAGAGCGAGACGACCTCTGTCCGGACGAAACTGAGGCGGTATCCTTCTATCTCTGTTTTGCGGAAGTCCAGCAACTGGTTGACCAGCGACAGGAGGCGGGAAACGTTTTTATCCATCAATGTAAGTGACTTATTCTCTTTTTCCCCGATCTTGTCGGATTTCAATAGGCGTTCGAGCGGGTTCTTGATCAAGGTGAGCGGCGTCCGGATCTCGTGGGCGATGTTGATGAAGAAATCGATCTTGGCCTGATACAGTTCCTTCTCTTTCTGGTCTTCGAACAATTGCATGTTGTAGGCCATTGCCCGTTTAGTTTTCTGGCGCCAGGACCAGAAAGAGCCGGCAGTGATAGTGAGAATGACGACTATATAAGAGGCATATGCTGTGTCTGATGCCCACCAGGGTGGCAAAACGGTGATGTTCAACCGTGTCGGGGTGTCGCTCCAGTTGTTTGACAGGTTGGCGGCCCGTACCTCGAAGGTGTAATCACCTGGATGTAGTTCTGCGAAATAGACCGTGTTACGTTCTCCGATTGGAATCCATTCCTTATCCATATTCCCCATCCTGTATGAATACTGGACAGATCTGGGGGCGATGAAGTTGAGCGCGGAAAAGTTGATGCTGAATGTGGATTGCTTGTAAGTCAGTGTGATTTTCTTCGTCTCCGATTCGGCAGAACAGTTAATGATGCGTTTCTCGCCGGCCTCGTTCTGGATTTCGAGGCTTCCCAAATGGACGTTCATCTTCTCGGCTGCCGGAATTACTTCGGAGGGTGTGAAATGGATAAAGCCTTTAACCGAGCCGAAAAAGAAAGTTCCTTCGTTGTCTTTGAAGGCGGAGTTGTCGTTGAACTGTCGGGTGATAAGCCCGTGAGATTCCGTGTAGGTCGTGATCTTGCCTGTTTCGGTTTCCAGGCTGACCAGCCCGTTGGCCGTGCTGATCCATAAGTTTTCGTTCTCGTCGGGCAGGATGCGGAAGGCAACATTGCTCGGCATGCCGTTCTTTACGGTGTAATGCAGGGATTCACCGGTCTGGAAGTCATATTTGATAACCCCTTCTACGGTGGCGAACCACATATTGCCGTCTTTGTCCTCGCAAGCGTCGTTGACAAAATTATGGCGTTGGGTGTTCAGCTTGTCGTACGGCAGATACATGCCGGTATTGCTGATCGGATTATAATAAAAACTTCGGTTGAACATACCGGTCCAGATTCTTCCTAAACGATCTTCGTAGATGCAGTTCACCGCGAAAGGTGGAAATTGCGGAGCATATAGGAAACGGTCGTTCAAAAAGTCATATTTGTAGATACCATCGTCGGTCCCGACATAGACTTGTCCCTCTTGCAATACTTTGATGCAGCGGACGGTGCTATTCTTGACAGTCAGAGAATCTTTCAGCAGGTTATAATGCTTGATCACCTTCCTTGTCTTGATATCCATCAGGTCGATGCCATGGATGACGTGACCGATCCAGAGCCGGTCGCCTGATGCGGCCAAGCCCCGGATATTAGTGTGCGACAACCCGTTTTCCCCTGGAACCGGCTGGTAGTTAGTGAATGTTCCGGTTTTCTTTTCCAGGCAGTTGATGCCCGCATCTTCCGTCCCGACCCATATATTGCCGTATGCATCGGTACAGATATCACGGATCACTTCCCCTTTCATCGAATGCTGCCCGTCCCAGGGATAATGTACATGGAAAGGGCGGAAAGGGGAATAGTAGTTGAGGCCGTTCTGGTGGAAACAAATCCAGATACCGTTCTCCCGGTCCCGACAGAATGCAGAGATGAAATGGCTCGATAAGGCATACGGGTCCAACGGGTCCTGACGGATACGGGTGCACTCGCCGGTGTTGATCTTATAGATAAATAACCCGGAGTCTGTCCCGATCCATAGTTCATCCTTGTCTTTTTCGAGGAAGCTGTTGATCAGGATCGTAAGCTGGTTGATCTTTTGAATGTTCAGATCCTGGTAATTGCGTGTAGCCGGGTCGAATATCTTCACGTCATCATGCTCGAAAGCGATGTAAATGCGGTCGGTCGTAGGAGAGGGATATAACATAGAGAGTTTCCGTGGCGTGTTTGGGGATGAATGAGCGAATACATCATAGGATTCCGCCGTCCCATCTTCCGGATTCAGCAATGAGATCAGACCGTCCGAACTCCCGATCCAGATACTACCTTCGCGAGTAATGCAGAAAGTGGTGTAGCTCTGGTTGTTTTCCGGAGCAAAGATGCGGAACTGGCTATCCTCTGTATTGAATTGGATCAGATTGCCGTCCATCAGTATCCATAGTTTATTATCTTGATCGAACTGGAAAATGTCGATCCCCTTATCTGCAGTGAAAGGAATGTGCCGGAATGATTCCTTTTCATCGTCATACTGGTATAATCCCGAAAGCGTCCCGACCCACAAGTCGCCGTTCGTGTCGCACCCCAGGCATGTGATCCAGTTGCTTCCCAATGTCTCGGTTTCGTCGGGGTCGTTACGGAACACTTTGAACGTATATCCGTCGAAGCGGTTCAGGCCGTCGCGTGTCCCGATCCAGATATATCCTTTCCTGTCCTGCACGCAGCAAGTGGCCATGTTGTCGCTGAGTCCGTTTTCGACCTGATAATGGCGGAAAAGATAGTTGCTGTCGTCTGCATATGTCCGGGTGAGACAAAATATGAATAGGATGGATAAGATTAACTTCAGATGTTTCATATATGACTTCGCTATTATGGGCGAAAGATACTGAAAAATGCATTATGGATTTCCTTTTATTGTATCACGGATTTCATAAATCATCTCAATAAGGGTGATAATGGCAGAGAATGAGATGAATACGGAAAAGATTGCAACAAGGTCAAACAAACCGACTGTAGGGAATCAATACATTTGTACCATGTGAAACACAGGTAATAAAAACCTTTTATTCTAATTATTATATGAATACTCTTACTACAAAACAAGGAATCGGAACGAAAGTTCAACTCTGCACCATGATGTTTATGCAGTATATGCTGAGTGCAGTCTGGTGGGTTCCTTTAGCCGCTTATCTTTCCCATACGCTCCGGTTGGAAGTGTATCAGGTTTCATTGGTGTTGAGTGCGATGGCTATCGGTGCGATGGCATCCTCTTTTATCGGTGCGATTGCCGACCGTTATTTTGCCGCCGAGAAGATCTTGGCAGTATTGAATATACTGACGGGTGTCTTTTTGCTCCTGGCAGCCCAGCAGATCTCGTTTGTCCCGCTTATGACATGTGTCGTGTTGGCGATGCTTTGTCATATGCCGACACAGAGCCTGACCAGTACGATCGCTATGAGTCACACGCCGTCGGAACAGTTCCCGCGTATCCGTATGTTCGGATCGGTGGGATGGGTTGCTTCGGGTATCTTCAGCGTGATCGCCCTTCATGTGATGCATTTGTCCGCTTTTGACGATACGAATTTGCCGATGTATTGCGGCGCCGCCATTTGTTTTGTGGCTGCGCTTCTGAACCTGCGGCTGCCGCATACCCCGCCTTCGGTTGATAAGAGGGCCGGCATCTCGGTGATGGATATAACCGGGTTCAGCGCTTTCTCCCTGATGAAGGATAAGAATTACCGGGCTTTTATGATCCTGACGTTTCTGGCTATCATTCCGTTCAACTTGTATCATGTATATGGTTCGATGATTCTCGCCGACGAACATGTACAAAATATAACGGTGACATTGAACCTCGGACAGCTGGCTGAAATGTTTTTCTTGGTCATCACCACTTCTATACTGATAAAGTCCGGGATCAAGAATACCCTGATCTTCGGTATGATCGCCCTCGTGGTTCGGTATGCTTCGTTCTATATCGGTGCGGAAACCGGCTTGCAATGGTTCTATTATATCGGGATTATCGTACACGGATTGATCTTTGGTCTCTTCTTTGTCGGTGGCCAGGTCTATACGGACAATGTGGCACCAAAAGAAATGAAAGCACAGGCACAGGGCCTGCTTTTCTTCCTGGTATGGGGTATCGGCTTCTTGATCGGGACACTTTGGAACGGGTGGCTGATCGGTCTTTTCCGTGACGGGGATAAATGTGACTGGCCTATTGTCTTTGCTATCTCGACCGTGTTCTCGTTCATATTATTGATCCTTTTTGTCTTCTTATTCAAACCGGTAGCATTAAAGACTGATAAATAACATAAATACAGTAATAAACCAAAAGCCTTTTTAATTCTCAAGATCAAATATATTGCCATGCTGTAATAGCAGGAAGGCGTGTCCGAAGCTCCGTTCGGATGCGCCTTTTTTATGTCCGGAGGGGAGGGCTATGGCGAGGGTCAGAACGGATACCCAATCGCCAGGTGCACACCCATTCCGTCCTTGAACTTCGGGATATTGTAATATCCTTTCTTCCCCGTGTCGTACGGAACGTGCAGGCCGATTCCCCAATCCAGGCGGACGACGAGGAAAGTCAGGTCGTAGCGTAGTCCGATACCGGTACCTAAAGCCAGGTCTTTCAGGAAACGGCCCCATTGTAACTGTCCGCCGGGGCGGCTCGCGTCGTAGCGCAGCAACCAAACATTACCGGCATCGAGGAAGGTCGCGCCGTGTAGGTCGCCCAAGATCGGGAAACGGTATTCCAGATTGGCTTCGAACTTGATGTCGCCGGTCTGATCTAGATAGCCGTATTTTGAGTCGGTAGGGCGGTAGCTGCCCGGCCCGATGCTTCGGATCGTGAAAGCTCGGACACTGTTGGCGCCGCCGATATAGAATTGTTCGCTGTAAGGTGTCGTAATCGAATTGCCGTAGCTATATGCGACTCCGGCCATCAGACGTCCGACTAGGTGTTGCTTTTTTCCGAGATAATAGTTGTATCGTATTTCACTCGTTAGTTTAGCAAACTGTGCGAAGCGGTTTCCTAATAACTTTTTATCCCGTTGGCTAAAACTCTTGCCTGCGATGGCATAGGCACCGTCGAGGATAAGACCTGCCTGTGTGATAGAAGACTGCCACCAGAGATGGTTCTTTTTGGTGGTGATGGGAGAATCGTCATATGTGTATGTATAGCCCATAGACGGGATGAACTGATTCTCGAGGCTTCGTCCTAACGCTTTGTTGACATCTACGATGGAGTCGAACTCATGTGTTGTATGTTGTAACAGTGAGTAGGTCAGCTTGAACGGCGTCACCGAATGATGGCTGGTTGCTGATGGCTGGAACTCATACGAAGCACTTCCACCGAATGCCAGCATCTTGAAAAATTTGGCACGGTTCAACTGATCCGCATAGATACGGAAAGAGGTACTGGAAGGGTATTTCGTATCATACTTTATCAGACTGGGGAAAAGTACCTGTGGGAAAGTCAGCGTACCGCTGATACCGAACTCCCAGCTGTTGATCGCCGAGCTGCTGCCTGAAACTCGTTTGCCGGTTTGCCATTCGTAGGAACCACGCATGCTGACGCCGAATGTCTCTCCTCCTCCGAATACATTCCGTTTGGTAACACTGAAGATGGCACCCGGACCTGTCTGGTCATTACTCTTGGTGGTCACGTTCAGTTCCAGCTCGCCATCCAGCGGAAGGTCGTAAACAGTATTGATCTGTAAGTTCAGCGTGTCGCAACGACGGGCAGTATCTTTAGGGATATATTGCATTTCCGAATAACGGAAAATGCCGAGACGGGAGAAGCCGGTCTGAGTCTTTTCCTGCTGTTGCTGTGAATAAAGATCGCCGGGGCGGAATTTCAGCCGGTCGTACAGCACCTTCGGACGAACACGTAGTTTTCCTTCGTAAAAGAGAGTCATATCTTTATACCGGATGGAATCTGTCGGAGGTTCGTTGTTGTAGCCGTTCAAGAAGACCGATATATCGCCTATTTTCCAGGGACGCAGTACGGTGCGTGGCAGCCCCGGTTTAGTGGAGATACGGAGTGCCACCTTTCCGGGATTCATGATCGTATCGGCTTGGTAACTAATAAATTCGGGACGGAAATAATAATATCCGTTGTTACGAAGCAGGGAAGATATGCGCTGACGTTCGGCTTCGAGTTGTACGACATTGAAATTATCTCCGTCGTGCAGAAGCCGGTCGCCGATGTTGCGCTGGACGAGCGTGTCGATACGATGCCGTAGCCGGACGTAAGCAATGCTGTCGTATGTGTAGGCATTGTTCATCTCCACCCTGTAGCTGATCTTTGCCTTTTTAGGGTTCTTGGGGTCCGGTTCCACTTCGTATGCAGTAGCTCCGTTGAAGTAGCCGTATTCGCGGAGCAGGTTATAGGCCACTTTTGTCCGGACTTCCGGATTGACCGTGTTGATGAAACGGGTTTGGACGCCAGTTTGTTGAATATCCATTTATTGAGTTTGCCCCTTCTGTTCACGAACGCATTGTACACCCATAGCCCGAACGGTAAGGGGATACGGATAGACGAACTCCCCAGCAGGGCGTTATTGGGCGGATAGGCAAGGGCTGCCTCTATTTCCGTCAGCGCTTCTTCTCCTTCCTTGCTTTTGTCCTCGTTCGCCACTTCAATCTTCTTGATTCCCGTATATAAAACTTCCCCCTCCGGCAAATTCTTCGTTGTGGAGCAGGAAGCAAGCAGGAATAACGAAATATATGCGATATATTTGATGTGTTTCATTTTTTCTCTTCTGTTTGTTTGTCATCCGTTACCGGCTTGGGTTTATTCTTTTTAAAGATGAAGAGTTCACGGAGGTGAAGCATCTTTTTACGCAGGACGATACCGGCGCCGGTTTCTGTGATCTCGCCTTCCAGCAGGCTCTCGTAGTTCTTGTCGTGGAAGAGCTTGATATAACGGGTTCCGCTGCCGTCGAGGCGGTATTCGATCGATACGTTGTCGATGAACTGCTGCGATTGTCCGGTGCCTGCATCCTGTCCGGTTGAAACACGTCCGCCCAGTATGATACTGATTCGATCGTTGTAGAACCGCTTGGCGAAACGGAAGGAAAAGTCTGTCCGCTCTCCGCCCGCTCCTGTACCGTTCTGGTCGTACTGTTCCATGCCCAAGGTGATATCCACGGACTTCAAGGCGCTTCCCGCGATATTGTTGATCTCGCTTTGCAGGAAGCTGTTCAGGGCGGCGCCCATATCGAGACTCGGTTTCTTTCCGCCGCCACCGACATCGCTCATGTTGAGATACATTCCCGTGACAAGCATCGTGACGGCTATCTGCGACCGTTGCCCTTCGCCCATCTTGTCCAGTTCTTGTTGCATGGACTGGTCTTCCGGCGCTGAGAGGATAAATTGCAGTTGCAAGTTCTCCAAAGTCTGCTTGATAGCCACACCGACGTTGAAGGTGACCAGCCGTGAGCTACCGTCATCCTGTGTGACGGATGCCCGCATTCGTTCAGTTGCCGTCAGGTTCAGCATCGGGTCCATCGGGTTGCCACTCCACTGGACGTAACTGCCGTCCTGTATCGTAAACTCTTTGAGCGGAATAATCGGCATGGCATATTTTACCATGCCTCCCGAAAGCGTATAACGTCCGTTCAGGATCATTTCACCCTGTGTCGTATACTGGAATGACAAGTCGCCACCTCCCTCCAGTTCCACGCGGCTCGATTGGTCGGGAGTGATGTCTGCGTTCAGACGCACAGCCTGGTCAATCCGAATGGTCATCAACATGTCCAGTCCGCCGATGGGCAGGGGGGCTTCCGGGCGGTGTCGGCGGGTCAGCAGCGTATCGGAGAAATCGGTAAAAGTCACAAGGTCAGCCAAGCGGTCTTGAGCCGTGAGTGAGGATTCCTGCATCACGTAAGTGACGTTCGTTCCTCCTAACAGTTGTAAATCTCCTCTCATGATCAAGGCGTCGAGCGGTCCTTTGACTGTCGAGTTGAGGTTGACAAGCAGTTTGCCGTACACCATGCTCTCCTTATTGCGTTTCACATTCAGCAGTTGCATGTCGTGAGCTGTCAGTTTCAGGTTTGCCATCATCCGAGAAGGATTATGAATGTCGATCGTCCCGTCGATTACAAACGGATTGGTTCCCGAAGCATAGATGTTGTATTTATCGAAACTGATCAGATTATCCTTGATCTTGATATCCTGCTTGTCGAAGCGGAAGGAAGAACCGACCGCCGTGACATATACCGCTGAACTGTCCATCCGCACATACCCGTTGACAGCAGGAGCAGAGGTAGTCCCGGTTATTGCCAGTTCTCCTTGTAAGGCCCCCGTCAGTTTGGCCATGTTGTCTGGAATGAACGGGTTTACCATCTCCAACGGCAAGGCGGTGATATTCATATTTCCATCCAGATAATCTGTTTTCCCCATTTTATAATAGGCATTGATAGCCGCTACCTCGTTACGGTCGCGGAAAAAGTGCATGTCGACCTGATGCTCCTTGTCGCTAAGCGGCAGGTAAACAGTATTGAACATAAGTTCTCCTACCCGACCCCCTTCATAGAACAGGCTGTCGATATGAGCGTCTGCCACCACCATGAAGCTGCTGTCCGAAGGGGCATACTGCAAGTCGGCACTCAACATCCCCCGCATGGAAGGGAGGTCCGGGAACCCCTTCGTGATTGCATCCAAGTCTATCTGGCTCAACTCGGCATGGATTTCTTCCATTCCTTCTCCCCCGGCAAGCGAATGGATCCAGAGCGAAGCATTGTTTTCACCTGTCAGCCGGACATCGGCGGCAATATCTTTTATGTTGCGGTACAGAATATAATTGTCAGCATTCAGCTTAAACGTGCGGAAAGCCAATATCGGATCTTCTGGAAAGAGATGCAGCCGGAGTCCTTCTTTCTCCTTGTCGACACGGATCCCTAACCGGATACCGGTTTTGCCCTGGCCGTCGGTATATTTCAGTTCGGCATCGGCAAATGTATTACGGAGCTTCCCTTGCAAGCCAGCGGTGAAAGGTTGTTGCTTCCTGTATTTTGTCTTGATGACTTTTGTGTCGTATAGCAAGCCGAGCGAATCCTGCTGGACAATGAGACAGATCGTGTCGATCCGTGTCGTGTCCTGCATTAGGTTGAAGAGATCGGCATCGAGGAAGAAACCTTCTTCCGGTGAGGTACTGGCTTCGATATCCAAGTTGTCAAAGGTGATATAATACTGTTGCAGGATGTTATAGATCGGATTATCCTTGCCTGCCGTGATCTTCAGGTCCATATCCGGCAAGAGCGGACGGAAAGCTGGTATGTTGATCATTGAATCACGTTCCAACTGTTGGGTGAGGCCTTCGTTTATTTTCGTGAACTTATCGGTTATCGTCTCGATATCCGCATTTCCGGTCAAGACGATTCCGAGGTCTCCGGCGTGGAAAGAAACACGTGTCGTGTCTTTATCGCTGTGAGCTCGTAGAGTTAATGTTTTCGGATGGAACGTACCGGTTGGATTTATCAGTTCCCAGTTGCCGAGGGTTATGTCCACCTGGTTATTCTTCCCCATATCTGTTTCCGCTTCTGCAAAAAGCTGGAAGGAAGTGGCCAGCGAATCGTTCATAAAGTGCATACCGTACAGGTCCAGGTTTTGCACGTCTGCGATCAGCATAGCATTCACTTTCTTCTTGTGGAGGGTTGCATTCAGCGACATATCCATCTTTGCAAGCGGATAATGACTAAGCAGGTCGAATTTCAACAAGTTCTTTTCCAGCGAACCGTCTAGCTTTACGTCAGATACGGCATATGTCCCATACTCGATATTCGTAATCTTCCCATCTAATTTAGCCCAAGTGGAAACGCGGAACGGATCATACCCTTTTCCCTCGGCACGGATCGAGGCGGTCAGGTGGTAAAGGGAATCTTTGGGCAGGAAATTGGTCGGTTTCAAGCTGTCGACCTTCAGGTCAGCCAGGTAAGACTCCTGTATGGGGTTATAGCGTGCCGTCAGTCCGACCTTACCTTCGCCTTGTGTAAGCAAAAGGTCGGTGCGGTACTCTTGGTTCTGCAAAGTCGCTTCCCCTTTCAGCTTCATTGCCGGAAGGTTATAGCGTGAACGTTCGGATTCCGGTAACATGCTGAGAACAAAGTCGAGATTCCCGGTTTGTGCATCCATCTGAAACTTACCCGAACGGCGGATACTGTCTGCCACCGCTTTCATCTCTCCTGTGATATTCAGATTGAAGACGCCTGGCAGTTCCCCTTTCAGCTGGCGCAGCCGTAAAGCAGCCAGGTTTCCTTCTATTCCGGCCGTCAGTCTGATTTCTTTTTGGGGATAGGCTTGTTTGAACTCCTTGGGGAGAGGGCCGGTAAAGATAAATACATCCTCTTTTCCTACTGAGGCAGTCAGCAGGCTACGGAGCGTGCTGCTCGGCGTATCGTCGAACGAGTTCCAAGGGACGGTTGCCAATAGCCGGATCTCCGAGTAAGGTGTTTTTAATAGAAGCTCCGGAACCTGTATCGTCGTGCTGTCACTACTGATGTCTCCGGTCAGCGAGCTGAGCGTCAGACCTGATCGGTCATTGGCCGAAAATTCTTTGATCCGGACACTGATGTCTCTACCTCCATATAAAAGCGAATCGATCCGGATATTCACATCATTCAAGGCTATATGTGACGGATCGAAACCCGGCGTCGGATCACTGTAGCTACCGTCGTAGCTAAGGGAAGAGCCGGACAGAAGAAACCGGGATGCACTGTAGCGTGCTGATCCGAGGTCGACCATTCCGTCGGTCAGTCCCGCCTTGTCGATGTAAGTCGAAAGACGTAGCGAGTCGTCCGGCATTTGCATGGCAAACGCTACTCGGTTCAAGTCGATTTGGTCCAGCTTTAATTTCCAACCCACTGTCGTCGATGTCGTATCCTTGTTTGTTGTCGTGTCGTTTATCAGGAGGGTGATGGCTGTGTCCGAAAGATCGATTTTGTTCAGCCGGGCGATCTCTTTTCCGAGGTCTATACGATCTGCTTTGGCATAGAGCTTTCCTAAAGTACCTTTGATCTCCATTCCCTCAATCAGATTGCCTGTATTGGCTTTCATGCCACGCAGGTCGATTGCATCCACCAATACTTCTTTTTTCAGCAGTGGCAGCGGACGGATGTTGACCTGGAAACTTTCGAGTGACAATAACGTGTCGGGAGGGGTTATGACTTTTACGTCCCGTACCGTCAGGTTCAGCGGGAAGGAAAGACGTATCTGCCCGATCCTGATATTCATACCGGTTGTTTCACTGGCATATTCGGTGGCTAACCGCACAGCGAAATTCTGGAAGGGAGGTATATATAAAAGAATTGAAATCAAGATGACCAATACCACCGGTATCAGGCATATGATCCCTATTCGCTTCATCCAACGTTTCATTTGTTCTTATTGTGTGTTTTCGTTATAATCATAACGGTTAAAGGGTCTGTTTTGTTTGACATTCCGTTAACAAAAATAGGGAATAAATTAAAATAAAGAAGTAATATCGATAAAACGGTAATAATAGCTGTCCAGAGTCGTTATATTAAGGCTGAACATAAAAAGATTAAACGATGATTGGAATATCTGACCTGGAATATCTTTGTGCGGAAGTACGGCAAATAGCCCGTAAAGCCGGTGCATTTCTGTGTGACGAACGGCAAAAGTTCGACCAGGAGCGAGTGGAGGAAAAGAGTGCACACAATTATGTCTCGTATGTAGATAAAGAATCTGAACGGCGTCTGATCGAACAGCTCTCGACATTACTTCCCGGAGCTGGGTTTATTGCCGAAGAGGGTTCGGGGAGCCTGACGGACGAGGAGTATTGTTGGGTGATCGATCCGCTCGACGGGACTTCTAACTATATCCATGATATGGCTCCCTACAGTGTCAGTATCGCCTTGAGGGATAAGGAAGAACTGTTGTTGGGAGTTGTATATGAGGTTTGTCGCAATGAATGTTTTTATGCTTGGAAAGGAAGCAAGGCTTATCTGGACGGTAAAGAGATACGGGTAACGGATGTTGCTGTCCTGGATAAAGCTTTTGTTGCGCTTGGTTTCCCCTATGATTCCGATCACTACCGTCCGGTCGCCCAAAAGCTGGTAGATCGTTTGTATGGCTATGCCGGAGGGACGAGGCTGTTGGGATCTGCTGCGGCCGAGCTCTGTTACGTTGCTTGTGGTCGGTTCGATGCCCGGATAGAAGGATATCTCGGCCCGTGGGATGTTGCGGCAGGCGGTCTGATTCTGATGCAGGCGGGTGGCAGGCTGTCAGACTTTTCTGGTGGCGACACTTGGCCTTCAGCCAAGCAGGTGGTGGCGAGTAATGGGGTGATACATGACACGATCCTCCACTTGTTGTAGTATTGTTTTTATCAATGCCGGTATCTCCTTCTCCAGTCTTTTTTGAGGACTTTCCTTCGGATTAGAATGATTGGAATAAATATGACAGCTATCCAAAAGAGGCTAATCAGCATAAGAGTTAGGGAAGAAAAGTTCTCCGGCATCAATGCTTTGTCAGCCTGTTTATCAGGTATTGCTTCGGAATGTATCTCTTTGGCAGACAGGTTCATTTTTGCAATCGGTATTATTACTATTTCAAATTTAGAATTCGGAATGCAAAGTTCTGATATATGAGAGGTCTTGTAAATACCGATCAGTAGGTATAATGGAAAAAAAAACTACCTATTTTTAGGTAGGAATGTAAAAAGAGGAATGATTTATTTGCCGGAAAGGATCGTAATGAGGAGCGATATCCCTGCCAACAAGATTCCGATACCTGTAACGCCGGTCCATTCGGCGGCCTGCCAGGCAAATCCTGTAAGAAATGTTCCTAAGGAACCACCTACAAAATAAGTGGTCATAAATAATGTATTGACTCGGTTCGGTGCTGTCGGGCACAAGCCGAATATGCTGGATTGGTTGCTTAGCTGAATACATTGCATGCCGATATCGATAATGATGATGCCAGAAATAATGCCGACATACGAATTTCCGCAGAAATAAAGCAGTAACCAGGAGAAAAGTATCAGGCCGCTACCGATAAAATTAAAACGACGTACCCCTACTTGCTTGACATATTTTCCAACAAAGGAAGCCGATAAAGCACCGGCTATCCCACAAAGTCCCAACATCCCGACTACATCGCTTCCTGCAAAAAAAGGAGCTTGCCCCATTTTAAATGCCAGGCAAGACCATAACGTCAGAAATGAACCGAAAGCAAATCCGGCACGAAGCGAATAGATGCGTAAAAGAGGATATTCTTTTAGTAGCGAGAGAAGCGATTTCATAAGTTCGCTGTATTTTCCTTTAAATGTCGGTCGTATTTCCGGTAATACCCGTGTTGTGACGATGGCACAGACAACCATCAAGCCTGTTGCAATAAAGTACATCTCCCGCCATCCGAATATTTCTCCTACGATTCCGCTGATTACCCGCGAGGCCAGTATTCCTGTTAACAGGCCGGAGACAACCAGCCCGACATTCCGCCCTTTGTTTTCTGGTTTTGAATATAATGCGGCTATCGGTATGAAAATCTGTGGCATTACCGAACAGATACCGGTAAAGAGGGAAGCGGTCAGGACTATGTGGATACTCGGCGCTAATGCTATGCTTAGTAGAGAAATGATCAGGATGGAAAAGTTTATGATGATGATCTTCTTCCGTTGGAACATGTCTCCAAGCGGAATCACGAACAATAGCCCCATCGCGTAGCCGATCTGCGTAACCATTGCGATCAGGTTCGTAATAACTTCAGATACGTGGAGGTCCTGACGTATCATATTCAAAAGCGGTTGGTTATAATAGAGGTTCGCCACCGTTATTCCGGCAACAATCGAGAGTGTCCAAAGGATAGAGGCAGGCAATCCTCCATTTTCTTTCAATGTCTGTTTCATATTCCGCTTTTTGAACGGCAAAAATACATCAAATTTTTTTATCTAGACATTCTTGACAAGGACTGTAAACAGGCTTTCATAAACCATCGTTCGGAAAGTGTGTATTTTCCGCTATGGAGATATACTGTCGTATTCCGGCTTATTGTAAATAAAAGATTATTTTACATTTGAGTAGTTTGCAGGTGAAGATGTCCGGAAATCTCCTTGTAGATAGCAAAACGTTTTTTCCCCCCTGTGACGACCGTCTTCATGGTGACAAAGTTCCTCGTCATAGCCATGAAGGCGGTCATCATATCCCTTGATCTCGGCAACTCACGACAACGAGGATGGTCGTCGTTGGAAAATACTGCGTACCTCACGTCGGAAAAGCAGGAAAAAGCTTTTGAGGTGAATCGGATGTGAATAGACTTCGTTTGGAAATATTCGATCCTCCGGAAGTTGAGGTTTTTCATATTGTCGTTGTTTTGCTGTTTGGAATGACAAAACGGAACCGGAATACCAATGAGTTGCCGACCTTATGCTTTTGTCGTTGCCGGAAAACGGCAAAACAGTGCAGGGGGGCAAATTGAAATGAGCTGAGATTTCAGGGGAAATAGGAAAAAGACAAAAAAGGCTTATTGTAGTCTATTCTTGTCATATCCTCCTTTTGTTAAATATCGTTTTATAAATTTTGTTCCCAACCAACATCCTGTCAAACAGACAAAAGCACTGCCAAGACAGAGAACCCAGAGACTGATGGTCCATAGCATCGGTCTTTCCAGTAGCCACTGAATATTCAGGTAATGGATACCGCTGAATAGCCATTTTTTTGCCATCTTGTTTTTATTCAGGTAACGGATATAGCCTGTTTCTGGACTGATGTAATAGCGGCTTGAGATGTCGTCGTCGATTACGACTCTATAGACGGGGAGAGGTAAACTCTCTGTTCGAGAAAGATAATAGTTGTCGTATGTGTCGAGCAATGAAATCTGAAAATTGACATTTTTCCCATGTACTTCCTGTATTCCTTCGATAATAGTCTGTTCTGGGATAAACAATTTTTTGATTTTCGGGGTGGAAGCATCGATCTGTAATTCGCGGTTTCCGACGATGACAGTATAAACAGGGATATTACGGAAATGTGTCCAAGAGACTTCTTTCAAATCCGGATAGGCTGTTTTCAGTTGGCGGTAATCCAGCTCGTAAGTGTCAATCGGAAGAGGTTTCTTTCCCCACATTCGAGAAGAATTGAAGATATAATTTCCGTTTGTGTTGATGAGCCATTGCGGGATGCGTTGCATTGAAATCATTCCGCTAATACCCCAAGCGATAAGGAATAAGCCAAACAAAAGTCCGGTTATATGATGTAGGCGATACCAGCGTTTGCGATAAGGAATTTCCCATTTTTTTTTCTGTTTATGGCGTTTCAGCAGGACGTATATGCCGACAAATGCCCCGGTAAGAGATGTGATAAAGCAAAGCAGGCCTCCGATTGTGATGCTTGTGTCCCACAGGTCCAGATTTTTTCGGATGAAAGGCAGGTAAAATTTATGGGGAATGGCGCCTAACCATGCCCAAAGGCGCTGGCTTTTATCTGTTAATTGCTGTACTTCTCCTGTCTTTCCGGAGATAAAATAGTTCATGTTTTTCCGGATCATCGAAATAGAATTTGTAGATCGGCATTGCCCTATCGTAACGTGAGTAAAGAATCCATTGCACTCTTTCGTGCAAGGTGTCGACTTTGATGACAGGTGCATTCACCCATTTTAGGGCTGTTTCTTCCAGAAAGGAAAAGGTTATCGGTTTGACTGCCACTGTTGTATCATTACAGCAATATGTAAAACAACTGTCTGCTGTTGTAACGGTTGCCAGCGTTTGTCCTTGAGACTGCCGGATATGCAGTTGTTTTATGTTTTCACCGGCTTTCTGTTTGATGGATTGGATGTCGGGTAATAAAGAAGGGAGTATTTCTTTCTTTTCGTATAATTGTTCATCTGTTAAGCGGGGATAAGGGTGATAAATTAATATTAACCCGGTGACGAACCACATCAGGAAAAAGCCTGCGATGATACAGCCTGTGATCCGATGTATACTAAATAAGTAATTTACTCCCTTCTTCATTGTGATCATTCTTTATCTGCGTTATCGATCAATACAATACGATCAAACCCATAGCCTTCTGCAATAGTCAAGCCTTTTTCTGTTTTACCTGTTTTGATATCGTAGATATATACACAAGGTTCTGATGTTTTCGGATTGACTCCAATATAAACTTTATTGGTTGTAACAAGAGAACGCTGTGAGAATGTTCCGCTGCTGTAAGGCAGTTTCTCACCGTTATAAGTGAATTCTTCTTTTTGGTCGGTTGTTAGATCCAAGAGAGCATAATAGCCATTGTAGTCGTCTCCCCAGCCTGCATAGAGTGCATTGTTTGAACTGGTTCCCGTATGTTGTGGGTCTTGGATATATAATATAGCTTTGTTATTTCCTACATAATCAACTGTTACCAATTTGCCTGTATAGTTTTTGTAACCTTCATAGCTCTTGTCAAAATCCAATTCACCTTTCTTGATACGTAATAGACGTCCATACTGACAAGTCGATTTTTCGGAATCGGGGATTCTGCTGTTACAAGCTAAATATAGGTTTTCCTCATCATCGAAGAACATTTTATTTTGTAACAATTCTCCATATGCAGTACCGGCCATTTGCTCAGCTCGATCTTCTTTTACTTCTTTTTCCACAGTCATGTCATCTGCATTAATAAAGGCTGCGTAAAAATTTGTAGTTTCTTTTTTGTGCTGGAAGAAATAGATAATTTTATTATCTGATTTTCTATAGCGAGCCAAACCGGATGTACTGAATTTATCTCCTTCCGGTATTTCAAGATTAAGTTCTCCTTCACTTAAAATGGTCATGTTTTCTGCGTTGAGCTTGGTCCAGATCACTTTGTTGGCAGAACCGTTAGCAGCAATAATTACCAAAGTATTGTCATCTATCCAAGCATGTGTGTATCGACGATCTTTGAATGTGTTTTTTACGAAGGGTTGTTCTTTTATTACATTCAGTTTGTTTCCTACTATTTGATATTTGGCAAAGCGATCGGTGGAAACTGGTACTTGATAGTAATATTTCCCTTTATAGATCGTCTCTTCGTTAATCGTTGCGGTGACATCGGCTCCATCGTTTTTGAAGTTAATAGTCGGTTGCGTTGTCAAGGAATCGACTCCTTTTACCAGAATGGCATCACTTGACCCCATACCTCCGGTTCCTCCTACTGTAACCCATATATCAAAATGAGTAGTTGAAGACTCCTCCGGAACGTCTGGAATCTCTGGCATATCCGGATCATCCGAACAAGCATTAAAAGAAAGTGTAAACAATGTTGCGGCGAATGCGCAAGCTAATAATTGAAACTTTTTCATTTATTTGAATATTTAATTAATGAATAATCTGAATTTGCAGAAGAAAGAACGTCCCGGTTTCTGGAGCATATAATTGTCATATATGTTAGAGTCGAAGAGGTTGTTACATTCGAATGAGAGATTATATCTTTCCTTTGCCCAAGAGTAGGAGACAGTTGCAGTGTGCAAATGCTGTGTCGGAATCTTAGATTTGCTGTCCAAAGCTCCGTAGCCCTCCCATGTCAGAAAAAACCAATGGACATATTGGTAATTGTAACTTAGCCTCAATTTACTATTTTTTTTGAATAGATCGGACAGTGTGTAATTCAGCTCAGCGTTACTGAAAAGCCACGGTCGATTCGGCACTTTGTTCTTGTAGGAGATGGAGGGCTTGCCATCTGACTTATATTTTTTCTGATCGCGTGCATCCTGATAACTGCAATTGACAATTGCCTGCAGGTGATCGCTCCAAGTATAACGGACTTCTCCTTCTATCCCCTTGATCTTTACACTGGATACGTTTTCATATTGCATCATCCCTTCCGATTCGGAGATCACAGCGTGGATGTAGTTGTCTACATTCCGGTAAAAGCCATTTGCTTCGTAATACAAAAGGTGGCTGGGGGCCAATCGGATGCTACCATAAGTTCCCACGTTATAGTTATTGCTACTTTCTGGTTTCAATTTGATGTTTGGATAAATGGTCGTTCCATTCCCTAACAATTCTCTGGAAAGTGGCAGGCGTACACTATGTTCAAAGGATATTTTCAAAGCTAACTTTTCCCAAAAAGAATAGCGGGAGCCCAATCCGTATCCGATATGATTTTTAGTGGAAGAAGCCGGTACTCCATCGGAACCTGTTATCCAGGACAAATCCTGTTGTCCGATTTCCAAATGGTTGATATAATCTTTAAAGAAGAACGTATTATCCATCTTTCCCTCAAAGAAAAATTGGTTATAGGACAACCCTAAAATATGTTTTGCCAGTACGTCATTTGAAGGTTCGAATTCTGTGTCGATTTCATCATAGCGATCGTTCCCCGTACGATTCAACAGGTAATTCAAATTGAAAGAATGATGATCATTCAGTCTGTAATCGATATTAGTCCGGACGATTGTTAGCGGGCGTTTGTAGTGACGGAGGGAGCGGTCGCGACCGGTAATTTCATTACGAGGGCTTTCTATATACGTCCCGTCCCAATTGTATTTGCGGAATGCCGTATCGATGGTTAACGACTGGTCCCACGTATGTGAGACGGAAGCATTCAACTGTAGATCTTTTATAAGGAAATCATGTTTCAAGTAACGGCCCGATACATTCCATGCATCAGTCTGTCGTTCTGCCATTCCGTACACTTTGCTTTGTATGGAACCGGTCTGTAGTTCTTTGTCTACTTTGGAATAAGATGCGGAAATGAAGAAAGCATCCGTCCATGATTTGTTGACGAAACCGATTTCAAGTTGTCCCAACAAAGAAAAATAATCATCGTGAAAGCGCTTTCGGTTGGCTAATACATATTTACGGTTGTCTTCATCCCAGACTTCGACTCCTTTCATTGTATAGTCGTTTTTAGAATAATTGACTCCGATAGTAGGTCTGAAGACCAGATCTGTTTTAGGGTCTACAAATTGTCCGTTTATATCTATTTTATGGGTATGAAAAGACCCGATACCGTAAGAGGCATCCAAATAGTTTTTCTTTTCCTGGTTGGTGATGATGTTAATAGCCCCTCCGAGAGCGTCGGCACCGAGGTTTGCGGGAACTACACCTTTGTATATTTCGATTCGATCGATGATATTGACAGGTAGATTTGCGAGATTAATGCCGCTACCTTTTGTCGAAAGCGGCATCCCGTCTATAAAATATCGGACAGAGTTGCCGGACATCCCGTTTATGGATAGTTCAAAATCGGAGCCGACACCACCTTCTTCCCTTATTTTGATACCGGTAGTCCTGTTTACCATCGTATTGAGATTGTTCAGTGAGTTGACCAACGGTTTTATATCGACCGCATTGACAGTGAGAGCCCCTTCTTTAACTTTCTGGGTGTTGCTTTTTCCGTACACTTCCACCGAATTCAGGTTGACGGAACTTTCTTCCAGTTGGAAGTCGAGGGTTTTGTTGTGGTGGAGGTCGAGTGAGATTTTGATCGTTTGGTATCCTAAAGAGGAGACGACGAACGTGTGTTTGCCGGGGGATACTTGCAGGGAATAACGTCCGCTGTCATCCGTATAAGTGCCGAAGGTTGTGTTTTCGACGGCGATCGTTACCAACGACAGGGGAGTGCCTTGCTGGTCGGTGACTTTTCCGGAGAGCGTAATTTTGTTTTGTGCCGTCAGGTTCAGTTGCGACAGGCAGACAAGCAAAAAAAATACATGTACAAAGACTTTCATTTTAATCCTTGATATAGCGTTCATGACTTGCTTAAGGAAATACATACAAGGAGAAATGATTTCTTTATTAAGAGGATAAAGAATGACTTGACTCGATGTTTTGTAGCTTTATTTCCCGAAAGCATTAAAACTATGTTTGTTCTTGGCAGGTCTTCTGACTTATTCCGTCTTTGAATGCCTTCCCATCCGGTGACGGACAGTGGCTTGCAGCGTATTCAAAGATTTGGAGAGGAACTTACAGCAGCGGGTCTGTTCAGGATTCGCACCTGATTCCCTTTTCATCACGCTCCCGTAGCGATTGGGGTCGTGAAACCAAAACTGGGGCAAAGGTAAGAAAAAAGTCTATCCGCACAAAAAGCGGATTAAAAAACAAATTCATTATTTTTGGCGTCGGATTCGTCAGACTCCGTGAAAGAATAACAGAATATGGAACGATTAATAATGAAGTGACTATGTTGGAAAAAGGATTGAAACATACCAGCCGGACTGTCATACTGCCGGATAATTTCGCATTGGCGATGGGGTCGGGAGATCTGCCCGTATTGGCAACGCCGGCTTTGGTGGCATTGATGGAAAATGCGGCGATGTTGGCTGTTGCGGCTGAACTCCCAGAAGGGGCGACCACTGTCGGTGTTAAAATGGACATGACGCATGTTCGTCCTTCCGGTGGAGGTGAGGAAGTGTATGCGGAAGCAACACTGGTCGAGGTGGAAGGACGGAAGTTAACCTTCTCGCTGGTCGCCAGGGACTCGGTGGATGTGATCGGCGAAGGCACGCATATCCGTTATATAGTTGACAGAACGAAATTTTTGTCGAAACTGAAAGGCTAGCCATCACTCTGCTTGCTATGAAGAAAGGAATATGAAGTTACCTATTAGTAGGTATTCCCGGTCTGCTAAATAGTCATTTATGGTGATTTCATATTTCTTTTTCACCCTCTATCTTTGCCTCACTTTAAAATAGCAAACAAATGAGAATAGAAAAGATTACAGGACGTGAAATCCTCGACTCGAGAGGAAATCCTACTGTTGAGGTAGATGTATGGTTGGAATCAGGTGTAATGGGGCGTGCTTCCGTTCCGTCGGGTGCTTCGACCGGAGAACACGAGGCGCTGGAACTGCGCGATGGCGATAAGAATCGCTATGGAGGCAAAGGCGTGCAGAAAGCAGTTGAAAACGTCAATAAGACGATTGCTCCGACCTTGGTGGGAATGTCGGCTTTGAACCAGCGGGCCATTGACCATGCAATGTTGAAACTCGATGGGACCAAAACCAAATCCAACTTAGGAGCCAATGCGATCCTGGGTGTTTCTCTTGCCGTGGCAAAGGCGGCAGCTAACTATCTGGATATCCCGTTGTATCGGTATATTGGGGGCACGAATACCTATGTAATGCCTGTACCGATGATGAATATCATCAATGGGGGTTCTCACAGCGATGCTCCGATCGCTTTCCAGGAATTTATGATTCGTCCGGTTGGCGCTTCTTCTTTCAAGGAGGGCCTACGGATGGGAGCGGAAGTGTTCCATGCGTTGAAAAAGGTATTGAAAGATCGTGGTTTGAGCACGGCTGTAGGCGATGAGGGCGGCTTCGCACCGAACCTGGAAGGAACGGAAGACGCGTTGAACTCGATCATCGCTGCTATCAAAGCCGCAGGTTATGTGCCCGGACAGGATGTGAAAATCGGTATGGATTGTGCTTCTTCTGAATTTTATGTAAACGGTGTTTACGACTATACCAAATTTGAAGGTGTGAAAGGCATTAAACGTACGGCTGACGAACAGATTGCATATCTGGAGAAGCTGATCGACGAATATCCGATCGATTCTATCGAAGACGGTATGAGCGAAAACGACTGGGAAGGCTGGAAGAAGTTGACAGAGCGGATCGGCAACCGCTGCCAGTTGGTGGGCGACGACCTGTTTGTTACAAATGTGGACTTCCTCTCCAAAGGAATTCAGGATGGTTGCGCAAACTCTATCCTGATCAAGGTGAACCAGATCGGTTCGCTGACGGAAACACTCGATGCGATTGAAATGGCGCATCGCCACGGCTATACGACCGTGACCTCCCACCGTTCCGGAGAAACGGAAGATGCTACGATTGCCGATATTGCCGTTGCCACCAACAGCGGACAGATCAAGACTGGTTCTTTGAGTCGTTCCGATCGTATGGCTAAGTATAACCAGTTACTTCGTATCGAAGAGGAACTGGGTGATCTGGCGGTTTATGGATATAAAAGAATAAAATAATCAGATATAATCATAATTGCTAATTTGCATAGACAACGAAACTAAAATCAGAAAAAGGCTTCTCGCGATGAGAGGCCTTTTTTATTGGTAAATTAAGCGGATTGGTTGAATGTGATCTGACAAAGACTGTAGCCGGCAACTCGATCCTGAAAATGACAATATGTAGGTAATATGGAGGCCTGTTTTTACCTGTAAATAGGGATTGGGTATTATCGTCGAATTTGCGAACTTTGTCATTTGAATGGTTGTTATATCGTATAGTTCGCGATAAATGGATAGATTAAGGAAATATTTAAGGATTGCGCTCCCGTTACTTTTCATATCGTATCTGGGATGTCTGATAGCCTTTACCCACGTTCATATAGTGAATGGGGTGACGATCGTCCATTCCCATCCTTATCAGAAAAATGACGACGGGACTCCCAAGAAAGAGCATAACTACGCCGAGTTCCAGTTGTTACACCAACTTTCGACTATTCAAATCAGCGGTGCTGCTTTTGCACAAGTGCTGATTGCAGCGTTTATTGCAACGTTTTGTGTTGTATCCACTCGTCCGATCTACCCGGATCACCTTCGTCCCGTTCTGGGGAAGGTTTCGCTTCGTGCACCACCGTTTGTCTTTTTAAATAATTAATGACGGTATGTCGAAAATGTCTTGTCCCCGCGCTTCGCGGTGGGGTGTAAAAAAGCATGCCTTATCAATCGGATGTTTTTACGGCCGGCTTTTATGTGATCTCGCATCAAATGTGGGAACAAGGCAGTTTTGTATACCTATACACTTTCTATATTATTAATTTTTAAAAGACATTTCAATGAACAAAATTTATATACTTTTCCTATGCCTTTGCTGTGCCGTTTCGGCAATGATGGCAGACACCTATAACAACGAAAAAGAAGTGATGAACCCTACGGATGCCAATATTTTCGGGCATGTCGTGGATAAGGCGACCGGTGAACATTTGCCGGGAATAACGATTATCCTGAAAGGAACGACAATCGGCACGGCGACTGATGACTCTGGACATTATATGTTGAAAAATCTTCCCGAAGGAGAGTTCATGATCGAAGTCTCCTTTATCGGCTTCAAGACGGTTACGAAAAAAATAACGACCAGAAAAGGGAAGACGCAGGAACTGAATTTCGAGCTTGAAGAAGATTTGATCTCGCTCGAGGGTGTAGTCGTCTCTGCCAACCGCAACGAAACAAAACGCCGCTTGGCGCCTACCCTGGTGAAGGTACTCAGCCCGACCTTATTCGAAAAGACCAACTCCACGACATTGGCGCAGGGACTGGTTTTCCAACCGGGCGTCCGGGTCGAGAACGATTGCCAGAACTGCGGCTACTCGCAAGTCCGCATCAATGGTATGGAGGGGAAATATACACAGATATTGATCGATTCTCGTCCTATCTTTTCCGCACTGGCTGGTGTGTACGGACTGGAACAAATCCCGGCCAATATGATCGAGCGGGTCGAAGTGATACGGGGAGGAGGTTCTGCTTTGTTCGGTTCGTCGGCTATCGCCGGAACAATCAATATCATAACGAAAGAGCCCATCCGCAATTCCGGTTCCTTCGGACATACGATCTCCAACTTGGACGGCTCCGGTGCGTATGATAACAATACGACTCTTAATCTCTCGTGGGTATCTTCGGACAATAAAATGGGTGCTTACATATATGGGCAAAACCGTTATCGTTCGGCCTGGGATTCGAATGGAGACGGCTTTTCCGAGCTTCCAAAGCTGAAAAACCAGACGATCGGTTTCAACGGCTTTTATAAGACCGGCGCCTACTCCAAATTGAATATCGAATACCACCATATGGAAGAGTTTCGCCGGGGTGGCAGTGGGATGAAACTGCCGCCGCATATCGCCGAAGACCCCGAACTCAACGGGATGGGGGAGGCCGGGCTTGTCGAACAGTTGCAACATTCGATCAATACGGGAAGCCTGAAGTTTAATGTCTTTACTCCGAACCAGAAACATAACCTCAGCCTCTACGCCTCCGGACAGCATATCCACCGCGACAGCTATTACAGCGCGTATGGCCGGACGACGGATTTCACAGGCGTGATGGGAGTGCAGTATCTCTACAGTTTTGACAAATGCCTCTTCATGCCTGCCGATCTGACGGGGGGTATCGAGTTTAGCCACGATGATCTGGACGATCGTGCCACCGATAGATTGAAATACCGGGATGCTGCACTAAAGGAAGATCCGACGGCTACCGGACAGCATTTGCAGGAACTGATCGAAAAATATACGCCGGCATCCTTGCACCAGATCATAAACGTGTGGAGCGCCTATGCACAGAACGAGTGGAAAAATGATAAATGGAGCTTCCTGATCGGTGGGCGTATCGATAAGAACAGCATCATGGGTAAGGCTATTTTCAGTCCTCGTGCCAATGTGCGCTATAACCCGACAGCCGACATCAATCTCCGGTTGAGCTATGCCGAAGGGTTCCGTGCCCCGCAGGCCTTTGACGAAGATTTGCATATCAGTAATGTCGGAGGTGCGCGCGTCTCGATCGTGCGGGACCCGAACCTGAAGGAAGAGCGTTCGCGGAGTGTGAATGGGTCTGTCGACTGGTATCATTATTTTGGAGACTTCCAGGTGAATATGTTGTTGGAAGGATTCTACACGAAACTGAGTGATCCGTTTGTCTTGTCGGCTCCTGTAGAATCGGAAAACGGTTCGCTGGTGCAGACTCGCAGCAACGGTTCGGGGGCTAAGGTGTACGGCTCTACACTGGAGGGAAAGATTGCCTGGCGGAATAAAGTACAGATACAGGCTGGTATAACGGTACAACGGAGTGTATATGACGAACCGGAGGAATGGAGCGCGGATAAAGAACATCTGACGGATACGGAGCGGCACAGCGATAAGATTTTGCGTACCCCGAACCTGTATGGTTATTTCACGGCATCCTATACACCGGTAAAATCGTTTACGATAGCGTTTAACGGTAATTATACCGGGCGGATGTATGTCCCTCATCTGATGTCCGAAGTGAACGGGACAGCGGATGTTCTGGTGAAGAGTCCGGATTTCTTTGAACTGGGAGCCAAGTTGAGCTATGATTTCAAGTTGACGGCAGCCATGACCTTGCAACTTAACTTAGGCATCCAGAACCTGTTCGATTCTTATCAAAACGATTTCGACAAAGGAGCAACTCGCGACTCCGGCTATATTTATGGTCCGGGAACTCCCCGCACCTACTACGCGGGGGCCAAGTTCAGTTTTTGACGGGATGAATGGTAGATGACAATTGTTTTGTATGACCATGTCATCCCGTAGGGGCAGGGCTCTGCTCTGCCCATTGAATTCCGGACATTTTCATTGGGCGGAGTAGAACCCCGCCCCTACGGGGCACCATTGTTTTATTCCACCCCGTCTTTTTTCAAACTTTCGATCCAGGCGTCTATACGTACCGGAGTCTGGTCGTCTTCGTTCATTTCATCCAGGGCGAGACCGACGAATTTGCCATCGACGACAGCGGTCGAATCGTCGTAGGTGTAGCTGGAAGTATCCATGCTGCCGACGAATTTGCAGCCCGTGGCTTTCAGGTCGTTGTAGATTGTCCCGATTGCGTCGCAGAAAGTATCACTGAAAGAAGAAGAATCGCCGCAGCCGAACAGCCCGACCAGCTTCCCGGATAAATCCAGTTTCTTGATTTTTGGGAGGAAATCATACCAGTCGTCCTGAAGATCGCCCGCTCCCCAGGTGGAACTGCCCAGCAGCAACACTTCATAAGAAGCGAAATCGGCAGGTGATGCCTGGCCGACATCGTGAATATCCGCTGATTTGACGCCCAATTTTTCCGCAATCTGTTTCGCAACACTTTCGGTTGTCCCGTTCGACGAACCGTAAAAGATTCCTATAGTCTTCATTATTAATTTGTTTTTAATTGATAACGAGGACAAATATCCATCATTCCGCCTCGCCGTACAATACCTATAAAAATGTATTTTATAGGCTACCCGTACCTGTTTGAGGGGATTTCCGGCTTTTTCCCTATCTTTGCCGCCAATTAAGCAGTATCTGGAAAATCATGAAGTTTTCCGCCATGAATGCATGCTTCGCCTAAAGAATTAAATCTCTTATTAATATAATAACTAAGCAAAAAATGAAACGTATAGTTTTTTTTGGATTACGTGCGTGTGTTCGCGTGCTTCCTTGTCATGGTTGTCCACGCCAGTGAAAACTTTTACGGAGCCCCCGGTTCGACGGACATGGTGGGACCACAAGCCTTTCTGGCAAATGAGGCAGACCGGCTATGGGTGTCTATGTACGACGGGTTTTCGCGTATGGCTGTACCGTTGTTTATAATAGTCTCCGCTTTTCTTCTTGCACCGATGAAGGAAGGGCTGACCATGTGGCAATTCTACCGTCGGCGTAGCACCCGCATCCTGCCGCCGTTTTTCATATTCATGATACTCTACAGTACCTTGCCGATGTTGTGGGGGCAGATTGATGGAGCGACCTCGATCAAAGACCTGTCGCGGATATTTCTGAACTTCCCGACGCTGGCCGGGCACTTATGGTTCATGTTTCCTTTAATCAGCATTTATCTGTTCATCCCTATTGTCTCGCCCTGGTTGAGCAAGGCAACGGCCAAAGAAGAACGTTTCTTTATCGGACTGTTCCTACTGTCGACCTGTATGCCTTACCTGAACCGTTGGTTTCGGGGAAGTGTGGGGACAGTGCTTTTGGAACGAATATCATATGTTGTGGTATTTTTCCGGTTACTTAGGCTATCTCGTGCTTGCACATTATATACATGTCCATCTGACCTGGAATCGCTCCAAACGTTTCATTGTCGGAACCACTTTGATGCTTGTTGGTGCGGCTTTGACCATCTATTCGTTCTATGTTCAGGCCATACCCGGAGAGATTCTTTCCACGCCCGTACTGGAAATAGGGTGGGCTTTCTGTACCATCAATTGTGTGCTTCTCACGGCAGGTACGTTCTTGATGTTCAGTTGTATTGAACTTTCCGAAACTCCACGCTTCGTGTTGGAACTCTCTAAACTCAGCTATGGGATGTATCTGATGCATATCTTTTGGCTCGGCCTGTGGGTGACAGTGTTTAAGTCCGCCTTACCGTTGCCGACTGTTGCTGCCATCCCTGTCATTGCGACATGCACGTTTATTTGCTGCTTCGTGACAACCAAGGTTATTTCGTTCATACCGGGCGGAAAATGGATCGTCGGGTAGGATATATTCGTTTGTTACTTCCGATTTTCACTTTGTAAGGGATAAAAAGATCGTTATCCCTTCATTTATTCTAAATCAGCGACAGCAATTATGTAATCAGTGACAGTGATTATATAATTGCTGTCGCTGATTTTGTAATCACTGCCACTAATTACAGAATATTTCGTGTGTCCGTTCCGAATTTTTGCAGTCGAAATAGAGTTTATAAGAAAAAAAAGTTTACATTTGCCACCGAATCGGTTCTGTATTTCCCGTTCGGGAATATGGATTAAAAGGGAATCGGGTGTAAATCCCGGACAGTCCCGCTGCTGTGAAGCTCCGTTTTAACATCCTGGAACTACTTTCGCCACTGGCTTGTTATAATAAGTCGGGAAGGCTTCAGGATGGGAGTCAGTCAGAAGACCTGCCGTTCATTATAAGGTTCATATCCTCGTGGGTTAGGCTATGGATGCGAAACATAAATACAATAAATATGATAAGAAAAGTTCTGATTGCAAATCGGGGCGAGATAGCTGTGAGGGTTATGCGCTCCTGTCGCGAAATGGGGATACGGTCGGTGGCTGTTTTTTCGGAAGCAGACCGGACGGCACGTCACGTCCTTTATGCCGACGAAGCGGCCCTGATAGGACCGGCAGCATCAAAAGATAGTTACCTGGATATCGAAAAGATCATCCGGGTAGCCAAACAGCACAAGGTGGATGCAATCCATCCCGGATATGGTTTCTTGTCCGAGAATGCGGATTTTGCCCGTCGGTGTAAAGAAGAAGGAATCATCTTTATCGGCCCGTCAGCTGAAACGATGGAGGCGATGGGAGATAAAATATCCGCCCGCAAGCGGATGATAGCTGCTGGTGTACCGGTCGTCCCTGGCACGCAGCAGCCTTTGCAGGATGTCGGAGAAGCACGCCGGATCTGCCGAGAGATTGGCTTTCCGGTCATGCTGAAAGCCTCGATGGGAGGCGGTGGAAAAGGGATGCGCCTGATTCATTGCGAAGAAGAAGTGGAAGAGGCTTACAATGCCGCTCGCTCAGAGTCGCTCTCTTCTTTTGGCGACGATACGGTTTATCTGGAGAAGTTTGTGGAGGGACCACATCATATCGAATTCCAGATTTTAGGCGACAATCACGGGAATGTGATCCATCTCTGCGAACGCGAATGTTCTGTGCAACGCCGTAACCAGAAGATTGTCGAGGAAAGTCCGTCGCCGTTCATCACGCCAGATCTACGGCAGGAGATGGGCGAGAAGGCGGTAGCGGCTGCCAAGGCTGTCGACTATTCCGGTGCCGGGACAATCGAATTCCTGGTCGATAAACACCATAATTTTTATTTCCTCGAAATGAATACCCGTTTGCAGGTGGAGCATCCGATCACTGAGGAAGTGCTGGGGCTCGACTTGGTAAAGGAGCAGCTCCGTATTGCCGACAATGAACCGTTGCACATTCGGCAGGAAGATATCTCTCAGCGCGGACATGCCATCGAATGCCGGATTTGTGCCGAAGATACCGCCAACAATTTCATGCCGTCACCCGGCGTCATCCGCCAGCTGACCGAACCGAACGGGATCGGGGTGCGGATTGATAGTTATGTCTATGAAGGCTATGAGATTCCGGTCTATTACGATCCGATGATCGGCAAACTGATCGTTTGGGCTACTAGCCGCGAGTATGCGATCGAACGAATGAGGCGTGTCTTGCACGAATACAAGATTACCGGGCTGAAAACGAATATTAGCTATCTCAGGCGGATCATGGATATACCTGATTTTGTGCATGGAACCTATGATACGTCGTTTATTGGAAAGCATGGCGAGGAACTGCAACATCCGGTCAACCCCGGAGACGAACATGAATCGGAAAATATCGCCATGATCGCCGCTTATATGGATTACCTGATGAACCTGGAGGAAAACGTATCGGGCTCTTCGGCGGACAACCGCCCGATCAGCCGTTGGCGAGAGTTTGGGTTACAGAAAGGTGTGTTAAGGATTTGAAAAATTGTTTATAATGGAAATACATATTGGAAATCGGGTGGCAGATGTGTCGCTACTTGGAAAGGAAGGGAACAAGGTACGGCTCGACATAGACGGGCAATCCTATGAGGCGGATATCGTAATGGCCGAGAACGGCGCTTGTTCGATCTTGCACGACAGTCATTCTTATAATGCTGAGCTGATCCGTTCGGAGGGGGGAAAGAATTATCAGGTCAATACGCTTTTCTCCTCTTATTCGGTCGACATAATTGATTCGCAGGCCAAATATCTGCGTATGCGCAAAAGTAGCGAAGAGAAGCAGGGCGACAAGGTTGTATCGCCGATGCCTGGAAAGGTCGTGAAGATTCCGGTGAGTGAAGGGGATCTCTTGTCTGCCGGGGATATCGTGGCGGTACTCGAAGCCATGAAGATGCAGAGCAATTATAAGGTCAGCTCGGATTGCCAGGTTCATGAAATCCTGGTGAAGGAGGGAGATACGGTGAACGCGAATCAGGTGTTGATGACATTGGAAGTAATTAATCAGGAAGAAAATGCAGAAAGAAAAGATATATAAGAAGTTTGAAGAACTGGACAAGGCGGCTGCCCTGGGTGGCGGCGCAGTCCGTATCGATAAGCAGCATGAGACGGGGCGTATGACAGCTCGAGAACGTATCGACATGCTGCTGGATAAAGGTACGTTTGTGGAATTGGATAAGTTCGTGACGCATCGGTGCACGAACTTTGGTATGGAGAAAAACAAGATTCCGGGGGACGGCATCGTTTCCGGATATGGTAAGATAGAAGGTCGTCAGGTCTTTGTCTATGCCTATGATTTTACAGCCTACGGAGGAACGCTGAGTTCAACTAATGCCGCCAAGATTGTGAAGGTCCAGACACTGGCTCTAAAGAACGGTGCACCGGTGATTGCCCTGAACGATTCGGGAGGTGCGCGCATCCAGGAAGGGGTCGGCAGTCTGGCTGGTTATGCATCGATCTTCTATCAAAATACGATGGCTTCCGGGGTGGTACCCCAGATTTCGGCTATCCTCGGTCCTTGTGCCGGCGGAGCTTGCTACTCGCCGGCATTGACCGATTTCATCTTTATGGTGAAAGAGAAGAGCCATATGTTCATAACCGGACCGGATGTCGTGAAAGCTGTTACGCACGAGACGGTGGAGAAAGAGGAATTGGGTGGTGCCTATGTGCATAGCAGCAAGAGCGGTGTGACGCATTTCATGTGCGATACGGAGGAGGAGACGCTGATGAGCATCCGCGAGCTGCTGAGTTTCTTGCCATCGAACAATATGGAGGATGCGCCGTCTGTAGCGTGTTCCGACGATGTCCGCCGTGAAGTGGAAGCGTTGCAGGAGGTGATTCCTGATGATCCGAACGTCCCCTATGACATGAAGGACGTGATCGAACCGGTGGTCGACAACCATTATTTCTTCGAGGTGATGCCTCATTTCGCCAAGAATGTGGTGGTCGGCTTTGCCCGTCTGGGAGGCCAGTCGGTCGGGATAGTGGCGAATCAGCCGGCTTTCCTGGCAGGTGTGTTGGATATCGATGCATCGGACAAGGCAGCCCGTTTCATCCGTTTTTGTGATTGCTTCAATATCCCGCTCGTGACATTCGAGGATGTACCCGGCTTTTTACCCGGTTGCCAGCAGGAGCATGACGGAATTATCCGTCATGGAGCGAAGATCGTTTACGCTTATGCCGAGGCGACGGTTCCCAAGATTACGTTGATTACGCGCAAGGCATATGGCGGTGCTTATATCGTGATGTCGAGCAAGCCGACCGGTGCGATATTAACTTGGCTTACCCGATGGCGGAAATCGCTGTGATGGGAGCCGAGGGAGCTGTCAAATATCCTGTACCGGAAAGCGGACGGAGAGGAAAAGGCGCAAGCTATAAAGGCATACAACGAACAGTTCTCGAATCCTTACCGGGCAGCCGAACTAGGATTTATCGACGAGATCATCATGCCTCGTCAGACACGTTACAAATTGATACAGGCACTTGAAATGGCGAAAAATAAAAGCCAGAGCAATCCGCCCAAGAAGCATGGCAATATGCCTTTGTAAATCAAGGATGTCGATTTGAATAGTATAAATAACTAACATGGTGAACAAAAGGATCATTCGACAGAATCAATGGAATTGATTAGCGGAAGGCTTGCTTGGGAAGGTAGGCCTTCTTACTTTTGTACCCGCATTTAATAGAGAAAAGACAAAAAGAATGGAAAAAGAGATTTTGACTGACCGGGAGGTTTTGTTATTACGGAGAAAACTGGACTTATTGCTCCGTACGGGAAAATTGCTGATGGAGAGTGCGGCGGATACGAACCGCATCGAACGGAACATGAAGCGTGTGGCAGCTTTCATGGGGATTCCGGAAGAAAAGCTTCATCTGGATATCAGATGGACGATGATCATGGTGAATGTGAGTGATGAGACGCATTCCTTTTCCAAGTTTCAGAAGTGTGAGAAGCATGGCATCAATATGACGACCATTACGGAGGTCAGCCGTTTGTCGTGGAAGGCTATCGAACAGGACTATTCGTTGGACCGGTATGAGGAAGAGCTTGAGCGGATTGCGCGTAAACCTCGTAACTATATGCCTTATCTGGTGGCGATCGGTGCCGGGTTTGCCTGTGGTGGTTTCTGTAAGTTGTTCGGCTGTGACTGGATTGCATTTTTGTTTGCTTCTATTTGTGCATTTGTCGGATTCCGTGTCAGGGCGCGTTGTATTGAGTTCGGGATTAACGTGTATATGAGTATTGCGATTGCGGCGTTTGTAGCGACCTGTCTGGCGTACGCTTCTTCTTTTTCGGGGCTGTCGTCCACACCTTATCAGCCGTTGCTGGCTTGTGCCTTGTTTATCGTGCCAGGTGTGCCGTTGATCAATTTTGTGGATGACATGATCGATAATCACCTGCTTGTCGGGATTACGCGGGCAGCCAATACAATGATGATGGTCGGGGCAATGACGTTCGGGATAGCTTTTGCCATGCGGGTGCTGGTGATGAATGATATAGAGATCGACCATAAGTTCAGCGAGTTGAGCATGGTGCCGCATGATCCTTATTATATTTATGCCATCGCGGCGGCTATCGCGGCTATGGGGTTTTCGATGATCTTCAATATCCAGCGACGTCTGCTGTGGGTCGTGGCTTTAGGGGGGATCATTGCGGTGTGTACTCGTAATTTTGTGAACTTCGAGTTGGGATATGGTCCGGTGATCGGCTCGTTTATGGGGAGTTTTGTCGTGAGTCTGATTGCGGTAAAGGCGGTCCATTGGTTCGATGTTCCGAACCATGTGCTGACGATCCCGTCTGTCATCCCGATGATTCCGGGGGTACTGATGTATCGTTCGTTGTTCGCCTTTATCAACCTGCATGGGGTGATTGGCGAGGTGACCAATGCTTTTGCCAACGGGATCAATTCGGCTTTGATTATCCTGTGTATTTCTTTAGGTGTTGCCGTTCCGAATATCTTTGCCCGACGTTACATAGCTAAAGATCGTCAGCGTTATCTTGAAGAAGAACTTGAAAAATCGCCGGCAGCGTGGCAAGTTCATTGAATGGTGAAGAATTTTATGAATTATGATTTTTTTTATCACTCATAAATCATAATTCAGTTCCAGGCAGATTGCCTTATTGGCTTTTAGGGAAGCTTTGACGTCGATCAGGCGTTGATTGCTGCTGCCACGAAAGAGGAGGCTTTTCATCACGTAGAGATTGTTTGAATTTGCCGTCTACCAGGACGTCGATGTATTTGAGTAGTTCGGCCTGTTTCGGATTGTTCAGGAGGCGCTCGAAAGTATAGCCGGTATAACACCAGATGGTTTTCCGGCTTTTTTCTTTGATCGCCTGTGCCAGTTTAGTGAAACCTTCCGGCTGGAACATGGGATCGCCGCCGCTGAAGGTCACATTGGCAAAGTCATCTGCTAAGACCTTTTCCAGGATTTCTTCTGTCGGTACTTGTTTCCCTTTTCTTATATCCCACGATTCAGGATTATGACAACCCGGACAGGCGTTCGGACAACCTGCCGCATAGATCGCGGTCCGGAATCCCGGACCGTCGACTGTTGTATCTTCTATGATATCAATGATGGAAAGCACGTTGTGAATTAAAAATTAATAATTAATAATGAAAGATTAGGCTTCATTTTTCACTATGAACAACCCGGTCGTTCAGTTCTGACAGTTTCGCCTTGTTCCAGCGGTCTGTCGTACCGACCAGATAGCCGGTGATGCGCTGGAGTTTGTCGAGATGGGCGCGCCGCATTTCGGGCATTTTCCAAAGGGTTTCCGCATTTTCGTATGCCGCAATCGAGACAACGGTTGCGATGTGTTGACGGAGCCGTAACCGATGTTATAACGGTCCATCATATCGACAACTTGCATGATTACTTCCGGGTTATGGGTCGCGTCTCCATCCATTTCGACATAGAAGATATGGCCTCCGCGTGTCATCTCGTGATAGGAGCTTCCACTTCCGCCTTGTGGCGGGCGCTACATTTGTAATAGACGGGTACCATGGTTGGAGTTCGTATAATAGTCGCGGTCTGTGATGCCGGGCAACGAACCGAATTTCTTGTGGTCACGACGGGTAAACTTACCTGACAAACCTTCGGCTGGCGTTGCCAGTACGCTGTAATTATGCTGGTATTCTTCCGAAAACTGATTGGCCCGGTTACGGATGTAGCTGACGATTTTCAACCCTAACTCCTGCGATGCTGCATCTTCTCCGTGGTGTTTGCCGGTGAGGGCGACCAGGCATTCCGCCAGGCCGATAAAGCCGATCCCCAATGTTCCCTGATTGATAACGGGTGCGATCGTGTCGTTCGGCTTCAGTTTCTCGCTACCCAGCCAGAGAGACGACATCAACAGCGGGAACTGTTTGGCATATGCCGTTTTCTGGAATTCCATGCGCTCGTGCAGCTGGCGGGCTGTTATATCCAGCATATGGTCGAGTTTGGCAAAGAACTGGGCGATTCGTTCTTCCTTGTTTTTGATGTGCATGCATTCGATGGCGAGGCGTACGATATTGATCGTCGAGAAAGAGAGGTTACCGCGCCCGATAGATGTTTTCGGACCGAAACGATTCTCGAATACACGTGTGCGGCATCCCATGGTTGCAACCTCGTGCATATAACGTTGTGGGTCGTCTGCACGCCAGTCTTCGCTTTGGTTGAATGTTGCGTCGAGGTTGAGGAAGTTCGGGAAGAAACGGCGGGCCGTCACCTTACAGGCAAGCTGGTAAAGATCGTAGTTGCGGTCTTCCGGCAGATAGCTCACTCCGCGTTTCTTTTTCCATATCTGGATCGGGAAGATGGCCGTCTCACCGTTGCCGACCCCGCGATATGTGCTTTTCAGTATCTCACGGATGATACAGCGTCCTTCGGCCGAAGTGTCCGTTCCGTAATTAATAGAGCTGAATACCACCTGGTTACCACCACGGGAATGGATGGTGTTCATATTATGAATAAAGGCTTCCATTGACTGATGTACGCGGCTGACAGTCTTGTTGACGGCATGTTGGATGATACGTTCATCGCCGCTTAATCCTTCGAGCGGACGATTTACATAGTCGTCCAATTCCCGCTGATAGAGATGTGAATAGTCCTGCCCGTTCAGTTCTTCCAGGTTCTTGATTTCCTCGATGAAACTATTGCGCACGTAAGGAGCCAGATAGAAATCGAATGCCGGGATTGCCTGGCCACCATGCATTTCGTTCTGGGCTGTCTCGAGTGAGATGCAGCCTAAGATACTGGCTGTTTCGATGCGCTTTGCCGGGCGTGATTCTCCATGTCCGGCTGAAAATCCGTATTTCAGGATGCGGTCCAACGGATGCTGTACGCACGTGAGGCTCTTGGTCGGATAATAGTCTTTATCATGGATATGTAGATAGTTGTTTTTCCACCGCCTCCTGACCTCTTCGCTCAACAGGTAGTCGTCGACGAACGGCTTTGGTCGTTTCGCTGGAGAACTTCATCATCATGCCGGCAGGCGTGTCGGCATTCATATTGGCATTCTCGCGGGTGATGTCGTTGGATTTGATGTTGATGATTTCCAGAAACATATCGCGTGTTTTCGCCTTGCGGGCAATGCTACGCTGGTTGCGGTAGGCAATGTATTTCTGTGCTACATCTTTACGGCTGCTCTTCATCAGTTCCATTTCCACCAGGTCCTGAATGGCTTCCACCGTCATCTGGGCATCGCCCTTAAAGGAGATGTGGTCGGTGATCTGGCGTATCAGTTGCATGTCTTCTCCCTTGTCCGTATGGAGCATGGCCTTGCGGATGGCAGTTACTATTTTCTCTTCATTGAAGCCGACGATGCGCCCGTCACGCTGAGTACCTGATTTGTATCATGTTGATTGTATTTTTAGATTTTACAAATAGGAGTTAATTGCGAAACAAAGGTATGATAGTTTTCTGTAAGTTTTCTGTTTTGGAAAACTTTTGTTGGATTAAAAATGGTTAATGTGTTGATAATCAAATATGCTTTGTTGTAAAATGGAAAACTTTATAGAATTCGATGCTTTTACAATTGTATCTTATTGATAATTATGAGATAATATATCTGTCAATCTATTTCAAAATGACAGATGAGAAATAGGGATTTTATTTGTTGTTTTCTTAAATACTTTGGTTATATTTGCTTCTCTTTGTTCTTTGTATGAATAGGGTAAAGACTTGAATTTCTAACTATTATCAGTTAAAAGAAAAGTGAATATGGGAAAACTGTTTCCACCTTTTAAGGTCGATATTGCGGGAGCATTATGTGTACCTTTTACGTTGCGGGATGCAAGAAACCGATATCAGCACGGGCAAATCAGCCTGTCGGCATTGCGTGCCATTGAAAATAAGGAAATATGCAAATTAATGGAGCGATTGAAGCTGGAAGGTATAGAGGTTGTGACAGATGGCGGATTTCGGAGTTATGACTTTTTGGAAGGCTGGGAAGGTATCCGTTGCAGAAACAATGCTGATTCTTCATTGGAAAAGAAGCTGGAAGTGACTGGCAGAATCGGTTTGCT